>Ga0169931_10008121_pt1 | contig 15395 bp, 13 predicted proteins | sample Kivu_15m_20L_FD_129675 | JGI IMG/M metagenome (GOLD analysis project Ga0169931, IMG submission 129675) | Freshwater microbial communities from Lake Kivu, Western Province, Rwanda to study Microbial Dark Matter (Phase II) - Kivu_15m_20L... | ecosystem: Environmental > Aquatic > Freshwater > Lake... | reverse complement strand
TCGACCTCTTTACCGATCGTCTGCTGGACCTTCCTCCCGAGGGGCTGCTGGTGACGGGCTACTTTGAGACCGGGTTCATGGTGTGGCACGCGCGGGTGCAGGGTGACGAGCGCCCTGACGTGTTCCATGTACACCGCTCATGGCGCACGTACCCGGATTCTGACTCCATGATGCTCACGCAACATCCTGAACTACAGAGTCTTTTTGACGCGGACGCATCGGTTGGCGGGTTGTCTCTCCCGTCGCTGCAGTACTGGGCCGAGCGATCGGGTGTCCGTATGGAACCAGAGCTGCTGAGCACGCCAGAGGAGTTGTTGCAGGGCGTGCCTGACGGGCTGACGTGGGTGCTGGGAGAGCCAGCACTGGCGCCCGCGGACTACGATCCGGTGACAACGCTGGCAACTGTGGACGCTATGCTTGCGCGCGCGATGGTACCTGTCGACATTCAGACGTACCGCAATCTTCTGTGGTCACTCTATAATCTGGCGAGTCACGCGTGTGGCGTGGGCGCGGCGGAGTATTGTGCGGCCGTGCGCGATCGCGGCCTGCAGATAGCACCGGGCGAGCCGAGCCTGATGCAGGCCTGCACCAGATGCCCGGTGCCTGGAACGCCCTGAAGATGCAGGCGTAAAAGAACGCTTCAAACCTGAATCAGAAGTGCTGAGAGAGCTGTTCCTGATTCAGGGAACGCGCAGTTTGAGCTTCCAGACCTGGGTGATGGCTTCAGCCGCAATGCCGGGGCTCATTTTGCTGACGCCTGCAATGCGGTCTGGAAACACGATCGGTACCTCAACAATGCGCATTCCGAGTCGGTGCACGCGGTACTTGAGCTCAATCTGGAAGACGTAACCGTTCGAGGTGACCTCGTTCAGAGGGAGCTTTTCCAGCGTCTCGCGGCGATAACAGATGAACCCGGCGGTGAGGTCCTGAACGCGCATGCCGAGGATGGTACGGGCATAAAGACCGCCGCCACGACTGACAAAGCGACGCACGAGCCCCCAGTCCCGGGTACCGCCGCCCACGACGTAGCGCGAGCCGACCACCATGTCTGCGGACTCTGCGGCATCCAGCATGGCGGGAAGATATTTGGGGTCATGACTAAAGTCGGCGTCCATCTCAAAGACGCGCTGGTAGTCGTGCTGCAGCGCCCAGTCGAACCCTGCCAGATAGGCTTTTCCGAGTCCCTGTTTTCCTGAGCGGTGGAGTACGTGGATGCGACCGTCGTCGGCCGACATGGCGTCCGCGATTTGCCCGGTGCCATCGGGAGAGTTGTCGTCGACGACCAGAATATGGGCGCTAGGAAGCACCGTGTGGATGGCCGAGACGATACTCTCCAGGTTCTCTCGCTCGTTGTAGGTCGGGATGATGATGAGACAACTCGGAGACGGCACAGATACCTCGAACAGCAATCAGGGAAGGCGGTGGGTGAGTGTGGCTGCAACGGATCGGTGCGTCAACGTATCTTCACGCGGACGCGGCGGGATGGAAAATCAGGCCCCTGGGGTCACGGATGCGTCCGGTTCGGTGGGCGGAGCCTCGGCGGCGAGCTCTCTGGATGCAGCCCGGAGCGAGAGTACGCCAATGAGGATGCGCGGGAGCAGGAACCCGAGGAACAGCGCGAGTCCATAGGCGTCGACGGCGGCGAGTGCATGGTCGCACCATGCCGGGTTGGACCATTCGGAGGCAGGTACATGCTGACAGTACGTGGAGGCGGCGAAGTCGGTGTACAGAACCCGCTGTGCGGCCTGGCCGGGTCCGAGGCCGCTGACGCTGATGGGGATCACGGCGAGGACCATCTGGACGGGCACGTAGACGAGCATGTTTTCGAGTGGCACCCGGATGTTGAAAGCCATGAGGGTGAAGTAGTGCATGCCCACGTAGAGCGCGGTGACGGGCACACGGAGGACGCCGGCGATCGCGTAGTCGATGAGTCTGGCTTCTCGAAAGCCGCGCAGCTGCGGAATGTTGCGGAGCCTCTCGAGTGGGCCCCAGCTCCAGGGCGCGCGCCAGAAGATGAGGTGTGCGACGGCCCCCACGGCGAACGCGGCGCCGAGGGTCCAGGCAGCCACGCGAAAACCGGCAGGAAGCAGGGCTGCGCCGGCGGCGACGGTCAGAATGGCGAGGCCAAGGTCCACGAGCAGCAACAGCAGCAAGGATGCTCCGCCTTCGACGACGCCAATGGACCATCGACGCTTGAAGTAGAAAGCCATGGCTGCTGACGCGGCCGCGTAATTCAGGATTCCAACCACGTAGGTGGTGCCGCGTATGGGCAGGACGTGGCGCAGTGTCATCGCTGGTGCGTGATATCGCCTGTAAATCCAGAGAATTGCGATGGAGTCTACCACCCACAGGACGGAAAATAGTCCGAACATGGCGCCGAAAAAAAGCAACAGATTCGCCGAGCGGGTGGCTTCCCACATCGCGGGCAGATCGGTCGTCTTCAGAATCCAGATCAGAATCCCGACGGTGACGATCCACGGGATCGTTCGTGCGAGGTTTCGACGCGTACCCGTTGAGGTTGTGGCAGTGGCGTCCGCGACTCCGTCCGATACCTGATGGGGATCGTCAGATGGTTGCATGGAACCTTTCGCGCCAGTTCTCGAACATCATGAGTGTCCAGAGGGCTTTGCGGTGGTCATGTTCGCCATCGCGGTGCTCCCGAACGAGGCGAGTGACCACCGCGGGGTCAAAGATGCCAGCATCTTCGATGCGCGCGGGGTCCAGAAGGCGGTTGACCTCTCCCGACAGGGGGCCTTTGAGCCATGCAGCGACAGGTATGCCGAAGCCTTTCTTTTTTCGGTAGAGGATATCGTGTGGCAGGTCGTTACGAAGAGCCTGCTTGAGGGCGTATTTGGCGTCGAAACCGTGCAGCTTCAGGTGAGGTGGCATGCGAACGACAAGCGAAATGAACTCTGGGTCAAGGAAAGGCGAGCGAACTTCCAGGCTGGTCATCATGCTGGCCCGGTCGACCTTGGTCAGAATATCCTCGGCCATGTAGGTGCGGATATAGGCCCAGGAGAGGCGTTGCACATGTCGAGGGTCGGGACACTCGAGATAGGGTCTGGCCATGACACCGAAGACATCGCCGTCTGGAATGGTGTCCCGGATGGAGCGAAGAAGCGGGTCATTTGGCGTGTTGGGCAGGAACGCCGAGAGCCATCGAATGTGCCTGAATTCGGGAGCGGCATCTGCGCCAGCGACGAATCGTTTCGCGACGAAATCCAGGCTGAAATTCCGTGTGCTGACGGGTAGTTTCTGCACGCCGCGGGCGATCAGGGAACGCGCGGCGGCGGGTACATTGCGATAGAGTTGCGCGGCGGCATCGGCCCGAAAGGTCTCATAGCCGGCGAACAGCTCGTCGCCGCCATCCCCTCCCAGCGCGACGGTCACGTGTTGTCGGGTGAACTGCGACAGCAGGAACGTAGGCAGGACGGATGCGTCGGCAAACGGCTCGTCCAGCAGTGACGTGACGGTGGGTAACGCGTCCAGAAGACTCTGAACGGAGAAGGTCTCTTCGCGATGGTGGGTGCCGAAGTGCCGCGCGACGAGCTGCGACCACCGGGATTCGTCAAACGAGGGGTCCTCGAAGGCGATCGAGAACGTCTGAATGTCCTGCGGGGCAACGTGCTCGGTCATGAGCGCGGTGATGGCCGACGAGTCGATGCCCCCGGACAGGAACACACCGAGTGGAACGTCGGACATGAGTCGGCGTTTGACGCTCGCGGACAATGAGCGTCGGATCTCTGCGAACCACTCCTCGGGTTCTCGGAAGGCGGTGGGATGGCCGAAACCGAGGTCGGCCCAGTTCTCGATGGTCACGCGCCCGTTGTCCCATTCGAGCAGGCTGCCGGGTGGCAGCTTGCGAATACCCTCAAAGGCAGTGAAGGGCCAGGGGACGTATTCGTAGGTGAGGTAGAGGGCGAGCGCGGTGCGGTCGATCTTGCGGCCGATGGCGGGGTGCTCCACCAGGGCTTTGATTTCACTGGCGAAGAGCAGGGTGCCATCGGGCAGGTGTGCGTAGTAGAGCGGCTTTTTGCCGGTACGGTCACGGGCGAAGAGCGCCTTGCCGGTGCGCTGGTCCCAGACGCAGAACGAGAACATGCCGTTCAGCTTTGACGGCAGCGATTTGCCCCACTGGCGCACGCCGTAGAGGAGCACTTCGGTATCACTGTGCGTCGCGAAGTCGTAGCCGAGCTTCGCCAGGTCGGCTCTCAGGTCGAGGTGGTTGTAGATCTCGCCGTTGAACGCGGTGACCAGCGAACGATCGGTGCTGAACATCGGCTGCCCGCCGCCCGCCAGATCAACGATCGACAGACGCCTGTGTCCGAGGCCCACTCCGGGAGCGACGTGAAAGCCTGAACCATCCGGTCCGCGTCGTGTCATGGCGTCGGTCATGCGACGAAGGATGGCTTCGTCAGGAAGAGCTCCGTTGGGAGCCAGCCAACCGGCGATTCCGCACATGGGGTTATGCTCCTGCGGGCGGGTTGACGACTTCACGCACCAGATAAATCGGTTTGTTCTGGGACTCGTGGTAGGTACGGACGATGATTTCGGCGAGGAGCCCCATCATGATCATCATGATGCCGGTGGTGGCGAGAAAGCTGGCAAGCAGCAGGAGCAGCATCTTGTGCTGGAAATCGCCGGGCAGAACGGCCGCGAGCTCAAGTGTCTTTACGCCGATCATGGCGATGGCCAGTACAACGCCGAGCAGGATGAGGGACGCTCCAACGCCACCGAAGACGTAGATGGGCTTCGTTGAATAGTCGCCCAGAAACTTCACGGTGAGCATGTCGAGGAGCACCTTGAAGGTTCGGTTGATGCCGTACTTGGAGACACCAAACTGCCTTGCGCGGTGATTGACGACCATCTCGCTGACGCGGGCGCCGGCCCACTTTGCGTAGATGGGGACAAAGCGGTGCATCTCGCCGTACAGACGAACTTCCTTCAGAAATTCAGCCCTGTAGGCCTTCAGGCTGCAGCCGTAATCGTGCAGATAGACGCCGGTCCACCATGAGATAAGGCGATTGGCGATCATGGAGGGCAGCTTTCGCGAGACGAAGGTGTCCTGCCGCGACTTTCGCCACCCCGAGACAACGTCATAGCCTTCTGCGAGCTTGGCGAGCAGCTTCGGGATGTCCTCAGGGTCATTCTGAAGGTCTGCGTCCATGGGAATCAGCACGTCGCCCGTGGCATGATCGATGGCTGCTGCAAGACCTGCCGTCTGCCCAAAGTTCCTGCGGAACCGGACTACCCGGATACGTGTATCGGTGAGAGCGAGCCGCGCGAGGGCCTCAAAGGAGCCATCGCGCGAGCCGTCGTCTACATAGACAAACTCAATGTCGTACTTTTCGCGGTCCGCCACGATGCGGAGCTGCTCGTACAGCGGCAGAATATTCTGCTCTTCATTGTAGACCGGGATCAGGACAGAGATACGCATCGTCAATCCAGCGCGCATTCGGATAGGGTCGGGAGCGCATGCCCATACCACGCGGCGTCCCCCTTCGCAAACCGTGAACGGCGAAGTGTATCGCAGGATCATCACACAGCGCCGCAGGGCCGCTTACTGCCCGACGTTCGGCAGGGCGTCAGAAAAATAAGCGATGGGTGCACAAATAGATTGACCTGTGAACCGCACGCGTGATAGATGCTCCCTCCCCCCACGGGGTGGTAGTTCAGTCGGTTAGAATGCCGGCCTGTCACGCCGGAGGTCGCGGGTTCGAGCCCCGTCCGCCCCGCTGGTAAATCGCCCGGCTCTTTTCGGAGTCGGGCGATTGTCGTTTTTGGCTTTATGTTTCGGCTGGCGCTTCAGTCGTGGCCGGCGCTCGGCGTGACAGGCTTGAGCCAGCGGGCTGTGCGGCGCACGTAGTCCTCGAAGAGCGCGTCCCGTTCCGCGGGGGACAGGTCGCTGGGTTGCCCAAGCGCGGTCTCGCGAGCGTGACGCGCATGCGCGACGGCAATCGCGGCCGCATTGCTGATGTTGAGTGACTCTGCGAGTCCATACATCGGGATATGAAACACGACATCGCAGGCCGCGAGAAGTTCATCGGACAGACCGCGATGTTCGTTGCCGAAAGCGAGCACGGCGGGAGCATCGAAGGGCAGCTGCCAAAGGGACTGGTCCCCGTGCATGGCCGCCCCAAAAATCCGGAGACCCTTGTCGCGGAAGGCGCGAATGGCGTCGCTGGTCGTGGGGTAGTCCACGAGATTCAACCACTTCTCGGTACCGCGCGACACCAGCCTCGCGCCGGGCTTCTGGCCGGCGTCACGGTTGATGATGTGAACGTCGAGCAGGCCAAATGCCTCTGCTGTGCGATACACGGCCGCTCGATTGCCGGGGTCATAAAGTGACTCCAGCGCGACGGTCAGCCCTGCCATGCGGCAATCCGCTGCGCGTCTCAGCCTGCACAGTCGGTCGGGTGTCAAACGTGCCTGCAGCTCCGAAACGGGAGGGGTGATCGAATCGCTCATGAGCCAAAAGTCTTGTGTGGAGCAACGCTTAGGGCCACCGTCGAGCCGTCCGTGGCTTGACGATCTTACCGGTGAATGCTAGCTCAGTCGGCCCCGTTCAGTAACAGAATCGGGCTCTATCGCCTGCGGATTCTGTCACCCGCCACGTATTTTCGGAGTGTTCATGGAGTGGATAACCGTATTTCTGGGTGTCTCGCTCGCCATCGCGCTGTTTTTCCTGTTCAGGAAGCCGGCGCCGATGGTCGAAGCTGCGGCACCTGCTTCCAGACTCCCCGCGTCCGAGGCGAAGGATCAGTCAGCGCGGATTGACGCGCTTCGTGACGATCTTTCCAGGGCACGCGCTGAGCTGACCAAGGTCCGACAGGACGCCGATCGCAAGGAAAACGAGCTTCGACAGCTTCGCGACGACAATAAGTCGGGCAAGCAGAAGACTGCCGATCGTCTGAAGTCGCTCGAAAAGGACAAGGAGTCCCTGACCTCGCAACTGCAGGACCTCAAGCGACGTCAACAGGGCCTGGTCAGCGCCGAGGAGTCGCGCGAGAAGATGCTCCTGCTTGAAAAGCGAGCCGCTGAACTCGAGGCTGAGCTCTCTGACGTGCGCGCTCGGCGTGGTTCAGCCCCTGCCGTGGTGGTCGCGCCTCCGGTTGTGCTGCCGGAGCGGACGGGCGATGCCTCGGAAGCCGAAGACGCGCTCCGACGCGAGCTGCAGCGTCTGAAAGTGCTGCTTCGCGAGCAGGCACGCGAGATGAAGGAGAGCTTCAATTCACAGGTCAGGTCAGAGCGTGACAAGTTTCGCGAAGAGACCGAGTCCCTGCGCAAGCGCCTGCGCAAGTCGCTCACGGAGTTCGACCGCGAACGCCGTCGTGCGGACAACACCGATCGTGCCTACATGGTGCTCCGCGGCCAGCTCGAGTCGGCGCTCGACCGGCTTGCCGCGGCTGATAAGTCGGTGCGACGTCCGGACGCGATCGATCCAGACCAGCTTCGCGCCGAGCTGGATGCGCGACGCGCTGCACGGTCGGCCGAAAAGGTGGTGCGCACGGCGACGCCGGAACGGGTCGCGACGACCGAGCCTGTCGTTGAGTCCGGCGGGGAAGTCGAGACGCCCGCCGTCGCTCCCGCAGTCGAATCCACCGAAGTTGCTGCTGCAGAGCAGGTCGAGCCGGTGGTGTCGGCCGTTGAAACGTCCGAGCAGGGCACAGCGGTCGCAGCCGCGCCTGCAGCCGAACCCGCTCCTGCCGCAGCTGAGCCGGAGAGCGCCCGTGCGAGTCTCGACGCGATCGATGATGATGGCTGGTTCGATGATGAAGTACAGGCCAAGTTGACCGGTGATTTCAAGACCGTCTGAACAAGGGCCCAGCGCTCGCGTTACGGAGTCCAATGTCCATTGACCTTGCCCCTCTGCATCGGACATTGGCGCAGCGACTGAGTGCGCTGCACTTTACCGGCCCTGTGGCCTACACCTACAATCCGTTGCAATACGCATGGCTGCCGCTCGAGAAGTACCTGAACCAATGGGCGGGTCAGACGGGTCGTGTGCTGCTGCTGGGTATGAATCCGGGACCGTTTGGGATGGCTCAGACCGGGGTTCCTTTTGGCGATGTGTCGTACGCTCGCGAGTGGCTTCGCACGGCGGCGCCCGTGCAGCGTCCTTCGGTCGAGCATCCCGCCCGCCCAGTGGTGGGCTACGCCCTGAAACGCAGTGAAGGATCGGGCAAACGACTGTGGGGCTGGGCGGAAGCTCGTTTTGGAACGCCGGAACGCTTCTTTGCCCAGTTTGTCGTGCTCAACTACTGTCCTTTATTGTTCCTGGATGATGGTGGCCGCAATGTGACGCCCGACAAGCTCCTTGCACCCGAGCGCGCCGCGCTGGAGTCGACCTGCGATGAGAGTCTGGCGGCGATGGTCAGCCTGCTGGCTCCGAGCCAGATCTTCGGCATTGGGGGATATGCGGCGCAGAGTACTCGACGCGCGCTCGGAGACGGCTTCACCGTCGGGCAACTGTTGCACCCGAGCCCTGCGAACCCGGCTGCGAATCGAGATTGGGTGGGAACGGTGGAACGTCAGCTGCGCGAGGCGGGTGTTGTCGTTCCAGACGGAGGCTCAGCGCCAGTTTCGGTAGTCGATGGTGGGAAAGATCGGTGAACGGCTCTCTAGCGCTGTGGTGAGAGCGTCGAGCGACTCAGGCGACGGTGCCTCCAGAGCGCTGAGCAGGTCGTGCAGGTTCTGCACGTGGTCGCGTGTGCGCTGCACCGCGTAGTCCACGGCGGTGTTGGTTTTGATGATGAACGCCCAGTCGCTGGACTGCGCCAGCAGGAGCTCTCGTGCCGCCTGATTCAAGGCGCGACGCTCGTTGTTCGAGGGGGTGACAAAGCGGCGCGCGGCTTGTTGCATGCGATCTTCGGCGTGGTGCAGAAGCGGATAAATCCAGGCGTTTCCAGGATTCAGCCAGACGGAGTAATAGCCGTTTTCCCCCCAGCTGGACGGGGACGGGTCTGCGCATTGTTGTACTGGCCATCGCTGCAGCCAGGCACTGGGTGTGACAGCGTGAAGGTCCGCATGCCGGGCTGCCTCACGCAGCACCGCTTCCAGAAATTCGGGCCCTTCGAACCACCAGTGGCCAAACAGTTCCGCGTCGTAGGGGCTGGTGATGACCGGCTCGATGTCGAGGAAGCGGGCTGCGTCACGTGCCTGCTTCCTCCTCCCCTCGACGAAGTGGCGAGCATGCTCGCGCACTCGCTCCATGGCCACCCGACGCACGTAGGGCAGCTTTGTGACACCTTCGCCTTTGCCCGTTACGCGGTAGTATTTGACGCCCGTATCCATGCGGATGCCGTCGGGGTGGATGAACGGGGCGATGGTATCGAGGGGGAGATCGAACCCGAGGTCGCGGTAGAATTCGCGGTACCCGAAATCGCCCGGATACCCTTCCGTGGACGACCAGACCTGCTGCGAGGATTCGGGGTCACGCGCGAAAAATGCGGTCCCCGAGGGGGCGACCATCGGCGCCCAGGTGCCGCGGAGCGGCCGCGCGCTGGCGTTCTCTACCGCGTGGGTATCGACAAAGGTGTATCGAACTCCCGCCTCTGCGAGCATCGCATCAACGCCGGGCCAGTAGGCACACTCGCCCATCCACATGCCGCGGGCGACTGTTCCTGTTCGCTCGTAGAAGTGCTCTGCCGACGTAACGATCTGGGCTCGACGGCTGGATTCATGCTTCATGAGCGGCAGGAACCCGTGCGTTCCGACACAGGTGATGACTTCGATGCGGCCTTCGCGATGGAGCTCGACAAACGCACCAAACAGGTCGCGACCCAGACGGCGATAAAGAGCCAGCTGTGCCTGGAAGCGTTCCAGATAGAACAGCGCGAGCGGGTGATAATCTGGAGATTTGGCGGTGCGAGTGACCTCTTGTTCGCACAGCCGGGTGAGCTTCACCAGATGGCGTTCGAATCGGTCGCGAAGGAGCTCGTCATCGAGCATCGCGATCAGCGGTTGGCTGAACGAGATGGTAAGGGCGCCCGGGACGCGGTCGGCGCGCAAACGATGCAGGACCTCGAGAAGCGGCAGATAGGTCTCGCTGATCGCCTCGAAGAGCCAGTTTTCTTCCAGGTGAAAGTCGTTCTCCGGGTGTCGAACGAACGGAAGGTGTGCGTGCAGAACAATCTGAAAGGCGCCGCTCATACGGAGACCCTGGTCGCGGGGCGATTCGACGAGGACGGATGGAAGGGTCGGGTTGCCCGCAGTGGCACAGTGGGTGAACGCTCTGGACCGGGCACCTCACGCACATCGAATTCGTCACTGACATGAAGCCACACCGTCGGTGCGTCTCCAGGATGATTTGCGGGCAACGCGACGAGCGCCGAGGTTTGTGCCGGCTGACCCTCCACCAGAAGGACTGCCTTTACCTGCAGACCATCCGTGGGCAGCTCGACAAACCGTACTGCCTCATGACCGCCGACCTGTGTACGAAGGATCAGGTTTTCGCTGGCATCCCGGAGTTCCAGAAGAGCGACATCACGCACTGGTTCCCAGAACACCACACATCGATGCGGGTCGACCGGAAGCAGGGTCAGAGGCGCAGAGACAACGGGCATCGACCGTGCTTGTTCGTTCATGCGTGGTTGAACCATCGAGACAGGCAGGAAACGGTAGCCAGAGCAGACCGCGTTTGTCGTAGCGCAGCGAGCGAAATTCTGAAAGGGGCAAAGCTGGTCTTTGCACTCTGTTTTGGCCATGTTTGCGAACGATGGCTGAGTTTGCACGGTCATGAAGGTTGGGCTACGCGGACACCATGAGAAAAATTCGTATTCTCCTGGCCGATGACCATCAGCTCGTTCGCGAGGGACTCCGGACGTTGCTGACGCGCGCCCCTGATATGGACGTCGTGGCGGAGGCCGACCACGGCGACGCAGCCGTCGATCGCGCGCTTGCGCTGGGTCCCGATATCGCTGTGCTCGACATCAGCCTGCCGGGAGCCGATGGCATTGAGGCGGCGCGAAGAATCACGCGCGCGCGCCCAGACATCCGTTGTGTCATGCTGACCATGTACGACGACGCTGCCAATGTGGAGCGTGCATTGCGAGCCGGCGCGAAGGGGTACATTCTCAAGGATGCCGGTATCGGAACGCTCCTGGATGCGTTGCGGGCCGTACATGGCGGGCAGATGTGGCTGTCTCCGCAAGTGTCGGGCTATGGGTTGGCCGGATCTCTGGGTGCAGGGGATGCACCTCCCGATCCGTTGACCGACCGCGAACGCGAGATCGTTCGCCTGCTCGCCGAAGGGTATGACAGCCGTGGCATCGGCGACCTTCTGGGGCTCCGCATGAAGACGGTGCAGAATCACCGCACGCGCATCATGGAGAAGCTGAACGTGCAGACCACGCAGGCGCTGGTTCGCTATGCATTTCGCTCGGGCATCGCTCGCTGATTGCGAGACGCGGGTGGGCACGATACTGTTCGTCTCACGATCACAGGCTGCAGGCATGAAGGCGAGGACCAATGAAGGCGCACGCAATCGAAGGCGATTTCAAGGGATGGGTAAATAATGCGTTGAGACAAGCACCGCTATTCGCGAGCTATGACGCCGCGTTGCTCGAGCGGGTGATTCAGCTGGCGAAGCTTTTCGAGGTGCCGCCGGGCGAAGTGTTCATGCGGGAGGGAGAGAGAGCCGATTATTTTTTTCTGCTGTTGATGGGCGAAGCGATCGTTCAATCCGTTGATGCAGAGTCGGGTGCCCTCATTGAGCTGGGTCGGGTGCGCCCTGTTGAGCCGCTTGGCGAGCTAGCGTTTCTGGGCGGAACGCCGCGAACGGCCACGGTTGTTGCCCTGCGCAATGTTTACCTGCTGGGCTTCGATGAGCCGGCGTTCGACTCGATGATGGACCGGCTGCCAGGGTTTGCGCGACGCCTGAGTAGAGTTTCAGCGGAACGCCTTCAGGCGGTATCCCGTCGAGTGGGCCTGCCCGAAATCACACGCGCCGAGCTGCAGGTGCCCGAAAAAGACGTCGTGGCGCTGCTTCCCGCAGAGATGATTCAGGAGTTCCGACTGATTCCGCTGCGCCGCGAAGCCGACGCCGTCGTGGTGGGATTTGTGGACAGACCCCATCGCCAGCTCGTCGATGTCGTACGCCGCTCCCTGTCGGGCGCCAGGCTGACCCCGGTTCGCATCGCGTCTCACGACTTTGAAGACCTTGCCAGGCCGTTCGGGCTTGCCGGAGCGATGGCGTCCGCTTCGGGCGCCGCCGGTCCGGCGCAGGATCGCAGCAGCCCAGCAGGAAGACCGGCTGACGAAAAGAGCGCTGAAGCCGGGTCGTCTGCGGTTGTAAAGGGGCGTGGCCGCCAACGCAAGCAGACGGCCGTGGTGGCCAGCGTCGAACAGCTCTCCTTCATGGAGCCAATTCTTCGCCGCATGCTGGAAGTGAACGCATCCGACCTTCACCTTTCGGCTGCACAGTCTCCCCGCTGGCGTATTGACGGCGATCTGCTGGAGATTCCCGAACAGCCGATTCCGGGGCCCAACGAGATCTATGAGCTCCTCGAGCCTTTCATGAGCACGCGCTCGCTCGAAGAGTTCGACCAGCATCACGACTGCGACTTTGCGTTTGCGGTGTCGGGCGTGGGGCGCTTCCGGGTCAATATGTTCCGCGACAACAATGGCGTCGGAGCGGCCTTCCGTCTGATTCCGGCCACGATTCCCACCATGGATCAGGTTGGCATTCCCCGGGGAGCGCAACGTCTGACCGAGCTGAACGCCGGCCTGGTGCTCGTGTGTGGACCCACGGGCTCAGGCAAGTCCACCACGCTGGCGACGATGATTCATCACATCAACCAGACGCGAAAGTCACACATCATCACCATCGAAGATCCGGTTGAGTTCCACCACGAGTCGCGTGTCGCAAAGGTGACCCAGCGCGAGGTGGGCAAGAACACCTCTGGATTTCAGCGCGCGCTACGTTCCGCCCTGCGCGAAGATCCGGACATCGTGCTCGTGGGCGAGCTACGCGACCTGGAGACAATGTCACTGGCGCTGGAGACCGCTCAGACGGGGCACCTCGTGTTCGGAACGCTTCACACCAGCACGGCGATTGGTACCATCGACCGCATCATCGATATGTTCCCGGTCGAGCAGCACAATCAGGTGCGCTCCACGCTCGCCGATGTGCTGAAGGGGATTATCAATCAGAATCTGTGTCGGCGCATCGCGGGTGGGCGTGTGGCGGCATTCGAGACGCTGCTCGCTTCGTCGGCTGTCGCCAACTGCATTCGGTCTGCAAAGACCACCAACATCACGACGATCATGACGACCAATAAGGCCAATGGGAACAAGACCATGAACGAAGATCTCGAAGCGCTGGTCCGCGCGCGCACGATCGACGTGCAGGAGGCGCTGAGCCGCTCGCCAGACCGACCTGAGCTCCGACAACGGCTCGGCATGGCTACCTGAGCGGCATCCGGTTGCGGAACGCGGTCACCCGCGCCTGATCGCTGGCAAGGTTGATGTCGTGACCACCGCCCTGCCTAATCCAGCAGGTTGTTCTCCACGCAGAGCTCGTCGATGCAGGAGGTTCCGGTCGGGCAGGGCGTTCCTGACTCACACGTCGCGCGATTGCACAGGCCACTGGCGCTGCAGGTGAACTGCGGAACCGGGCAGACGCCGGCAACACAACGCAACAGCACACACACGCCGCTGCTGTTGCACGTGAGCCCGAGCGGGCAATCCGCCACGGTGGTGCAGTCGCGCTGACACGCGCCAAATTCACCGCACTGTGTCCCTGCGGGGCAGTCCGAACCTCCGGGCGTGCAGCCGTTGCAAATGCCGCCGGGAGCGGTGTCTGCACAGAAGGTGAAATCGCCCGGACAGTCCGCGGAGCGGATGCACTGCCCTGCGGGTCGTCCATCATAAGGGTCTGAAACCACCGCAGAATCTGTCTCGGCGTCGACGTCTGACGGTCCTGCCGAGTCGTGCAAGGTGTCCGAAGCATCCGCGTCTGCTTCGGCATCCGGCCCGACCTCTGCATCCAGCGAACCGGAATCGCTGGGCACGTCCACAGGGGTCGTGTCCGGCGCATCTGTATCGGACAGGTCAGAATCGACCGTGTCGCCATCGGCATCCACCTCGGCATCAGGCGCATCAGCGAGGTCTGCATCGCTGTTGGCATCGGCAGGCTCGGTGGTGTCAGACGTCGAGGCGTCCTCGAAGGACGAGTCTGGCTCACTCGCGGCGTCCATGCCGGCGCTGGCGTCCTGACCGGCGCCAGAGTCGGCGGGCGGAGGCAGGACGTCGGGAGCGAAGTTGCCCGGGTTGCCTACGTCGGTGCCTGTGCTCACGCACGATGACAGCAGCAGGGCGGCGGTCAGAGTCGCGAGACCCGTGGTTCGCGGGGTAGAGCTGGTGTTCATGGGGCTGGCGATCCGGGTTCTTCGGGCAGCGAGAGAGGAAAGAGCTGAATGTTGATCTGATAGACCGCTTCGGGGCTCTCGGAGCGGTCGCACAGGTCGAGCAGCACCTCACGAAAGCCTTGAATTCTTTCTTTCAGGTCGCCGACCCTGTCGAGGGGAATGCAAACGGTGAGCGCGCTGATGTCCCGACGTTCGCGTGGGACGGATTCAATGGACTCCGCCGCGCGCGACATCATCTGACGATGATAATTGCCAATCGCGAGCGAGCGCACCTCGTGCCCCGTCGAGATGCTTGGGTTGCCTCGGCTCAGTTTCCCGTTGTCGCCACGCACGACCAATCCCAGCTCCAGCAGCAGCTCAAGCGCGGTGGCGACCAGCGCAGGCTGGACCTGAGGGACCAGCTGCCGTCCGATCCATGCCGGGTCTTCCGTGAAGTCGGCTCGCGCGACCATTTCGCGAATGGCGGGATAGTACCAGTTGGACAGGTACCGAAAGTAGGTGTGGTCGAGTTTTCGGGCGGCTTTGAAGCGCCGGCTGGCGGCGACGCGTTCGAAGGCCAGGTTTCGGTCCTTGTCGGTCTCGGCCTGATTGAAGGCGACAAGGTCGGCGAAGAACCTTTTGTCGGCGCCCCTCAGCCCAAGGACGGCGGCAAAGCGGTCGATGGAGTCGGGTGAGATGTTTCGCTCTCCGTCGATGACCAGCTTGAGAAAGTTAGGAGACGAGTACCCCGCTTTCTTACTGAACCACCGATACGAGAATACGGTGTTGTGCTCTTTTGCCGCGGTGTAATACGCCTGCAGGTACTTTCGATAATCAAGGAAATCGAAAATTTCAGGGCGCCACGCTGTCATGCATTACTTCTGTAAAGGGCAGGGTACAGAATACGCACGTCGCAGGTTTGCGGCAAGCAGATGGGCTGTTCCCATGCATCGTTCAACGGGAAACCTGCAGCGTCTGGCCGGGATGTATGGAGTCGTCCTCATCGAGACGGTTCATGCGCAAGAGCTCTCGCGTCGTCAGTCCATG
>Ga0169931_10008119_pt1 | contig 15398 bp, 12 predicted proteins | sample Kivu_15m_20L_FD_129675 | JGI IMG/M metagenome (GOLD analysis project Ga0169931, IMG submission 129675) | Freshwater microbial communities from Lake Kivu, Western Province, Rwanda to study Microbial Dark Matter (Phase II) - Kivu_15m_20L... | ecosystem: Environmental > Aquatic > Freshwater > Lake... | reverse complement strand
ACAAGTGCGAGGGTGATATCCATCGCCGCCGTGATCGCGATGAGGTGGAGGACGCTTCGCCACGGAAGGGTGAAGACCCCAGCGACCACGATGGCGAACGCGATTGTCGAGACGGGAATCCAGGGCTCTCCGGGAACAACCGCGGCCATGAGCATGAGCAGGACGCCGGCCCCAGCCTGCACCCATGCTCGAACTGGTCGAACCGTCGGGGCGAATCCGAGCAGCCATACCGCCAGCGGAATGAGCCACGCCAACCAGTCGGCGAGGGTCGCGCCTCCCGTGAGGAAGAGGAGCACTGCGGCAGGGAGAAAGATCACCGCACCGGTAACGGTGAGAGCGATCAGGCCCGCAGCGCGCAGCAGGTCCGAAAGAGGGACCTGTTCCTCCCGCACGTCATGCGCCGACACGGAGAGAGGGTGCCACAGGCGGCTGTGGCGCACGATGCCTAGGGAAGCAGCCCCTCCAAGCGGGCAACCTGGTGGAGTTGCATCTTGGTGCGCGCCGCGATTCCGGCCGCGGTGTATTTGTCACGAACCCGATCGAGATAGTGCTTGACCGTGTTCGGGGTGATTTCCATCCGGCGCGCCACCATCTCCAGAGTCAGGCCTGAGGCGTAGAGCACCAGGGCCCGCTTCTCCTGGGCCGAGAGTTCCACCGAGGTCGACGTCCGCAGGACCGCGCCGGCGAGGTCGGGTGGGAACCATGTCCCTCCGTCGAGCACCGTTCGGACAGCCATCGAGAGGTTCCGCAGACTGGAGCGCTTCGCGATGAAGGCCTGGGCCCCAGCGGCCATGGCGGCCTGCAGGACATCGGGCCGGGCCATGGCGCTGACCACCACAACCGGGATACCTCGCGCCGTGAAGGCGGACACCGTCTCCGCCACCGGGGTCTGGTCCCCCAGGTCGAGGTCCACGACGGCACAATCACACGGCGCCGACGCGGTGGCCCGGAGGGCATCCATGAGGGAATCCCCCGAATAGACCACCCGGGCACCCGGGAAATCGGCCGTGAGCTGGCGCTCCATGCCATCCCGGACGAGCTCGTGGTCGTCGAGGACCACGAGGGAGGGGCTGTCGGTGAGGGCCACCGCCCACCTCCCACTCTCCTGCCGGTCACGCGAGCCTAGGGAGCGAAGCCGCTGCCCGAACCCCCCGGTTCAGGGGGTTGTCCCCATAGGCACCCCCCAAACAGGGGGTACAAGTGAGGCTTGCGACACGTGGGACGCATGAGGCTGGAGGTACCCGATTCCTCTGGGGTCACCCCTATCGTTGAGACGTCCCGATCTTCCCCGACCCGTCGAGGACACGCGATGAGTAGCACCCTGGCCGAGCCAGAGGCGCCGATACGGCCTTTGGTGTCGGTTCGTGACGCCCGGGTGCGGGTCGACCCGGGACAGATCTCCACCACCGAGGTGACCGTCCATAACCCGAGCGGGATCGTGGAGACCTACGACATCTCGATCCTCGGCCCGGCTGCAGCGTGGGTGAACGTCGACCCGATGTCGGTCTCCCTCTTCCCGGGAGACGAGCAGGACGCGACACTCACGTTCCAGCCACCGATGACGTCCCGGATCGTCGCCGGCGAATACGCCATCGGCGTCAAGGTGACGTCGCAGGTGCGACCGGAGAGCACCGCGACGGCCGAGACCCTCGTGACCGTCCCGCCGTTCTACCGATTCAGGATCCTCCAGGCGCAGAGCGCGTTCACCGTGCGAACGAAGGCGACCACGCTGGTTCGCATCGTGAACGAGGGCAACTCGACTGTCACCTACGGAATCCAAACCCTCGACCCCGAAGGGTTCATGAGGGTCGCACCCGAGGATCCGACCGTCACCCTCGCACCTGGTGAGTCGCGTTGGGTCGAGATCAACGTCAAGGTTGCCCCCCAGATCATCGGGGCGGGATTCGATACCCGGTCATTCATGATCACGGTGACGCCCCTCCGTGACGAGGACCTTGGGTTGGCGATCGTCGATGAGGATTCGGAGGAAATCGGCGCCAGCATCGTGCATCGACCCTTCATCCGAGTGCGTCTGGGTGTCCTTGGACGCCTGATCGTGCTGCTCACGATCCTGGGATTGATCGCCGGATTCCTCATCTCGCGATTCTTGGCGAACCAGCCGTCGCCTCAATCGGGTGGCCCCCCAATTCCCACCGACATCGCAGCGGGTCTGTCCGCGAATGGAACCGACGTGATTCTGACGTGGGCCCCCGCGAACGGCGCGACTTCCTACGCGATCTACGCGCTGGGACCGGCAGGGGATCCGGTACCCCCAGCGCCGCAACCGGTGATTGTGCAGGCTCCGGCCGGGAGCGCCGTGGCGCGTGGCGTCAGGGTTCCTCGAGTCCCATCGGTTGATGAAATCGACCTACCAACCCCCGTCTGCGAAGACTGCACCCAGATCGCTGACGTCCCCTCAGGCACAACGAGGCACGTGGTCGAAAGCGCGCCTGCGGGCGTGGCGTGTTATCGCCTCGCAGCCAAACGCGGTGAACTGCAATCGCTCTTTAGCCCCAAAGCCTGCATCGAAGTCCCGGGGATGGTTGACGTCAACGGCAACGGCATCCCCGACGCCGATGAGTCGGCTACCGGAGCGATTCTTCCCTGCCCACCCGCAGAAACGGTTGCGCGGCCTGCGTCGGGAAGCTCCATCGCGATTACGTGGCAACCATCGGAGGTGCCCCCAGCCGGGTTCATCCCGCCCGATGCACCCGAAGCGGCCGCGGCGCTCGCCGCGGCCAGCATGGTCGGCAGCGAGGGAGCCGCCAGTGAGGATTCCACCCTGCGTGGCGGCCCAATCGGACCGGACAAGGATCCCTCACACGGCACGTCCGTGCGCGTCTGCGACCCCGCGCAGCAGATCACGGGTTGGGTGCTCCAGCGCAAGATCTTCACGGGATGGTCCAACGTCGACCCCGCGCCGGCCGCCAAGGACACTGCAACCGAGGTTCGCGAACTCGAACCCGGCACGCGTTACTGCTTCCGCATGGGATCGGTGAGCGCCCAAGGTGAGTCCGAGTTCACGAAGCGTTTCTGCGCGACCACACCGATGGCGCCAGCGCCCGACATGACGGCGCCCGCCGCGGGACCGTCCATGTCCACCCCGGCGCCCGCCGCAGTCGATCCGACGGGAGCGGCCCCCACGGCACCGGCTCGCGTGATCATCGAGAACCTTCGCTAGTTCGTGGTTCCCGGCAGGGCTGGATTCTCGCGAATTTCCGTCGGGACCGTGAGGATGCTCGGCGGGACGGGTGGTTCGATGAAATAGACCCCGCTGACCGCGAGCGAGCCGACGAGGTTCTCTGAGCCCTTGCGAGGCGGGTACACCGAATCGAATCGCAGAGTGACGGAATTCGTGGTCGTTTTCGGGAATTCGATCAACTGCCGGTAGTTGTTCTGTGACTCGATGTTGTCCAGCTCATGGGTGATGCTGGTTCCATCATCGAAGGTCAGGGTGACCGACGCCGGCGTTGCAAGTGCCCGCACATCGAACAATCCATTTTGGATTCCGGGAAGGATCACCGCACGATTGATCGTGTGCTGCCTATCGAATCTCAAGGTGACACTGTTCCCCGCACCGAAGATGAAGGAGGGTTCCGATGCCCAGAACGTGGAGGCATCGTTTCCGAGGAGTTGATCCGGATCCGCACCCGGAAGCGAGGATGTTGCAGTGGCGTCCTGGAGATTGGGTTGGTTCCCCGCGTAGGGATCGATGAAGGTGTTGATGGCCTGGAACACTTGTGTGGTCCCCAGGCGAAACTGGAAGGCAAAGGGACCGAAGACAGCCAACACAATGGCGCTGAGGAAGACGAACACGAGTGTCCCGGCAACGATCGGGCCGCGCCAACTGCGCGACAGGCGCGGGGTGCGACCACGGGAATCTTTGGCACCCTCCGCGTCCACCGCAGCCTCGAGGTGCGGCACGGTGGGCGGAACGATGGCAGCGTCCGGCATCACCGCCCCGCACCATGCGCAGAAGTGCCGGCCCCGCACGTTGAGTTCCCCGCATGCAGTGCACGCAACCTCACCGACCACCGCCGGCGCACTCTTGACGACGGGCACCTCGATGGCTCGAGTGGGCACATACTGCGGTGCCCGAGCCTCGACAGTTGGTGGAGCCGACTCCTGCACATGAAAGTGTTCTGCTGCAACTGGAACCGCGACCACAACCTCGTCGATCGCGGAAACCATGGGCGGAGCAGCACTGGGCACGTCCTCCGCCCGTGAACGCCGCGGCCAGAGGGCCATGGCCCAGACCAGCCCGACCAAACCGAACATTCCGCCGATCCAGATAGTGGTCAGATAGGTGAGGCCGACTCCGCCTAGGAGGCCGATGACGACGAACCCCAAGACGGCACCGAATCCCCTCCGATCGACGTGAGACGCCTCGGCTGCAGGCTCCGAGTAGAGGTGCGCGAAATCCTCATCCTCAATCGGCGCAGTCTCGACCTCCGGCTCAGCGACGACGACAATCTCCTCCGTGACATCGTCGACTTCTGAATCAATTCCTGCGGTGTCGGGATGCCAGGGCGGATTTCCCGCGAATTCGAGGTAGGCGCCGCAACGCGGGCAGAAGGGACTCCACGCCACGGAGGAGTCACACCGGGTGCAGTGGATCTCGCGTTCGGGGCTCACGGGAGCACTACTGGATTACGACGTCCAGGACAACATGCGCCGGAGTCAGATCACGGATGATCGCACGAATGCGGTCCCTCACCGCCTCGGTGGCACCGGGCAGAGCGCGGACGGTGATGGACACCGGTCGAACCGAATCGTTCCAGTCCTGGGGGTTGGTGGGCATGGTGCTCATCAGAGTAGTGCCTGGATCATTGATGATCAGGGATTCAGCCTCGCGGGGTACGAGCCTGTCCTTGATCGCCCGGGCCGTTCCTGCCATAGCGAAGAGGGCATGTGCACGCGCAATATCGTCACGAACGGACGACTCGTTCCAGGCATCGACGGTATCGGCGAGAATCCAGGAACCGAGGTACGCGACCATGTCCAAGGGTGCGGTTCGTGGGTCGAGATACGCGTAGAAACAGTCCATGGTGAGAACGATCGGAGCCCACACCTCGTCGAGACCGGCCAGGAACGCCCGCACCATGGGGTCTTCGGCGAGCATCGCCGGTACCTGATCCTCGAGAGGAAAGGGACTGCGGGCATCGGGATGTCCGCGACGTCCCACGCTCGTCGTCGTCATACTCACGTGCGGACCTCGATCTCATTGCCGACGCAGAAAAGCAGGTCGTGAACCCCGGGTTGCACTATTTCCGCGGGCGCGCCGCGGACACCGGAGACCACGTCTACCGGAATGAGTCGAACCACATCCACATAGGCCACACCGGGGATTCGCTGGAGGACCGAATGCACATCTGCCAGCAGCAGCGGGTAGCCGAAGGGCCATCCGTCGCCACGGGGGCCCCCGGTGACCGGATGCAGGTACGCGCGGATCGCTTCATCTGCTCGCGTCGTGAGCACTCGTGCATCCGCACCAGCGGCGGCGGCTATGCGCACCGCGACGGACACTCCCAAGTAGCGGGGCGGCTCGATGTGCACCGTGCTGCCGAGGGGTTTTCGGTAGTCGATGATCGCCTGCACGGACTCAAGCACCTCCGTGCCAGGCTGCAGGAGTTGGAAATCCGACACGTCCTGAGAGACCCACGGGACAACGAGCACCAGGACGTGGCCGGGCTTCCCGAGAGAGGTCGCATCCACACACGTGACCCTGGCGAGGGAGGGCTCCCCCGCCTTGACGATCATCTCGTAGTCGCGTGCCGTCACCGCACGGGTCTGGGTGCGAACGGTGATAGCTGCCCGTTGCTTCAAGTCGTCGATTGACTCGGCATCGGATCCCCCAGTTGCAGCACGAGGGTTGGTCACCTCACCCACGAAGGGCAGGCTGCTCCGAAGGACCGTCAAAGTGTTCGCATCCACATTCCCTTCACGACCACCGCCGACGAGGTACCTCGGCACACGCACCATCGACTGGGCAGGCGGCGTAGCGCCATAGAGTCGGACACTTCCATCCGGCTGACGAATTACCGGACCGAACCGCAACTCACCCGAGTAATCATCGATAGTGAAATGTCGATCCGAGGGTCCGGATTCAGCGAAGTTCTCGACTCGAGTCCATGTCTCCCACCCGTGGCTCTCGCTGACCTCGACGGTCAGATAGAGCTGAGCACCCACGAGTGGTGCGCGCGACAGCTGCAACCGTTCACCGGCCGCTCCACTGCACGGACCCAGGAGCTCATCGATGACCGGCTCACAATGATGTGCCTGCACAACACCACCCATCGTGTCCGCCGACACCTGACTGACGCGCGGGGACACTTTGTAGCGGGGGTGTTCCACGTCTGACTCCACCACGGCGATGCGAATCCAGCCCGCTTCAATTCCTGCGATACGAGACGAGGCATGCTCACTCACGAAGAATTCCATGGATCCATCGCGGTTGAGTCCACCGGTTTCGTCCCGAGTGATCTCCACCCGCACCCATTCCTGTCCACTCCACGCCTCGATGACGTACGGGGGGCTAGTCGGGTCCACGCCGATTCCCTCGATGGACGTAATTCCTGTGAACTCCAACTCCAGAATGCACGAGGGGGCGGCCTTCGTGAGTCCGATGTAAAGCGCATCGCCGGGTAGCGGGGAGTCCGAGAACGCCGGGAAATCTCGACGCATGGCCCGAGCCTCGTTATGTGTCTCGAATTCCCCGGAAACTGACTTGACGAGAACCTGCGCCACATCCACCGTCGGGATCGTCAGATCCTCCGAGGTCGAGAAGGTGACGGGTGGGGCTGGCGTCGTACGCGGTGTAGAGACGAGTGTGCCCTCGGGAATGAGGACGTCCGTCTCCTGCCCGATCGTCAAGCGGAACTGCAGGTCCGTCGACGCGGCCCCGGGCGGGATTATGTGCTCTCCCAGGAGTTCCAAGAACTTCACATAGTGCAGGTCTGGAACGCGGTTGAGTCGATAGATCAGCTGATCCGCCATGTAGGCGAACGTCTCGATCAGTGTCACGCCCGGATCAGACACGTTGTGGTCCGTCCATTGGGGATTACGCAACTGAACGAGGCGCTTCGCCTCGTCGACCAGATCCTGAAATCCCCGATCATCGAGATTTGGTGTGGGAAGGGTCATGGCTCCACCTCCGTGGGGATGACATAGAACGGGACCAGCAGGTTGCGAGGGTCGTAGGTCCCTTTCAGCTGATACGTGATCGTGATCAGAACACGCGACGGATCATTATCGAAGACTGCGGTGACCTCGAGGACCTCAGCACGTGTCTCCCACCGAGTGAGCGAGTCTGTGACCTCCACCTGGATGCGGCTCAAGAGATCGAGTGTGCCCGGCTCGAAGAGCATGTCGTGGATGGCGCAGCCAAACTCGGGACGCATCGGCCGCTCTCCGTACGCCGTGCCGAGGATGAGTCGCATTGATCGTTCAACATTCTCATGGCCGGAGACCATTCGCATACCACCCTGCGGCGAGACTCCCCAGGGATAGGCGAAGCCCGATCCCGTGAAGGCTGCATCAACTCTCTGATTGCTCAATTGAGTTTCACCACCGCTCCCTTGACGGTCGTGGTACCCGAGGCCTTGAGGGCCAAGCTGGCTGTGGCATCAATCGACACATTCGCACCCTTGAGCTTCAGCGAGGACTGTGCTGACAGGCCGATGTTGGGAGCCGTGATGTCCAACTTGCCCTTACCCTGGATCTTTATGGGGCCCTTGCTGTCGATGGATACATCGTTGGCAGAGACCTTCGCGCTCTTCTCCGCTTGAACGATCACATTCTGTGAACTCTTAATGGTTACAGATCGATCACCTTTGGTCGTGATCGTGATGCCCCCTTTGTCCGTCATCACGATGGAGCAGGCACTGCCGTTCTTCATTTGGAGCGTGATGCTCGAGGAGTCGTTGTCGTCGTCGAAGATCAACTGGTGACCGGATTTGGTGGTCAGCGCGGTGACGACCGGCTTGCCGTTCTTGACCAGCTTGGTGTTGGGGATTTTCCCGGAGGATTTCCCAAACAGGCTGCCCATGACGATCGGTGAGTCGAGTTGCCCGTTCTCGAAAGCAACGATCACTTCGTCCTTGGGGCGTGGCAGCATCTGCAGGCCGACGTCCTTGCCCGCCCCCAATTGGACGATGCGGGCCCAATCCGTCACGTAGTCCTTGTTCAGCCATGGGAGAGTCACCTTCACCCGACCCAGATTCTGTGGGTCCTTGATGTCACTCACGACCGCCGGGTAGACCCCGTGGAATCTCTCAGCCGGCTTCCCGGCGCCCATGAGCCCGCCCAAGCTTCGGTCGTCAAGTCCAGTGCAGAGAATCTGTGTGCTGAATCCGCCGGCACTCGGATCGAAGACGTGCACCACACCGCTGACAGTGTGGATGCCCGAGACATCCCCGAGGTCGTCGAGCTTGATCAGGCGATTGAGTTTCACCAGAGGATTGCCGCGGACCACCATATCGATATCCACGGACGCACCCGCAATACGCGCTGCAACTCCTTTCGCTGCCTTATCGGCGCGAGCCTTAGTGCCAGCGAAAGTCTCCAGCGAGGTCACGGTGCCCGCCTTCTTGGATGGGCGGAACTTGACATTAGAAGTCAGCAGGTCGCGTGATCCGATGGAGTCGCTTCCGCGAGCGACCTCTCCCTTCTGGTTGTTCCATCCTGGAATCGCGACACTCTTTGGGATTCCCACGCTGATCACGCTGCCGCGAATGGATCGCAGCCGGCGATCGCCCGCCTTGAATTTCGTGTCGCTGGAGACCGAGCCCGTTGCCTTCTTGGGGGGCCCGAAGAACATCTGAGTCTTTCCGATGGTTAGTTGCGTATACACGCGCACGAACATCACCCAGCCGATTTCCCTCGCGAGACGGGCGAGGAAGTCCCAGTCCGACTCATTGGACTGGACGACAAAGGGGTGTGACGTGCCGGAGGTACTGATGTCACTCCCCAGGAAACTGTCGAGGGAGTACTCCATGGCGATCTTCTTGGCGATCTCGCCATAGGACATGTCCTTGAATGCCCGTGTCTTGCGCGCTGCCATCATTTCGTAACCGCCGTCGTAGGCACGGACCACCAACCGAGAGCCCCGACCGGGATCCGTGCGCAATTCGCGACTTGCGACTGTCCCGCGGAAGACGATGTCCCCTGTCAGGTTCCCGAGCCCGTACGCGAACACGGAGATTGTTTTCCCGATCTGGCTCTTATAGCCGCCGAAATCTGCGATCTTCTTCGGACCGCCCTTGATCTCCACCTCACACATGCGTGGAATACCCAGTTGTGCCTCGACCGTGATCCGCGCGATCTGTGCCTGCTCCTCGTCGGAGATGGCGCTTCGATCCCAGAGCAGCCGAAGGTTGCCTCCCGGGTGGTCATAGGAGTTACCGAGGAGGGCCATCAGTAATCCTCATCCACGTCAGGGAAAGTCTCATCACCTTCGTCATCGTCACGCACCATGCCACCCTCACCGCGCTTGGGTAGTTCCGCCGGCGCAGGCAGGAGGACTTTTCTACCCTTCCGCACACGCATGGGGTCGTCGATGCCGTTGTGTTCGGCTATGTCCCGCCAGTGCTTGGCAGATTGGTATGTCCGGTAGGACAAATGCGCGAGAGTGTCACTCTCGAGGATGGTTTCACTCAACTCCGGGGCCAGGCCACCGGATGTGGGATTTGTCAGGGATCCAGTGTTCGGGTATTGAGTCAGCTCCATGGATCCGATGGCCTTGCTTGGTGAGCCATCGGAGTCGAAGCGCACGATCTGTGAGGAGAACTGGGACACGACTGAAAGAGGTGAAATGAAGGAGCCCCACAGCAGCATCACAAGCGGAGGAGTGGTCGCTGTGGACCAGAAGGAATTGTTGTAATTCTCAACGAGCATCAGCATTTTCTTCAATTCGCTCATTACGTTGCGCGGCTTGCCGTAGCCCAAGGCCCCTGTGGGTCGCAGGTTGATGCCAGTCGACTTCATCAGGAACTCGAATTCCATCTTCATAGGCTGTGGACCATTCCACTCGAGCGGCCCGGATTGCTCGGAGGAACTGGAGTCTGTGATCTCCCAACTCGCCGCCTTCTTGATTTTCATGCTCGCAGGCGGGAGGAAGAACTCAACGGAGTCGTACTCGGCGGCGAGAACGGCGGCTTGGCGGGCGATTGCAGACCCAAGTGATCCCACCCCGAATGCCTGCCCTAATGCGGAGGAGCCCAGGGTCCAGGAACTCATCTTCGCCAACAATTTCCTCGTGACGCTGCCCGTGTTCGGGATGATTACGAGTTTGCAGGGCTCAACCTTTTCTTCCGCCGTGATGGATGTATCCACCATCGGCACCCCGCCACCGAAGGTCTCGATGTTGTAGCCGGAGAAGGTGAAAGTGAGGGTCTCAATGCTGCTCGGAGGTGCAACGCCCGTGCCCATCTGGTTGATGACACCCGCCTGGAATGTCGGCGCGTTCCAGGTTTCAGGGAAACAACTGCGGAAGACGATCGTGTACTTCTTCGGGTTCGGTCCCTCCGGAATCTCAACGGTGATGGCGACGTTTGTTGGACCATTGGTCCTCGCCCAACTGAACCACTCCGTGATGCTCGTGCTGGTTCCAGGCACGTAGGCACGCGAAAGCGACACGCGCCCGTAAGAAACTCGCTCGATTTCTCGGAAGGTGGTACGCATGTATCCACCGGCGGGCAGATCATTGGTGTTCATCTCCATCGAACCCAGAGACATCGACTGCCAGCCGCCACCCAGCGATGGGTCTCGCGTCGCGTCCACTGCGATGGAGAACCCGGTGAAGTACCCCGCCGGATATCCAGGGTCGTACCGAGTGGATCCAAAACTCATCAAGCCGCTTCCGCCCGGAACGGCCGGGATAGGCAACGAGCCGAGGAACCCCATGAGGTCGGAGATCGACACGCTCAGCTCCAGTCCCGCGCGATGCGCCCGCGACGCTCGCGGTCACGTACGAGTTCAGCCCTGAGGCGCGCCCGAATGTAGGGATAGAGATCTGATGCCTGCCGCTCCAGCCGCTTATATCGACTGTCTTTTTCCTTGGAGGAGCCGGAGGGACCGAGAATCTCCTGTTCGATGTTGCTCATCAGCCCCTCGCGCAGGGCGCTCCCCATTGAATCGAGTCCGCGTGACAGCGCACTCGAGCGGAGGTCTCGCTCGCGTCGCTGGATGTCCGGGGACACATCCATCGCCTGCGGGATGACTGCTTCCTGAGTGGAGGCTGGTGTGGGAAGCGCCGACGACCACGTGCTCGGAGTAGCGGTCTCCCGAACCACCGTGGCTCGCCGATGGTGGAGTTCGGGCTCCGCGAGGCCCTGCCCCGGTCGCGCGAGAGCCGTGGGCGACACCCTCTCTCGAGCCCCCGATGCCAAGGTGCGCTCGACAGCCAGTGCGCGAGCCTCGAGGTCCTGGCCCTCACGCGTGTGCTCGCTGGGCATGGATCCATTACTGCCGCCCTGCTGCATCACGTGGGTGAGTTCGTGGGCAAGTAGTTCCTGTCCCCGCCGCGAGTTCAGCGGTGCATCCCCCGCGAGGAAGATCTGCCCGTCGCGGGTGAAGGCTTCCGCGTTGACCGCCGCGGTCATGTCCGCCGACTCCGCCCCTTCGTGAACGGTGACATGGGTCGGTGGCTCACCTACGGAGTCACGCAACGCTTGCTTGATGGGTTCGGGCACCTGGATCCTGCGGGGCCCGGCGACATTCGGCGTGGGAGTACCGGCGAACCCGGCCAGACCCGACGACATCGTGACTGCAGCGCTTCCCCCGGAGGCGGGACGAGAGCGCGCCCGTCGCTGAATCCCCGTGCGTCCTGCCAACACTGGTCGAATCTGCGACGTTGACGTCTTCTCACCCCTCCGGGTCGAGGGAATCGTCGCCGCGATAGTGGTTCCATTCGTTGTCGCACGCAGCGATGTCATCGGCGTCTCGACTGGCTGCGGTGCGAAATCCGTTCGGTTCCCCACGTTAGATGCTGACCCGAAACTCGACGAGGCTGGAGATGATTCGGGAAGCACTGTTGTGACCGCGGGCTCCAAAGACGCCACCCCCGATTCCACCGGGTGCACCAACTCGGCACCACCCGACTCACCCGGTGCACCAACCGACACCGCAGCGCGCGACACCTGCCCAATGGAGGGCGACGGTGCGCCCGCAAACTCGGAACCAGCTGATCCCGACTCCACCTGGCGCCCCAACTCGGCACCCCCCGACTCACCCAACTCACCAATCGATGCCGAAGCACCCGACGTCAATGGCGAGGCAGCCGCCCGTGAAGTAGATGGTGACTGTGTAGCGACAAGCCCAGGCAACGAAGACTCAGCCACAGACCCCGAAGACACCGCCTGCGACTCCACCCGGTGCACCAACTCGGCACCCCCCGAACCACCCGGGTCACCAACCGACGTCGCAGCACCCGAAACTGAGGGGCCGGCCGAAGGACCCGGATCGTGGGCTTCGATGTCTCCGGGAGGTAGAAGGCTCGACACTCGGTGAGCCTCCGGGCTCGACTGGAGCTCGTCGATCTCGTTCAGCATCTTTCGAACGGCGGGAGGGAGATCCGAATCGTCATCGGCGGGAGAAATCGGCGTCGTGATGCGGCCCCGGGATCGGCGTCGTTGCAGTGGTGGTGCATCAAAAGGGTCCGATTTCTCCGAGGCCAAACGCACGTGCGTGAGCTCTGCATCCGGCGCGCTCGATGGATCCCGCTCGGAATCAGGCTCCCCCGAGGCAGCCGTGTCGGGCGAAGCGAGGGGCCCCAAGTTGCGTGCAAGTTCGGGGGTGACAGGGGGCGGTGGCTGCAACGAATCCACGTTCGGTTGTCGGCCAGGCAGTGATTCCGCCCGTTCCAGCGTTACCGATTCGGCGGGAGGTGTCTGCCGACTCGCAGGGGCCGCCGGAATCCCTCCGCCTCGACGACGAACCACGGAAGACGAGTCACCGACACCGGGAAATGTGGAGGGGGGCATAGGTGGTGCAATGAGTTCTCCAGGAATGGTCTCCTGGGAGCTGTCGCTCGCCGATGTCTCGCCGAATTCCGAAAATCCGCTCGAACGCGGTTGAGGCGAGGGGCTCGAAACTGATCTGCGAACATCGCGACGAGTTGGAAGTGCCGCGCGCTGAGGGGCCCGGGACCGGGCGATGGCTCGGGAGGCTCGTGGCTCCTTGACGATCGGTCCCTCGTCGATCCATTCCTCATCTGCGGGGGTGAGGAGGTGCTCCAACGCGTCCGAGGCGAATCGCATTCGCCTCCGCGCCCGACCAGGCACCCGCCCAATGAGCGTGGAGTCAATGGTGTGCCCGACTGGTTCACTTGCCACCGCGACGGGACGCCGCGTCACCAGGAACTCTCTCGGCAGTTGTTGAATGAGCGTGGGAACACCGAACGTCGGCATCATCGGCGGGAGCAGCATGAAATCACCGCGCTGCTCGGGCATCTCTGACTTCTGCGGGGGCGTGTCACTCATCGCACACCCTCCGAAGCGATCCGGTTGAAGTTGGACACAACGGAGGCCATCCGCCGACGTACATCGTGGGTGAGGTCCAGGAGGTCATCGAAGGACCAGTGGAGGTAGTAGGCCAGGAATCCGATCTCTTCCCAGAGTCGATCGGTCCCGACCGTCACTATTCCCCCGGCCCACCACCACCCACGTCCACCAGGATCGACTCCTGACAGTTGGGGCAGGTCACTTCCGCCACAGTCGTGCCCTCGGTGTTGATGCGGCGATACAGGTCCTGCAGGAATGACAAGTCTGTCGCCCACAGTCCTCCGATGACCTGGTCGTCGATGACGGGGAGCGTTCCCAACCTGGTGACCACCCGGGCAAGGAGCAGGAGGCTCGTGAAAGCCTCATGCTCCTTGACCTTCGGGTCCAGAAGCGGCATGAGTTCATCGCGCGCGGTCGCCAACCGCATCGTGCCCTCGCGATGCACGGCGCCGCTGGCGTCCACGTACCCGCGAGGCAGGACGAAGTTGAACGTGGTCTGGAGTGGACCTACGTCAGTCACGGTCATGAACCCAACTCCTATCGAAATCGACTATCAGCCTGTCGTCATCTCCGTGAACGTCATGCTGATCGTGATGTTGATGCCCGTCGCCTCGCCGGCCTTGAGCGATCCATACGAGACGCTCGTCACCATCAGGTTGGTGAACTCGATGGTTCGGACCGGGGTGCCGTAGGTGTCCTTGTAGACCAGCTTGCCGGTCTTGCGGGCGCCCATGAAGTCGCCCTTCAATCCGTCAAGGAACCACTTGGTCACACCACCGTCACCGGTTGCGAGAACCGTCACCTGCAGGTTCCCGGACTGGCGCGGGCCCAGCATCTGCTGGATCACGTACTTCCCGGACGCGGTCATCGACTTGAGCTCGATGGTCGCGGTCTCCTGCGCGATGTTGTTCACCTCAATGACGTTCGGGATGTTCTGCCCGTCGATCGAGAACTCGAACGAATAGGCGGTTAAGGCTTCACCGTCTACGAGAGCCATGGGATATCTCCTCTAGTGATGAACGTGGACTATTCGGCGATGGACGTGCCACCGGAGAACTGGGACAGGCGGAAGATCACGAACTCGGCCGGTTTCACCGGTGCGACTCCGACTTCCACGATCACCATTCCGAGATCAATGCTCTCGGCGGTGTTGTTCTCTCCGTCGCACTTGACGAAGAAGGCCTCCTGCGGAGTTGCACCGAACAGGGCCCCTGAGCGCCACTCCATCACGAGGAACGAAGAGATCGTGCGGCGAATGCGGCCCCACAGGTTCTCGTCGTTCGGCTCGAAGACCGCCCACTGGGTGCCCTGCAGGATCGACTCCTCCAGGTAGTTGAAGTAGCGGCGTACGTTCACGTAGCGCCATTCGGCATCGCTCGACAGGGTGCGAGCGCCCCAGACGCGGATGCCGCGACCCGGGAACGACTTGATCGAGTTCACGCCCTGCGGATTAAGCATGTCCATTTCTGGACGAGTCGGCGCGTAGTCGACGCCGACGGCACCGAGCACGACCTCGTTCGCCGGAGCCTTGAAGACCCCACGGGTGTCATCGTTACGGCTCCACAGACCCGCGATGTGACCCGAGGGTGGGAACGAGACGTTCTTGCCCGTTGTGGGGTCAAACATCTGAATCCACGGCCAATACATGACTCCGAACTTCGAGTCGAAGCCTGCGGTCTTCATCCGCCAGTCGCTTGCCTCCTGCGCGGTCAATCCACCCGGTGTGTCCAGAATCGCCATGCGGTTACCCATCAACTCGCAGTGGGTCAGGATTCCGGTCTGGATCGCCTTGACCGCGTCGAGGTCAATAAGCCCACGCGCATGCGCGGTGACGACGTCGGGCGCGGCCACCATGGTGATCTCTTCCAGGGTCTCGAAGGCGGTGAACCCGGTGCGCTT
>Ga0169931_10008118_pt1 | contig 15398 bp, 14 predicted proteins | sample Kivu_15m_20L_FD_129675 | JGI IMG/M metagenome (GOLD analysis project Ga0169931, IMG submission 129675) | Freshwater microbial communities from Lake Kivu, Western Province, Rwanda to study Microbial Dark Matter (Phase II) - Kivu_15m_20L... | ecosystem: Environmental > Aquatic > Freshwater > Lake... | reverse complement strand
TGCAGTACCTGCGAAACACAAGCGATCTCACCGACGGCGATATTTCCCCGGAAGGCCTCAAGTTCATCCCGGCCGACAAGAGCCCCACCAATGTTCCGCTGCTGGTCGTGGGTCATGAAGTTACCGGTTCGGTGCTTGTGATCCAGATCCGCTGAGGTCCCTCGTGAACCCGGAACCTTCACCCTTGCCCTCGGGGCCCGCCGCCATGAACGGGCGCCACAGCGCCATGAAGGCCCTGCAGCATGGCTTGACGGCCTTTGCGCTTTGTGCCGGTCTGGTGGGGCTTGTGGCTTGTGGAACTTCGGGCTCCGGCGGCGATGCCGGTCAGGGCACCGCTTCGATGCCATCGACTGCCGTTGCGCCGCCGCCCGCAACCAGCATCGTTCTTGCGCCGCCTCAACTTCGCTTCAGCGACACCGGCTTCAGCGTGAGCGATGCGATCACCCGTGACGGTCGGTGGTCGGTGGTGAGCGAGGGTGTGGGATGGGAAGTCTCGCTCGACCTCGGGAAGAACTGGGTGAAGGGGTCTGGTGAGGGTTTCGAAGTGAAGGGTGACGGTCCCAGGACAATCTGGGTACGCGCGCGCGACGATCGTGGCAATACCTCCGAGGTGGTGGTCGTGGGATGCGTCCTCGACACCACCGCTCCGATGGCACCGGTGCTTGCCGCCGCAGCCCGTGGACCCCTTCAAGAGTTGCGGCTCGATGCATTGGAGCCGCAGGCGCTCTGGGAGTACTCGCTCGACGGTCAGAAGACCTGGTTCCAGGCCGAAGGCAGGGGGCTCCTGGTGTATGGCAACGGCGTGCCGGCAATTGCGCTCCGCCAGGTCGACCTCGCAGGCAACCCGTCCGTTGCCGTGACGAGCACGCTGCCGCCAGCCAACGCGGGCATCGACGTGGCGAGCCTCGAGGCGTCGTCGCTGCCGCTCGTCCCGACGGTCCTGGGTGAGCCTGCTCAGGTCGGTGCAACGAGTCCGACCGAAACGTCGGGTGCGATCGGTTCAGGGTCGACGATGACCTCGCCCGCAGCGCCCATGAGCACGCGCGACCTGGCAAGCGGCCGCTCGCTTCTCGTGCATGGTGAAGTGGTTCGCGGTGATGCCGACTTCATGCGGATCGATGTTCCGGCGGGGTATCGGCTTCACGCCCTGCGCCTCGTCCACTACGCGTCCGAGGATGCGATCGCGTTCTTCGCGCTGCAGCGCGCTGCGGTTTTCGACGCAGGGGTCGACACCCAGCGGATGGCGGCCTGGGGGCACTTCGGCCCGCAGGACCTTGCCCGCAACCTGCTCGAGCGGCTCGGCGAGCCGCTCCTTGCAGCCGGCCCCCTGGTGCTCTGGGTGCAACAAACCGGAGACCGGGTTACACGCTATGCTTTCCAGATCGACCTTCGCACTTCGCCCTGAAGATTGCACAGCGCTTCGCAGCCCGGCCGGGGTCAGGCTGGACGATCCGCCGCATCGGGCAAACCTGATGCCGCAGGTGAAGCGCGCTCGGCTCGCGACACCGGCAGATCCTTCCTGCGCCACGGGGGTTCGGTACGGGCAAAGCGGCTCAGCACCGTTGTGCAGCTCGCAGCGGAGCGCTCGGCTTGCGCTGCAAGCCATCCCACCGCAAACCAGGCTTCGGGTTGCTGCGCGCAGTGCGCCTTGTAGAGGCTGTGGGCAACGTTGAGGTCGTTGTATTCGCCCAGTGCATCCTGGGCCAGCTCCATCACCTGCAGAAAGTTCTCAAGCCTGCGAGCAGGCAATAGGCTGCGCAGGAACTCCACCCCGTAACGCAGGCGCTTCATGCGCTTGCGCAAACCGTGGCGTTCGTCCACGCTCAACGCCGCAAAGCGCCGACACAGCTTGCGGCACTTGCGATGCCAGCGATCGAGGACCTCGAGCAGCGCCTGATGCGGTGCACCCTGGGTGGCAACCCCGGCGGGCCTTTCGGAGGCAGAAGTTGGGGTGGGCCGCGAGCCTTTGTCAACCCCGGCGGGCACTTCAGGCCCGGCAGTCGCCGCAGGCCTGGCGATCGCGGTGGATTCGGTGTTAGCGGCAGACCCGGCAGTCGAGGCGCGCGCAGCCGCGCTCGGGCCGAGGCGGGAAAGCCGCTGCAGGGTGCTCCGAATTCCCGCCTCGATCCCGAGTTGCAACTGGAGGCCGTGCTCGATCCATTCGAGGAACCACAGCTGGACCTCGCGTCGACGTACAACCTCCTGCGGGCTCGACAGATCGTTGGGAGACGGCAATTCAATCAGCGGCGCGTGGATTTCACGAAGCCGCGGCCAGAGTTGCTCGGCGAGCACATCGCGGTCGCGGCTCTCGCCGAGCAGCGCAGCGAGGCTGCGGGCGTGTTCATGCCAGTGCGACTGTGCTGTGGTGCGTGCCTCGAAGAGCTTCAACGCGGTTCGCAAGCGACGCAGCCCCACGCGGATCTGATGCACATGTTCAGGCGCATGGCCCTCTTGCGCGGCGATCTGCGAGGCGTTTTGCAGCACCTGGCGCCGACAGTCAGCGAAGATGGCGGCGAGAACCTCCTCGAGGCTTGCTTGCGCGCTCAGCGCTATGCTGCCGGCTTTGCGTGGCGCAGTGTGGTCGCGCTGGTCGGCAAGCAGATGCCCGCGCTGCGCCTTGCTCCGCAGATCGATCCACAGACCATAGCGCTTCACATAGCCGCTTGCAGCCTCGAGCACTGCAAGCGGCGAACCCTTCACCGACTCGATCTCGAGTTCGCGTAGCGCAAGGCGCCGCTCGGTGGTGCTCACCCAGCCCTCATCGAGGCTCAACTCGACGAATCCCCGACGGGTCCTCTGGATCTGGCTCTGCCGGCGCACATCGGTGGCAAAGCGCCGCTGGAGTCCCTCGCCTGCGGCATTTTCGAGAATGCGTTGCAAGCGTCTGCCGGCAGCGCTGTTGTGGTGCCGGGCGAGGTCGAGCGCGGGTTCGGCTGCGCTACGCTCGCTCAAGCGCACATTGTCTTCTTCGCGCAACATGCCGTCGCTCGAGCGGCCCTCCTTGAGCGTCTGAACCCAGTTGCGCCCTTCCCGCCGGAGTCGTAGCGCCATGTCCTCGGCCGCCAGATGTCGCGAAGGGGTGTCGAAATACACTGCCTGCAACCTTTGCTTGCGCAGGTTCTCCGGCGATCGCTTGAGCAACTCGGCGGCCAGCTCAGCTCTGGCCGCTGCGGGCACCTGCAACTTGATTTCGAATTCGAGCATAGGGTGGGTTCCGGGAAAGGCGGCAGACGCCGCAACCAACCGCTACCCTATACCAGATCAGGGCCGATTGCCGCCTTGACTTGCCAGAACGGTTCGCCCTCCTTGCGCTGCAACCACCAGATCGTGCCCTTCTTGATGCTCCAGGTGGAGGTGGTGCCGCTCACAAGGTGCGCAAGCAGCATTCCGAGCACCGGTTGGTGACCGACAACCACCAGATGTCCGGCACGGCGCAGGTGCGTCTCGTCGATCTTCACCGCCACAAGGGCATCTTCCAGGGATGCGCCCGGCAGCAGGCGAGGGTCGGTTCTGCATTTGCTCGACAGCGTGCGCGCGGTTTGCAGCGCCCTTTCCGCCGGGCTCGCAAGCACCGCAAAGTTCTCGGGGAGCCGCGCCTCGAGCCAGCGACTCATCCGCGTGGCCTGCTTCTTGCCACGCTCCGAGAGCGCGCGCTCCAGATCGCGCTCGGGATCGTCGAGACCGTCGCCAGCGTCGGCGTGTCGCCAGATGATGAGGTTCATACGCGCCTCGGGTGAATCGCTTGCGCTGCTTCGGTGGGGATCGACGGTTGCCGGCCCCTGCGTTGCCTGCTGTGGTCTGGAATCCCTGCTGCTGCGTCAGGATGCTTCCCCGCGCACCGAAAGCGGCACCTTCCCGTGCGCCGGCACTGGCGGCCGTGTGTGGGTTGCGCCGGGGGCCGGCAGCGCTGGGAGCCCGCGTCCAAGGCTCGACAACCCCAGCGCTTCCAGGCGTTCGCGTTCGAAGTCGACCCAGCGCAGGATTTCGAGGCGTCCGTCAAAGTGTTCGACCAGAGCGCTCATGCTCTCCACCCAATCGCCGTCGTTGCAGTAGAGCACATCATCGATCATGCGGATTTCGGCACGGTGGATGTGGCCGCACACAACACCGTCGTAGCCCCGTTTTCGCGCGGCGTTCGCAAGCGCCTCCTCGAAAGCGGTCACAAAGCTGACCGCGCGCTTGACCTGATCCTTGAGCCACTGGCTGATCGACCAGTAGGGCAGGCCGAGCCGGGCACGCGCGAAGTTGAGCGCACGGTTGCCGCGAAGCGCCCACTCGTAGGCAACGTCGCCCACAATTGCAAGCCATCTTGCGCACTGCACCACCCCGTCGAAGAGGTCACCGTGCGTCACCCAGAGCCTGCGACCGTCGGCAGTGACGTGCACCGCCTCGTGTTCGAGTTCAATGTCGCCGAATTGAAGGCCGCAGAACTGCCGGATCGACTCGTCGTGATTGCCGGGAATGAAAACCACGCGGGTTCCCTTGCGCGCCTTGCGCAAGACCTTCTGCACAATGTTGTTGTGCGCTTGCGGCCAGTGCCAGCGACGCTTCAGTTGCCAGCCGTCGACGATATCGCCAACCAGGTAGAGCGTATCGCTTTCCACGCAGCGCAGAAATTCGAGCAACTCCTCGGCGCGACAGCCGCTGGTCCCCAGGTGGATGTCGGAGATGAAAACGGTACGGAAGCGCTTTTCTCGCCCGGCCTCGGCGTTCAGGTGCTGAGGCAGGGAAGCGTTCATGCGGCGAGTGATGCGAAGCGCTGTCGAAAGCGCACATCGAGACGATCGAGCGGCAGGATCACCGGGAAGTCCACGCAGTGCATGTCGTGGTCCACGCAGGGTTCGCCCATGATCCGCGCCCCGGCACGCAGATAGGCGCGCAGCAGCGGCGGCATTTCAGGCGGCCCGGATTCCACTGCCTGGCCTGGTGCGGGGTTGTGTCGGGTGCTCTGGTGGGTGCTCTGGTGGGTGCTCTGGTGGGTGTTCTGTCCGGTGTTCTGTCCGGTGTTCGGCGCAGCCACCATGAAAGCCCCCACCGAACCTTCCCGCCCAGCGCTCGAAGGCACTGCCGGGGAAGCTTCCGGCGGGTCTGCGGCCGCCCTCACCAAACCCGGATCCAACCTCAGACGGTGTATCGGCCAGACGCGAAAACACTCCCCGGCGTCATGCGCAGGCATCAGTTGACGGTAGAGCGCGCCCGCCTGTTTCCCGCCGTCGGCGAGGGTGAGGCTCACACATCCCATCAGGTGCGTGTAGGGTTGCCCCACGAGCCAGCGCGCAAGCCCCGACCACATCAGCATCAGGGCGGCACCGCCGCGGAAGTCCGGGTCCACGCAGGCGCGGCCCAGTTCCACGATCTGGTCGCGGATCGGATCAAGCCGTGTCAGCCAGAATTCCTGTTCGGCATAACGGCAACCCAATTGGCGCGAGGCCTCCGGGGTGAGGATCCGGTAGGTGCCAACCACCCTGTCGGAGCGGTTGTCGATGGCGACCAGATGTGCGCACCAGGGGTCGAAGAGGTCCTCGTCGCGGACCGGAGCCAGGGCAACCGGTTGCGCGAGGGAACCCGCAGCGCAGTGACAGTGCGAGGCTGGATCGGACCGGTCCGCAGCCGTGGATCCAGGATCGGCAGCGGCGCCTGCCTGCTCCGCAAACCCTGGTGCGAACTCTTCGCGGAATACCCGCGCGCGCAAGGAGAGTGCCTGTGCAATACGCGGCTTCGAACGCGCGATCGCAACGGTCATGCGTGCGGTCTGGCAAAGGATCTCGTCAGCGGAAAACAAGGCGGGGTCGCCCACGATGTTCATGACGCTCTGTCTCCCAGGAAATCGTTTGGAGTGTGCTCAATCGCCTTGAAGCATTGATGACGGTTCGGTGTCAAATGGATGACAAAAAAGCGCTTCGCCCATGTGCAGCCGCATCCCCTCGCGCAGGTCGGCCCGCAAGGTGCAAGGACGGGGCGCGAAGACGAGGATTGTCGAGCCATGTTCGAACCACCCCAGTTCCTCGCCTTGCAGGCAGGGCACATTACAGACCAGACGATCAGGACCAGGGTAGCCGCTGTGCAACTGGGTGTCGATGGCATGAATCCGCATGCTTGCCACCAGGATGGCAGCCACCGGTACCATCACCAAAGGAGTCTCCGCGCCGCGCGCCTCAAAGCGCAGCACTGCGCGTTCGTTGCGACAAAACAACTTCTCGACTCTGCGCAGCGCGATCGGATTCACGTTCCAGGTGTCGCCGGAGTGGTAGAGCACCTCGCGCAGGCGCAGGTCGGCTGGGCTGTGGAAGCGGTGATACATGCTCGAAAGCAGCCGCAGGGTCACGTAACGACTGCCCTCGAGCGACCTGGCAAGCGCCACATCGCCGAGCAGTTCCTCGAGCAGGTAGGGGAAACCCTTGGCCTGGAACAGCGCCCCTTCACGAACCTCCCCGTGCATCCCCACGATCGCATCGCAGGGGCTGCTCCACACGCCCGGCCGTCGGTCGATCGGGCGCAAACCCGGCCGCAATTCGCGGATGAAGCAATCGCGCAACGATGCGAACGACGGCTCGCGCGCTTCGCTCAGGTCCAGATCGCTGAAGAGTTTCCAGACTGCGATCGAAAATCGGGTGAGCAGCGGGCTGCGGATCGATGCGTACCAACCCATGAAGCGGGTGAGTGCAAGGCGCGGCACCCGGTTGGTGAGCAGAAAATTGAGGTCTTCCTGCAACAGCAGACTGCGCAGGCTCATGGCATGCATCCTTCGGCGGTTTTCACAAGCCTGTCAAGAAGCCGCATTACAACCCGCTCACACTCCGTTCGCACGCCGCTCATACCCCCCTCATACCCCCCAATCCGAGGAGCCCTTGATGAGCGTTTCCGCAACCGCCTTGGCCGCCTTCGCGCTCATGGCCCCAGCCGTGCTCTGGGGCGCGCCCGCAGGCTACCGCAGGCTGCTTCTTTCGAGGGCCAAGCATCGCTCGCTTGCCGGCCACTCGCGCATGGCCTCGCGGGTGGCACGTCTTTTGCCCGGCTACCGCTTCGAGGAGGCCGACTATTTCCGCGCCGATGGTTGCGATGCCGCAACGGAGGAGCGTCGCCGGATGGCCTTTGACGCGATGGGCGCGCGCTTTGCCGAGCGCTATGCGCGTTCGATCGAATTCACCGCGAGGGCGCGCCAGTCGCTGTCCGACCTCCAGTTCATCTCCGCCTATCGGGTCCCGTTTCCCTTCAGCGACAAGGTGCAGCGAAACCTGCGTATGGGCAGTTTCCTGCGTGCCTCCTGCAACGTGCTTGTGGAAGACCTCGACGGCAATCGCTTCTACGACCTCACCGGCTCCTACGGCGTGAACCTTCTTGGCTACGATTTCTACAAGAGGACCATGGCCGATGCGGCCCAGCAGGCCTGCGAACTCGGGCCGGTGCTCGGGATGTACCACCCGACGGTGATCGAGGTGGCCGAGCGCTTGCGGGTGATCGCGATGCAGGACGAGGTGTCGTTTCACATGTCGGGCACCGAAGCAGTGATGCAGGCGGTACGCCTTGCCCGCTACAACACCGGCAGGACACATCTGGTGCGCTTTTGCGGCGCTTACCATGGCTGGTGGGAAGACGTCCAACCGGGGCCGGGCAATCCGATGCCGCCGCGCGAAACCTACACGCTCGAAGACATGAGCGAGCGCTCGCTCCAGGCCCTGCGCGCGCGCCGCGATGTGGCGTGTGTGCTGGTGAACCCGTTGCAGGCGCTGCATCCGAACCGACCCGCGCCCGGCGACTCCTCGCTGGTTGACAGCAGCCGCAGCGCCGGGTTCGATCGCAAGGCCTACACCGGGTGGCTTGTGAAGCTGCGCAAGCTTTGCACCGAAAAGAACATCGTGCTCATCTTCGACGAGGTATTCCTCGGCTTTCGTCTCGCCCCCGGGGGTGCCCAGGAGTACTTCGGCGTTCGCGCCGACATGGTGACCTACGGAAAGACCCTCGGGGGAGGTTACCCCTGCGGCGTTCTCTGCGGACAGGCACGCTTCATGCGACGCTTCCGCAAGGAGCATCCGGCCGACATCTGCTTTGCCCGCGGCACCTTCAATGCGCATCCCTATGTGATCAACGGCATGCTGCAGTTCCTGCGCGCCCTCGACAGCCCGGAGGTGCGCTCGCTCTACGCGGGGCTCGACCAGCGCTTCGATCAGGCGGCGGCGCGCCTCAATGCGCTGCTGCACTCCGAGCAACTCCCGGTGGAAGTGGTCAACATGTCGAGCGTGTGGACCATCCTCTTTCGCACCCCCGCCCGCTACAACTGGATGCTCCAGTTCTATCTGCGCGAGGCCGAGCTCGCGCTGAGCTGGGTGGGTTCGGGCCGTTTGATTTTTTCGCTCAATTACACCGCAGAGCATCTCGAGGCTGTCTTTGAGCGCTTCGTTGAAGCCTGCCGGAACATGCGCGCAGACGGCTGGTGGAATGCCCCGGAAGGACTGAGCAACACCGCGATACGTCGCTCGGTGCTGAAGGAAATGTTTCGCAGGTCTTCGCGAGGCAGTAACGCCAACCCTTCCAACGGGTCGTTCAGCGGGACGCGGTAGTCGGGCGTCCCGCTGCAGCACCGCTCAGGAGCGATCGTTGTAGCGCGCGAGCGAACGGCGCAACAGTTCCACCGGAGCGCGGTGGTAGAGCTTGATGTCATGGAAAGGGTCGGTGAGGATCTTGGTGGCCCACACCACGCCCGTCATCCAGCCGTCGCGCACTCCAAGCTGCACCACGCGGAAGATCACGCCGCCCAGTCCCAGCATGAGCCAGAAATGCCCGACGTCACGGAGCCACTCGCGCACCGTCGTGGCAGGCTCGATCGTGCCGTAGAGGCTTGGTTCGAACCACAGGATCGCCGGTGCGACGGCCCAGATGGTGAGGAGCACCACCTTGCGGCGCAGGTTGTAGCCCACCTTGATCTGTTCCTTGTAGTCATGGGTGGCCTGGTTGATATGGTCGTAGCCCTTGGGTTCGAAGAAGAAGTGGCCGGCCTGACGGGTGGTCATCGCAATCAGCCAGGCGATCATCGCCGAAATCACCGGGTCGATGAAGAGGTAGGCGTAGGCAATCAGAAAGCTGCTGGCGCTGATGAGGTGCAGGGTCTGATTGACGAGGCTGTGGTGGTAGTAGCGGTGGTCGTCCCAGCGCTGTTCGCTCAGCATCTCGGCAAAGCTCTGACTCGACATCGTGAATCCTCCTGGTGGTCAAAGTGGTGGGCAGCCGCGGCGACGAAACGGCCACTGGACTTTGCGCCGTGATCATGAAGATATGTTGACAAGAACGTGACGGTTTCGTGGCGATGTGGGCTTTTGTCCGCAGTGTCATCAAGTTGTGATCTCCGGGTGACAACATTCCTTGATCCGTAATAGGGGTTGTCATGAAAAAACGCTTACGGGTGTCGGTGGTGACGGAGACATATCCACCAGAGATCAATGGCGTGGCGCTCAGTCTTGCGAGGCTGCTCGAAGGAGTTCGCGGCCATTGTGACCTGGAACTGCTGCGGGTTGATCGTCGCGATCTCGAAGCCTGTCCGCCGGACGAGCTACGCCTGGCGGGCTTTCCCCTGCCGGGGTATGCGCACTTGCGGGGCGGGTTTCCGGCGTGGCTTCGGCTGTGGCGCCGATGGTCGCTGCAGCGCCCCGACGTGGTTCACCTGGCCACGGAAGGGCCGCTTGGGTTCAGCGCGTTGCAGGTCGCGCGCCGTTTGCGCATTGCGGTGTCGTCGGACTTCCGCACCCACTTCGAGCAATATGTTGAGCACTACCGCGCGGGGTGGCTTGAACCGTTTGCCGCCGCGTATCTGCGCGCATTCCACAACCGTTGCCATCTCACCTGTGTACCCACGCAGGCTCTGCGGCTGAGCCTCGAGGCCAAAGGCTTTCGGCGGCTCTCGGTGGTGCCGAGGGGCGTGGACCTGAGCCGCTTCGCACCTTCGCGCCGTCAGGAGTCGCTGCGTGCTGCCTGGAGCACCGACAAGCGGCACACACCGATCCTGATGTGCGTTTCGCGCATGGCCGCCGAGAAGAATCTCGAGGTGCTGCTGGAGGCATTCCGTAGCGCACGTGCGCGGGGAAGGAGGGCGGAACTGCTGATGGTGGGGGACGGGCCGGTCCGCGCCACGCTCGAGAGGCGCTACCCGGAAGCGCGCTTTGTGGGGATGAAAACCGGGCAGGATCTGGCCGAACACTATGCCAGTGCAGATCTCTTCTGTTTTCCGAGTCAGAGCGAAACCTTTGGCAACGTTACGCTCGAGGCAATGGCAAGCGGACTTCCGGTGATCGCCTACCGCCACGGAGCGGCCGCCGCACTGCTTCAGGATCAGGTGCAGGGGTGGGTGCTCGAGGACTTCAGCACGCAGGCTTTCGAGGGCGCGCTCGAAGACGCCATGAGCCGCTGGGAGCGCGAGGGCCCGCTTGCCTGGCAGGCGATGGGCCTCGCAGCGCGGGCTTGCGCGCAGGCGCAGTCGTGGGACGCGGTGGTGGGGCAGATGCTGGGGCACTGGTACGCCTTGGCGCGCCATCCCGCAACCAACCCTGAAACTGATGCGCAAGCGCTGCGCTCGAGACTCCTCTAGCAGAGGTACCCGCTACGTATCCCGGGATCGCCTGGGGCAGTCTGAAATGCCAGCAACGCCCAGCCCCTCGCGCAGACCCAGGCCGCAGCCTAATGCTGGAGGAGGCTGAACGCGAGCGCCCGATCGTCGATGGGAAGCGTGCCGCCTGCCACTTGCGCGCGCAAGGCATCGAGGTTGAGCAGGCCTGAGAAACTCCCGGCACTGCGCTCTGGAGGGGTGGCACGATACCCGTCGATGGAAGCGCCGCCCCTCGAGGCGCCACCGGCTGGCCTCGACCTGGTCGAAGCGCTCGCACCAGCCGCCGGACTTGTGCCGGACCCGAGGACATCAGCCACGCGCGTGATCGCATCACCGGCACCAAGATCCCCTTCCACGGCGCGCGCGGCGCGGGCAGCAAGACCGGGGTCGATTTCGATCACGGCCGCCCGATCTGAAGTGCCGGGCATGTTGACATGCGTCTTCTCAAGGGCGGTCTGGATCGCCCGCACTGTGATCTGCGCCACGAGCGGGGATGCGCTCGGCCTGCTGGCGGCGCGGCTTGCCTCGATCGCAGCTGCGTCGGGGGCGAGTCGTCGCGTTGGGTCCGCAACGGGCTGAAACTGGGATGACGTTGTGCTCATGTCAGCCGCCTGTTTTCCATGGGCCCCACGAAGGGGTCGGGGTGATGCTGCCGGGAGGGCCACTATCTACCAACTCTACCCTTGTAAAACGGTCTTTTGGAGGATGTGATTTAGGGTTCGGCGTTGCTTGCGGCCTCACAACCGCCAGGATGGCGGCACAACCATCGAGTGTCGCAGGGTGCAGCGCAGGCGTTGCGGGATGGCTGCGATCACCCGAAGCGGCCTGTGATGTAGTCTTCCGTCTGCTTTTTCGCCGGCTTGATGAACATCTGCTTCGTGACGCTGAACTCGACCAGCTCGCCCACGTACATGAAGGCGGTGAAATCCGACACGCGCGCGGCCTGTTGCATGTTGTGGGTCACGATGGCCACGGTGTAGTCCGACTTGAGTTCATGCACCAGCTCCTCCACCTTGGCGGTGGAGATCGGGTCGAGCGCCGAGGTGGGCTCATCCAGCAGGATCACCTTGGGTCGCACCGACACGGTTCGCGCGATGCAAAGCCTTTGCTGCTGCCCGCCAGAGAGCGAAAGGCCGCTCTGCCCAAGCTTGGACTTCACCTCCTCCCAGAGGGCAGCCTTGCGCAGGGACCACTCCACCCTGTCGTCCATGTCGCTGCGCGAAAGGTTCTCGTAGAGCCTCACGCCGAAGGCGATGTTGTCGTAGATCGACATCGGGAAGGGCGTGGGCTTCTGGAACACCATGCCGACCTGCGCGCGCAGCAGATTCAGATCCTGCTTGGAATCCAGGATGTTCTGCCCATAGAGGTTGATTTCGCCCTCAGCGCGCTGGCCCGGGTAGAGACTGTACATGCGGTTGAGGGTGCGCAGGAGGGTGGACTTGCCGCAACCCGAGGGGCCGATGAAGGCGGTGACCTTGCGCTCGGCGATGTCGAGGCTCACGCTGCGCAAGCCCTGGAATCCACCGTAGTAGAAGTTGAGATTGCGAACCTCGATGGCATTCGTCTGCTTTGCGGCGCTCTGGGCGGTCTGGCTCATGGTGCTCTCGCTATCCTTCGTCCGTGGTTGATCGTCAGGTGCTGAGACAGGGTTCAGGCGCTCACTTTTTCGCGGAAGAAAATGCGCGCCACGATGTTGAGCACCAGCACCGTGAGCGTGATCAGCAGTGCGCCGCCCCAGGCAAGCCGCACCCAGTTGTCGTAGGGACTCATCGCGAACTGGAAAATCACCACAGGCAGGTTCGACATCGGCTTGTTCATGTCGGCGCTGAAAAACTGGTTGTTGAGTGCGGTGAAGAGCAAGGGTGCCGTCTCGCCACTGATGCGCGCCAACGCGAGCAACACACCCGTCACGACTCCAGCCTGCGCTGCTCGCAAGGTGACCATCGTGGCCACTTTCCAGCGTGGGGCGCCGAGCGCAAAGGCGGCCTCGCGCAAGCTGCCGGGCACCAGCCGAAGCATGTTCTCGGTGGTGCGCACAACCACGGGAATGGCGATCAGCGACAGCGCGAGGCTTCCGGCCCAGCCGGAGAAGTGCCTCACTTGCGCCACATAAATGGCGTAGATGAAGAGCCCGAGCACGATCGAAGGGGCCGACAGCATGATGTCGGTCATGAAGCGGGTGACAGCGGCCGTCCTGCTCTCGTCGCCGTACTCGGCCAGATACACACCGGCGAGGATTCCCACCGGGGTGCTGATGAGTACCGAGAAACCCACGATCATCAGACTGCCTACGATCGCGTTGGCGAGACCTCCGCCCTCGGAGCCGGGCGCCGGGGTTGACTGGGTGAAGAGCGCGAGATCGAGTGCAGCAAAGCCGTTGCGAAAGAGGATGAAGAGGATCCAGAGCAACACGAACAGTCCGAGAACCATCGCAAACATCGACAAACCCACGCCGATCGTGTTGGCGAGCTTTCGGCGTTGGTAGAGCGCGGTATTCATGTCTTGGCACCTTTTGCTTTCTCGTTGCGCAGGATCATCCATTTGGCGAGTGCGAGCACCACGAAAGTGATCACGAAGAGCAGGAACCCGAGCGCGAAGAGCGCAGACAAGTGAAAGTCACCGGCTTCGGCAAACTCGTTGGCAAGGGTGGAGGCGATCGAAGAGCCCGGCGCGAAGAGCGAGGGCACCAGCCGTTGGGAATTGCCGATCACGAAAGTGACCGCCATGGTTTCGCCGAGAGCCCGACCGAGTCCGAGCATGATGCCTCCGATCACTCCGCTCTGGGTGTAGGGGAGCACGACGTGGCGCACAACCTCCCAGGTGGTGCAGCCGACACCGTAGGCCGACTCACGCAGGATCGGCGGGACAATCTCGAACACGTCGCGCATCACTGCGGCGATGAAGGGCAGAATCATGAAGGCAAGGATCAGACCGGCCGCAAGGATGCCGATACCGTTCATTGCGCCCCCAAAGAGCGGGCCGATCAGCGGCATCTGTCCAAGCGTGGACTGAAGTGCCGGTTGGCCGTATTCGGCAAAGAGCGGCGCAAAGATGAAAAGGCCAAACATGCCGTAAATGATGGACGGTACTGCGGCCAGCAGTTCCACCGCAGTGCCGAGCGGCCTGCGCAGCCACACTGGACAATTCTCGGTGAGAAAGAGTGCGATGCCGAAGGAGAGAGGCACCGCAATCAGCAGCGCGATCGCCGCGCTGGCCAGCGTGCCAAAAATCGAGATCAGTGCGCCAAACTCCTCATTCACTATGTCCCATTCGATCCGCCAGATGAACTCGAGCCCGAACTTCTGGAGCGCAGGTGTGGCGTTGATCACGAGCGACACGAGGATCCCCACGAGTGACACCAGAACGATCAGCGAGAAGGTCATCGTGAGCAGGTGAAACCAGAAATCCTGCGACTGCTGGCGCGCTGCGATCGCTTGCATGTGCCCAGGTTGCTCGCGCCGACTCGGTCCGGCGGAAGCCGTCTGGGATGCGGCTTGGATGTTGCTCATGTCAGGACCTCATGGCGGATCGACGGGTCGGAGGCGTGCGGCATCCGGTAAAGGAAGGAGGGGCGCGCGTTGGTGCCGTGCGCCCCGCTTCCATTGCCCTTTCAAACCTCGAAGCAACTATTTGTTCACGATCTGCGACCAGACCTTCTGGCGGATCTGATCCGTGAGCGCATCCGGAAGCGCCACATAGTCGAGTTCGGCAGCCTGCTTCTTGCCGTTCTTGAACGACCAGTCGAAGAACTTGACCACCTCGGTCGATGCAGCCTTGTCGGCAGGCTGCTTGTACATCAGCGCAAACGACGCGCCGGTGATCGGCCACGAATTGCCGCCCTTCTGGTTCACAAGCGAGATCCCCATCCCGGGCGTGCCAAACCAGTCAGCACCTGCCGCAGCCGCAGCGAAGGTGAGATCGTCGGGCTCCACATACTTGCCGTCGCGGTTCATCATCGTGAGATGCGGAATCTTGTTTTTCTTGGCGTAGGCATACTCCACGTAGCCCACAGAACCCTTTACCCGGCTCACGTTGGCTGCAACGCCTTCGTTGCCCTTGCCGCCCACCGAGGAATTGGCGGGCCACTTCACCGACGCTCCCTTGCCAACCTTGTCCTTCCACATCGCGCTCACTTCGGTGAGGTAGTCGGTGAAGATGAAGGTTGTGCCAGAACCGTCGGCGCGATGCACCACCGTGATCGTCTGGTCGGGAAGGCTCTTGCCGGGGTTGAGTGCCACAAGCTTGGGGTCATTCCACTTGCCGATGCTGCCCGCAAATATCTCGGCAAGCACCTCACCGGTGACGCGCAACTCGCCCGGCTTGAAAGGATCGAGATTGATCACCGGGACCACACCGCCAAGAATCACCGGGAACTGGACCATGCCGTCCTTCTCGAGTTCGTCGCCCTTGAGCGGCGCATCAGTTGCCCCGAAAACCACGGTCTTGGCGCGGATCTGGCGGATTCCACCCGAGGAACCGATCGACTGGTAGTTCAGGCCAACGCCGGTGACTTTCTTGTAATCCTCGGCCCACTTGGCGAAGATCGGGTAGGGGAAGGTTGCGCCGGCGCCAGTGATGTCTGCGGCGGTCGCAACTGGGGAGACGGAAGCAAGCGAGGTGGCAAGCAATGCCACACCGAATGCGGTTGTACGCACAAAGGCTCTTTTTGATTGAAGACTCATGGACGGACCTCCTGGAAGAAAGGTACCGACTGTAGCCAGGTGCAGTTACAGTCCGATGACAGTGGGCAAAGGCCCTTGGGGTGCAGTGCCTGATGGGCAGTATCCGGGCAGTATCCGTGCAG
>Ga0169931_10008117_pt1 | contig 15398 bp, 12 predicted proteins | sample Kivu_15m_20L_FD_129675 | JGI IMG/M metagenome (GOLD analysis project Ga0169931, IMG submission 129675) | Freshwater microbial communities from Lake Kivu, Western Province, Rwanda to study Microbial Dark Matter (Phase II) - Kivu_15m_20L... | ecosystem: Environmental > Aquatic > Freshwater > Lake... | reverse complement strand
CCTGGGTGGGGCGCTCCTGGCGGCCGCGGCGGTCCGCCGGCGGTGAGGGCGCCGGTGCGGGGTCCAGGCGTGGGTCGACGACCCGGAGCCTGAAGCTGGGCCCGTGCGCTGGGTCTTACCGCCTAATTGTCTCTCGATATCCACTTGTCGCCTACAGATCCGCCGGGTACCGTTGCGGGCCGCAGCGTGGATTTCCTGTGACACCCCTCCCCGCGCCGCCGATCTCGACGTAGACTGAGACGCAGTCTCATCCAGACCCCCATGCGCGCCAGCAACCCGAACCAACCGGTCCCCCTCTGCTCCGTCCTCGAGCTGCGCCGCGGCGCGCGCGCGGTCGTGCGGGCCTACGAGGGCGGCGACGCGGCGGCGACGCGGGCGCTCGCGCAGCGGCTCGTGGCCATGGGGCTGCCGATCGGGGCCGAGACCGAGGTGCTCGTGCGGCGCGGCCGCGGGCCGGTGCTCCTGCGCTCGCGCGAGGCGCGCATCGCGCTCGGGCAGGACGAAGCGCGCTGCGTACGGGTCGAGGCGCTCGGCGGCGCGGGCGCCTGAGCGGCCCCGCGTGACCCCAGGGCTGGCAGGGAAGGGGCGACGTTGAACGTAACGGAACCGGGGGCTGCGGGGTCCGCGCGCGACGCGCGGCGCGAGGGTGACGCGCCGCTGACGGTGGCGCTCGCGGGGCAGCCGAACGTCGGCAAGTCGACGCTGTTCGCGCGGCTGACGGGTGCTTCGCTCGAGGCCGGCAACTGGCCCGGCAAGACCGTCGAGCGCCGCGAGGGCCGCGCCACGACCGGGGCCGGAACGCTCTCGGTCGTCGACCTACCGGGGACGTACTCGCTGACGGCGGGCTCCGAGGAGGAGCGCATCGCGCGCGACCATATCGTGCACGGGCGCCCCGACGTCGTGGCGGTCGTGCTCGACGCGACCGCCCTCGAGCGGGGCCTCTACCTGCTGGCCGAGGTCCTGCAGCTCGGCACACCGGTCGTCGTCGCGCTGAACCGCACCGACCTCGCGGCCCGGGCGGGCACGCCGGTCGACGCAGCGGCGCTGTCCGCTGGGCTCGGCCTGCCCGTGGTGCCCGTCGTCGCCCGCTCGGGCGAGGGGGTCGCGGCGCTGGCCGAGGCGCTCGCGCGCGTCGCCGCGGGGGAGCGCCCCCCCCACCCCGCCCCGTTCGAGCTGGACCCGGAAGCCGCCGCCGCGGTCGAGCGCGCCGTCGCGCTCGTCGGGCCGCACGTGCCCACGCCCTACCCCGTCGGCTGGGTCGCGCACAAGGTGCTCGAAGGTGACGCGGAGGTGCTGCAGCTCGCGCAGCGCTGGCTGCCGGCGGCCGAGCACGCGGCGCTCGCAGCGCTGTCGGCGGAGAGCGACGGCGCCGCCATGGCGCTCGCCGGGGCGCGCTACGCCTGGGCGGGCCGCGCCGCGCGCGCGGCGACCCTACAGGCCGGGCCGCGCGGGCTCACCGCGGCCGAGCGCGGCACGGACCGACTCGACCGCATCGCCCTGCACCCTGTGCTCGGCGTCGCGCTGCTCGTGGCGCTGTCGTTCGGCGTGTACCAGCTCACCCTCTCCGTCGCCGGGCCCCTGCAGGACCTGCTCGACGGCTGGGTCGGCGCCATCGGCGAGCGGGCCGCGGGCTGGGCGGGCGGCTTCGGCCCGATCGCCGCGGACTTCGTGCAGAACGGACTGTTCGCGAGCGTCGGCCTCCTCGTGACCTTCCTGCCCGTGCTGGCGGTGTTCTTCGCGCTGTTCGGGCTGCTGGAGGACACGGGGTACATGGCGCGCGCGGCGTTCGTGCTGGACCGCGCGCTCTCCGCCGTCGGGCTGCGCGGGAAGAGCTTCCTCCCGATGTTCGTCGGCGCAGGCTGCAACGTCCCCGCGGTGTACGGCGCCCGCGTGATCGAGTCGCGCTCCGCGCGGCTCCTCACGATCCTGCTCCTGCCGCTCGTGCCTTGCTCGGCGCGGCTCGTGGTGCTGGCGCTGCTGGTGCCCGCGTTCTTCGCCGCGCACGCCGCCGCGGTCTCAGTGGGCTTGATCGCGCTGAACATCGCCGTGATCGCGCTCTTGGGCGCGGTGCTGTCGCGGGCGCTCTTCCGCGGTGAACGGCAGTCTTTCGTGATGGAGCTGCCGCGGTACTCCGCGCCGAGCCTCACGGCGGTCGCGCTGTCGGTCTGGACGAAGCTGCGCGACTTCCTGCGCAGCGCAGGCACGATGATCGTCGTGATCGCGGCCCTCGTGTGGGCCCTCTCCGCGTTCCCGGGCGCGCTGCGCGGCGGCGAATATTCGATCGAGCAGAGCTACCTCGGCCAACTCGGGCGATTGCTCGAGCCGCTCGGCGCGCCGATGGACATGGACTGGCGCCTGATCGTCGCCGTCTTCACCGGGTTCATCGCGAAGGAAGTGGTGATCGCCACGCTCGGCGTTCTGTACGCCGCGACGAGCGAGGACGCCATCATCGCCACGATGCAGGCGACCATCTCGCCAGCGACGGCGTTGGCGTTCCTCGTGATCACGATGTTGTTCATCCCGTGTGTCGGGACGGTCGCGGCGATGAAGCGCGAAGCGGGGGCGCGCTGGATGGCGTTCGGCGTCGCGCTGCTCGTGGTCGTGTCCTACATCGGCGGCTTCGCCGTGTACGAGCTGGCGGCGCTGGCCGGCCTCGATCAGATTCCTGCGGCGCCGGAGGCTCGCTGATGCTGCGCACACTCCTGGAGCGGTTTCACCGCGGCGGCTCGGTCCACCTCGGTGAGCTGGCGGCGGACCTCGGCGTCACCGAGGTCGCGGTCCGCGACATGCTGCGCGACCTCGCGCTGCGGGGCTACCTCGCGCCAGCGGGCGGCGCCTGCAGCACGAAGTGCGGCGGCTGCGCCTTCAGCACGAGCTGCCATGGGGCGGCGGCGGCCGCGGCCGTGACTTGGGCGCTGACGGAGAAAGGCCGCCGGGCGGCCGCAGCCGTCGCCTGAGGTCAGGGTCAGGGTCAGGGTCGCGCCTCGTCGTCGGGCGCGACCGCGGGGTTGTGGCGCGCGACCCAAACGCTGCACAGCAGGTCGCTGGTCACATTGGGCATCGTGCGCGTCATGTCGACGATGCGGTCGACGCCGATGATCAGCGCCACCATCTCCGGCGGGACACCGACCTGGGAGAGCACGATCGTCAAGAGCGGCAGCGACCCGCCGGGCACGCCCGCCGCGCCGATCGCAGTGAGCACCGCGAGCGCGACGACGATCGCCTGCGACGCGAGCGAGAGCTCGACGCCCGCGACCTGCGCCAGGAACAGCACCGTGACACCCTCGAAGAGCGCCGTGCCGTTCATGTTCATGGTCGCGCCGAGGGGCATCACGAAGCCCGCGATCGGCTTCGGCACGCCGAAGTTCTCGATCGCGGTCTTGATCGTCGTCGGCAGCGTCGCGTTGCTGGAGGACGTCGAGAACGCAGTCACCAGGAGCGCCCTCTGGCCACGGAAGAGCGCCAACGGCCGGATTCCCACGAGCAAGAGCGCGAGCAGCGGCAAGACGACGAACTGGAAGAAGAGCAGCCCCGCCAACGCGGTGAGGACGTAAGCCCCCAGGGAGCGCATCACGTCCAGTCCGAGCTTCGACGTCACCGCGAAGATCAGCCCGAACACGCCGTAAGGCGCCAGCGCCATCGCAAATCCGAGGATCTTCGTGCAGACCTCGTAGAGCGTCTCGAGGACATCGAGGAAGACCCGCGTGCGCTCGCGCGGGAAACGCGACGGGGCGATCCCCACGAGCGGCGCAAAGAAGAAGACGCCGAGCGTCTCGCGCTCGTTGCCCGCGCTGGCGAAGACGTTGCGCGGGATGATGTTCACGAACGTGTGGATCGAGAAGCCCGTGCCCGCCGCGGCTTGGTCCATGCGGGCCTTGGCGTCGCCCGCGAACTCGGCCATCACCTGGTCCCGGACCTCTGGCGAGAGCCCCTCGCCCGGCGCGAGCACATTGACCAGCGCCAGCCCGATCGACGCGGCCAGGGCGGTCGTCCCGACGAACCAAGCGAGCGTCCGGCCGCCGAGCTTCCCGAGCTGCTTCACGTCCCCGAGCCCCGCGACGCCGAGCACGAGCGACGAGAAGACGAGCGGCACCACCACCATGAAGAGCAGGCGCAGGAACACGTCGCCGACGGGCTTGGCCACGTTGTCGGCCCACCACACGACGCGCAGGCGCTGCGGGCCCTCCGGAAAGAGGAGGTTGAGGGCGAGGCCCAACACGGCTCCAGCGACGAGGCCGATCAGGATGCGCGTGGGCAGCGAGACGCCGCGCGCCTCGCCTCGGGGGGATTGGTCCATGCCGTGGGCTCTCGGGGGCGGCGCCGGCGCGCCGGAGATGGGACGGGGCCATGGTACACCGCTCGGCGCGGAGTGTCCGTACGATGGCGCCCATGTGCGGTCGTTACGCCATCACGACGGACCCCGAGGTGCTCGCTGCGTTGCTCGGCCTCGCCGAGGTGCCCGCGTTCGACGTGCGCTACAACCTCGCTCCGACGCAGCTCGCGCCGGTCGCGCGCCGCAACCCTTCGGGCGAGGTCACGCTGACGCCGCTGCGCTGGGGGCTCGTACCCGCCTGGGCCAAAGACGCTTCGTTCGGCGCGCGCACGATCAACGCTCGCTCGGAGACCGCCGCGGAGAAGCCGTCCTTTCGCAGCGCTTGGAAGCAGCGCCGCTGCATCGTCCCCGCGAGCTGGTTCTACGAGTGGCGCAGCGACGGCGGCAAGCTGAAGACGCCGCTGCGCATCGAGCGCCGCGACGGCGAGGCGCTGACCTTTGCGGGCCTCTGGGAGTCATGGAAGGGCAACAGCGAGGCCAGCGGCTTCGAGTCCTTCACGATCCTGACGACCGCCGCGAACGGTGCCATCGCGCCGCTGCACGACCGGATGCCGGTCATCCTCTGCGACCGCGAAGCGCGCGAGCGCTGGCTCGACCTGCACACGCCCGACGCAGCCTCCTTGATGCGGCCCGCGCCGGACGACCTCTTGCACTTCTTCCCGGTCAGCACGCGCGTGAACAGCGTGCGCAACGAGGGCCCGGAGCTCGGAGCGCCAGCCTGACCGGTATGCAGCGTGCGACCACATGGTGCGCCGCGGCGGCGCTTGTCGTCGCCGTGCTCGGCGTCGCGCTGCAGCGCGCTCCGCAGCGCGCAGCGCGCCCGCACGCGCCCGTCGCCCCCGAAGCACCGGCGACGGATCCAGCGAGTTCGTCGGCGCTGGCAGCTCCGCGCGGTGACTCGGGTCCGGGCGCCCAGCCGCGCGCCGCGGTCCTCGCCACCAGCGTCGATGCACCGGAAGCAGCCGGGCACGTGGATCGGTCCGCCGAATCGAGCCCGCGCCGCACGCTGGTCGTCTCGGGCACCCTGGAGACGCTCGATGGCTCGCGCCCCGAGCTCGCGCGGGTGGTCGTGGAGCGGCTCGCCGTGCGAGCTCCGGCAGGCGCCCCCCAAGGCCGACGGGTCCATGGCCTCGACGTCGCGCTCTCGCGCGACGGGAGGTTCGAGGTGACCACTACGGGCCCCCTCGAGCTCGACCGAGGCAGCGCGCCGGCCGACGGTCCGCTCGCGCTGCGGGTCACAGGGACCGCGCGCCAGCATCGGAGCGCGTCGGCGCCCTTCCAGGTGGGCCAGCGCGATGTGCGGCTCGTGCTGGAGCCGAGCGGCCGCTTGCGCGTCCGGACGCAGTGTGACGCGGCGCTAGTGGGCGCTCTGATCCTCCACCGTCTCCGGGATCGCGAAGGAGCGCTGCACGAGAACTTGTCGCGCGCCGGAGGTACGGCGACCTTCGACGAGTTGCCGCTCGGGCCCGCCGAGCTGACCGTGACGCTGCACCCTTCGGGTGCGGTCTTGACGACGCTCTCGGGCTTGATCATCCCGCACGGGTGGTGCGACGACCCGCGCCTCGCTCCGCTCTCGCTGCACGGCTCGCTCGAGGTCCGCGCGATCACCGTGACTTGCGATGGCGCTCCGCTCCGAGCCGAGGATCGGCTCACGGTGCGGGTGATCGGGCCGGAGGGCGAGCGAGAGGCCGCTCACGCCCGCACCACAGCAGGCTTCAGCGTCGTCGCGGTGCCCGGCACGGCCCTCTTCGGCCGCGTCGGCGCCCGGGGTTACGCGACCTCGCCCGAGGCAGCTTTCACGCACGGACAGCGCATCGATCTCCGACCAGAGCGCATCCTCGAAGCGCGGATCGACGCGCTCCCGCCGTCACCGCACGTGTATGTCCTGGACATCGAAGGGCTGGAGCCGCCCGCTGTGAGGGTCGAGAGCGAGCTCGCGCTGCGACCGGGCTCCGCCGTCGCACGGCTCGCCGATCCGCCAGTAGGGCCCGCGCGGGCGCGGATCAACCAGCGCTCCGTGGGCGGAGTGGACGGCCCCGGTCCGGTGCTGGTCGAGGGTCCGTGGCAGCTCTGTTCGTTGCCCGCGCCGCCTGCGAGCGAGGTGCGCCTCAGGCTGCAACCCTGAGGTCGCGCTGCACCGCGCCCCGGCCGCGCAGAGCTCCGAGCGCGGCTCCCTGGTACCGTAGCGGCCCGGAGGATCGACCATGGCCGACCGCAACCCCGAGAGCCTCGAGGCGCTGCTGCGGCGCCTCCTCGCCGAGGACGAGTTCGAGCGCCAAGCGGCGCTCGAAGCGCTGCGCGCTTTGCCCGCCGAGGTGCTCGCACCGCTGACGAAGCACCCCATCCTCGGCGTGCGCTGCGCGCTCGCTCGGGCGCTGGCGCAGCGCGACGACGACGCGTCGATCGCGCTCGCCGAGGAGCTCGCCGAGGACGGTGATCCGGCTGTGAGGCAAGCGCTGGCCGAGGGCATCAAGGCCCATGAGCGGTGGCTCGTGCCCGACGGGCTGCTGGAGCGGCTGGCCGACGACAGCGACTCCGACGTGCAGCAGACGGTCCTGCCCGCGCTGGGGCGCCGGCCCGCGCTGCACGCCGTGATCGTCTCGCACCTGCGCCGCGACAACAACTGGTGGGGCGTGCGGAAGGTCGCGGCGCACACGCTCGGGTTCCTGCGCGACCCCGCGCCGAGCGTGCTGTCGGCGTTGCTCGAGCACATCGCGGACGAGGACTTCGAGCCCGTCGCGCGCGAGTGCGCCGCCGCCGCCGAGCGACGCTTGAGCGGGCTGCGCGGCGCGGCGCCCGCCGCGGTGCCGCCGCTCGCGGCGCTCAACGCTGCGCTCGCCAAGCTCCGCGGTTGGAAGGGCTCGCCGTTCCCGCGGCTACAAGCGCTGCTCGCGCAGTACGAAGCCGCCGTGCCGAACCTCGCTGCGCTCGCGACGTTCGGGAAGGACCTGACCGTCGATGTCGAGCGGGGCCGACTGCCGCGCGCCTACCACGTCGACGAGGTCGTCGAGGGCCTGCTGCGGGTCCTCACAGGCAACGGTGAGGAGCTTGGCTCGCGAGCCGCCGTCCTGATCGGCGGGACAGGCTCGGGCAAGACCGCGATCGTGCACGAGCTCGCGCACCGGTTGACCGCTCACGCGTCGGGCGCTTGGCGGGTCATCCGTGTCGTGCCCTCGGAGCTCCTCGTCGGCACGAAGTACCTCGGCGAATGGCAGACGCGCCTCAAGGAGCTGATCGAACTCTCTGCGTATCCGCAGCGGATCGTGCTCTACGTGCCGAACCTCGAGGAGCTCGCGGACATCGGGCGGGCGTCGAACGCGGACGCCAACGTCGCGACGATGCTGGCGCCGCACCTGGAGTCGGGTCGCATCGCGCTCGTCGGCGAGTCGTCGGCCGAGGCGTTTGCGCGCGGCCTGGGGAGCGATCCGGCCCTGCGGCGGATCTTCGCGCGGGTCGACGTGCCGCCGATGGGGCGGCGCGAAGCGCGTGAGGTGCTGGAGCTCGTCGCGCTCGAAGCCGGCCTCGATGTCAGCCCCGAGGCGCTCGACCGCGCGCTGGAGGTCGCTGAGCTGTACTTGGGCGAGACCGAGTTGCCCGGCCGAGCAGTCGGACTCCTGCGCCGCATGGCGAGCAGCGGCGCTGTCCGCCGTTTCGAGCCCAGCGATGTCCTGCGGACGCTGCACGAAGCGACGGGGGTGCCAGCCGAGTTCCTGGACGATGCCGTCCCGCTGAAGCTCGACGTCGTGCGCGAATTCTTCGAGGCGCGTGTGATGGGCCAGCCGCGCGCGGTCACGCGCGTGCTCGACCTCGTGACGCTCGTGAAAGCGGGCCTGGCCGACCCGCACAAACCCTCGGGGGTCCTCCTGTTCATCGGCCCGACTGGGGTCGGTAAGACGGAGCTCGCGCGCTCGCTCGCAGAGCTGCTCTTCGGCGACCCGCAGCGGCTCGTGCGCTTCGATATGAGCGAGTACGCGTCGGCCGACTCCTATGAGCGCCTCATCGGCAGCCCAGGCCGCGGCGGCGTGCTGACCGAGGTCGTGCGCCAGAGCCCCTTCTCGGTGCTGCTCTTCGATGAGATCGAGAAGGCGCACTTGAACGTGTTCGACCTGTGCCTGCAGATCTTCGATGCGGGGCGCCTGACCGATGGCCAGGGTCGCACGGTCAGCTTCCGACGCACGATCGTCGTATTGACCTCCAACCTCGGCGCCAAGGTCGAGACCCAGGCGGCGATCGGGTTCGGCGCAGGTGTCGTCGCGCAGCCCGACGAAGGCGCGATCCTCGCGGCGCTGGGGCAGTTCTTCCGGCCCGAGTTCCTGGGCCGCATCGACCACGTCGTCACGTTCGATCCGCTCTCGCCCGAGACCGCTGACCGCATCGCCCGTCGGGAGGTCGAGCGCGTCCTCGCGCGCAGCGGCATCGTCCGTCGGCGACTCTCAGTCGATGTGGATCCATCGGTCTTGCGCCTCATCCTGCGCAAGGGGTACTCCCCCGCGCTCGGGGCGCGGCCGCTGAAGCGCGCCGTCGAGACGACCCTGCTGCTCCCGATCGCGCGGGTGCTCGCGGAGCACGGGGCAGGGCCGGGCGCTTGCCTCGTGCTGCGGGCGCGCGGGGAGGCGCTGGAGGTCGAGGTGCTCTCCAGCGAGCGCCACGTGCCGCCGCAGCACGCGCCGCCGCCCGCGCTCAATGAGGAGCGCGCGTGTGTGCAAGCGCTCGCGGTCCGAGCGACGGAGCTCGAGGCCCGGCGCACCGAGTTGCTCGAGCGGACGAGCGCCGCGAGCTTCTGGGACGACCCCGAGGTGGCGGCGGAGACCTTCGACACCGTGCACCGCTTGGACCGTTTGGTGCAGGATCTCGCGCGGTTGCAGTCCGAGCTCGAGCTCACCGCGTCGAATCCGGACAAGCGGCGCGCGGCGCGCTACTTGGAGCGCCACACGCTCGATCGACGGCGCTTGGAACGGCTCTTCGTCGCCGCGGACCTGGCCGACGCGTACGTGGTGCTCGCGCGCGTGCGTTCGTCACAGGGCGGCCTCGAAGGCGTCGAGCGCCTCGCGCGAATGTACATCGCTTGGGCCAGGCGCAATCGCTACGAGTGCGACGTGTTGGACGACCGCACCGCTGAGGACGGCGAGGACACGGTCGCCCTCGCCATCGCTGGCCCGGGAGCCTACGCCCTCCTGTCCGACGAAGCCGGGCTGCACCGCTTGACCCTCGAACAGGGCGAGGAGCGCACGCTGACGGACCTCGTGCGCGTCGATGTGCTGCGCGCCGTCTCCGAGCGCAGCGCGCTGCGCGAGCGCGACGTGCGCTGCGAGGTGCGCCCCCTCGCAGGCCGCACCGGCCGCCTCGCGCCGACCCTCGCGGCCGAGGTGCACTTGGTGCACTCCCCTTCGCTGACCTCCCTGCGCGCGCGGACCCCGATCGCACCAGAAGAGGCCCTGGCGCCCCTCCGCGGTTGGCTCGCAGCGACCGTGAGCGCTGCCGCGGACGAACGGGCGGGCGTACGCGACCCAGCCGTGGTCCGACGCTACCAGCTCGGCAGTGCGGGGGTCGTGCGCGACCAGCGCTCGGGCCGCGCGACAGGCCGGATCGACCGCGTCCTGGGCGGGGAGCTCGAGCTCGTGCAGGGGCCCTGACAGATCTTGCGACGCAGGCGGGTCAGGCTGCCCCTCGCGGCGCCGGTTGCCCCTCGTTGGACCGCGCGCTGCTCGGGGCCCAATGCGGGTCCGCACCCCACACTGCCAGAGGAGCGCCCGGGCAGGCCAGGGCCCGTCGCCCTACCTGAGCGTGCGGTAGATCATCGGGGATCGATGTGCGGCGCTACATCCGCGAGGGGGACCGCTTCGTTTCCATCACGGATGTGAGCAGGAATAGCTTGATCGTTGCGGAACTCATGATTTCACCATCGTGGTCTCAGGCGACATTAGAAGCAGTGCTGAGTTGTTTGGTACATGCTCCTGTTAGCGAACTGCTCAGAGTGGTGTATCTCTGGTCTCCAAGATCACCTCGGGTGCAGGCAGAGCTTGTGTGCAGACACTCACCTGTCGGCGCGTAGCTCCGGAGCCGCGAAAGTCGGCAACACGGTGAGCCGGTCCTCGGCGCCTTTACCCGATCGGACCGTGATCGCGCCCCGATCGAAGTCGAGGTCCTTCACCCGCAGGGTGCAGACTTCGAGTAGACGCAGCCCGGATCCGTAGAGGAGGCAGGCGACCAGGCGGGGATCGCCATTCAGGCGCGCGAGCACGGCGCGAACTTCCTCGCGCGAGAACACCACCGGAACGTGCCGCGGCTGCTTGGCGCGCACCATTTCGTCGAGCCAGGGGAAGTCCAGCCCGAGGACCTCGCGAAAGAGGAACAGGAGCGCCGCGAGGGCCTGGTTCTGGGCCGAAGCGCTCACCCGGCCGCTGACGACGAGTTCGGAGAGGAAGGCGGTGTTCGGTTCGCGGCCCAGGTCGCGCGGGTGAGCGCCGTCGCGATGGCCGAGGAATCGACGGATCCAGTGCAGGTACGCCTTGCGGGTCCGTGGGCTGAGGTGGCGCAGGCACAGAGTCTCCTCGGTCGAGCGCAGCAGCGCAGGCAGGTCTCCGAATGGACCAGGAGGCGCTGGACGGTCGATGGAAGTCGGCCGAACGGCGAGACCGGATCCGCGGCTGGCTCCACCCGGCTTGCACCCGAGTTCGACCTCGCGCGAAGTGCAGTCCGAAGCGAGCCGATTCGCGACTCGCCCATCACAGGGAGGCCCGAACCGGTGTGAAGCACGTCGCCGCCCTGTATGCCGACGGCGATCTGCAGAGCATCCGGGCCATGCTCACTGGGCGAGAAGAACACGAGGCCGCGTCAGGGCGCTAGTGCGAGATCAGCTCGCAGCCAAGTGCGAGAGGCGCTCGGTGAGGGTGCGCTCGAGGTGGCGGGTTTCCCGCGGGGGGAGGCCGATCTCGGGCAGACGGGCGAGGTGCGGGGCGAGGCGCGCGGTGAGGCGGTTGAGGACGCGCTCGATGGCGGGGGCGCGCAGGCCGTGGCGCAGGCCCAGGGCGAGGAAGTGGGAGCGGCGGAGGTCCTGGTCGCGGCCCTCGATTCGGAGCGCCTGATGGTTGTCGCCGTAGGGCAGGGTCGAGAGGATGTCGTAGGCGGGGGAAAGGCGCGTGAGGGAATCGCGGGTGAGGAGAGCGATGTTCTTGCCGTGCAGGTCCCCGTCGGCGATCAGGTAGGCGAAGGCCAGGCGTTCGAGTAGGCGCAGGCGCTCAGGAAGGGGAGCGCTGGTGTGGTCGAGGGCTTCCATCACCTCGCGCATCGGGAGCCGGTACTTGTCGGCCGGGTAGCGGTCGAGGAGCTGCACCATGTCCTCGACGTGCAGGCGCTCAAAGGGGGTCGGGACGGGAGCGCCTGCGGGAGCTTGGGCGCGAGGGCGGCGGTCGAAGCGCTCGACCAGGAGGCCGGATTCGGCGGCGACGTCGTGCACCACGCGCACCCGGGCAGTCTCGATGCCGACGGAGCGCGCGAGGGCCATGAAAAAAGCCTCGTTCTCGACCAGGCGCGGGTGGTCCGGGGGGGCGAGCTTCAGGAGGTACTGGCGGGCGCCGACGGGGGTGCGGAGCGGGAGGGTGATGCGCGCGGCGGAGAGCTTGGGCATGGCGCCGGGCACGGCGACCGGCTCGCCCCGCCGCAGGTGGTCCGCGAGGAGGTCGGCGAAGGTGGTGCGGGAAAGGTCGCGGGGGTCGAACGGGGGGGCGGGCTCGAGCTCGGGGGGAGCGGGCTCGTCGGCGAGGGGCGTGACCCATACGTCGCCGATCGCGTCGCCGCCGCACGCGACGAGGAGCGTGAAGAGGTCGTCGGGAGAGGTCTTGGCGCGCCGCACGAGGGCGGTCAGGCGCAGACCCTCCGGCAAGAGACCAGCGAAGTAGGGGTGCAGGTTGACGCCGCGCACCTCGTAGGGCTCGGCGCGCACGGGCATGCGCAGGGCGATGCGGCGGCCCGGGGAGTCGCCGAGGGCGGCGTAGGCGGGCGAGTAGGCGAAGCGGGCGCCGGAGGGGATGCGGCGCAGCTCCCCCACCGGGTGATCACCCTTGTGGACCTCGAGGGCCTCGATCGCCCGGGCCGAACCGTCCGCGGGGCTCAATCGTCGCCCTCCGCAGGTTGCTCTTCGGCGACGATCCCGCCCGCGCCCGGCCGCAGGTGCAGCTCGAGGCCCAACACCGCGAGCACGGCCAAGACCTTGTCCAGGCGCACCGTGGGCTTGCCGCGCTCGAGCTCGTAGAGGAAGGCCAGGCCCACCCCGGCCAGGTCCGCGAGCTGGGTCTGGGTCAGGGCCAGGGCCCGCCGGCGGGCCCGCATGGCGGCTCCTAGGGCGGCGCCCGCGGCGGGCGGCCTTTTTCCTTTCGATCGCATGGATGGGAGCAGGATCGGCCCTCAACCTGGGCTTGCATCGGAAAAACCGCAGAAAATCCATGCGACTGCATGGGTTTTATCCCTAGATGCCCTCCGGACGGGGCTTCAGGCCACGGATCCATACGTTCGCATGGATTCGAAGCCCCGGAACCCGCCCCGGAGTCCCTACAAGCCTGCGCCACGGAACTCAGAGCGCATGGTGGCGCCCCTGCCTCGCCTGGCGGGCCGACTCGCAAGAGACGTTGCAGCTTGGACGTACGGACTGGTCAGCCGTTGGGCTTCTGCTGCTTGTTGAAGAAGTTGGAAGACGGGTTGTTCGTCGCCGCCTTCTGTGCCTCGTCGTTCAACTTGCGCAGGTCCACACGCTCGTCGCGTTCGGGACGCTCGTCGCGTTTGCCGCCGCGCGCCCCGCCGGGCCCGCCGCCGGGCCCGCCGCCGGGTCCGCCGCCGGGTCCGCCGCGACCGAAGCTGCGGCCGCGGGTGGCGGCGCCAGCGGCACCGTTGCGGCGGTAGATTTGGGCCGCCGGGCCGGTCGGCTTCGGCGGGCCATCCTCGCGAAAGCGACCGCGACCGCCGCGGCGCGAGCCGTCGCCTTCGCCTTGGCCCTCGCGACGACCTTCACCGCGTCCCTCACCGAAGGGTCGGCGGGCGGGGCGTTCGGGCGGCGTGACGTCCTTCAACGAAAGCGCCATGCGCGACGCGTTGGGATCGACGATGCGCGCACGCACCGTGGCACCGACCGAAAGCAACTCGCGGGCATCGCGCACGTGAAGTTGCGCGAGTTCAGAGATATGCACCATCGCGTCGTCGTTGAGGCCGATGTCGACAAACGCGCCGAAGCTGGCGACGTTGGTGACGACCCCCTCCACCACGCGACCCGGTTGCAACCGCACGGGGTCGGTGTCCGCGGCCAAGAACTCGGGCGTCCGCACACGCGGACGCGGGTCGCAACCTCGACGTCGCGCGTGTGCAGGCCGATGCGCAGGCCCGCATTGAGCGCGTTCTCCGCGCATGTGGCCTACTCGCGCGCGACGGCACGGACCCCGCGCCGCTCGAGGGCTACGAGGACTCGGCGCTACCAGGGCTCTGGTCCGCGTCGCTCTTGTCGCAGACCGTCGCTGGCGACAGCGCGCACCAGAAGGTGCCAAGGATCGTCGATCCCGGAGGCGCGTCGGCGAAGCGCGAAGCGCTGGAGCTGCCGCGCAACGCGCTCGTCGCGAGCGCCAACGGCTACTCACTCCATGCCGCGACGCGAATCGATGCGGACGATCGTGACGCGCTGGAGCGCTTGATCCGCTACATGTCACGCCCTCCATTGTCCCAGGGCCGTCTGATGTTGCGCGAGGACGGCAAGGTCCTTTGGAACCTGCGTCGTCCCTGGCGCGATGGCACCCGCGCCTTCGTGTTCGATCCACTGACTTTCATCGGCCGGCTCGCCGCTGGATCCTCTTCGAAACGACCCACCGGGTCGTTTCGATCCCGCTGCGCGGGACCGAGGCTTACCTACCGCACGTCCGGGAACATCAGCTGACCTACCATGGCTGCCTGGCGCCCGCGTCGCCGCTGCGCGACCACGTCGTGCTCCGCCCGCCGTCTTCACGTCCAAGTCGCTGCGCCGCGGCCGTTGCTGCGCCGAATCAACCCAGCGAGGGGCCGAAGTTCAGTTGGGCCGACCTCATGATGAGGGTGTGGTCGAAGGACGTCCTCAAGTGCCCTCGTTGCGGCTCGCGTCGCCTCATGCTCGCGGCCGCAGGGATATTGACGATGGGGCGACGGCACCACCATCAGGCGTCTCCTGGCACACCTCGGTCTCCCCACCGAGCCCCTGCCCGTCACGCCCGCGCGTGAGCCGCCGCAGCTCGAATTCGCCTGGTAGCGAGTCGAGGTCGCACTACCAGAGTGACCCTGCCCAGGGCGCTCTGCCCAAGCCTCCCGCTCCCGTCGCTTGCCCGAGTGTTCGACTCCAAGGGCGCGCTGCCCCGTCCCGGTCACCCGTATGCGACCGCGACGCGCCCCTTCGTATCGCGACGGCTTGCGCACACCTCTTGGGGACCTCTCCCCGGGCTCCGGCCTCGGCTGGGTCGACCGGGTCCGCGCGCGACCGGGGTCGCCATGACCCACGTGCGGCCAGCTCCCAGGGCAATGTGTCTCACCTTGGGTCAATCCAGACCCACATAACGGACAAACGTATCCCGAATTGCCTGCTTGGATCACTTATCCGCGGGCTCGCGGTGTGGAGTTGTGTCCGACACCAAGGGTACGCCGCATTCATCCCCGGGACCTCATCCACAGCTTTCGGTCATACCTCCGACGAAGGCGGGGAAGCTGCGCTCAAAGCGTCGAAGGCCCCCGGGCCGGAGCGAAAGTTGACGGAGAGGCAATTCGCCCGCATTCGGAAAATCCTCATTGGTAAAGACCCGAGACAGCTCAACTTCGGCGTTGCGCTCTGGTCGCTCCCTGTGGTCAAGGACCTCATCGAGAAGCTCTTCAACATCACCGTTCACGCGGCGACGGTCTCAAGATACCTGCATCTCCTTGGCCTGACTCCGCAGAAACCAACGCTACGGGCCTACCAGCGCGATGACACCGCGTGTGAGCGGTGGATGCATGAGGAGTTCCCCGCCATCGCAAAGCGCGCGAAGGAGCGCAAAGCCACGATTCTCTTCGCGGATGAGACCGGTGT
>Ga0169931_10008115_pt1 | contig 15400 bp, 14 predicted proteins | sample Kivu_15m_20L_FD_129675 | JGI IMG/M metagenome (GOLD analysis project Ga0169931, IMG submission 129675) | Freshwater microbial communities from Lake Kivu, Western Province, Rwanda to study Microbial Dark Matter (Phase II) - Kivu_15m_20L... | ecosystem: Environmental > Aquatic > Freshwater > Lake... | reverse complement strand
TCGATCCACGACAGGTAGGTGGCCTCGGCGTGGGTCACGCGCAGGCCCGGCAGGGCGCCGAGCCGGCGCTCCACCGTGTCGCGGTTGGCGCGCAGCACCCGCAACAGGGCGTGGCGCCACGGCTCGCCGTCGCGGTAGGCGGCCAGGGTGGCCCACATGCCGATGGTCATCGGCCGGTGCACGATGCCGCGCATGACCGCCGCGATGCGCCGGCGCAGGCCCGGATCCGGCACGATGGCGAAGGCGGTGCCCAGGCCGGGCAGGTTGAACGTCTTGGACGCCGCCATGAGCGTGACCGTGCGCGCCGCGATCTCCGGGGACAGCGCGGCGAAGGGCACGTGGCGCCGGTCGGGATCGAGCACCAGACCGCTGTGGATCTCGTCGGAGCAGACGATCAGGTCGCGGCGGAGGCACACCTCCGCCAGGGCGCCGAGCTCCGCCGCGGTCCAGGCCCGGCCCACCGGGTTGTGCGGATTGCACAGCAGCAGCAGGCGCGAGCGCGGCGTGATCGCGGCCTCCAGCGCCGCCGGCGGGAAGCGCCAGACGCCGTCGACGCAGTCCAGCGGCACGCGCACGCAGCCGCGATCCGACGAGGCAGGCGCGGACAGGAAGGGCGGGTACACCGGCACGGCGGTGAGCACGTCGTCACCGGGCGCGCCGATGGCGCGGGAGACGATGTTCAGCCCCGAGACCAGGCCCGGCAGCCAGATGAACCAGGACGGATCGGGGCGCCAGCCGTGGTTCGCCTCCAGCCGGTCGATGATGGCCCCGGTGAGCTCGGGACCGGGCTCGACGTAACCGAACACGCCGTGCTCCACCCGTGCCCGCAGCGCGTCGACCACCGCCGGGGGCGAGCGGAAATCCATGTCTGCGACCCACATCGGGATGACGTCGCGGCCGGCGAAGCGATCCCACTTGAGGCTCCAGGTGCCGCTGCGGTCGGGCAGGGTGTCGAAGTCGAAGGCGTCTTCCGGGTTCGGCGTCATGGTGTCCCCCCGCGGGTCAGCCGGCCGGCGCGGGCGTGCGCAGGTCCTTGAGGATCTCACGCACGCGGACCACGCGCATGGCGGTCTCGCTCAGCCGGCTCTCGATGCGCAGCTTCTCCGGCCCCGACAGGCGCCAGCCCTTGCGCGTCTGGACCAGGCGGATGATGTGCGCCGGATCGACGTTGGGGTGGGCGCCGAAGGTCACCACGATGGCCTCCGGCGCGGCGTCGATGCGCGCCACCCCGAGGGGCTCGGCCATCAGGCGCAGGCGGTGCGTCTCGACCAGCGCCCGCGCAGCGTCCGGCAGGCGCCCGAAGCGGTCGACGATCTCCTCGCCCATGCGCTCCAGCGTCTCGATGTCCTCGCAGCCGGCCAGCCGCTTGTACAGGACCAGACGCTCGTGCACGTCGGGGCAGTAGTCGCTCGGCAGCAGGGCCGGCGTGTGCAGGTTGATCTCGACCGTGGCGTGCAGCGGACCCTCGAGGTCCGGCTCGCGGCCCGCCTTGAGCGAGCGCACGGCGTGGTTGAGCATGTCGATGTACAGGCTGAAGCCGACCTGCTGCATCTCGCCGCTCTGCGAATCCCCCAGCACCTCGCCGGCGCCGCGGATCTCGAGGTCGTGCATGGCCAGATAGAAGCCCGAGCCGAGCTCGTCCATCATCTGGATCGCCTCCAGGCGTTTCTTCGCCTGGCCGGTCACGGCCTCCTCGTCGGGCGTGAGCAGGTAGGCGTAGGCCTGGTGGTGCGAGCGCCCGACGCGGCCGCGCAGCTGGTGCAGCTGGGCCAGGCCGAAACGGTCGGCGCGGTTGATGATGATGGTGTTCGCGGTCGGCACGTCGATGCCGGTCTCGATGATGGTGGTGCACAGGAGCACGTTGAAGCGCGCGTGGTAGAAGTCGCGCATCGATCGTTCGAGGTCGCGCTCCGCCATCTGGCCGTGGGCCACCTGGATGCGCGCCTCGGGCAGCAGCGCCGCCAGCTTCGCCTCCCAGTTGCCGATGGTCTCGACCTCGTTGTGCAGGAAGTACACCTGCCCGCCGCGCTTGAGCTCGCGCAGCACCGCCTCGCGCACCAGCCCGTCGGAGAAGCGCGACACGAAGGTCTTGATGGCGAGGCGCTTCTGCGGCGCCGTGGCGATGACCGAGAAGTCGCGCAGTCCCTCCAGCGACATCGCCAGGGTGCGGGGGATGGGCGTGGCGGTGAGGGTGAGCACGTCGACCTCGGCGCGCAACGCCTTCAGGCGCTCCTTCTGGCGCACGCCGAAGCGGTGCTCCTCGTCGATGATCACCAGCCCGAGGTTCTTGAACTTCACGTCCTCGGACAGCAGCTTGTGCGTGCCGATGACGATGTCGATACCACCTTCGGTGATGCCGCGGATCGCCGCCGCGGTCTCCTTGGACGAGCGGAAGCGCGACAGTTCGGCCAGCTTCACCGGCCACTGGGCGAAGCGGTCGCTGAAGTTCTGGAAGTGCTGCTCGGCCAGCAGCGTGGTGGGCACGAGCACCGCCACCTGCTTGCCATCGGCGACGGCGACGAAGGCGGCGCGCAGCGCCACCTCGGTCTTGCCGAAACCGACGTCGCCGCAGATCAGCCGGTCCATCGGCTTGCCGGACTGCAGGTCCTGGATCACGGCCTCGATGGCGGACGCCTGGTCGACCGTCTCCTCGAAGGGGAAACCGGCGCGGAAGGCCTCGTAGTCCTGGTGGCTGAGGCTGAAGGCGTGACCCTGGCGGGCGGCGCGGCGCGCGTAGAGGTTGAGCAGTTCGGCAGCGGTGTCGCGCACCTGGGCGGCGGCCTTGCGGCGCGCCTTCTGCCAGTCGCCGCTGCCGAGCTTGTGCAGCGGCACGCTCTCGGGCGAGGCACCGGCGTAGCGGCTGATCACCTGCAGCTGCGACACCGGCACGTAGAGCTTGTCGCCGCCGTCGTACTCGAGGGTGAGCAGTTCGGATGGGCCGTCGCCGAGGTCCATGGTGATCAGGCCGAGGTAGCGACCGATGCCGTGGCTCTCGTGCACCACCGGGTCGCCGACCTTGACCTCGGACAGGTCGCGCAGGACGTTCTCGGCCGAGGTGCGCTTCTCGCGCTCGCGGCCGGTGCGCCGGCGTGCGGCGGCGGCGTAGAGCTCGGTCTCGGTGACCAGCGCCATCCCGTCGCCGGGCAGGACGAAGCCGTCGTACACCGGCGCGACCGTCAGGCCGAGCGCCACGTCGCCGTCGGCGAAGGCGGCGAAGCCGTCCAGCGGCTGGGGCGACAGACCGGCGTCGTTGAGCAGCTCCAGCATGGTCTCGCGCCGGCCCGGGCTTTCGGCCGCGATCAGCGTGCGGCCGCCGAAGCCCGCCAGGAAGCCCTTGAACGCCGCCAGCGGGTCGGCGGCCCGCCGGTCCACGCCCAGCGGTGGCAGCGGCGCGGCTGGCGGTGCCGTGCCGTCGGCGGCGGGCTCCGTGCCGCGTCGCAGGTCGATGCGTGCGAACGGCTTGAGCGCGGTGAAGAACTCGTCCTCGCGCAGGTACAGGTCGGTGGGCGGCAGCAGCGGCTGTTGCGCGTCGCCGCGCAGCAGCTCGTAGCGCGACTGGGTGTCGCGCCAGAAGGCGGCGATGGCGTCGGGCAGGTTGCCCTCGGTGGCGAACAGCGTGTCCTCGGGCAGGTAGTCGGCGAGGACGGCGGTCTCCTCGAAGAACAGCGGCAGGTAGTACTCGATGCCCGGGGGCACGCCGCCGGCGCCGATGTCCTTGTACAGCCGGCGCTTGGTCGGGTCGCCCTCGAACACCTCGCGGAAGCGGCGGCGGAACAGCGTGCGGCCGGCCTCGTCGAGCGGGAATTCGCGCGCCGGCAGCAGGCGCACGTCGCGCACCTTGTAGATGCTGCGCTGGGTGTCGACGTCGAAGGTGCGGATGGACTCGATCTCGTCGTCGAGCAGGTCGATGCGGTAGGGCACCGCCGAGCCCATGGGGAAGACGTCGATCAGGCCGCCGCGCACGCTGTATTCGCCAGGCGCGACCACCTGCGAGACGTTGGAGTAGCCCGCCATGGTCAGCTGCTGGCGGAACGACTCCGGGTCGAAACGCGCGCCCTGCTCGAAGAAGAAGGTGTAGGCCGACAGGTAGGCGCGTGGCGGCAGGCGCATCAGCGCCGTGGCCACCGGCACCAGCAGCGCGTCCACCTGACCCCGGGTCAGCAGGTAGAGCGTCTCGAGCCGCTCGGACACCAGGTCCTGGTGCGGCGAGAAGTTGTCGTAGGGCAGGGTCTCCCAGTCAGGCAGCACGTGCACCTTGAGTTCCGGTGCAAACCAGCGCATCTCCTCGGCAATGCGCTGGGCGTCCACGGCGCTGGCCGTGACGATGGCGATGGGGCGGTGGCGTTGCGCGAGGCGCGCGAGCGCCAGGGCGTCGGCGGAGCCGGCCAGCGGGCCGATGGCGTGGCGGTGGCCGCGCGGCGGAACGGACAGGGGGAGCAACATCGTCTGGAGGGAGCGGGGAGGGCGCGCGGATTATAGGCCCGCCGGGCGCTGCGGACCGGCTGCCATGGCGGGGGCATGCGGCGGATCCTCGTGCTGCCTGCTTGGGGAATGCCTGCGACTATGTTGTGGAGGAGTGCGGTCCCGGTGGGACACAGGCGCGGGCGCGTCCGACGCCGACGGTCGGGTCTTCGGCTGGTGCTCAGTGGTCCGCGTGAGGTCTTCGATGCCGACAGGGCGGTGCCAGGAGGCACCTTGAGATCTCCGCCGGGCCGCGCTGCGCCGCCGGGGCAGAGCTCACGTTTTTAGCCCCCGAAAATGGGCCGCTAAGCCCGAAAAAACCCCGATTTTTGCCATTTTTCCCATAGGAATCAGAGGGTGTGCGAGGTCCGACCCCGGGAGGGGATAATCGGGGCATGTCCTTCTCCCGCTTTGTGGCCCTGGTGCCGGCTGCCGGCAGTGGCAGCCGCCTGGGTCACGCGCTGCCCAAGCAGTATCTGCCGCTCGGCGCCTGGCCGATGATCCGTCACACGGTGACGCGGCTGGCGGCGCATCCGCGCATCGAGCGTGTCGCCGTGGTGTTGTCGGCGGGCGACGAGTGGTTCGACGGCGAGGGGTGGGAGGGGTTGTCGGGCAAGCTGCAGGTGTTGCGCTGCGGGGGGGACACGCGGGCGGCCACGGTGCGCAACGGGGCGGAGGCGCTGGCCGCGGATTGTGACGGTCACGCCTGGGTGCTGGTGCACGACGCCGCCCGGCCCTGCCTGAGCCGGGTGCTGCTCGACCGGCTCATCGCCGCGCTGGAGCACGATCCGGTCGGCGGCCTGCTGGCGCTGCCGGTGGCGGACACGCTCAAGCGGGCCGACGCCGACCGGCGCGTCGAGGCCACGGTGCCGCGGGAGCGGCTGTGGGCGGCGCAGACGCCGCAGATGTTCCGCCTCGGGCTGCTGCGCGAGGCGCTGGCGAAGGCCGATCCGGCGCTCACCACCGACGAGGCTTCGGCGGTGGAGGCGCTGGGCCTGCAGCCGCGGCTGGTCGAAGGCGATCCGGCCAACCTCAAGGTCACCTACGCCCGCGACCTGCTGCTCGCGGAGCGCTTTCTGGAAGCGGGAGAAGACTGATGGACATCCGCGTGGGCCAGGGTTTCGACGTGCACGCCCTGGTCGAGGGCCGGCCGCTGATCCTCGGCGGCGTCACCATTCCCCACGAGCGCGGGCTGCTCGGGCACTCCGACGCCGATGCGCTGCTGCACGCGCTGTGCGACGCGCTGCTCGGTGCGGCGGCCCTGGGCGACATCGGCCGCCACTTCCCGGACACCGACCCGGCCTGGCGCGGCGCCGACAGCCGCGACCTGCTGCGGGCCGTGGCGGCGAAGGTGCGCGCCGCGGGCTTCGACGTCGGCAACGTGGATGCCACCATCGTCGCGCAGGCGCCGCGCATGGCGCCCCACATCCCCGCCATGGTGGCGTGCATCGCGGCCGACCTGGGTGTCACGCCGGATCGCGTCAACGTCAAGGCCAAGACCACGGAGCGCCTGGGCTTCACCGGCCGGGGCGAGGGCATCGCCGCCGAGGCTGTCGCCCTGCTGGTGCGCAGCCCGGATGCCGGCGGACGCGCCAGCGCCTGAAGGCCCGCGGCAGCGCGTCTTCTTCGCGCTCTGGCCCACGGCGGCCGCCACCCGGGTGCTGGCGCGCCACGCCACCGCGCTGGCGCGCGAGCTGGACGGGCGGGCGACGCGGCCGGCCTCCATCCACCTCACCCTGGCCTTCCTCGGCGACGTGCCGGCGGCCGTCCTGGAGCGCGTGATGCATCCGCCCGCGACGGTGGGCGTGCCACCCTTCGAGATGGTGCTGGACCGGCTCGGCGTCTGGGACCACAACGGCATCGGCTGGGCCGCGCCGTCCGCGCCGCCCGAGGGTCTGTTGCGGCTGCAGCAACGGCTCGCCGACTGGCTGGCGGGCCGCGGCCTGCGCCTGGAGTCGGGCCGCTTCGCCCCGCACGTCACGCTGGTCCGCCGCGCCCGCCGGACCATGGCGGAGCGCGCGATGCCGCCGGTGGCCTGGCGGGTGGGCGAGATGCGGCTGGTGCGCTCCGACCGCGACGCGCTGGGCGCGGTCTACCGGACCCTGACGCGCACCCTGCTCGAAACGCCGGCGCCGGGTGACAATGCGGGCATCGGACAACAAAACGGGGGAGGGCCGTCGTGAAGGTCGAGAAGATCGAACTGCTGTCCGCGGACGCGGGCTGGCGCAACTACCACTTCGTCAAGCTCATCACCGACCGCGGCATCGTCGGCTGGAGCGAATTCGACGAGGGCTTCGGCGCCCCCGGCGTCGGGGCGGTGATCGAGCGGCTCGCGGTGCGGGTGGTCGGGCACGACGTCAACGCCCACGAGCGCATCTTCGCCGACCTGCGCGGCGCCACCCGGCCCGCCACCGGCGGCGTCGTCGCCCTGGCCATGGGGGCGATCGAGAATGCCCTGCTGGATGCCAAGGCCAAGGGCCTCGGCGTGCCGGTGTACGAACTGCTGGGCGGACGCGTGCGCGACCGCATCCGCGTCTACTGGTCGCACTGCGCCACCTGGCGCATCAACCACCCGAGCCACTACGCGCCGCCCATCACCGATCTCGCGGGCGTGAAGGCCATCGGCCGCGAGGCGCGCGACAAGGGCTTCAGCGCGCTCAAGACCAACATGTTCCGCTACGACGCCGACGGCCGGGTGCTGGGCGGCTGGCGGCCCGGCTTCGGCGTGCCCTTCGAGCCCGGCATGAACGTCGAGAGGGCGCTGCTGCGCGATGTCGTGCGCCACCTGGAGGCCCTGCGGGAGGGGGCCGGGCCGGACATGGACATCCTGCTCGACCTCAACTTCAACGCCCGCACCGAGGGCTACCTGAAGATCCTGCGCGCCATCGCCCACCTCGACCTGTTCTGGGTGGAGATCGACTCGGACAACCCCGAGGCCCTGGGACACATCCGCCGCGCCAGCCCGCACCCGGTCAGCTCCTGCGAGACGCTGCTCGGGCTGGCGGAGTTCCTGCCGTACTTCCGCGAGCAGGCGCTGGACGTGGCCATCATCGACACGCCGTGGAACGGCGTGTGGCAGTCGATGAAGATCGCCGCCGCCGCCGAGGCGCACGAGGTGAACGTCGCGCCGCACAACTTCTACGGCCACCTTTGCACCATGATGAACGCGCACTTCAGCGCCGCGGTGCCCAACCTGCGCATCATGGAGACCGACATCGACCGCATCGCCTGGGACCACGAGCTGTTCACCCACGTGCCCGAGATCGTCGACGGCCATCTGGTCGTGCCCGACCGTCCGGGCTGGGGCACCGAACCCGACGAGGCCGCCCTGCGCGCCCACCCGCCGCGCGGCGTGACCGGGCTGCTCAGCTACGGCCGCAAGACCTGAGCACCCATCTCAACCCCAACCACACCGGCAAACGCATGAGCTTCAAAGTTTTCGTCGACGGCCTGGAAGGCACCACCGGCCTGCGCATCCACGAGTACCTGGCGCGGCGCGCCGACATCGAACTGCTGCGCATCGACCCCGCGCTGCGCAAGGACGTCGCGGCACGGCGGGCCTTGATCAACGCCTCGGACGTCACCTTCCTGTGCCTGCCCGACGACGCGGCGCGCGAGTCGGCCGCGCTGGTGGACAACCCCCACACCTGCGTGATCGATGCCTCCACCGCCCACCGCACCGACCCGGCGTGGGCCTTCGGCCTGCCCGAGCTCGACCCCGGGCAGCGCGACCGGCTGCGGGCCGCACGGCGCATCGCCAACCCGGGGTGCCATGCCTCGGCCTTCATCCTGCTGGTCAAGCCGCTGGTCGCCTCGGGCATCGTCGCGCCCTCGGCCGTGCTGGCCGCCCACTCCATCACCGGCTACTCGGGTGGCGGCAAGAAGATGATCGAACAGTACGAGCAGGCGGGCGGCAGCCTGAACGCCCCGCGCCCCTACGCGCTGGCGCTGCAGCACAAGCACCTGCCGGAGATGCGCGCCCACACCGGCCTGCTGCACCCGCCGATCTTCACGCCCATCGTCGGGCCGTTCCACACCGGGCTGGCGGTGACCGTCTATCTCGACCCCGCCGCCCTGGCGCAGCCGACGGGGCCGCAGGGCCTGCGCGACGCCCTGGCGCGCTGGTACGCAGGCGAGCCCTTCATCCGCGTGGCGCCGTTCGACAACGCCGCCAACACCGACGGCGGCTTCTTCGACGTGCAGGGCAGCAACGGCACCAATCGCGTCGACCTGTTCGTGTTCGGCAACGACGAGCGGGTGGTGCTGGTCGGCCGTCTGGACAACCTCGGCAAGGGCGCGTCGGGTGCCGCGGTGCAGAGCATGAACGTGCACCTCGGGGTCGACGAGACCCTGGGTCTGGTGTGAGGACGCCCACCATGGAAACCGCACTGCCGCCGCTGCCGCTCCCGCCGGGCATCCGCGCCCGCCACGTCGACACCGGCACCGGACTGGACATGCACGTCCTCGAGGCCGGCTTCGAGACCCCCGGCCGGCCCGTGGTGCTGCTGCTGCACGGCTTCCCCGAGCTCGCCTGGAGCTGGCGCAAGGTGATGCAGCCGCTGGCGGCGGCCGGCTACCGCGTCATCGCCCCGGACCAGCGCGGCTATGGCCGCACCACCGGCTGGGACGGGCGCTACGACGGCGATCTCGCCGCGTTCGACCTGCTCAACCTGGTGCGCGATCAGGTCGGCCTGCTGCGCGCCCTGGGCCTGCGTTCGGTCCGGGCGGTGGTGGGGCACGACTTCGGCTCGCCCGTGGCGGCCTGGTGCGCCCTGGTGCGGCCCGACGTCTTCCCCGCGGTGGTGCTGATGAGCGCGCCCTTCGACGGCGTGCCCGAGCTGCCCTTCGGCACGGCCGAAGGCGCGGCGGCCGCCCGACCCGCCGGACCGGATGTGCACGCCGCGCTGGCCGCGCTGCCGCGGCCGCGCAAGCACTACCAGTGGTACTACTCGGCGCGGGAGGCCGACGCCGACATGCGCCTCTGCGCCCAGGGGCTGCACGCCTTCCTGCGCGCCTACTACCACGTGAAGAGCGCCGACTGGCCGGACAACCGTCCGCATCCGCTGCGCGCCTGGAACGCCGACGAACTGGCCATCCTGCCGACCTACTACGTCATGGACCTGGACCAGGACATGGCGCAGACCGTGGCCCCGCACATGCCGACACCGGCCCAGGTGGCCGCCTGCCGCTGGCTGCCGGACGACGAACTGCGGGTCTACGCCGAGGAGTTCGGCCGCACCGGCTTCCAGGGCGGGCTGCAGTGGTACCGCTGCCGGACACAGCGCGGGCAGGGCGTGGACCTGAGCCTGTTTTCCGGCCGCACCATCGACGTGCCCGCCATGTTCGTCGCCGGGGCCTCGGACTGGGGGGTCTACCAGAAGCCGGGCGCCTTCGAGGCCATGCAGGGCCGGGCCTGCACCCGCATGACGGGTGCGCACCTGCTGCCGGGCGCCGGCCACTGGGTGCAGCAGGAGCAGCCCGAGGCCGTGGTGGCCCTGCTGCGGGAGTTCCTGGCCGGGCTCCCGGCCCCCGCCTGAGCGACGCCGGCCGTTCGCCGCGGCGGCCGTGTGGCTGCCGCGGTGGCGTGTCGGCTCAGCCCTGCTGCGTCTGCCGCCAGGCGTCGTAGCGCGCCCGTGTGTCCTCGTTGGGCGGGTAGACGCCGACGATGCTCTCGCCGGCCTCGATGCACCGGCGGATCCAGGCTTCCAGCAGGTCCTGCTCCAGGGCGTCGTTGGCCACCTCTTCGGCGATGGCCGCCGGCAGGATCACCACGCCGTCGGCGTCGCCCACCACCATGTCGCCGGGGAACACCGCCACGCCGCCGCAGCCGATGGGCACCTGCGCATCCACCGCCAGCATGCTGCCGTAGCTCGGCGGGGCGGCGTTGCCGGTGGCGAACACGGGGAAGTCCATGCGGCTGAGCTCGGAGATGTCGCGCATCGGCCCGTCGGACACGATGCCGGCCACACCGCGCACCCGCAGCCGCGCCACCAGGATGTCGCCGAAGGTGCCGCTGGCGTCCATCCCGCGCGTGTCGGCCACGATCACGCTGCCGGGCGGCGCCACCTCGATGGCCATGCGCTGGGGGTTGGCCGGGCTGGCCATGGAGGCTCCCGTGCCCAGGTCCTCGCGCATCGGGATGTAGCGCAGCGTGTAGGCCGGGCCGACCAGCCGCGGCGTGGCCGGATTGACCGGCGCGATGTTGGAGATGGCGCGGGTGCGCAGGCCGCGCTTGATCAGCTGGGCGGTGAGGCTGGCGGTGCTCACGCGTGCGAACACGGACGGTGCGGCAGGGGTGGTCATGCGGGTCTCCTGGAGATCATCGGGCTCAGGCGGGCAGGGCAGGCGCCGGAGCTTGGGGTGGCAGAGGCAGCTCGACGCGCGCCACCAGGCCGCCGCCCTCGCGCGGCATGAGGCGCACCGTGCCGCCGTGCAGCCGGGCGGCGCGGTCGACGATGGCCAGGCCGAGGCCGGCACCGCCGGTGTCGCTGCGGGCATCGTTCAGGCGCGTGAAGGGCTGCAACACCTTCTCGACCGCCTCGGGCGGGATGCCCGGGCCGCGGTCGAGCACGCAGACCACGGCCAGGTCTGCCTCGCGCCGGGTCTCGATCTCGATCGTGCCGCCACCGTAGCGGCGGGCGTTCTCCACCAGATTGGTCAGCATGCGCTGTATCGCCATCGGCCGCAGCGGCATCGGCGGCAGCGGCTCGAGCCGCAGCGCGAGCGGCTCGCCGCGCCGTTCGTAGCGCTCGGCCAGGGCGCGCACCAGCGCATCGAGGTCGCCCCGGGCGTCCACCGCCTCGCTGGCGCCCTCGCGCGCGAACTCGAGGAACTGGTCGATGATGGCGTCCATCTCCTCGATGTCCTGCTCCATGCCGTCGCGCATGGTCTCGGGCACGCGCGGGCCGCTCATCTCCAGCGCCAGCCGCAGCCGAGACAGTGGCGTGCGCAGGTCGTGCGACACGCCGGCGAGCAGCACGGCGCGGTTGCTCTCCTGCTGCGACAGCGCGCTGCTCATATGGTTGAAGGCGCGCGACAGGGTGCGGATCTCGGAGGGGCCCTTCTCGGGCAGGGCATCGGGCGTCTTGCCGGCGGCGATCTCCTCGGCGGCGTCGGCCAGGGCCTGCAGCGGCCGGTTGACCCGCAGCATCAGCGCCAGCCCGCCGAACAGCGCCAGCGCCAGGCTCACCACGCTCCAGCCGGCCCAGGCCGCGGCCGGCGGCAGCTGGAAGGCCTCTTCGGCGAACACCACCCAGTAGCTCTGCTGCTTGATGCGGATCTTCACCCACAGGGCGTGGTCGGCGTCCTCGATCATGGCGAGCACGTTGGTGCCGGTGCGCTCGCGCTTGAGCTGCGCATCCACCGCCGCCAGCAGCGGGGAGTTGGGCACCGCCAGTTCGTCCACGTCCAGACGCGAGGCCGGATAGAGCCGGATGTTCTGCTCCTCCGGCAGGCGCTCGCTGAACTTGCGGCGCGAGGCCGCCGGCATCGACTCCAGCGCCGTGGCCACCGTCTCCAGGGTGCGCACGATGCTCGAGGCCACCAGATCGGAGCGCGACTGGGCGCTGGACATGCGATAGAACTGGATCCACGCCACCTGACTGGCGATCAGGATCAGCGAGATCAGCAGGATCGAGCGCGCCAGCAGCGAGCGGGGCAGCAGGGTCACGCGGGCCCACCACCTGCGGCGAGCGCACCCCCGGTCAACGGCATCGCCGCGTGGGCAGGCAGGAGCGGGGCAGGCGGCTTCACGGCGGCTCAGGGGACGAAGACGTAGCCGAAGCCCCACACCGTCTGCAGGTGGCGCGGGTGGGAGGGGTCGTCCTCGATCAGCTTGCGCAGGCGCGACACCTGGACGTCGATGGTGCGGTCGAGCATGCCGAGCTCCCGGCCGCGGGCCAGCTCCATCAGGCGCTCCCGCGTGAGCGGTGTGCCGGCGTGGGTCACCAGGGCCTTGAGCAGGGCGAACTCGCCCGTGGTGAGGCTGATCGCCTCGCCGCCGCGCGTGAGTTGCCGGCTGGCGAGGTTGAGCGTGAAGGCGCCGAAGCTCACCGGCTGATCCGTCTCCAGCGGCGCGCCCGGCAGGGCGGGGGCGGGGGCGGCCGCGCCCCGGCGCAGCACGGCATTGATGCGCGCCACCAGTTCGCGCGGGTTGAAGGGCTTGGGCAGATAGTCGTCGGCGCCGGTCTCGAGCCCGGTGATGCGGTCGGCCTCGTTGCCGCGCGCCGTGAGCATGATGATGGGGGTGCGGTCGCCGGTAGCGCGCAGGCGGCGGCAGATCGCCAGTCCGTCCTCGCCGGGCAGCATCAGGTCGAGCACGATCAGCTCGATGGCCGAGGAGCCCAGCACCGCGTCCATGGCCGTGGCGTCGGCGGCCGTCTGCACGCTGAAGCCCTGGTCGCTCAGGAACTGGTGCAGCAGGTCGCGCAGTCGACGGTCGTCGTCGACCACGAGGATGCGGGCGCCGGAATCACTCATCGTTTTCTCCTGAGGCCGGATTATGCCGGCATCGTCGCTGCCGCGGTCGGGGGGGCGTTGGCGTGCCTACAATCGGGCATGAACGGCGTGCAGGCATCCTCCCCTCGCAGACCCCGGCGACAGTCGCTCGTGCTGGCCATCATCGTGTGCGCCACGACCGGCCCCGGTTGCGCCGTCGCAGGCGGGTTGTGCGACGCCGTCGAGGTGCAGGAGATCGCGGTCCCGCCGTCTCCGGGCGCCGATGCCATCTGGGGGGCCACCGGTCGCGATGCCTCGGGAGTGCTGTGGTTCGGCGTGTCGGCCAAGCGCCCCGGCGACAGCGCCCGCCTGCTGCGCCTCGATCCCGCCACCCTGGTCTGGACCGAGGCCGGCTCGGTGAACGACGCCCTGGGCGCGACTGTCGGCCAGCGCCCCGGCGAGGGGCAGGTCAAGCTCCACAGCCGCATCGAACCGACCGCCGACGGCTGGCTCGCCTTCAGCTCGATGGACGAGGCGGGCGAGCGCGAGGACGGGTCGGCACTGCCCCGCTGGGGCAGCCATCTCTGGCAGGTGCATCCCGACCGCCTCGCATGGCGGCACCGGCTCGCCGTTGCCGAGGGACTGGTGGCAGCGGGCACGGCCGGCCATGCCATCTTCGCCCTGGGCTACTGGAACCACGTGCTCTACCGCCTGGACGGTCGCGACGGCGGCACGCGCCACGTGGTGGTCGGGTCGGTCGGCGGCCACGCCTCGCGCAATCTGGTGGTGGACCCGGCGGGCCATGCCCACGTGCCCCGGGTGTGGCGCGATGCCGGCGGTGCCCTGCAGGCCGAACTGGCCAGTTTCGATGCCGACCTGCGTGAGGTCGCCGTCCATCCCCTCCCGGGCTACTTCGCCGGCGAGACCCCCGAGGCCAACCACGGCATCGTTGCGCTCGCGACGGACGGGCGCGGCGGCATGCGCTTCGTCACCCACCACGGCCAGTGGTTCGACATCGCCCCGGGGCCGGACGGCAGGCCCAGCGTGCGCGCCCTCGGCCCGCTGCACCCCGGCGGCAGCGCCTACGCCGCGGCGCTGGTGCACCTGCCGGAACTTGGCCGCCACGCGGCCATGGCGCGCCGCCACCTGCCCGGCGCCGGCTACGAACTGCTCCTCGCCGAGACCGACGGTCCGGGCCGCAGCGTGTGTCCGCTCGGCTTCGGAGATCGGCGTGAACTGCTGCTCTACGGCTCGATGACGCGCGACGACGCCGGCTGGATGTATTTCGCCGGTCGCGCCCGGCGCCGGGAAGGCGCGGGGCTGGAGCCGGTGGTGGTGCGGGTGAGGGTGGGGCGGTGAGGACGGGTGGGGCGCCGATCGGAAGCGTCCATCCCGTCGCCGTGACGAAAGTCGTTCGGGACGTTTTGACGAGGGAGATGTGTCGATGACCGATGTATCCGGGGGTGTGTCTGTGACGCGCATGGGCGTCCAGACGGTGGTGTCCGGCGCCGACGAAGCCGGCGTGCGCGCCAGGCTCGCGGAGTTGTCGGCCGCCGGGGCGCGCGTGGTGGTGGAGCCGCGCCTGGTCGGATCGCAGTGGATGGCGGTGTGCGAGGGCGTGCCCGAGGCGGGGGCCTATCGGTGGTGATGTTCAGGACTTGGGGCGGGCAGCTGGCTCACGCCGAAATCGACACAGGGGGGCGGGGGAATGCTTCGCCATGCGCCAGACGCCGTGCGACTACCTGCAGTGCGAGGACTTGCTCCCCCTCACTGCTCGCGTTGCGGGTTCAGTGGCCGAGATGCCACGCGTTGAGGTCAGGCGGCGCCCGCCGTCGTTGGCCACGGGTGCTGACGCCGTCTGATCCAGACCTCACTCGGGGCCAAGTCCTATTTCCACTCCAGGTTCAGCTTGCGGTGGGTGGCCGCACAGTCACGCAGGTAGAGATTGATCAATGTCTGATAGGGGATGCCGACTTCCTGTGACACCGCCTTGAAATATTCGATGGCGTCCTCGTCCAGACGCAGCGTGATCTGTTTCTTCAGCTTGGCCGCGTAGGGGTTCTTCCTTGATTTGGAAAAGTCGTACTCTTGACGCATGACGCACCTTCAGAGGTAGAAACGGGCTTCTGATCGCGTCGCCCTGCGGGCCGAAATGATGCGGACGATGCCGCCTTCGCTGCGGTAGCAGTGGCAGACGATCGGGAGTCTTGGCAATTGACTCATGCCGGGTATGACGAAACGGTCCTCGGCTTCCGAATGATCCGGATCGTTGATGAGCCGGGCATTCTCGTCGTTGAAGACTGTTTTCGCCTCGTCGAACGAGACGCCGTGTTTGCGTAGATTGGCCGCGGATTTCCGCGCGTCCCGATCGAAGACGATCGACATGCGTAAAGTATCGCTACAGCGTCACTACGCGACAAGCGGTGAAGTGCGCGACGCTTCAGCGATCGCCTGCTCTAGCCCAATGTGATGGACTCCTCCCTCCCGAGCGGCATCGGGTGCC
>Ga0169931_10008114_pt1 | contig 15401 bp, 13 predicted proteins | sample Kivu_15m_20L_FD_129675 | JGI IMG/M metagenome (GOLD analysis project Ga0169931, IMG submission 129675) | Freshwater microbial communities from Lake Kivu, Western Province, Rwanda to study Microbial Dark Matter (Phase II) - Kivu_15m_20L... | ecosystem: Environmental > Aquatic > Freshwater > Lake... | reverse complement strand
GCCGGGAATTATTTTTTTAAAACATCCAAAGATAGTTTTACGCGGTCGTCGAATGCTTATTTACAAATTGCTTACACTACAAAAAATCAATTTATTCTAGAACCCATCTGGAATATTTTTTCGCCGGGCGAAAAATATATTTTCCGGGGGCGGGCAGGATATCTCGATTTTACGGATCATTACTGGGGCGTAGGACCTGAGGCCAATACGGAGAATAAAACCGACCTTTCCTACAAACGAATTTATGTGCAATCGAAATTACTGAGAAATATTTATTCAAAATGGTTTTTGGGGATTAATTACAGGTATTCATTTATTTATAATATTCGATGGGCCGCAGACATCCCATTGGTTGAAGGAAATGAAGGAAGCCTTATATCAGGCTTTGGGCCAAATATTCAGGCTGATTTCAGGGAAAATCCATTTAGTCCTCAAAAAGGATGGTACCTTGACGTGTTTTGGTCAACGTTTAGCCGGGGCACAGGTAGTGAGTTTGCTTTTAATCAATTTCAAATTGATTACAGACATTATTTTCCTTTGTTCCAAGACCGCCAAGTGCTTGCTTTTGAGTTTTTTGGTGATTTTTCTCAGGGACAATTGCCCTTTAGGGAATTGCCCCGTCTGGGAAGTTCCTTTTTAATGAGGGGCTTTTTTGAAGGACGTTTCCGGGATCGTCAATACATGGCTTTTCAAACCGAGTGGAGGCAGCCGGTTTACAAACGAATCCATGCATCGGCTTTCGCCGGAGTGGGGGAAGTGGCGCCCGATCTGGAGTCCTTCAGCACGGAGCGTTTAAAGGTGGCTTGTGGACTTGGACTCCGATTCTTATTAAATCCGAAGGAATCGGTTTTTGTTCGTTTCGATTTAGCATTTAATAATGAAGGAGATACCGGATTTTATATACGTATAAATGATGCGTTTTAAAATCAGATTTCAATAATTACAACAACTCGTTGGCGAGATTGGCTAATTCAGATCTTTCGCCTTTTTCAAGAGTAATATGAGCATACAGTTTATTGTTCTTGATTTTATCAATCAGGTAGCTCAATCCGTTTGATTGGGTATCCAGATAAGGTGTATCAATTTGAAAAATATCGCCGGTAAATACAATTTTCGTGTTTTCGCCGGCACGAGTTATAATTGTTTTTATTTCATGCGGCGTAAGGTTTTGCGCTTCATCTACGATAAAGTAAATATTGCTGAGAGATCGACCCCGTATGTAGGCCAGCGGGGTAATCATGAGCTTTTCACTCTCCACCATTTCAGTGATTTTTTTGTATTCCTTATCGCTTTCGTCCCACTGGTTTTGAATCATCTTTAAATTATCCCACAAAGGTTCCATGTAGGGGTTTAACTTACTTTTTATATCACCGGGCAAATATCCAATGTCTTTATTACTCAAAGGAACGATGGGTCGGGCAAGATAAATTTGCCTGTATTCTCGCTTTTGCTCCAATGCGCCGCTCAATGCAAGCAGCGTTTTTCCGGTTCCGGCCACACCTTGTATGGTCACCAGTTTAATGTTTGGATTCATCAGCGCGTGCAGCGCGAAAATTTGTTCCGCGTTCCGCGGTCGAATTCCATAGGCGGCTGTTTTTTCAACCCGTTCAATCCAACCAGATTCTGAATTGTAGACAGTTAATACGCTGTGTTTCCCATTTTTTAAAATGAAATAGTGATTGTGAATGGGCTCTTCATTCATGAAGTCTTCAGCTTTGCAGTGCCCCTCGGCATAAATTTGATCAATTATGCCCACATTAACACCATAAACCACTGATTTTCCGGTGTATAGCGAGTCTACATCCTTGATTTTACCAGTTTCAAAGTCTTCGGCATTTAAATTCAGCGATTTTGCCTTTAGTCTGAGGTTGATATCCTTGGTAACAAGAACGACCCGCTTATCGGGATGTTCTTCGCTGAGTGAAAGTGCAGAATTGATGATTCGGTGATCGGCTTTGTCTTCCCCAAGAATTTTAACGGCATCGATATTTTTCCCTTTGCCGTTCATAATTACTTTAAAATGACCTAATTTTTCACCCAGGCTTAACCATTCCGTAAGAATGTAGTTACCTGACAAAGCATCCATTTTTCGGATAAATTCGCGCGCTTCAAAGTTTTTTGTGTCGTTTCCCTTTTTGAAATTATCCAGTTCTTCCAGAACTGTAATCGGAATGGCTACGTCGTTGTCTTCAAAACTGTATATGCTATTGTGATTGTAAAGAATTACAGATGTGTCGAGAACATAAATTTTTTTTAAACGGGTCTTCCTGGCCGCCATATTGAGGTGTTTTTGCTAAACTAAGTCATATTAAATAGTTTGCTTTGTTAAGCTTTTAAAAGAAATCAACAAGTTATTCTCCTGTTACATCCGGCCGGCACTCGGCCTTATGTCTATCTTTGCAGCATGATACTTTACAACGTTACCGTGAACATTGATCCTGAGGTGCACCTCGAGTGGGTAAGCTGGATGAAATCCAAGCACATACCGGATGTATTGTCGACAGGATTGTTTATAGAAAATAGATTTTTCAGGGTTTTAAGCACCGAACCTGAAGAGGGATTCACTTATTCGGTTCAGTATTTTCTTGATTCTATAGAAAATTATGAGCAATACAGATTAAAATTTGCCCCTGCCTTGCAGGCAGAACATACCGAGAAGTACAGCAATAAATTCGTGGCTTTTAGAACCTTACTCGAAACCGTTTGAAAAATAACAAGGAAACCGTAAGAGCTAAAAAGCACCTCGGTCAGCATTTTTTGAAAGATCAAAGCATCGCTGCCGATTTAGCCGATGCCATGCATTTTGAAGCCGGACGAAAAGTGCTTGAAATAGGACCGGGGATGGGTGTTTTAACTCAATTCATTCTTAAGCGTGAGTTTGACCTCAAGGTAGTTGAAATTGACCGCGACTCCGTTGCTTTCTTAAAAGTGCATTTCCCTGCATTGCAGGATCGAATAATTGAGGGCGATTTTCTTAAACTTGATTTACGCAGCTATTTAGACGCAAACTCAACGGTTGCCGGCAATTTCCCATACAATATTTCTTCGCAGATTTTGTTTCATTGTCTTGATTACAAAGATGTTGTATCGGAAGTTGTGGGCATGTTTCAAAAAGAGGTTGCAGAGCGCATCACAGCAAAGCACGGAAATAAAACCTATGGAATTATTAGTGTTTTGTTGCAAACGTATTATACCTGTGAGTATTTATTTACCGTTCATGAACATGTTTTTAATCCGCCACCAAAGGTAAAGTCAGCAGTTATTCGCCTTCGGCGGATTGAAAACGCCTACCTTCCTGTTCCTTACGATTTCTTCAGCAAAGTGGTTAAAACAGGGTTTAATCAGCGGCGCAAGACGCTCCGAAATGCCTTGAGAACTGTTATTGCCGGCAGAGAATTCAATCACCCTTTTCTTGATTTACGCGCAGAACAATTGAGTGTAAAAGATTTTCATGACCTTTCAGAATTACTTTACGCCTTGTGATCAATCGCAGTAACATACGCATCATCATAGCCTTGCTTACTCTGGCTCTTTCAGGCTTGATTGCTATTCAAATTTATTGGATCAACAATGCTATTGATCTGGAACGTCAGCGCTTTGAAACCAATGTAGCCAATGCCATGCAAAACGTGGTCGATTTAGTCGAACGGCAGGAAGTTGCGTCGAAAGTCCGTAAGAGTTTTGATGCTTCCCGCCAAGGAAAAATGTTTTTCATGGGCATTGATTCGATTATTAGCAAAAACATTAGTAGAAAAGACACAACTACTTCGGGTTTAGTTTATTGGAACGAAGTGAGTCCGGGAGAGCTGCAAACTGAATTTCGCCAGCTGAATCAAGATGGTACGATTGAATCGGTGAGTGAAATTAGAAATGATTCCACCGGAACGGTGGAATACAGAAAACGAAGGACGCTAAAACAAACCAACGGCCAGCCCTTTTTTAGCGACATAACAAGTGAAGTAAGTTCGCTGGAGGGTAACACAGATCCGAGGCTGGATCGGCTCATGAAAAAGAGCGGTCTTGTGAATGATATTTTCAGAGAATTATTCAATGTGAACGCCAATTCGGGCATTGAAGAAAGGGTAAACCCACTCCTGATCGACTCCCTGTTGCATGCAGAATTAGAAACGGCCGGAATTAGCGCTGACTTTGAATTTGGCCTTTACGATTTCATAAATAATAAATTGTTTATGGACCACCCTTCTGATCATGCCAGAGAATTAATGAGATCAAAATTCAGGGTCCGGCTTTTTCCTCACGATATTCTTTATCACCCCGATTATTTAATGCTTTATTTCCCTTCGCAGGAAAGCTACGTGTTTAATAATTTATGGGTCATGTTCGGCTCATCAGCCTTTTTTATATTGATTCTGATAGGCTCATTTTATTATACCATTCACACGATTATCAGGCAAAAACGCTTATCTGATATTAAAAATGATTTTATCAATAACATGACACATGAGCTTAAAACTCCAATTTCTACCATTTCGTTGGCTTGCGAAGCTCTTAATGATCCCGATTTAAATAAATCAGCAACAACTGCCACGAATTATACGCGAATGATCGCTGAGGAAAATAAGCGATTGAGCATTCTGGTGGAAAACGTGCTCCGCAGTGCCATGCTTGATCAAAGTGATTTTCGTTTGCGAAATGACTCGCTGGATATGCACGAACTAATTCAGCGGGTGATAAAAAGCTTTCAGGTTCATTTTGAACGACGTAAGGTGCATCTGAAGGTAAGCCTGGAAGCCAAAAACTTTAAGTTAACCGCCGATCAGGTGCATCTCACAAATGCTGTTTTCAATTTGATTGATAATGCCTTGAAATACACCCCAGAGTCGCCAGAAATAGCTGTTACATCCTTTAATCAGGGAGGTTATTTTTGTTTGGCTGTGGCAGACAATGGCGTGGGGATTTCACGCGACCAACACAAGAAAATTTTCGATAAGCTGTACAGGGTGCCAACCGGCAACGTTCATAATGTGAAAGGGTTTGGACTGGGCTTAAGCTATGTTAAATCCATCATAGAAAAACACCGTGGACTCATTAAATTAGAAAGCGAATTGGGAGTCGGAAGTACGTTTACTGTTTTTATTCCATTAGAGGCAACACTAAATGGCAACGAAATTCGTTCGAACTAACACATTTGACTGAATAAGCGAAATATGGAAAAGATGAAAATTTTACTAGCCGAAGACGATCCGAATCTGGGTTCGATCATTCGTGAATATTTTGAAGCAAAAGGCTTTCAAACACAGTTATGCTCTAATGGAGAAGAGGCATTAAAACATTTTTCTAGAGAAAAGTGGAACATCTGTATTTTCGATGTCATGATGCCACAAATGGATGGCTTCACACTTGCCAAAGAAATAAGAAAGTTAAACAGTGATACACCAATCGTTTTTCTGACCGCCAGGTCAATGAAAGAAGATACCATTGAAGGGTTTAAATCAGGCGCCGACGATTATATTACAAAGCCTTTCAGTATTGAAGAGCTTCTGCTGAGAATAAAGGCGATTCTTAAGCGCACCGAAAAATCTACCGAGGAAGAACAAATTCAGGAATTCACCATCGGAAATTATCAATTCAAGCCCATGTTGCAATTGCTCACATTAGGCGACCAGGTTCAGAAACTAACCTCGCGTGAATCAGACCTCTTGCGCTTGCTTTGTTTGCACATGAATAACACACTGGAGCGAAATTTTGCCCTTCGGGCAATTTGGTCGGATGACAATTACTTCAACGCCCGATCCATGGATGTTTACATTGCCAGACTTCGGAAATACCTAACCGGCGACGATAATATTGAAATCCTCAATGTTCATGGGAAGGGCTTTAAACTTCTCGATAAATCGATGGTTTAGTCGGTTTGGATGTGAATATTGATGAGCCTTTTGTAATTGGAAATAACAACAATGGCATTTAAAGCAACGAATATTCCGCAAATTAGGTAAGCATAAGTTATTTGACCATTTGTATTGAAGAATGGAAGAGCAAATACCAGGCTTAATAGTCCTCGTAAGAGGATATTGATTGTTTGAAAAACAGAACTCACCCGGCCAATCGTTTGATTGGGTACATGTTCGAAAATCCATGTGGTACGTAGTACGCGCGTGCCTGCATTGGTTAACCCAATTACAATGCTTAGCAAAGCAAACAGCCATTTATTATCAGTGAACGCCCACAAGGCATATATAACTATGGTGATGATCATCAAACAGAGCACCCCATACACCTTGTTTTTCTTTCTGAACACCCATACCATGCCAACCCCGGCAAGCATAGCACCTATTGAATACAAGAACTCAGCAAAAGCATACCAGGCTGCTCCCGCTTTCAGATGCTGGTCAACATATACAGGTAAAAGTTGCTGAACCGTGAGCAGTAAAACCACAAAAACCGCAAACGAGGCGTTGCCATAAATAAAGAGCAAAGGGTTCTTCTTTAGGAATAAGAGTCCGTTCTTGATTTGATCGAAAGCTTTGCCTTTTTCTTTTCTTCTTTCAGCCAAGGGAGTATATCTGATTGATGCAATCAGAATTAAACCAAGCGCATATGTTATTGCATCTGCAAGAAAAATTTCTTCCAGACTCCAGGCATTTATAGTAAAGGGATTGTAAATGCTCATTGCCCCAAGCCGAATTTCACCAGCTTGAATGCCCGCCAGCAACAATGCTCCGGCTGCACCGGAAGCAATACTGGTTGTTTGACCTACAATTTCTGCCCAGGAGGTAAACTTGCTGTAATTTTCCCGCTCAGTAATTTCCTGCCCAAAAGCATAAAGCGCCGGATAATGAATGTTATAAATAAAAATGGTGCCCATAAAAACCAACATGGAACCCCAAACCCCCACGCCATCATTCAGAAAACCAAACAAGCTAACACTTCCCAAAAGAAGCAAGCCAAAAACATTGACCCCAAAAAAGACCCATTTTCTTGAAAAGCGATCAATAATTGAACCTGCATAAAGCCCCCAAATGATCATCAAAAGTGTTGTAATGCCATAAATGGTTCCAAACTCACCTGGTTTGCCCAGTTCGCGACTAAAATACCATGGAATAGCCAACATGGTAATTCCTTGAGCAAAGCCGGATACAGTGTTCGCAGAAAATAGCAGCCAATATGCTTTACGATTTTGCATGTCGCGAAGATAAATGCAGAGTGTCCTTATTTCTTAAAGAAAACAAAAGCTGGCTTGAAAGGCAGAATGAGCGGGAAATTAATCCTCAGGAGAAATTTAAGTAGAATGTTGATTTTAAATAATCATATTGATCGAGGGACTAAAATCAAGAGCCATTTTTATTCGTGTATAAACGTTTAATCTGGCATGGTTGAAGGAACAAACGTAAATTGTTCCCGGGCAGGGGCATTTGGGTCTATCCCTCGACAATTCTTGAAAAATTGTCAAGTAAATAAATCGGTGGGGTAGTCAAAGTTTTAAACCGGATTGTTGAAAACAAAGAATATATGCCAGAAAACAATGGTTTTTATTCAAGATTTTCAAACCAATGACCTTGTACTTATCTTAAACAGGGGAGGAATTAAAGGATTTAATTTTCTTCATTCTTATCTCAGCGTATCTTTAGGCAATGATTTATACTGTTACCGAGGCAACAAATCAATTAAAGAAATTTTGTGCTTATCAGGAGCGTTGCCATCAGGAAGTGCGTCACAAGCTTATGAAATCTCAACTCACAAGTGAAGAACAGGAATTTGTTTTGTCCGAGTTGATTTCAGAAGGGTATTTGAATGAAGAGCGTTACGCACGATCATTCGCGCGAGGAAAATTCAGAATAAAGAAATGGGGTAAAAGAAAGATTGTCTATGCGCTTAAATCAAAAGGCATCAGCGAAACATGCATTCGGTATGGCCTTCAGGAAATTATAAATTCCGAATATGAAGCTTTGATCAAATCAGAAATTCTGAAATACATTAAAAAATATCAGGGCGCAGCCCTGATGAGGCATTTGATATCTCATGGCTTTGAACCTGAGCTTTTAAAGAAATGGATCCCAAAGAATTAATGCCCCGGCAGGTTCGCTAGTATATCAGGAAAAATTCCAATAAGCAAGCTGATTAAAATACCTGCTATCAGCACAAAATTAAAAGCAAATGATCCCTTAATTTTTTCTATAGGAGGGACATTTTGATTAAATGCGAATATAACCGGTCTGAAGTAATAGTAAATACCAATAAGCGAACCGGCCACAGCAACAACAACAGCTATGGTAAGGTTACTTTCCATGGCGGTTACAAACACAAAGTATTTTCCAAAGAATCCCGCCAAAGGCGGGATGCCGGCTAAAGAAAACATAGCAATAATAAGTGCCGTGGTCATTAAAGGATTGTTCTTCGCTAGTCCCTTGTATTGATCAATCTGCATTTCATTATTGAACTGAGCAATACCGATGAGCACAGTAAAGGCAAGAATGGACGCTACAGAGTAAGCAGCGGTATAGTAAAAGATGGATGAAGCCGAAAGCTCATTTAAAGCCAGCAAAGGCAATAGAAGGTACCCTGCATGAGCAACACTTGACCAGGCGAGCATTCTCTTTGCTTCATTTTGCATGACTGCAGAAATATTGCCCAAAAGAATTGTGGAAATTGATATAACCCAAAGAATATTGAACCACACAGAATCAATAGCGCTGAAACAAATATCAAACAAATGATAGAACGCAGCAATGCCTGCCGTTTTAACAACAGTAGCCATAAAAGCTGTAATCAGGGTCGGTGTTCCCTGATAAACATCGGGTGTCCAGAAATGAAAAGGAACAGCACCAATTTTAAATGCAAAACCTATCATAATTAGCAGAACTCCTGTGATAAATGTCATCGGGAGCTTCTCATTTCCGTTCACGAAATCCGAGATTCTGATGAGGTCAAAACTGCCTGTCGTTCCATACATGAGAGCAATGCCAAACAAAAGAAAACCAGATGCAAATGCCCCCATCAAAAAGTATTTCAGCGCGGCTTCGTTTGATTGCAAATTCATCCGGCGTGAGCCAGCCAAAATGTACAAAGCGATTGAAAGTATTTCAATTCCAATAAACAGCATCACAAGACTTGCATATGAAGTCATTACTACCGCGCCAACAAGGGTGAAAATCATTAATCCATAAATGTCAGCAATGCTGCTGTCTTCATTTCTGAATTGATATCCTGCCAAAAGCATGATCATTAATACAGAAAAAATCATTAAGCCAATGAATGAAATAGCAAAATTATCTACCAACATCATCCCGAAATGAAGCTGGTTGGTATCCCAGTCAAGTGCATTGGTTATAAATGCGGCAATCAATCCGAGTATGACTACCGGCATGATGGCCTTTTTCAGATTAAAAGCTCCAATAAATAAAACCAGAAAGCCTAGCAGCGAAAGAATTACGAGTGTAGCCATATCATTAATTCATTGCCATGTGATTGGATATCTGCTCAAGCAGATATTTAACCGATTCGTCGGTTAGATTAAAGATGAATTGAGGAAAGATCCCGAAGAAAATAATCAGTCCAACGATGGGTATCAGCACCCACTTTTCTGAAGCGCTCAGGTCAGCAAAATCATGATCTGATTCAGTCCCAAGAATGGTGTTTTTGTAGGCTCTTAGCATGTAAACTGCTCCCAGAATCACTGATAATCCAGCGAAAGCGGCAAATATCCATGAGTATTCATATATGGAATTAAGAATCAGAAATTCCCCAATGAATGCATTTGTTAAGGGCAAGGCAATACTTGCAAAAGTTATTATCATGAACACCGATGCAAAAACGGGTGCTTTTGATCTTAGCCCTCCAAGGCTTGAAATTAAGGTAGTGCCTCGTCGTTGCAAGAAAATTTCAGCCACAAAGAACAGCCCTACTACATTTACACCATGGGCAATCATTTGCACTAAAGCTCCCTGAAATCCGGTTTGTGATAACGTGAACACGCCTGCTGTAATCATGCCAACGTGAGCAATAGATGACCAGGCAAACATACGTTTCAAGTCTTTTTGTCCAATAGCTATCCATGAAGCGTAAATAACGCCGGTAACACACATAATCATAACTACTTCTGTGTAAGCTTCCACCGCAAGCGGTGTGATAGGAAGTATCCACCTGAATATGCTGTAGATACCCATTTTAAGCATAATACCAGAAAGAAGCATTGTTCCAGCACTTGGTGCGGTAGTGTATGTATCAGGCTGCCACGAATGAAAAGGCAATAAGGGTATTTTAATTGCGTAAGCAATAAAGAAGGCCCAGAAAATCCAACGTTGAGTACTTAGATCAAGTGAAATTTCATAAAAGGCATCAATTCCGAAGCTTCTGTCGTAGGTGTGCAGGTAAATCCATACAATTCCAAGTAACATAAACAAAGAACCGAGCAATGTATAAATGAAAAATTTAAATGTGATTTTCACCCTGTTTTCTCCACCCCAAAGAAGGACGATAAAATAAATTGGGATTAGCGCCAATTCCCAAAATATGTAGTAAAGGAAAGCATCTAATGAAGCAAAAACACCTACCAAAGCGCTTTGCATGAACAAAACAAGAAAATAAAACATTCCTGGTTTGTTAAATGACTTATTCCATGTAGAAAGTACGATAAGCGGCAACAGGAAGTTGGTAAGGATAACCATCAGCAGGCTGATTCCATCTAAACCGATAAAGAACGTTATACCAAAACTTGAAATCCAGTTTTCACGAAGAATAAACTGCATATTGGCCAAAAGACTTTGCTTTTCATAAATATCGAATTGAAAAACAACCCAGGCTGTAATAGCTGCCTGAACAAGAGTAGATGCTAATGCTGCATGTTTTACCCGTTCAGCCGGGACAATTAACATAAGCAGTGCTGCCAGAAACGGGAATGCGATCAGTAAGGCTGTTATCATGCTTATATAAGAAATCTGTTAAACGCCAGTATCAGAATGATGCCCAACACCATGGCAAAAATATAAAACCCAACACTTCCTGTTTGAAGGAATCGCACTGTACGCGAACCAAATAAAACGACCTGGCCAACACCATTTACTAGTCTATCTATAAAATTAGCTTCTATAAAACGGTAGATTCCCGCGGCACCTTTTATAATTGGATTGGAGAAAATTTGATCGTAAATTTCATCAACATAATATTTTTTGGCGAGCAAATTCTCAACGAGCGGCAGGTTTTCACCTTCATTTGCGGGCAAATGCCCGTTTCGCTTGTACCTGAACCAGGCATAAAAAATAATTACAAGCACCAATCCGACTGAAACACACATTAAAATAATTTCCAGTGCATGACTAATAGCATCATGCGGGTGCAGCTCTTGAACGGCAATAGATCCCGCTAAGAGCGGTTCGAAAAAATGGCCTAACCAATGGTCACCACCAAGAACAGAAGGAACGTTCACGAATCCCGCAACAGCGGATAAAATAGCCAGAACAATAAGTGGTAAGGTGATACTTAAAGGCGATTCATGCAAATGGTGTTTTTGATGATCGGTTCCTCTAAAGCTACCGTGAAAGGTCAGGAAATACAATCTGAACATGTAAAACGCAGTCAACAAAGCACCTCCAACCCCAAGGATCCATAAAATTGGACTGTGATGATAGGCCGCTGCCAGAATTTCATCTTTCGAGAAGAAACCAGCTAATGGTGGTAATCCTGCAATGGCTATTGTTCCAATTAAAAAAGTAAAATGCGTTATTGGTAATGCGGATTTAAGTCCACCCATTTTGCGCATGTCTTGCTCTCCGCCCATGGCGTGAATAACAGAACCCGATCCAAGAAACAATAGGGCTTTGAAAAACGCATGCGTAAAAAGATGAAAGTATGCTGCCGTGTAAGCTCCCAGGCCAAGGGCAAAAAACATATATCCCAATTGAGAAACGGTAGAGTAGGCAAGCACCTTTTTGATGTCATTTTGCTTCAAACCGATGGTAGCTGCAAAAAGAGCAGTTCCAAGTCCCACATAAAGAATAATGTCCTGAGTGAGTGGAGCAAGCGTGAACAAAACATTGCTTCGGATGATTAAATAAACACCGGCAGTGACCATGGTTGCTGCGTGTATCAGAGCAGATACCGGAGTTGGGCCTGCCATGGCATCAGGCAACCAGGTAAACAAAGGCAATTGAGCTGATTTACCAATTGCTCCAATAAAAAGGAGTACAGTTGCACTCACAATGATTGGATCGCTCAGGCTTATGTTTTGCGCCTCAAGCATAATGCGATTGTATTCCAGCGTTGAGAATCGCATGTACAAAAGGAAAATACCAAGCAAAAGACCAAGATCGCCGATTCGATTCATGATAAATGCTTTATTGGCAGCTTTTGCATAATCGGGATTGGTATGCCAGAATCCGATAAGTAAGAAGGAACACAATCCAACGCCTTCCCAGCCAATAAATAACATTAAATAATTACTGCCCATCACTAACATGAGCATGAAGAATACAAACAGATTCAGATAAGCGAAAAATCGATTAAAACCGTCATCGCCATGCATATAACCTGCTGAATAAACATGTATTAGAAAGCCAACACCGGTAATCACCAGCATCATCATCAGCGAAAGCTGATCGAGCTGAAAACTGAAATTAACAGAGAACTTTCCAATACTCATCCATTCAGACAATAGAATTCGGATAGCCTCCGGTTCGGCCTGTGCTGCAAATGGAATAAATATCCCAAGGGTTAAAATGAAAGGAATTAAAATCGCTAAAGAGGCGATGGTAGCTACTACTTTTTCGGGAAGTTTTTTTCCAGCGAAAATGCTGATAATAAATCCTGCCAGCGGCAGGGACGGGATGAGCCAGGCAAATTTTTCCATCATGCTAAGCTTACCATTTTAAATTTCTTAAAGCATTGATATCCGTTGATCGGATATTTCGATAAATCATCACCAGAATAGCCAAACCAACAGCTACTTCTGCAGCGGCAACCACCATAATAAAGAAGACGAAAACTTGTCCGGATTGATCGCCGTTGAATCTTGAGAAAGCGGCAAGCAAAACGTTTACAGCATTTAACATCAATTCAATGGACATAAATATCACAATGAAATTTCTCCTGTATAAGACGCCCATGACCCCAATCGAAAAAAGAACAGCACTCAGAAAGAGGTAATGCTGGATGCCAATCTGGCTAATTGATGCAGAGTATTCTTCCATATTAGTCGTTGACATGTTTTTTTGCCAGAATCACAGAACCGACAATGGCAGTTATAAATAAAATGGAGGCCACCTCAAACGGAAGCAGGAAATCGGTAAACAAAACCTTACCAACACCTTTGGCAGTGCCAAAGGTCTCTCCAATAATCGCAGGGGGCTGATTGGCATAGCCCTGAAGTGAAGCAGCAAGCACAATCATGAGTAAAGAACCCGATAATACGGCAGCTGCCTTTAGGAAGGCAGGTTTATGTGGCTCGGTTTCCTTATTCAAATTCAACAACATGATTACAAAAAGAAATAAAACCATGATGGCGCCGGTGTATACAATCAGGTTTACTGCTGCCAGAAAATGGGCATCAAGTAAAATGTAGTGTCCGGTAATTGAAAAAAAGCATACAACAAGCCATAGTACGCTGTATATAGGGTTTTTTGAAAACACCACAAACAGTGCAGAGCTGATAGTGAGCGCAGAAAGAATGAGAAATGCGATTGGATTCATGACTGTGTAGCGGGCGCGAAAATACCTAATTTAATGTGAATGTTTTCATCTATTAACGATCCTGACGCTTCGTAATGTCAATTCGTTTGGATGCATCTACTCCTTCTACCAGTCTGTCCTTGCCCCAAATAAAATCTTCTCGCTCATAACTTGCAGGAGCAATTTCCTTAGTAAGGAAGATCGCTTGCTTTGGACAAGCTTCTTCGCAAAGCCCGCAAAAAATGCAGCGCAACATATTGATCTCGTAAATTGCTGCATATTTTTCCTCTCTGTAAAGGCCTTCCTCTCCTTTGTTGCGCTCGGCAGATACCATGGTAATGGCTTCGGCTGGACAGGAAACGGCACATAAACCGCATGCCGTGCAGCGTTCGGCTCCGTTTTCATCGCGTTTAAGTGCATGTCGCCCACGGTAAACCTCGCTAAATTCTTTTTGTTGTTCAGGGTATTTTAAAGTCACCGGACGCTTAAAGAAATGTTTCAACGTTACTGCCATACCTTTAATAACAGCTGGCAAATATGCCGCCTCCATGACGGACATATTTTTGTTGGAAACAACTTTTGATCTGTTAGTTAGTTGCATGTCGGTTTGGGATTATTTACTCGTAAAAAGAATGACAAGTCCGGTAATAAATACATTAATCAAGGCCAATGGGATCATCCATTGCCAACCAAGACGCATGAGCTGATCATATCTGAATCTCGGGATTGTCCAACGAATCCACATGAACACAAAAATGAAAAAGAAAATTTTTAAAAAGAACACAAATACACCAATAATAGTTACTGCATTTTGCGATAAGCCCAAACTATCCATAAAAGGGAAGTTGTACCCACCGAAATACAAACTCGCCATAAAGGCGGATGAAATAAACATATTAATGTATTCGGCAAACATGTAAAAGCCCAGCTTCATTGATGAATATTCTGTATGGTAGCCACCTACAAGCTCAGCTTCACATTCAGGCAAATCAAACGGTGTACGATTGCATTCAGCAAATGAACAAATGATAAATAGCAGGAAGCCAAAAGGCTGATAAAAAATATTCCAGTTCATACCGTGTTGCTGATCAACAATCTCTTTCAGGCTTAAGGTACCGGTCATCATAATTAAAGCAATGAGCGATAATCCCATACCAAGCTCATAACTAATCATTTGCGAAGATGCACGAATGGCTCCAAGAAGCGAATATTTGTTGTTCGAAGCCCATCCTCCAATCATGATTCCATAAACCCCTAGCGACACAACGGCAAAAACATAAAGAACACCAATGTTTAAATCCGCCACCTGAAGAGAAACCTGCCTGCCTCCTAAATCAAGGGTATTGCCCCAGGGAATCACCACCGAAGTCATTAATGCCGTTAGCATTGAAATACCCGGACCAATAATGAATAAAAACTTATTGGATGTATCCGGTATGATTTCCTCTTTAAAGAAGAATTTTCCTGCATCAGCCAAAGGCTGAAGAATACCAAAAGGCCCAGCACGGTCAGGTCCAACACGATCCTGCATAAAGGCAGCCACTTTTCTTTCAGCATAAGTGCTGTAAGTGGCTATTAACAAGGTTACTGCAAAAGCAACAAAAGCAATAATGGTCTTATCAAGGAGAAACAACATTTCCATATTAATTCAGCTGTTTTTTAGGTAATGTTACCGGTGAATCAACAAACTTCGTCTCAGCTTCATAATGATTTTGAGAAATTACACTGTGCCGGTCAATTTTTCTTGGACCCTCAACGGTCCAGTCCTTGATGTCTTTTTT
>Ga0169931_10008113_pt1 | contig 15401 bp, 15 predicted proteins | sample Kivu_15m_20L_FD_129675 | JGI IMG/M metagenome (GOLD analysis project Ga0169931, IMG submission 129675) | Freshwater microbial communities from Lake Kivu, Western Province, Rwanda to study Microbial Dark Matter (Phase II) - Kivu_15m_20L... | ecosystem: Environmental > Aquatic > Freshwater > Lake... | reverse complement strand
TCCGATTTCCCCCCGCTCATTGGAACGTGTCAGAGAAATCAGCATCAGGTCTCGCTCCTGACCCTGAAATCCATCTACGGTATCGATGGTAATCAAATCGGCAAAAGCCTTCAGATTGGGAAAGGCATAGGTATCAAAAATCAAGTGGCGCAAGCGCCGCACCTGTGCGGAGTAAGGTGCAATCAAACCAATGGTCCAGCCTTTTTCTTTAAACAACCCATAGCCAATTCGTAAGATCGTATCGTTGAGGTACTGACAGGCAAACTGGGCTTCTTCAGGATTGAAGGTACTCAAACTTTCGGCTTCTACTTGTTCAGAATAGCCTGAACCAGCCGTATCCACCCATTCCAGGATGGCCTCCTCCCCTCCAAAAGGATGCTTCTCGGTATTGGCTGCAGCTTCGAGTTGGCCTTCGTAAAACTGTGCATTCGAGAATCCCATGATCACTTCTGGCATGCGGTACTGCACTTGCAGCAGTTGGGCAGCACTGGAATGCCGCTGAATTACCTTTTCAAATAAGGTGGTGGCCAAGCCTTGCTGGGCGGCTTCGAAGGACTTGATAGTCGGTGGCAATTGGCAGTGATCTCCTGCAAATACTACCCGCTTCGCCTTCAAAATCGGTATCCAAGTGGCTGCCTCCAATCCTTGGGCAGCCTCATCGATGCAGACTAGGTCAAATTGCATGCCTTTGAGCGCATTCGAACCCGCACCCACTAGCGTGGAAGCAAAAACTTGCGTTCTCTGAAAAACATCCGATCGAATGTACTCTTCCAAGTGTTCCGCAGCCTCCCGAATTCGACTGACCTCCTGGTACATCAATTTGCGCTGTGCACGCTCTTCGGGTCCAAAATTTCGTTTGTACTGCTTGGCGAGCTGCAGGTAACTCTCGGTTTCTTTTCGCAATTTTCGAAGATCTCGGTAACTATCATGGAAGGCAATCTTCGCATCGAGTGTTTGGTTGAGGATTTTTTCCTCTACCCGGGCGGGATGCCCAATACGAAGCGTCTGAATCCCTCGATCCACCAATTTTTCCACCAGCAAATCCACCGCAGCATTGCTGGGAGCACAGACGAGCACCCGATGATTCCCACTAACGGCACGTTCGATGGCCGCCAATAAGGTGGTGGTTTTACCTGTACCTGGAGGGCCATGGATCACCGCAAAATCTTGCGCTTCCTCCACCTTTTGGCAGGCGAGGACTTGACTGTAGTTTAGGTTAGGTAAGGTAAGTTCAGGGGCTGATATAAATTGAGGCCGGGCATCCCCATAGACCAAATCTCGAAATCGGAGGACTTGAGGATGCTCGGCGGCCATCACTTTTTTCAAGGCCGACTCCATCTCCCGGTAACTGGCCTCATCAAACAACAAGTCAACTCCTAACCTCCCCGAATCCATCCAATCGGGTACTTCATCGGCCTGAAGTGTGACTATCAGCGTGTCTTTTTTGGCTTGATTGACCACCCCATTGACCCGAAACTCCGGACTATGGTAGCCATCTTGCGTGGAGAAAAAAGTAACCGACTTACCCGAAGAAAAAGAAGAGGGATGCTGAGTATCTGTACGCTCCACCTCGATGATGAGCCGCTCCCCCATTCCAATCTTAGTCTTTTTAAGTAAAATAGGATGCCAAGTAATTCCCTCCTTTTTCTTGTCAGCAACTGAAGTTTGGAGAAACTTTTTCTTGTACTGAGCCAAATCTTCTTGCCACTCCAACTTGAGTAGTTTCAGACCTTGCTTGAGTTCGTCGAGAGAATTACGCATGAATCGTTGTACTTTAGCCTTGAAACTAGGGAAAAGGCCTAGTGTTTGTTAATCCTAAATTTTAAATGAATTTTCTTGCGCATGCATACCTTTCTTTTGGTCAGGAGGAAATCTTGGTTGGTAACTTTATTGCCGACTTTGTAAAAGGAAAGGAACTTGAAAATTACCCAAAAAAAAATTCAAGTCGGCATACAATTACATCGAGCCATCGACAGCTTCACGGATTCTCATTCCCTGGTCAAGGAAACACAAATTCATCTTCGACCCCAAATCGGACATTATGCACGGGTGATTAGCGATGTGTTTTTCGATTACTTTTTGGCCAAAAACTGGGGGAAGTATGACTCAAAATCCCTGGAAACCTACAGTCTGTCCGTGTACCAAACCTTGCATTCCACTCCCACTACTCTCCCTCCTTCCTTTTTACGCATGCTGTATTGGATGGAACAACAAAACTGGCTGTATGCATACCGAAACCTGGCTGGGATACAGCAAGCCTTGGATGGATTGACCCGCAGAGCCCGCTTTGACTCCAAAATGAATGAAGCCACACATGTTCTCCGTGAAAAAGAAGAAGAAATTGAAGCCCTCTTCTTCGTTTTCTTCCAAGATTTGGAGACTTTTGCACAAGCTCAGCTAGCCACCTTTTCCCAGACCCATGATTCTGCTTAAACCCAAACTATCCACCTACATCTCTTTAGGAGCCGTACTATTTTTTTTGCTGCTAGGACTAGTCCTGATTTTACGGGACTTTGCCTACAGCAAAAGTTATGATTTGTGGTTTTACTTGGTAGCAAGTTCCCTGATTACCCTAGTGCTCTTAATGCTTTTAGTGAAAATGATGGCTGGTTGGCGATTTATCGCTGCTGGAAAAGAACAAGTAGTCATTAAACTTCCCCTACGCGGTAGCACCAAAGTCTATCCTATTGCTGAGATTTTGGCTTGGGAAGAGGAAACTGTCCTGGCCAACAAACGGGAATTCAAACAGGTTACCTTGGTGTTTCAAGACCGGAATTCCATTTCGGTTTCCAACCACGAACATGAATCCTACATGGAATTCATCAACTACCTCAAAAAGAAAGCACCTAAGCAATGGGTGAAACCGAAAAAATCTTGAGGTCCCTTTGGCTATAATTCATGAAAAATCTTCCTTACAAACAAAAAACCGAGCTATGCATTAAAGCTCGGTTTTTTTTATGAATCGTATCGCTATTTAATGTCGAATATCGAACACCGAAGGATGAATGAAGAAGTTGGGAATCGTGCTGTACTTGGTACTTTGTACTTCGTACTTGGTACTTTTTTAATGTCGAATGTCCAACTCCGATTGATGAATGAAGAAGATGGCTTGAAGTCACAATAATAGCCTATGGACCGTGGTCTGTTAAACTATTAGCAACAACTTATTCCCACTCAATAGTTGCCGGTGGCTTGGAGGAAATGTCATACACGACGCGATTCACTCCTTTTACGCGGTTGATGATGTCGTTGGACATCTTGGCGAGGAATTCATAGGGTAAGTGAATCCAGTCAGCAGTCATTCCATCCACAGATCCTACGGCACGAAGTGCCACTACCTTTTCGTAGGTACGTTCGTCTCCCATTACTCCTACCGATTGAATGGGTAACAAAATCGCTCCTGCCTGCCAGACTTGATCGTACAAGCCATGTTCCTTCAATCCTTGAATAAAAATGTAATCTACTTCCTGGAGTGTCTTCACTTTCTCTTCAGTGATGTCCCCCAAAATTCGAATCGCTAGTCCTGGCCCAGGGAAAGGATGTCTACCAATGATTTTTTCAGGAATCTCAAGCGCACGACCTACTTCACGCACCTCGTCCTTAAACAAGGTGTTCAGTGGCTCCACAACAGAGAGCTTCATGAAATCGGGTAGACCCCCCACATTGTGGTGGGACTTGATGGTGGCCGAAGGACCTTTGACCGAAACTGACTCAATCACATCCGGATAGATGGTGCCTTGGCCAAGCCATTTCACTCCCTCGATCTTATGCGCTTCGTCGTCAAATACCTCGATAAAAACACGACCGATGGCCTTTCGTTTTGCTTCTGGGTCAGTTAATCCCGCTAAAGCATCGTAAAATCGCTGCTTAGCATCTACCCCAATCACATTCAAACCTAGGTGCTTGTACGAATCCAATACCTCCTCGTATTCGTTCTTTCGCAACAAGCCATTGTCTACAAACACACAGGTCAACTGATCTCCGATGGCTCTATGGATAAGGGTAGCGGCCACAGAGGAATCTACTCCACCTGAAAGGCCCATCACCACCTTATCAGCTCCAATTTTTTTCTTCAAATCTACAACCGTAGCATCAATAAAAGTGTCAGAGGTCCAATCTTGGCTACATCCACAAATTCCGACTACAAAGTTGCGAAGTAGGTTTTTACCCTCTAAAGAATGGGTTACTTCTGGATGGAACTGGATACCGTAAGTAGGCTCACCCTGCACCTTGAATGCTGCCACGCGAACCGATTCCGTACTAGCGATTACTTCAAATCCTGCTGGAACTTCCTTAATCGTATCTCCATGAGACATCCAAACTTGAGACCCATGGGTCATTTCCTTCAACAAATCCTGATGCAAATCAAGGTGATCTAAATTTGCTCGACCATACTCTCTGATGGTCGATGGCAATACTTCTCCTCCGTACTTACTGGCTAGCAATTGAGCCCCGTAACAAACACCCAACAAGGGTAATTTGCCTCGAAATGCATCGGTATCTACATCGGGAGATCCTTCGTCACGCACCGAGCAGGGGGATCCTGAAAGGATGATTCCTTTGATGTCAGGAGTCAATTCAGGAACCTTGTTGTAGGGATGAATTTCGCAATACACATTGAGTTCGCGCACGCGTCTGGCAATGAGCTGAGTGTATTGGGAACCGAAATCGAGGATGAGGATTTGTTGAGCCATGCGCAAAGGTAAGCACTGCTACCCGCTTGCTAAAACCAAAGGAGAAAATTTTAAATCGTAGCCCTAATTTAGGTACTTAACTGCTAGTATTTCAACGGGTTAACTTAAAAATAAAAGAAGGAAATACAGATAAGATCGAGAGTAGCAAAGGATAACAAAACAAGTTCTGCCTAAGGCCTCGATTCTTATTCTTTTTCTTCTTCCCCAAATAGGGTTTGAAGTGAAACTGCATCGATTCCTTTTTCTTCTTGCAGAAATTTTCCAAAAATAGCGGTGCTCCCATGCGTCAAATACACTTTTTCGGCTTCGGTGGCCTGAATGGCCGAGATCAATCCCTTCCAATCCGCATGGTCTGAAAGTACAAATCCACGATCGAGGGAGCTCCTTCGACGAATGCCTCGCACATTCATCCAGCCCGAGCAATTGGCCGTGCGGTAGGGGGCAAAACGATTCATCCAAGAAGTATTCAGGACTGCAGGAGGGGCAATGATGAGTGCACCCTGGAAGGCGGACTTGGGCAAGTCTTGGTTTACACGGGTAGCCTCTGGAAGTATAAGTCCATCCGCTGCCAAAGCCTCGTTGGTATTCGCTACCACCCCATGCACAAAAATATCCCCAATTTCGGGTTGCAGGTGGGTCAAAACGCGCTGGGCTTTACCTAGGGAATAAGCGAAGATGATGGAATTAAGCCCCTGCTCCGCATTGCTCTTCCACCACTGGTTAATTTGCTGAAATACAATTTCCTGCGGTTCCCAGTCGTAAATCGGCATCCCAAAGGTACATTCGGACACAAACTCATGGCATTTGAGGGGTTCAAATGGAGTAGAAAGCCCATCGTCCTCCACCTTGTAATCCCCACTCACCACGGCCACCTTTCCTTGGTATTCGAGACGTACCTGGGCCGAACCTGGGATATGCCCTGCTGGATGCAAGGAAATTTGTACACCTTGAATTTGAATGGGCTCTCCATATCCTATGGTCTGCAAGTGGATGTCCTTTCCTAGGCGCAACTTCATCACTTCTCGGGACTGATGGTGTGCCAAGTACTGCTTCATCCCTCTGCGCGCATGATCTGAATGGGAATGGGTGATGACCGCCTTGGATACAGGCCTCCAGGGATCGATAAAAATATCGGCAGGAGGACAATACAGCCCAGAATCGGTGAGTTCGAGAATGTTCATGTTTTGGTAAATAAACCCATACTTCCAAACACAAGCAACTTAAATTTTGGAGGGATAAATACCTGGCTTTGCATAGGAAAGTCTGCCTAAGGATTGTCCTTGGTGGTACTCATCCAATCCTGTAACTGTAACGGTTCCCAGCGCATCGTAATCTAGCGTACCGTCTTCCCGCAGGCCTTTTTCAGCTACAAAAACTTGTTCGATTCGCGCGATGACCAATACCGTTTGGTTGATTTGGAGTGTTTGCACTTCTTCGAGCATACAGGCGAATTGCACAGGGCTACCTTCTACGAATGGAGCAGGAAAACCCACCTTTCGCTCTTCTTTCAAGCCCGTGGCTTCAAACTCGCTTCCCTCCCAATTGGCAGCCGTCCAATGGGCTTGGATATGCCATTCTGGTAGGACCTGATTGAGGGTGAAATTTCGAGTTTCTAAGATGTTTTCTAAACTGTCCCGCTTCACGGTATGGGGACGGAATAATACCCCAATCAGCGGTGGGGCAGCACCGAGATGGATGATTTGCGAAAAAAGGGCAAGATTGGGTACTCCAGATGCGTTTTGAGTACCGATTAACTGTAGCGGTTTGTATCCAGGAAGGGAGTTGATCAGATTTCTTCGGAAAGAAGCATCTAGCTGCGCCAATTGCCCCGAATCAAACTGCCGCATTAGGACAAAATCGCTGCCTCTAGGGTGTCGCAATAGGCAATATCCAACTGGTCGATGATGTTGTCTGGGTACTGGGTGAGGATTTGTGCTTTGGCAATTTGAACCATTTTCTCAAACCACTTTTCTGCAGGAAGAATTTTGCGGTGCGTCTTCACTCCGTAACCAAGCATCTCTTTTTTCCAATGAATAAAATACCACTCCATGGTCGGCTGATGGAAGGCTCTCAAGGCACGCTTATCAAAAATAAATTTAGTAAAGTCTCCTGCCTTAACCAGGTCTCCAATTTCGGCAAAAACTTCTTTGAAGTCCTCAATAGGCACATAATCCGTGAGCAATTCACAGATAACAATCTTTCGTGTAGGGTTACTCCAAACTCTGGCGTAGCGCTGCTCAAAAGCAAGATCAAAGTCCATAATACCAGGATAAGATAGTGTATCGTTCATGTCTAGTAGGATAGATTTAATAAATGGTTTTTCTATGTGAAGAAGTAGCTTGAGACACTTCTTCCTTGACCTCTGTCAATCGAATCTCCAAGTTGGATGCATACTCTAAAGTCGTCCGCATCATGTCCTGTTGGGATTGAATCTGCTCTTTCAAACGTAGGAGCTCTTGATTGACCTCAGTCAATTGTTGTTCGTAATACAGCTTCAGCCTTTCCTTCTCCAGTTGGGCCTTAACCAATTCTTCCTTGAATAGTAGAAATGATTCAGGAGGTGTCTTCATAAACACAATGCTTTCTTCTCGGGACCGTACCCGTACACACTACAAAAATAAGGATAAAATTGTTTGAAATTATTTTAGATGAGACATTCCTCCATCCACGTGAAGAATTTGTCCTGTCATCCAAGAAGACTTTTCAGAAAGCAAAAACACGGAAGCCTCAGCAATATCCTCCGGTCTCCCCACTCTCCCTAGCGGATGACGCTTGTCGGAGGCTTCTTTTTTCTCAGAGGTAGAAAGTAAAGCACCAGCGAGAGGTGTTTCGGTAAGCGAAGGAGCTATCGCATTGACTCGGATTTTGCTGGGTGCCCATTCTGCCGCCAAGGAACGCGTCAATCCTTCAATTGCGCCTTTGGCCGAGGAAATACCGGAATGAAAACCCATTCCTGTTTGTACTGCCACCGTACTGTAAAGCACTACTGCAGGTGCAGCTGATTTTTTCAAGCCCTTCAAGCAGGCCTGAAGCACACGTACAGCACCATAGAAATTAACCTCCATCTCCTGCTTGAAATCTTCGATGGAAATTCGGTGAAAAGGCTTCAGGTTGATAGTTCCTGGGCAATAAACCACCCCATCAATAACTTCTGGCAACCCGGGCATCTCCTCAAAATCCTTGGAAAAATCTAGCGCGGTAGTTCCTTCCCCACTTTTGGAATACATAAAAAGTATGGCTCCCTGTGCTGTTAACTGCTCGGCTATTGCTTTGCCGATACCGGAATTTCCTCCGACCAAAATGATATGCTTTCCCTTCATGGTTGTGATGTTTGTAGTAGAATCAACTAGACCTAAAAATGTTTGACAGAAACAAAAAAAACCCTGCTTTTGGAACAGGGTTTCCGTTGGTTTAGTTTTACTCAGTTACTGACCACCAAGAGATGGCCTTGCGAAGCCCTTATTTTTTCAAACTGAGGTACTTCAAAAACTCATTTCGGCTTTGCTCATCCGATTCAAATTTTCCGGAATAGAAGGAGGTTACCGTTGAACTATTCGTGTCGTTTACACCTCGTGAGCTGACACACATGTGGTAGGCATCCATGATCACGGCTACATCGTCGGTACCCAAGATTTCTCGAAGTTCGTTGCCAATTTGCATAGTCAAGCGCTCCTGAACCTGTGGCCGCTTGGAAAAGTATTGAACGATTCGGTTGATTTTGGATAGACCGATTACATTTCCATTGGAGATGTAGGCCACATGCGCCTTTCCATAAATGGGTACAAAATGGTGCTCACAATGGGAATGGAAGGTAATGTCCTTTTCCACCAACATCTCCTTGTATTTGTACTTGTTTTCAAAGAGTTTGGGTACAGGCTTGTTTTTAGGATTGAGTCCCGCAAATACTTCCTTCACGTACATTTTAGCCACACGATGTGGGGTACCTTTCAAACTGTCATCGCTGAGGTCAAGCCCCAAGATGTGCATGATATCTTTAAAGTGTTTTTCGATCAACTCCACTTTAAGATCGTCATCCATTTCAAAGGCATCGTCTCGTAAGGGAGTCTGTAGTGAACTGCCAACATGCTCGTCTCCAATTTCATCAAAGGAGGCTCTTGCTAGGTCAATTCCCATCGTATTCAACATAGTTTCTTTCGGTTTCATAGAGTCGTACGATTAATTCGTATTGCTGTTCAATTTGTGCTCTCAAAATACCCCATATGACCACCGCAATGTTTTCGGCCGAAGGGTTGAGATTTTTAAATTCAACAGTATCTAGATTTAAATTTTTATGGTCAAATTTATTTAAGACATGAACCTTGATCAGGTCGCTCAGCGCTTTCATGTCATACACATACCCCGTATCCGGATCAATCTCCCCTTTCAATTGTACAATTAATTCGTAGTTGTGCCCGTGAAAATTCGGATTGTTACACTTCCCAAAAATTGCCTCGTTCTTTTCGTCAGACCAGGTCGGATTAAACAATCGGTGGGCCGCATTAAAATGCTCCTTGCGGAAAATAGCTACTTTCATTATTCTTGAAACAGCAATATTTAATTTTTTGTTTAATTTCTGAACAAGAAATATTAAGCAAAAAACCAAAACCTTGCAGGTCAACCACTTAAATTAACCATTGGTCTTCGTTTTGTGCATCACTAAATTTACTCCACCTTAAAATCCTGGTATTTCCTTCCCAACTCCCAAGCGGCTTTCAGCATCTCGAGGAAGTCTCCCATGCGGTGCAAAGGAATCAAATTAGGTCCATCACTTAGTGCCTTGCTTGGTTCCGGGTGCGTTTCGATGAAGAATCCATCAATGCCTGTAGCTGCCGCCGCTCTAGCTAAAATCGGCGCAAACTCACGCTGTCCCCCACTGCTTCCACCCTGTCCTCCGGGCTGCTGTACGGAATGGGTAATGTCAAACACTACGGGCGCAAACTGCCGCATGATGGGGAGTCCGCGCATGTCTACGACGAGGTTGTGGTAGCCCAAAGAAAAGCCACGCTCCGTCAAGCAGACGTTGTCGTTGCCCGCGGCACGCACCTTACTCACGGCATATTGCATGTCCTCAGGAGCCATAAATTGCCCACGCTTGATTTTTACTGCTTTTCCAGTGGCTGCTGCAGCTAGAAGCAGGTCCGTTTGCCGGCATAGGAAAGCTGGGATTTGGAGCACATCCACCACCTGGGCTACCTCAGCCGCCTGGTAACTTTCATGGATATCCGTGACCAAAGGTACATTTAACGCTTTTCCCACTCGCTGCAACACTTCCAAGGAAGCATCCATGCCAATACTTCGAAAGGAAGAGGAAGAGGTACGGTTGGCCTTGTCAAAGGAGGCTTTGAAAACATAGGAAAAGCCATGCGCATCTGCCCAGGCTTTTACTTTCGTCCCGATTTCCATGCAGATATCGAAACTCTCCACAGCACAGGGACCAGAAAAAAGAACGGGTTTATCGGATCCCAAGACTACTCCTTCACGGATGTACATGGGTTTGGTGGTTCTATTCATGCTTCTTTTTTAACTAAATTATCTACAAAAGGCACCAATTGTCCTTTGGCATGAAGCAGCAGGTCTGCTACCTCGCGAAATACGCCTTTTCCACCATCCAATGGAGATACATAATGAACTGCAGCACCTACATAAGGCAGCGCATCTGCAGGTGCAATAGACAGCCCTACGCGAGTCAGCACGGGAAGGTCTATCAAGTCATCACCGATGTAAGCGACCTCCTCAAGACTCAACTCCATGGTTTCCATGAGTTCGGTCAGTTTTTTCAACTTATCCTTGACCCCATGGTAATGAAAGTCAAAGCGCAGTTCCTCGCAGCGGTTCTCCACGACTTGAGAGGCTCTTCCGGTGATGGCACCCACTAAAAATCCTGCCTTTTTGAGGTGTTGGACAATCAAACCATCCTTTACGTTGTACTTTTTAAATTCCATCCCCGCATTGTCGTAGATGATTCCTCCATCGGTAAGGACTCCATCGATATCAGTGATGAGTACTTTAATTCCTTTTGCTTTTTCCAGTACAGCTACAGGTACATGCTGCAGGTACTGTTCAATTACTTTTTCTGTTTCCATTGGATTGAGTAGAGATCCAGCCTTCGCTGCTCCAGGTTACGCACAGATCCTGCTTTTCGTTGTTTGGTTAATAAATCAAGGTCCACATCCGCGACGATGGTCGTTTCGGCATTTTCCGAAGCCATGGCTACCGTGGCATCGTGTGGGAAGGAAAAATCGGAAGGGGAGAAAATCGCCGCCTGAGAATATTGAATATCCATGTTTTCTACCTTGGGCAGGTTACCCACCGACCCAGTGATGGCTACATAACATTCGTTTTCAATGGCGCGTGCTTTCGCACAAATGTTGACACGCAAGAAGGCATTTTTGGTGTCGGTCCAGAAAGGAACAAACAAAATATCCATTTCTTGCTCTGCCAAGATTCGACCCAGTTCAGGGAATTCCACGTCGTAGCAAATCAAGATGCCAATTCTTCCAGCATCTGTCTCAAACACATTGATTCCATTTCCTCCTTGCAAACCCCAGTAGGCCGCCTCATCGGGCGTAATGTGTAATTTGTATTGCTTGTCTTGTGTCCCGTCGCGACGACAGAGGTAACTCACGTTGCGCAGTTTTTTGCCATCGTATTCCGGCATGGAACCTGCGATAATGTTCACGTTGTAAGAAACTGCCAGGTCAGACATGCGGTTTACAATCTCAGTGGTGTAATCCGCCAGGTTTCGGATCGCTTCTGAGGCGTCCATGTCGTTGAACTCTGCCAACATGGGCGCATTGAAAAACTCAGGAAGCAAGCAAAAGTCTGATTTGTATCCGGACACGGTATCCACATAAAATTCCACCTGCTGCATCAAATCATCCACGTGTGAGAATCGGCGCATTTTCCACTGCACCAAACCCAGTCGAACAATTGATTTTTTGTTTCCGATTAGTTTTTCATCCTTTTCGTAGTAGATGTTGATCCATTCCAACAAGGTGGCAAAAGCTCTGGAATCGGTGTCCTCAGGAAGGTACTTGGTGATTACCTTTCGAACGTGAAATTCATTGGCCAACTGAAAAGAAAGTACAGGGTCAAAAATTTCTCGATTCTTCACCAAGTCGATGTACTTCCGTGGGGTCATTTCATCCGCATACTTGGAGTAACCCGGAATACGCCCTCCTGCGATGATGGAACGCAAGTTGAGGTTTTCGCAAAGTTCTTTTCGAGCATCGTACAGTCGACGACCCAAGCGCATGCCTCGGTAGTCGGCATGCACAAAAATATCTGTCGCATACAAGGTATCTCCATCCGGATCATGGGTATCAAATTTTCCATATCCGGTGATCTCGTGGTAGGTATGGTTATCCCCAAACTTGTAGTAATCCACAATGATACTCAAGGCAGCAGCAATGACTTTTCCATTGTCTTCGATACAAATCTGTCCTTCAGGAAACATGCGCAGTTGGTTTTTCAACTCCGCTTTGGTCCATGCACCTCCTGGGTTTTTGTAAATAGACACCATGATCTCCCGAATATCTTCGTAATCAGAAAGTTTGATATTCCGCAGCCGCAGTCGGTGTTCTAATTCTTCTCTTTGCTTACTCATGGGACAAAATTACATGAAATCCACCACTTCTCTACACTAGAATAATTGAGGGAAATTGGCTTTTAGGTGAATAAAAGACCAATCCTCGACCAAAAAAGAAACCCCTCGCCTCGCCATTTGAGAAACAAGGGGTTCCTATTCATATAATTTAAAATTTACTCGACTGCACTGAAGACCATTTGTCTAAACTTCCAGCCTGTCTGGTCACCATTACCGGCACCGGAAGTTTGCTTAAAGATCAATCCAATGATTTTATGGTTAGGATCTGCAAAATACTGGGTATTGAAGTATCCTCCCCAATCAAAGGTTCCTTTGGTTCCCAAACCCCCCAAGGCCACGCCCCGATCATTCACTACACCAAAGGCCAAGCCGTAATGCCGATCCCAATTCCACAGATCGCCTACTTGATTTTGCATAGCCATGGCAATGGTTACCGAACTCAACAAACGTGTCCCATTGTAAACTCCTCCATTGAGGTACATCTGCAAGAATTTCGCATAATCTTCGGCAGTGCTAGATAGGCCAGCCCCTCCGGAAAAGAAAGTCTTAGCACCTGTTTTGGGATAATCGGGGTCATAAAAAGTGGTTGGATATTCCTGCCATTTGCCTCCCTGATACGTATGCACATCCACTAAGCGAGTACCCTGTGCTTCATTGAGGTAAAAGCGCGTGTCATTCATGCCCAGCGGATCAAAAATCCGCTCTTTTAAGAATACATCGAAAGGCTTGCCAGAAACTACTTCTACTAAATAGCCCAAAACATCGAGTCCCTCACTGTAAGTGTATTTGGCACCTGGCTCGTGGTGCAAAGGCAGTTTGGCAAGGCGCTTAACGCTTTCACCAATGGTGATTTTTTGGGTGGTAAAAAGGTCGACTACACCCGCCTTGTGGTAGATCATTTTCATGCGCTCGTCTCCATCAATCACCCCATAGCCTAGGCCTGAAGTGTGGGTCAGCAGGTGACGAATGGTAATGACCTTAGTGCTCGGCTTACTGGTGTAACTGGTATCCGCATAACGGAAAGAATTCAAAACTTGAGGATTGGCAAACTCAGGGATGTACTTGGAAATGGGATCATCCAAGCGAATCTTTCCCTCTTCATACAACATCAAAATTGCTGTGGAAGTGATTGCCTTGGTTTGGGAAGCAATACGGAAAATGGAGTTTTTCTCCATCTTTTTCCCGTCACCTACATCAGCAAATCCTTTGGCTGTATGGTATACTATCTTTCCATCCTTGGCTATCATGGCTACCAAACCAGGGACCTCATCCGTTTGAATTGCCGCTTCAAGCATCGCATCGATTTTGGTAATTCGCTCTTTTGATATTCCAGGAACAGGGTTGCTACCTGCTGGACTGATGGTTTGTGCAAAAACTGTAGCCCCTAAACAAAGGTACAGTAGGCCATAACTCAGGAGTTTTTTCATGGTGATTTTGGGTTTGAACACTAAAAAGTAAGTAAAATCGAAAACAAAAAAAACCGGATTGCTCCGGTTTAATTTGTACTTGTAGCATGAAGGAGAATTCCTTATTCTGTTTTCACTTCAAAGTAGTATTCGGTACCATCTGGGAACATGCCCAAGACCACGATTTCTTCCCCTTTGGAATCTTCCAAGAAGTCAATCATTTCTTGTGCGCTAGTTACCCGCTTACGTCCTTTATCAGAAATCACCGAAGTGATGATAAATCCATTTCGGGCTCCTGCCGCTCTCCAAGCCTCATTGGCATTGGACTTGATTACCGCACCACCTGTAATTTTCAATTGCTCTTTGGTTTGCTGCTTGACATCTTCCAATTGCAATCCTTCGAAGGTCAATACTTTAGGCGCCTCCTTCTTCACAATATTGGTATCTCCAGAGAAATTCTTCAGGGTAGCAGTAGTCTTTTGGGCTTTTCCTTCCCGTAGGTAACTCACTTCCACTTTATCTCCTGGGCGCTTTCTAGCCACCAATTCCTGAAGGTTGGCCACATTGTTTACTGGCTTACCGTCTATGCCTACAATGATGTCCCCTTCTTTAAGACCGGCTTCTTTCCCGGCAGAATTATCATTGACTCCACCCACATACACCCCTTGTTCCACAGGAAATTTTTTATCCAGGTAGTCTGCCAATTCCGGACTTACATCCTGGATTTGAACTCCCAAAAGTCCGCGCTGCACCGCTCCATGGTTCAATAAATCATCCATTACCTTTTTCACCAAAGAACTTGGTACAGCAAAAGAATAGCCATTGAATGTGCCCGTGCTCGAAGCAATGGCCGTATTGATTCCAATGAGTTCCCCTGCCAAATTGACCAAGGCTCCTCCGGAGTTACCCGGGTTGACTACGGCATCAGTTTGAAGGAAAGATTCGATCTGCAGGTTATTTTCTACCCCACGAAGAATGCCAATGTTTCTAGCCTTCGCAGAGATGATTCCGGCAGTAACCGTAGAATTGAGGTCAAAGGGGTTGCCTACGGCCAGTACCCACTCCCCAATTTTGGTTTGGTCGGAATCCCCAAACTTGATGAAAGGGAAGTTATCTCCTTCTATTTTCAATAAGGCGAGATCGGTCGTAGGGTCAGTTCCTACCACAGTCGCTTCGTAGCGCTTGTTGTTGTCCAAGGAAATATCCACGCGAGTGGCTCCTTCAATCACGTGATTGTTGGTCACGATGTATCCATCTGGGGAGATGATTACCCCAGAACCCGAACTGATTGGCATATCTCCGCCAGGATTTCGAGGACCTGATTCAGGCTGAGGGAAACCAAAAAACTCTTGTAATGGATCCCGCTGCGTACGGGAACGAGGTGAAAAAGATACTTGGCTTTTCACGTGTACCACTGCAGGGGTAACCAATTCTGCGGAGGCAATAAAGTTAATCCCGTCAGGTACCGTGAAGTTTTCTCCACCCAATAAGTTGACAAAACTTGATTTTTGCTTTTCATCAAAGGTACTGGCATTTTGCGGTCGCATCAAAAAACTAACTCCCGCCACTGCCACGACTCCACCCACCAAAGCGGCCACGAGGACCCCAAGAAAGAATTGTTTTTTACTCATAGTTTTCGCTTGTTTACTGTTCCAGATTTTGGGTTTTTCACCTCAATTTTAACGCCTATCTTTT
>Ga0169931_10008112_pt1 | contig 15404 bp, 14 predicted proteins | sample Kivu_15m_20L_FD_129675 | JGI IMG/M metagenome (GOLD analysis project Ga0169931, IMG submission 129675) | Freshwater microbial communities from Lake Kivu, Western Province, Rwanda to study Microbial Dark Matter (Phase II) - Kivu_15m_20L... | ecosystem: Environmental > Aquatic > Freshwater > Lake... | reverse complement strand
CGGAGTTTACCCTCACCCTAAATCCCTCTCCCTGGGAGAGGGACTTTGAAGTCTTTTCCGGCTCCCCTCGCCCTTTGGGAGAGGGGCTGGGGGTGAGGGCCAGAACTACGGTTCTCAACGTGGGCTTGGTTTACCAGCTTTAATTCAGCGACTGTAGCCGCTGTAAGGTGGGCATTGCCCACCATTTTGGAAACTCTTTTCGAGAAATTACCTTAATCGACGCTTTACAGTAGCTCAACCCATGGCGACCAGGCCGGTTAATGCTATTTTGCCTTAACCCTAGGGGGTTTCTGAATTCAAGACTGTCAACTGTTACACGCAGAGACATTTAAGGGGTGTCGGGCATTGGGCAGATCAATTATCAGTATTGAGGATCTCCTCAATTTTGCGGCTGCCCAGGGACATGGCGTAGCAGAAGAACCAAAAAATCACCGCCAAGAACAGATAGACCTCGGCGTAGCGACCCAGATAGGCGGGGTTAGCCAGCACCGACTTACCAATGCCCAACAACTCGGCCAAGCCCACAATGGCCAGCAGCGTCGTGTCCTGAAACAGGCTAATGAACTGCCCCACAATGGCTGGAATGGCAATTTTCAGCGCCTGGGGCAGAATAATCAGCCCCAAGGTAGCAGGGGTATTTAAGCCTAGGGACATGGCCGCTTCTTGCTGGCCTCGGGGCACGGCCTGCAAGCCCGCCCGCACGTTTTCGGCCAGGTAGGCGGCGCTAAACAAGGCCAGGGCGATGATCGCCCGCAGAATGCGATCGGGCCGTGACCCCACTGGCAAAAACAGGGGAATCATCACCTGGCCCATAAATAGCACGGCCACCAGGGGCACCCCCCGCACCAGCTCAATGTAGGCCGTAGAGAGCCACCGCACCACGGGCAGAGCGCTGCGTCGCCCGAGGGCCAGCAGCAGCCCCAGGGGAAAACAAAGGACAATCCCGCTCACTGCCGTAAACAACGTCAGCACGAGGCCCCCCCAGTCGTTGGTGGAAACCGGGGTCAGCCCAATCCCACCGCCGATCAGCCAGAGCGCGACAAAGTACGACAAAAACCACAGCAGCGAGACCCCCTTACCCACCCCAACAAATTTGCGCCCTACCTGGCGCCCTAAGGCCGCCATCCCCGCCACCAGGGCCACGATGGGCAACAGCTTGAGGGTGTTGGGCCGGGTGGCGGGAAACAGCACAATCAGGGCGCACACCACCCCCAGGCCAATCATCACATTGCGGCTGAACAGGGTAGAGAGATTGCGGCCCAGCACCCCCCACGACAGCCCGGCCAGGGCGCACATCAGCGCCAGCAACAGCCAAAGGCGAGTGTATAACGCGGGGGGAAAGGTGCCCGACATAAACAGGCCAAAGTTGTTGGGCACAACCTGCCACTGGGCAGTGGTAAACGCCCAGCTGATCAGCCGCACCAGTCCCCAGCCAAAGATGCCGACGATGACGACGGTGAGCAGGCTGTTAAACCAGTCGCTAAACAAATTCTTTTTAGCCCAGGCCAGCGGCCCCAGGGCCAAGATCTCAGGGGGCGCAGAGGAGAGAGACTGGGGGGGGACGGTGGTCATGGTTAGCGCTCCTTAAACTGCACAACCTGGTTGAACTGATTCATCACCAGGGTGATGAGTAGGCAAAGCATGAGGTAGGTGGCCATCATCACCACAAATACTTCCACGGGGCGACCGGTTTGGTTGTAGGTGGTGGTGGCGATCGAATACATCTCGGGAAAGGCGATCGCAAAGGCCAGACTGGAGTTTTTAGTCAGGTTCATGTACTGACTGTTCATGGGGGGAATAATCACCCGCAGAGCCTGGGGAAACACCACCAGCCGCATCACAATGCCAGCATGCAGCCCCAGGGAACGGGCCGCCTCCCACTGCCCCTTGGAGACCGACTGAATGCCCGCCCGCACGATCTCAGCCACAAAGGCAGACGTATAAAACACCAGGGCCGTGAGCGAAGCCACATACTCCCGCGTCAGCCGTAGCCCCCCCGTCACGCCACCCCCCTCGACAGCCTGGGGGATAGTCCAGTTTAACCCCAGGGTCACAATGGCCAACCACACCAGGCCCAGCACCGCCAGGGCAATGGTCTGGGGACGGCCACCGCTGCCAGTCTCAATGCGAACTTTGGTGCGCTGCCCCCACAGGTACAGAGCGGCGATCGCCGCCCCCAGGGTAGCCCCCATGCCCAGCAGCGCCAGCACCGCACTACTGGCCCAGGGAATATAGACTCCTCGATTATTCAGGAAGGCCAGCCCCAGCACATCAATCTGGTTCTCGGGCTGGGGTAACGCGCCATAGATGGGGAAATACCAAAAAAATAGCTGCAGCAGCAGCGGAATGTTTTGTACTAGCCCCACGTAAAGGCGGCTGAGCTTTTGCACCAGCCAGTTTTTAGAAAAGCTAGCAATGCCAGTTGCCGTGCCTAGCAGGGTCGTCAGCACAATACCCGCTGCCACCAGGCTCAGGGTATTACTCAAACCCACCACCAGCGCCCGCCAATAGGGGTCGTTGGGTCGATACTCAATCAAGCTTTCGCCAATGCTAAAGCCCGCCGGATTGACCAAAAAGCCAAACCCAAAGGCTCGCCCCTGCTGGGCTAGGTTGCGATTGAGGTTGCCCACCAAAAAGGCCAACAAAATCAAAACCACAGCCAGGGTAATCACCTGAAAGGCAATCTTCCAAAAGCGCTCGTCTCGGAGCATTGCCTTCAGGTTAAACTGCTCGCTGCTCTGTTCAGTCGCCATTGCTACTACCTACGCCACGCTGGTTGCTGAGCTGTCAGAGGATTTAATCTAATCAAACATCCTGACCCAGGACGCTGAACTGAGTCTACCGGAGTCTACTGGGCCTGACCCATCAAGACTCTGGATGGGTTTTAGCTCCAATACTCTAAGCAAAATAATCTAGGAGGTCTGTCACGAAAAGTTCAATTTGTTACAAGCATTTATAGACAGGGTCACCCGTGGACAGGATGCTGCGAAAAAGGCGCGGCATGCCGCGCCTTAGAGCCAGTAACCACTGATCGGCTCCTGGGGCGTTAAGCCCAGGAGCCGATCACCTATTCCCCGTCCGATTTAGCGGAAAGGAGGAGAGTACATCAGGCCACCTTCGGTCCACAGGGCGTTTTGTTCACGCTTTAGCTTGAACTGAGATCCAGCCCCAACGTTGCGATCGAAGATTTCGCCGTAGCTACCGACCTGGGTAATGACCTTCACCATGAAGTCATTGGGTAGACCCATGTCAGTGCCGAGGGTGCCCTCGCCGCCCAAGAAACGCTTGATGTTGGGATCTTCGGTCGCCGCAAAGGTGCCGATATTCTCGGAGGTAATGCCAAATTCCTCGGCTTGCATAAGGCCGAAAACTGTCCACTTCACCACGTCGAACCAGGCCGAATCGTTATTCACGGTCACAGGGCCCAGAGGCTCTTTGGACATGGTGACGGCGAGCAGGGTGTGATCAGCGGGGGTTGGCAGGGTGCTGCGGCGGGCCACGAGCTGAGATTTGTCCGAGGTCATGCCTTCGCAGCGACCTTCGTCATAGGCGGCGTAGGCGGCATCGGCGTCCTGAAAGACCACGGGCTCAAAGTCAACCCCGAGCTTGCTCATTTGGTCGGTCAGGTTGAGCTCGGTGGTGGTACCGGTTTCAACACAGATCGCCTTGCCCGCAAAATCTTCGAGCTTTGTAATACCACTGTCGGTGCGCACCATCATGCCCTGGCCGTCAAAGAACGTGGTAGGGGCAAACTCCAGGCCCACGCTGGTGTCACGGCTGATCGTCCAGGTGGTGTTGCGGGAGAGCATATCTACCTCGCCCCCAGCCAGAGCCGTAAAGCGCTCGGTCGAGTCAAGGCGGCGGTACTCGACAGCCTTATCATCGCCCAAAACAGCGGCGGCTACGGCCCTGCACACGTCAACATCAAGACCAGAGTAGGTGCCGCTCTCATCGACAAAGCTAAAGCCCGGAATGCCACCGTCTACCCCACAAACGAGCTTGCCTCTCTCCTTGACCAGATCGAGACGGCTCTTGCTGGCAGCCGGAGCTGCCGCATCACCACCACCGGCTGGAGCCGTGGTAGTCGTTGCACCGCCACAAGCCGTTAACGTCAGCCCCAGGGCGGCTGCGAGTAAACCCCACTTACGCATGAATCAATCCTCACTCACAAAAAATTATTAACTCCACACCCAACTTTACATAGAGTGTTCTCCTGGGTTAACACTCCAATGGTTTGAGTTTTCATTTTGTATCATAGATAACAATTTGTTGGAGGGTGCCCAAAACCTAGGCAAAGCTACCCAATCCAGACTTCTTTTCTAAGGGGCTGTTTGGCCCCAGATAGGTTTAAAGGTGGCCTAGCGCTCCTGGGTCAGATCTCGAATGAGGGGAATTTTGGCCCGGATATAGTGGTTAAGCTGATCGGCTTCAGCCTGGTTAATGGGCTGCTGCCCGGTGAATTGATCCAACAGCCAACATACCAGGCCGTTGTCATCAAGGGCGAGGAGATGACTGCCCTGGGACCGCTCTACCAAAGACCACAGGTGCCGAAGGATTTGGGGGTTCATTAGCAGATATTAATAATTTCTTTAGATTTATCCTAAGGCACCTGCCCAGGAATGCAACAGAGATGAGAAATTGTTAACACCCCTCAACGAGAGAAAAATAACCCACGCTCCCTTACCGTCCCTATCGCCCTGGGCGTCGCTGGTCTGTGGTCTGTGGTCTGTGGTCTACCGTTCACCGCTCCCCACTCCCCGTGGCTGGCTCGGCCTGACCCCATGCTATCGCCCGCGCTGCGACGCAAATACCCCCGACGGAAATGCCGCTGCGGCGAAGGGTTTGGGCCGCTGACTGCGCCGTCGCCCCGGTGGTAAAGATATCGTCGAGCAGCCACACCGTCGATCGCCGTAGGGTCGTGAGCTGGGCCGGGGCAACCGCAAAGGCCTGGGCTAGGTTGCGCTGGCGGGCAGCGGGGCTGAGGCTGTGCTGGGCCTGGGTCACCCGCACCCGGATCAGGCCATGGCTATGGAGGGGGAGCTGGGTCCAGCGGCAAAACCACTGGGCCAGTAGGTCAGCCTGATTAAAGCCTCGCTGCTGGAGCTTGGCGGCGTGTAGCGGAATCGGCACGATCGCGACTGGGCGGGGAGAGGCGGCGCGATCGCGGCCCTGGTCTAGCCAAAGCTGCCCCAGCTCAGTCCCCAAAAAGCGGGCAATGTCGGTCTGGCCATCGTACTTCAGCCGACCGATCGCCTGGCGCAGGCTGCCCTCGTAGCAGCCCCAGCTCACCACGGGCAGCGCCGCCTGGGTCGCATCCCAGGGGGTGGGGTGTTGGCACTGACGCACCTGGCGGCTACAGCTGGGGCAGAGGGGTAGCGCTGTGGATCGCTGGCATAGAGCGCAATGATTCGCTAAAACCAGGCCCAATACCTGGCGCTGGCCCTGCCCCAGCCAGGCTCGGGCCGATGACAATCTACCCATGGATCATGCTTAGCAATGTTCTAGGTCTATTGTGAAACGGGGCAGGGAGCCGAGACGTGGGTAAAACTAAGGAACCTAGAGCTTTAGTTTGGGGCGCGAGGTGAAGGGGGGTGGCCATCGCGTAGAATCTATAAATATAAGATTCCATCGGTTACTGGCCATGGTTGGCTGCTCCTAGGGCTACGGATGCTTTGACAGGCCGAGTCAAACGCGTAGACGCCAGCACCACAACTCGATATCCACAACTCAGTATTTATACGCTAATTCATCCACTCCTTTGGCCAACTCCCCTTAGCTGGGGTTTCTTGAGGGCTAGCCCTTCCCCATGACATGACCTGGCTTCGACTACTGGATGACCTGGATTTAGCGGATCTGCCTACCGTTGGCCCTAAGGCTTACTACCTGAGCTTGCTCAAACAGGGCGGGCTGCCCGTCGCCCAGGGCTGGGTGCTGACCGCCGATGCCTGGCACCACAGCCTGGGGAAAATGTCTTGGCCTCAGCCAGAGCAAGACCGCCTAGCTCCCCTTAACCAGGGTGGTTTCGAGGAGTTGCGGCGCAGAAGCCAGCAATGGCAGCAGGCGCTGCGAGACATTCCGGTGATCGCGCCGACCGCCGCTGATTGGCCCCCCAGTCCAACGGCCCAGGGGTTTACTCCCACCGCCTGGATGCTGCGCGCCTCGCTCTGGGTGGATGGGGCCAGGGAGAGGTTAGGGGAACGGGGCCAGAGCGATCTTGGGGGAACTCGGGGAGATGGCCTTCTGCCCGCCCAGGTTGAAGCCGATTTGGCCACGCTGCCCCAGGCCCTACCGCAGTTTTGGAGTCAGGCCCTCACCGCCCGCTGTCTAGTGGTGTGGATGCTCCATTGCCAACGGCTCCAGGAGTTGAGCCTGGCGACGCTGATTATGCCAGTGTATCCGGCGCTGGTTTCAGGTACCTTGACCCGGTTCGAGGGGCAGACCACCATCGCCGCCATCGCCGGGCTAGGGTTGGCCTTAACTCGGGGAGAAGCCATCCCCGCCGGGTGCCGGGTGGGCCAGGGCGGTGTCGCTGACGCGATCTGGACGGCGGGGTTTCAAGAACACCTTTACCAGCTCAGGCCAGCGGTGCAGTCTCCCCCGCTGGCAGTGGTTCAATCTTCCCCACCGCCAGCGGTGATGGCTGAGTCGATTCAGCGGGTCGGGCGCGATCGCCCAGAGCTTGACCATCCCCTAGACAATGCCCAGCTGGCCCGTCTGGTGCAGCTGGGCGACTCGGCCCAGGCGGTCTTAAACAGCCCAGGGGTGCGCCTGGAGTGGCTACTGTACCCGAGCGCTGACCCCGCTCAGCCCACCTTTGTGATTACCCAAGCGGCCCCGTGGCCCGATTCGATGGCGGTCGCGCCAGCGCCCAGTCCACCGCCTCGGCCCCGCCCTCAGCCCCCCCTGTTGCCCTCGGCCAGCATCGTCGTGCAAGGCATTGGGGCCTCCGGGGGCTGGATTCAGGGGGTGGCCGCGGTGGCCAAACACCCCCAGGATCTGCCCCATCCCTTGCCTCCCCACTGCATTGTGGTGCTGCCCGACCTCCAGCCCGATATGTTTTTTCAGCTCCAAGCGGTGACGGGCATTATCACCGAGCGGGGCGGTGCCACCTGCCATGCGGCCATTTTGGCGCGGGAGGTGGGTATTCCAGCGGTGGTGGGAGCCCCCCATGCCACCCAATTGCTAGAGGACGGCATGGTGCTCTGGCTCGACGGCGATCGCGGCGTGGTTTACGGCCTGAGCGAGGATGCCGTTACCCATGGCCAGTTTCAGGCCACCTTGGCCCAGTTTAAACCCCAGGCCCCTGGCGATGTCCAGGCTTCGATTTCGGCTCAGCAGGCTGCCCGCTACCACCAGCTCAACACCCGGGTGATGGTTAACCTGAGCCAAACCCAGCGGCTAGATACCCTGGGCCTAGAGCCCATCGCTGGCGTTGGGCTACTGCGTTCAGAATGGCTGATGCTAGAAATTTTGGAGGGTCGCCATCCCTGGGACTGGGTCAACCGGGGCCAGGAGGCTGAACTGAAGGGGCGGATCGTGCAGCAGTTGGAGCCCATTTTGCAGGCCCTGGGGCCAAAGCCCCTGCGCTATCGCAGCTTAGATCTGCGATCCCACGAGTGGCAGGCCCTAGCGGGCAGCCCAGTGGCCGAGCCCAACCCCATGCTGGGGCTGCGGGGCACCCTCAGCTACGACATCGACGATCGCCTCTTCAAGGTCGAGCTAGCCGCCTTGGCCACCCTCCAGCGGGCCGGCTACACCAACCTGCAACTGATCTTGCCCTTTGTGCGCACCGTAGAAGAGGTGATTGCCTGCCGCCGCCCGATCGAGCAGGCGGGCCTCACCGACTATGATGGCTTTGCGCTTTGGATCATGGCGGAGGTGCCTTCGGTGCTGTTTTTACTGCCCGCCTACGCCCGCGCTGGGGTGCAGGGCATTGCCATTGGCTCCAACGATCTCACCCAGCTCCTGCTCGCCGTAGACCGCGACCAGCCGATCATGGCCTCCGCCTACGACGAACGCCACCCGGTGGTTCGTCTGGCCATTGCCCATCTGATCCAAGAGGCCCGTCGCTGTGGTCTGATCTGTTCGATCTGTGGGCAGGCTCCCGTCCGTCACCCGGAGTTGATTGCTGACCTGGTGGCCTGGGGCATTAACTCGATTTCGGTGGAGATCGCTGCCCTACCGTTTACCCTGGAGGCGGTGTGGCAGGCCGAGCAGGGCCAGGGCCAAAGCCATACCTAGAGGGCGTTTTGGGCGGCCACCTCCTAAAACGCCCCCAGACTACACAGCGATCGGTAGGCAATGACCGATAATGGATAACGTTGTGCAGACAGTTATCTCCCATGGCTCTTCCTACAAATTTGGCTACCTTAGATGGCGCTCCCCTGGCGCCCGAGGCCCTGGCTGACAAGGTCGTTCTTTTCGTGAATGTGGCTAGCAAGTGCGGCCTTACCCCCCAGTACAGTGAGCTGGTAGAGCTCGACAAGGCCTACGGCGATCGCGGCCTGGTGATTGTGGGCGTCCCCTGCAACCAGTTTGGCCAGCAGGAACCCGGCACCCCCGACGAAATCAAAGACTTCACCAAAACCAAGTACGACGTCGACTTTACCCTGCTCGAAAAGCAGGATGTCAATGGGGCTGCCCGGAGCCCTCTGTACCAGTTTTTGGTGGGTACCGGGCCCGACATCGGCTGGAACTTTGGCAAGTTTCTGGTTGGCCGCGACGGCGAAACGATCACCCGCTTTGAGCCCAAAACCGCCCCCAATGATCCGGATCTAAAGGCTGCCATTGAGGCCGCCCTGGGCTAACGCCTGGGCCCATTCAGCACCTCCTGCAGCAGATCCTGGTGCATCCCGGCGCGGTCAATGCGCGACTTAATCTGCTCGGGGGAAAGCGGATCGCCGTTGGCGTAGACCTCTAACCAGGCTTTTGTGATCGCCTCTGGGGTGTCGGGCCAGCGGTGATCCGTTGCCTGGGGGCTGAGGTCAAAGCCCGGCAGGTCTAGGTTCGTCATGAGATGACTGACCTTAGGGTCATAGCTGAGCCCAAAGCAGCGGCACCCCTCGGCGGCCGCCATGATCAGGGCGTGGAGGCGCATGCCAAGGGTCATCTCTACGCCGCGAAACAGCCCCTTGAGCTGACGGGGGTCGCTGAGGGTATAGATGTGGCTAGGGCCGGGCAGCCGGGGTTGAATGTACTCGGCCAGGGGCAAGTCTTTGACCGGCTGAAACGGTACCAGCAGTAAACAGGTGCGAGTAGCCGCTTGAAACGCCGCCAGGGCCAGGGTGATCTGGTCGAGACGGGCCTCCGTCAGCCAGGGGTGAGGCCGGAGCGCCACCGCCACCCGAGGGGTCGGCAAATCCCACAATCCCTCTACGGGGGAGGCGTCTAAGGCCCACACCGGGTCGGGGGCTTGCAGACCCGGCACGTGCCAGCGGGCCAGCCAAGCCGCCGAACCATGATCGCGCACACTGACCGCATCGCAATGGCCCAGGGCATAGCGGCCCAGGCCCTGGCTGAGGGGGTGGCTGAGGGGGCCAATACCCTGACCCCAGGCCATGGTTTTCAGCCCTAGCCCCTGGGCTAATATCATTAAGCCTGCGTAATAGATGGGGTTTTGCAGGCTAGTGGCATCTTGCAGCAGGCTGCCCCCGCCCCAGATAAAGGCGTCCGCGCCCCTCAGCGCCCGAATAATCGCCCCCGGCGCTTTGCGCGGTACCGCCTCCACCCCATAGCGCTCAGCGGTTTCAGCGGGGTTGCCCGAGAGCACCACCGGAGTCACCGCCGGGGGCAGCATTTGCAGCAGGGTGGCCAGGAGGGCTTCGTCGCCACCGTTGCCCAAACCGTAGTAGCCACACAGAACCGCTCGCATTTTCACCTGCCCAGAATTGAACCGCTGGTTGAACGGCTATACGCATCACGCCGACCTCTCTACAATAGAGGCTGTTGTTACCCCCTGAACCCCATGCATGCCCTATCGCTGCCGACCTGGATGATTCACATCTCAAGCGTGCTGGAGTGGATGGCGGCGATGGGGTTTATCTGGCAGTTTGCCACGGTAACCCAGCGTCTGGTCTGGCGATGGCTGGCGATCGCCATGATGCCATCCCTGGTGAGCGCCATGGCCGCCTGCACCTGGCACCTGTTTGACAACACCCCCGACCTAGCCTGGCTGGTGACCCTACAGGCCGCGATGACGGTGGTCGGTAACGGCACATTGTGCCTCGCCGCCTGGTGGATTTGGCGACAGAGCAGGGTTTCAGCGGCAGGCGAGTGATTTTGAATTTTGAATTTTGAATTTTGCACTTTCCCCACTCCCCCATGATCGACAAAAATACGCTATTCGCCGTGTCTCTCTTCCCCTATCTGGGGTTTCTATGGTTTATGACGCGCACCAAGGAGACTCCGAGGCTGGCGCTGATTGGCTTCTATGCGCTGCTGGTCTTTGTGGCGATTACCATTCCCGCAGGGATTTACGCCAAGGTGGGCCTGCGGGAGGAGTTGGCCAATGTGGATTGGCTCCACGGGAGCGCTGAGGCGTTTTTGACGCTGTCGAATATTTTGGTGGTGCTGGGGTTTCGCCAGGCGGTGATCCAGTACCGGGCGGCGGCAACGGTTAAGGGCGATCGCCCACTGGCCCCCATTTCCCAGTCTGATTGATGGCCAGGGCGATCGCTCTAGTTGGGCACAATTTCGGTCACCACCCGGCCCCCGTCGACCACGATGGTTTGGTTATCGAGGCGGCCCACGGCGCGGGGGCCGTTGACATTCATACTGGGGTTGTTCTGGCGATAGTTGACCTGCCCTTCGGCCACCAGGGTTTGGGTAGGCACGTTCCAGTTCAGGCGATCGCTGGTCATGCGGGCCTGGTTTTGTTCACCCACCGCCACCACCTGTTGAGACAGAAAAATGTTCTGCTGGGCTAGATCCAGCAGGCCCTGGCGGGCGGTGACTTTGATCTTAGTTTTGGGGTGGACGAGGGTCAGGGGCTGGTTCACCGTGACCCGCTCCTCGGCCACCTGCCAGTCCAGGGCTTCGCTGGCCATATTTAAAGGAATTTCGAGCAATTGCATGGCTACCTGGCCCCGCAGGGTCACTAGCTGATTGGCCAAATTGACCGACCCCCGTTGGCCCGTCACCACGTCGCTAATCGCGTTTTTCTTAAACTGCTCCACCCGTAAAGGCTGGGTGCTGTCGATCCGCTCTTCAGCCCAAAACCAAGCCAGGGCCTGGGCCTGGAGTTTGAGCCAGGGCTCGGTTTGGGGGTCGGACACGACGGTGTGAGCCACCACATCGCCGATCAGCTCCATGCGGTTTTCTCGGTTAAACACCCGAGCTTCGTTGGCCACCGCCCGCAGTTGGGGGTGGGTGCCGGTAATGTTGTCCCGCATGATCAGGACATCGTCCTGGGGGCGCCACTCCAGCTCGTTGCCGCGCAAAATCGAGCCGTTTTTGATGCCGGTGGCGACGATATTGCCGCGCAGCAGAATCACGCTGCCGTTTGACTGCACCTCACCGGTGTCAGCCGTGACCTCATAAATGACCTCGCCATCCTGAAACAGCTCGCCATCGGGCCGAGTGATCAGAGCCACCTGCTGATTAGAACTGTAGGTCACTTCCTGGCCCTTCACCCGCCAGAGGGGCTGCCCCCGCTCGTCGGGCTGCTCCAGGGTGACATCCCGTAGGGTGAGACCCGGCTCCACCTGGGCCGCGCTGGGATCATCGCCGCCATCGCCAGGGTCAGTTCCCCGCAGGATTAAACTATGCAGCCCCCCGGCTAACGCCGCGATCGCCGCGCCAACCATGATCAACCGCCGCCACCTTGTCATGCTATGCACCCCAGAGGTTTACTCGCTCAGCACTACCCCGGCGGCGGGGGGATCGCCAGTCGGGGCCAGATTAGTCAACGGACGATAGGTATAGGTGTGGCTGGGGGCGCTGCGGGGTATCTTGCGGATGTCATCCTTAACCCCCTCAAGGTCGATGTAGCGATCGGCCACGTTAATCAGGCTGTCGCTGGTCATCGATCGCAGGCTGACCACCTCTACCCGCGCCCCTCGGTAGCTGGCGGCATCGGCGGCATAGGCCAAGTCGCCATCGCCACTTACCAGCACGGCGGTATCGTAGTAGTTGACTAGCGCCACCATGTCAACGGCAATCTCCACATCTAGATTGGCTTTTTTAGATCCATCCGGCAGCTGTACCAGATCTTTGGCGATCACCCGGTAACCGTTGCGCCGCATCCACAGCAAAAAGCCCTGCTGTTTTTCGTTGGTCCGATCGACGCCGGTATAGAAAAATGCCCGAAACAATCGAGAGCCCGCCGTGAGCTTACACAGCAGCTTGGTGTAGTCAATCTCGATACCCAACTGGAGGGCGGCGTAGAAAAGATTAGAGCCGTCGATGAAGATGGCCACTCGCCCCCGGTTTTCGAGCACCTGCTCGGGGGTGAATATAGTGCCTTCGCTAAGCAAAGAATGGTTGATGGTGTCTAACATAGGTTTCTACAGGGTAATTTAAAGTGGGTTTGGGAAAACGTCTAAACCAGTGAACGAGAGCGACCTAGGCCTAGGGGCTGGCCACCAGCTCCGGCAACTCCAGGCGCTGGAACACCGGGGAAGCCACGCCTAGGGGCTGACCAGGGGGCAGATAGCCCCAGGCCGCGTGGTCGCCATAGCTGAGCTGCTGGCCAATGTCTTTTTGGTTAAAATCAACCGCGAAGCCCAACTGGGTGTAGATCTGGTTGCTCAGGCTGGGAACCACGGGCGACAGCAGGTAGGCGGCCTGTCGCACCGACTCCAACACCGCATAGAGGACGGCTTCGGTTTCAGCCTGCTTTCCCTGTTTATAGAGGCTCCAGGGAGCTTGGTCATCCAGAAACTTGTTGCTGGCCTGCACCAGGGCCAAAATGGCTGTACAGCCCTGGCTAAACGCTAGGTGGGTATAGGCCTCGGCTACCGTTTCCCCCAGCGATCGCCCCAGGGCCGCCAAGGGATGGTCGAGGGGAATCGTCTCAGGATCGATCCCAGGCACCCGATCCTCGCAGTAGCGCGCCGCCATTTTCAGGGTGCGGTTGAGCAGATTACCCAGGTCGTTGGCCAGGTCGGCATTGAGCACGTTGATAAAGCGAGTTTCGTTAAAATCGCCGTCTTTACCAAACTCAATTTCACGCATGAAGTAGTAGCGCACGGCATCCGGGCCATAGCGGTGAACCAGGGCCAGTGGATCCAGGGTATTTCCCTGGCTTTTGCCCATTTTTTGGCCGTCTTTGGTCAAAAAGCCATGGCCAAACACCCGCCCGGGCACCGGCAGCCCCGCCGACATCAGCATGGCGGGCCAGTACACCGCATGGAAGCGCAGAATGTCTTTGCCAATCAGGTGAACGTTGATGGGCCACCACTCGGCGGTGGCGGCCACTAGGCTAGGGGGATCACTGGGGTCTTGCAGGGCGGTGATGTAGCCCAACAGCGCATCAAACCAGACGTACAGGGTATGGCCCGGGTCGGTGGGTACCGGAAAGCCCCAGTCGAGATTGATGCGGGAAATGGAGAAGTCTTGCAGCCCCTGCTTAACAAAGCTCAGCACCTCGTTGCGGCGCGACTCGGGCTGAATAAAGTCGGGCCGATCGGCGTAGAGCTGTTCGAGCTGATCCTGGTATTTCGACAGTTTAAAGAAGTAGTTGGATTCATCGCGCCATTCGACCTGTTGCTTGGTGTGGATGGGGCAGCGCTGGTCGGTCAACAGGTCGCGCTCTTCTTTGAACTCCTCGCAGGAGACGCAGTACCAGCCCTGCTGCTGCCCCTGGTAGATATCGCCCTGCTCCCATACCCGCTGAAAAAACTCGTTGACAATCACCTGGTGGCGATCGGCGGTGGTGCGAATGAAGCGATCGCAGCTGATATTCAGCAGTTCCCACAGGTGTTCAAACCCGGCCACAAACTCATCGCAGTGGGCCTGGGGCGAGACACCCCGCTCTTCGGCGGTGCGCTGAATTTTTTGGCCGTGCTCATCGGTGCCGGTGATCATCAACACCGAATACCCCATCAGCCGATAAAACCGAGTCACCACATCGGCTGCGATCGTGGTGTAGGCACTGCCAATATGGGGTAAACCATTGACGTAATACAGTGGCGTGGTAATGGCAAAGCGGGGTTTGTCGGCAAAATTTAAAGTCATAAAACGATGGCAGTGCCTAGTCCTGGGTGGGGCTAATCAGTAACAACAACATCAGCGAACTTGCCGCCATGACACCAACGTCAGCGGCACAACCCGACAGATAGGATCAGGATCTGACAGATACGTCAGAATAGCAGCGCCAGGCAGACACTGCACCCGCTCACTCCAGGTAAAAATTAGGGAATCTATAGGATCTAACTGCCATGCTAGCCTAGCGTGTTAGGATTCCCTGAATAAGTCCTTGAACATTTAAGTATTTAGCCCATATTCTATAGGCATTGGGTTTGGTCTAGCTAATCTGACCTGATCCATGGCTAGCTAGGCCGTTATCGTCTTGACTGAAAATTTTCCCGGTAATTTCCCCCTTGCGGGGCTAATTGTTGAGCATGCCAACCCGCCCCGGCGGCCAAAACCGCACCATAGCGCGGCCAATGATATTTTCCTCGGGCAAGAACCCCCAAGCGTGGCTATCGTGGCTGCTGTTGCGGTTGTCCCCTAGCACTAGGTAAGAGGCTTCTGGCACGGTCACAGGCCCCCACTGGTAGTCGGGGGCCTCTTTAATGTAGGGCTCGGTGAGCACTTCGCCATTGCGAATTACCTGACCATCGCGCACTTCCACCACATCTCCCGGCAGGCCAATAATCCGCTTGATGAAAGCATCCCGCTGTTTGCCGGGCGGGGTGAGGCTTTCGGGGGGCCAAAACACCACAATATCGCCATGCTCGGGAGGATTCAGGTGGTAGCTAATTTTTTCGATCACCAGGCGATCGTTGATTTGCAGCGTGGGCAACATCGAGCCAGAGGGAATGTAGCGCGCCTCTGCGACAAAATGCCGAATCCCCAGGGCCAAGACCACGCTGAGGGCGATGGTTTGCAGCCCTTCTACCCAGGGATTGGGCTGGGGTGCGGGCTCTTTTTGCACGGGCACTTGATTTAGGGCAGGATCGGGCGGCAGCGAAGATTTATTAGACTGATCGGTCACAGGTGTTGCCCCAAAAGTCACGGAGTAGGGATTAAACAGGGAGACCTTGGATCTGGCCGCGATCGCACCCGTAGAGTCTGTCCTAGTGTAGTCGATCTGGTTCAGAACCATCGGGCCCTGGAATGCAGCAATTATAAATTCAAACGGTATTAACAGATACGGACACAGTTAAGGCCAGAATCAGATATCAAAATTGGATCCAATATCAATATAGGCATGGTGCAGAATTGTAGCTGGCGGTTAGACT
>Ga0169931_10008111_pt1 | contig 15404 bp, 14 predicted proteins | sample Kivu_15m_20L_FD_129675 | JGI IMG/M metagenome (GOLD analysis project Ga0169931, IMG submission 129675) | Freshwater microbial communities from Lake Kivu, Western Province, Rwanda to study Microbial Dark Matter (Phase II) - Kivu_15m_20L... | ecosystem: Environmental > Aquatic > Freshwater > Lake... | reverse complement strand
TCACCGACATGGTGCGCACGAGCTCCGGCGTCGCGGCCAGTTCCTCGTCGCTGATCCAGCGCGCCGAGGCGGGCTTGCCGCTGGCGACCAGCTCGTTGAGCCGCGCCTCGATCGGCTCGCGCTCCAGGCTGCCCTCGCCGATGTCGAAGTCGAGGCGGCTGCGCAGGTCGCCGACCTGGCCGCCGGTGACGCCGTAGGGCACGACCGCGCAGAGCACGTGCAGCGCGGTGTGCATGCGCATGTGGCGGTGCCGGCGCTCCCAGTCGATCGCGGCGCGCAGCTCCTCGCCCGGCGCCACGGCGGGCTGGCCCGGCGCGGGCACGTGCAGGATCTCTCCGGTCTCGCGCGACTTGCGCGTGTCGGCGATCGCGACGACGGAGCCGTCGGCGCGCAGCAGGCGCCCGGTGTCGCCGGGCTGGCCGCCGCCGGTCGGGTAGAAGACGGTGCGGTCGAGGCGGATGCCCGCCTCGTCGACGCCGACGACGCGCGCGACGCAGTCCTTCAGGTAGGCGTCCTCGCGGAAGAGTTCCTCGGTCATTGTCCCTCGTGTTCGATGCCGGCGGGCGGCCTCAGCCGCGCGCCATCCAGCGCAGCAGCAGCCGCGCCGGCCAGAGCCAGGCGAGCCCGGCCACGACGTAGAAGCAGAACTGCGCCAGCCAATGGGCCTCGGCCAGCGCCGCGCCCGCGACCATCGCGACGAGCGCATAGGCGACGAGGCCGACGACCAGCGCCAGCATGCCGATCGCGTTGCGCCGGCTCGGCACCGCGGACACCGGCCGGCGCCTCAGAAGCCGTGGCCATCGCGCAGCTTCTTCGTGCGCAGATAGGCCTCGTTGTGCGGGTTGGGCGCGATCACCAGCGGCAGCCGGTCGACGACCTCGACGCCGAGCCCCGCCAGCGCGGCGCGCTTGCCGGGGTTGTTGGTGAGCAGGCGGATGCGCGAGATGCCGAGGCGGCGCAGGATCTCGCCGGCGGCGGCGTAGCCGCGCTCGTCGGGCTCGAAGCCCAGGTGCGTGTTGGCGTCGATCGTGTCGAAGCCAGCGTCCTGCAGCGCGTAGGCGCGGATCTTGTTGACGAGCCCGATGCCCCTGCCCTCCTGCGGCAGGTAGACGACGACGCCCGCGCCGAGATCGGCGATGGCGCGGATCGCGCCGCGCAGCTGGTCGCCGCAGTCGCAGCGCAGGCTGCCGATCAGGTCGCCGGTGAAGCACGAGGAGTGGATGCGCACGGGCACCGGCGAAGCGGTGTCGGGCGTGCCGATGACGATGGCCAGCGCCTCGGCGCCGCCATCCCAGGGACGGAAGGCGACGAGCCGCGCATCCTCGGCGTCGGCGAGCGGCAGGCGCGTCTCCGCGACTCTGGTGAGCCAGCGCGCGGAATCCTCCGCGAAGGTCAGGATGCCCGCGGCCGAGAGCGCGGGCAGGTCGATGCGCCCGGCGACGTCGCGCGCGAATAGGATCATCGGCATCAGCCCGGCCAGCTTGGCGAGCTGCAGCGCCGCGGCGATGGCCGGGTCGGCGGAGGCGTCGTCCTCCCCCGCCAGCAGCGGGCGCAGGTCGACGCCCTGCGGCTGGGCCAGCGCGCGGATCTCGTCGAGCGACGCGGCGGGGCGCAGATGCGCGACATGCGGCCGGTCGGCCGCCTCCATGCCCAGCGCGCCGGCGCGCGGCGAGGTCATCGCGAGGACGACCGCGCCGGCATCCGAGGCGCGCAGCGCGTCGAGCGTCGGCTGGGAGAGGACCTCGACCGCGGCGACGGCGAGGCGCGCGGGGCCCTCGCCCAGCGCCACCGCGCCGCCGCGGCGCAGCGCGTCGATGGCGCGGCGCACGGCCTCGCTGCGCGCGGCGATGTCGGGAAGCTCGATCGGCCCCGGGGGCCGCGTTGCTGTGTCGGACATGGGACCGTTGGGCATGGGGACCCGGAAAACCCGCCGTGCCAGCCACGGCGCCGCTGGGGTATACACCGGCCCGGGCGCGGCCGGTATCGCCGCGATCCGAGCATGCCGGGGACGCATGGCGATCGACGAGGACATGGCCTGGGCGGCGCTGCTCGCCGCGCGCGACGCCTGGCGGCCGGACGGCCCCCGCGCGACCGTCGCGCATGGCGGCCTCGCGCTCTCGCCCGACCTGTCCTGGCGCGCGCCGGGCGGGGACGCCCCGACGCAGGCGGCGCGCGACCTGCTGGACTTCCTGCTGCCGCTGCTCGCGCCCCGCATCGCCTTCGCGCAGCTCGGCCAGAGCCTCGACGGGCGCATCGCCACGGCGAGCGGCCATTCCCACTACGTGACCGGGCCGCGCAGCCTCGTGCACCTGCACCGGCTGCGCGCGCTCGCCGACGCGGTCGTGGTCGGCGCCGGCACGCTGCTGGCCGACGACCCGCGCCTGACCGTGCGCCATTGCGCCGGGCCGAACCCGCTGCGCGTCGTCCTCGACACGCGCGGCGGCCTGCGCGCCGACCGCCACGCCTTCGCCGACGGCGCGGCGCCGACCCTCGTCCTCGGCCCCGCCGGCGCGGCCGCGCCGGGACGCGCCGAGGCGGCGGCGCTGCCGCGCGGCGGGGACGGCTTCGACGCGCGCGGCGTGCTCGACCTGCTCGCCGCGCGCGGCGCGCGGCGCGTGCTGGTGGAGGGCGGCGGCGCGACGGTCTCGCGCTTCCTTGCCGCCGGCGCGCTCGACGCCCTTCATGTCGTCGTCGCGCCGATCGTCATCGGCTCGGGCCGGCATGGCCTCGACCTGCCGCCGATCGCGACGCTCGACGCCGCGCTGCGGCCGCGCGCGCGCCGCCTCGCGCTGGGCGAGGACATGCTGTTCGAGCTGCGCCTGCCATGACGACGGCGCGCGCCTTCTGGGCCACCGGGCCGGGACGCGGCGAGCTGCGCATGGCCGCGCTGGCCGCGCCGGGCCCCGGCGAGCTCGTCGTGCGCATGGCCGCGAGCGGCATCAGCCGCGGCACCGAGCGCCTGGTGCTCTGGGGCCGCGTGCCGGCGAGCGAGCATGCGCGCATGCGCTGCCCCTTCCAGGAGGGCGAGTTCCCCTTCCCGGTCAAGTACGGCTACTGCGCGGTCGGCGTGGTCGAGGACGGGGAGCGCGCGGGCGAGCGCGTCTTCGTCCTGCACCCGCACCAGGACCGCTTCGTCGTGCCCGGGTCCTGGGCCACGCGCATCCCCGACGACGTGCCCGACGCGCGCGCCACGCTCGCGGCCAACATGGAGACCGCGCTCAACGCGCTGTGGGACGCCGAGGCCGCGCCCGGCGCGCGCATCGCGGTCGTCGGCGCGGGCGTGGTCGGGCTGCTCGTCGCCTTCCTGGCGCGCGCGCTGCACGGCGCGGCGCCGCTGGTGGTCGAGCCCGATCCCGTGCGCCGCGCGCTCGCCGGCGAGCTCGGCCTCGACGCGCGCGCGCATCCCGAGGGCGAGCACGACGTCGTCTTCCATGCCAGCGGCAACCCCGACGGCCTCGTCGCCGCGCTGTCGATCGCGGCCTTCGAGGGCCGGATCGTCGAGGCGAGCTGGTTCGGCGACCGGCCGGTGGCGCTGCCGCTCGGCGGTGCCTTCCATTCGCGCCGCCTGACCATCCTCGCCACGCAGGTCGGCCATGTCGCGCGGCCGATGCGCGCGACGACCACGCATGCCCAGCGCCTCGCGCGCGCGCTCGCGCTGCTCGCCGACCCGCGCCTCGACCTGCTGCTCGGCCCGCGCGTCGCCTTCGCGGACCTGCCCGGTCGCCTGCCCGCGCTGCTCGAGGGCAATCCCGCGCGGCCCCATGTCGTCGTCGAATACTGACCAGGAGAGCGAGATGTACAGCCTCACCGCCTGCAACCACTTCATGATCGCGCACAGCTTCCGCGGCGAGGTCTTCGGGCCCGCGCAGCGCCTGCACGGCGCCACCTACGCGGTGGAGCTCGAGATCCGTGCGCCGGCGCTCGACGCGCATGGCCTGGTCGCCGACATCGGCCGCCTCGCCGACATGCTCGCGCGCACGCTCGACGCGATGAACTACCGCAACCTCGACGACGAGAAGGACTTCGCGGGCGTCAACACGACGACCGAGTTCCTGGCCGGCGAGATCTGGCGCCGCGCGAAGGCGGCGATCGCGACCGGCGCGCTCGCGCCCTCGCCGCCGCCCGCGGCGATGAAGGTGACGCTGCGCGAATCCCCGACCGCCTGGGCCGCCTACGACGCGCCGCTGGCATGAGCGCAGGCGCGGCGCTGCACTTCGCCTGCCCGGGCCGGATCGACCAGCCGACCGGCGGCTACCGCTACGACGCCGCGATCCTCGCCGGCCTCGCCGCGCAGGGCCGGCGCGTGGTGCTGCACGAGCTCGCCGGCCGCTTCCCCGACGCCGACGAGGCCGCGCGCACGGCGGCGCGCGCCTGCGTCGCGGCCGCGCAAGGCGCGGTGCTCGTCGTCGACGGCCTCGCCCTGCCCGCCTTCGAGGACGCGCTGCCCGCGCCGGGCCTGCGCGCCGTCGCGCTGGTCCACCACCCGCTGGCGCTGGAGACGGGCATCGACCCGGCGCTGCGCCGGCGCCTCGCCGCGCTGGAGCCCGCGCTGGTGCGCGCCTGCGGGGCCGCGATCGTCACCAGCCCGGCGACGATCCCCGACGTCGCCGCGATGGGGCTCGACGCCGCGCGCATCCGCGCGGTGGCGCCGGCGGTCGAGCACGACGCCATCGCGCGACCGCGCGCGCGCGCGACGCTGCGGCTGCTCTGCGTCGCCTCGCTGACGCCGCGCAAGGCGCATCGCGTGCTGCTCGCCGCGCTCGCGCGGCTGCGCGACCTGCCCTGGCGGCTCGACTGCATCGGGCCGCGCCACCACGACGCGCGCGAGGCGGGCCGCGTCGCGCTGGCGCGCATGGCGCGGCGCCTCGGCGGGCGCGTGCGCCTCGCCGGCGCCGTCGAGGCCGGGCGCGTGCGCGCGGCCTATCGGCGCGCCGACCTCTTCGTCCTGCCCTCGCTGCACGAGGGCTATGGCATGGCCTTCGCCGAGGCGATGGCCGCGGGGCTGCCGGTGGTCGGCGCGCGCGCCGGCGCGGTGCCCGCGACCGTCCCGCGCCGCGCCGGCGTGCTCGTGCGCCCCGGCGACGTCGCCGGGCTCGCGCGCGCGCTGCGCCGCCTCGCCACGCGTCCCGACGCCCGCGCGCGGCTCGCGCGCGGCGCACGCGACCAGGCCCGCGCCCTGCCCGGATGGCCCGCGCAGGCGCGGCGCTTCGCCGAGGCGCTCAACGCCCTGGAGGCTCCATGACCGGCTTCTCCGCGGACTGGCTCGCGCTGCGCGAACCCTTCGACGTCGCGGCGCGCGACGACGCGCTTGCACGCGCCTTCCTCGCGCGCGTGCCCGAGGGCGGGCGCGTCGTCGACCTCGGCGCGGGCGCGGGCTCGAATATCGGCCGCCTGCGCGCGCTCGCCGCGCAGGAGGGACGGCGCCTCTCCTGGCTGCATGTCGACGACGACGAGGCGCTGCTCGCGACCGCGCGGCGGCGCTTCGCGGGCGACGACGCGGTCGCCTTCGCGCGGCTCGACCTCGCGGCCGCGCTCGAGGCGGCGCTCGACGGCGCGGCGGCGGTGACCTGCGCGGCGCTGGTCGACCTCGTCTCGGGCGAGTGGATCGCGCGCTTCGCGGCGGCGCTCGCCGCGCGGCGCCTGCCGCTGCTCGCGGTACTCACCTATGACGGGCGCATGGAATGGACGCCGGCCGACGCCAGCGACCCGGTCGTCGCGCGCGCCTTCCACCGCGACATGGTCCGCGACAAGGGCTTTGGCGCGGCGCTCGGGCCGGATTCGGCCTTCGCGCTCGACGAGGCGCTGCGCGCGCATGGCGCGACGACGACGCTGCGCGACAGCGACTGGCGCATCGCCGCGGCCGACGAGGCGATGCTCGGCGCCATGCTCGGCGGCATCGGCGAGGCCGCATCGCGCGCCGCGCGCGGCGACGAGGGCCGCGCGATCGCCGCCTGGGCGACGCGCCGCGCGCGCCAGCGTGCCGCCGGCGCGCTCTCCCTCGTCGTCGGCCACCAGGACCTCGACGCCAGCTGGCGCTGACGCCGCCGGCACCATTGCCCTCCCCGTCGCCGCGCTGCCACGCGGCGCCACCCCTCCCATCCGCGCGAAGCGCGGACGGGAGGGGAGCCGGGGAGCGAGGGAGAAGAGGAAGAGAGAGAAGCGGGCCAAGGGCGTGACAACCTCCTCCCCCGGCCGCGCGGCAGCGCGGGTGGGGGAGGTGGCGCGCGCCGCGAGGCGCGCGACGGAGGTGGCATGTGTCTGCTGCTCGCGCGGCGAGCGGACGCTGCGCGGCTCGAGGCGCTACATGCGCGCGGGGCGCTCGATGCCGACGAGGGCGAAGACGCGGTCGAGGATGGCGAGGCTCGCCTCGACGAGGCGCAGGCGCGAGGCGCGCAGGGCCTCGTCCTTCTCCGACAGCACGTGGCAGGCCTGGTAGAAGCTGTTGAACTCCTGCGCGAAGAGGAAGGCCCACTCGCAGAGGATGTTCGGCGCGCGCTTGTCGATCGTGGCGGCGATGGCGTCGCAGAAGCCGTGCATGAGCAGCATCAGCCGCCGCTCGGCCTCCGCGCCGGGGGCGTGCAGCGCGCCGGCGGCGAAGCCGCGCTCCGCCGCCTTGTCGAGGAGCGAGCGCGCGCGCACCGCGGTGTAGACGAGATAGGGCCCGGTCTTGCCCTCGAAGCGCGTGAAGCGCTCGAGGTTGAAGACGTAGTCGGAGAGCCGGTGGTTCACGAGGTCGGCGAAGCGCAGCGCCGAGATCCCGACGACGCGCGCGACCTCGCGCTTCTCCTCCTCGCCGGCATCCTCGGCGAGGCCGGCCTCGGCGAGGCGCTTGAGCGCCTCGTCGGTCGCCATGGTGATGAGGTCGCCCAGCTTCATCACGCCGCCCGCGCGCGTGCGGAAGGGCTTGCCGTCGGGCCCGTTCACCGTGCCGAAGCCGACATGCTCCATCGCCATGCCGCCGGAGATGCCGGCGAGGCGCGAGGCGCGGAAGACCTGCTCGAAATGCAGGTGCTGGCGCTGGTCGACGACGTAGAGCGATTCGTCGAAGCGGCCCTCGGCGCGCGCCTCGATCGTCGCGAGGTCGGTGGTGCCGTACATCGCGCCGCCATCCGACTTCACGAGGATCAGCGGCGGGATCTCCTTCTGGTCGCCCTCGCGCGCCACGCGCACGATCTCCGCGCCCTCGGAGATCTCGACATGGCCGGCGACGCGCATGCGCGCGACCATCGGCGCGATGCGGTCGTTGACCGTGCTCTCGCCGTCCCAGAGGTCGAAGGCGACGTTGAGCCGCGCGAACTCGCCGCGCAGCGCGCCGACCGAGACGGCGATGAAATGGTCCCAGAGCGCGCGATAGCCGGGCCTGCCCGATTGCAGCTCGGCGGTGGCGCGGCGCGCGGCCTCGCGGAAGGCCGGGTCGTCCTTGGCGCGCTGCGCGGCCTGAGGGTAGAGGCGCTCGAGGTCCTCGATCGTCACCGGCGACTGCGCCGGGAAGGGTCCGTGCGCGCCCGGCGCGAACCACGGCGCCGCCGGGTCGGCGCGCTCGATCTCCGCGATCAGCATGCCCATCGGCAGGCCCCAGTCGCCGAGATGGATGTCGCCGACCACGTCGTGCCCGGCGAAGCGCAGCACGCGCTGCAGCGTGTCGCCGATGATCGAGGAGCGCAGGTGGCCGACATGCATCGCCTTGGCGACGTTCGGCCCGCCGAAATCGACGAGGATGCGGCGCGGCGGCGACGCCGGCGCGACGCCGAGGCGCGGGTCGGCGGCGAGGTCGCGCGTCGCCTCGACGATCGCCGCGTCGGTCGCCGAGAGGTTGATGAAGCCCGGGCCCTCGACCGTCGCCGCGGCGATCATCTCGACGCCCGCGAGCGCCGCCACCACGGCGGTGGCGAGCTCGCGCGGGTTGCGCCGCGCGGCCTTGGCCGCGGCCATCGCGCCGTTGCACTGGAACTGGCAGAGCTCGGGGCGGCGCGAGACATCGACCGCGCCCAGCGCGGGATCGAGGCCCGCCGCGGCGAAGGCCGCGCGCACGTGGTTCTCGAGGCGCTGGCGCAGCGCGATCGCTTGCGTGGGGGACATCGCTCGCCTTCCTGTTGCGGCGCGGGGTTTAGCGCCCCCGCGCCGGGGCCGCAACAGCCGCGCCGCTTGACGCGCGGGCCGCGGCCGGGGCACCTCCTGCGCATGGCAGACACGCTTCCCCGCCGCGCGCTCGTCGCCGCCGGCCTCGCCGCAGCCATCGCGCCGCTGCCCCGCGACGCCGGGGCCACGCCCGCGGAGGCGCGCGAGCTCCTGCGGAGGCTGGCGCCCGGCGCCGCGCGCGAGGGCCGCGTCACCCTGCGCATCGAGGCGATCGTCGACAATGGCGCGCAGGTCCCCCTGGTCGTCGCCGTGGACAGCCCGATGACCGAGGCCGACCACGTGCGCGCGCTGCACGTCGTCGCCGACGGCAACCCCGCGCCGGGCGTCGCCAGCTTCGCCCTCACGCCGCGCGCCGGGCGATGCGAGGTGTCGATGCGCCTGCGCCTCGCGCGCTCGCAGCGCGTGGTCGCGCTCGCCGAGATGAGCGACGGCAGCCTGTGGACCGCCAGCCGCGAGGTCACGGTGACCGTCGGCGGCTGCTCGGCCTGAGGCGCGCGATGGCCACGGACCTCGCCCCGCGCGTGCGGCTTCCCGCCTCGGCCAGGCGCGGCGAGGTCGTGGAGGTCCGCGTCCTCGTGCAGCACCCGATGGAATCCGGGCAGCGGCGCGACGAGGCCGGCCGCCTAGTGCCCCGCCGCATCCTCAACGCGCTGGTCGTGCGCTACCTTGGCCGCGAGGTGATGCGCATGCGCCTCGAGCCCGCCATCGCGGCCAATCCCCTGCTCGGCTTCTTCCTGCGCGCCGAGGAGACGGGCATGGTCGAGCTGGAATGGACCGACGACGACGGGACCATCCACCGGTCCAGCCACAGGCTGAACGTCGCCGGCTGAGCCGGCGGGAAAGGACGATCCATGTCGCCCGCAGGTCCCTTCGACGAGGAGGGCCTCGCCCTGCTCGAGGAATTCCTGATGTCCGAGCGGGCGCCCGAGCACTGCATGCAGCTCTCCGAGCTCGACGGGCTGCTCGCCGGGATCGCCGCCGGGCCGTCGCCCGTGCCGATGGAGAAATGGCTGCCCGTGGCGATGGACGGCGAGCCGGCCTTCGCCTCGCCCGAGGAGCGCGCGCTGGTGCTCGGCCTGCTCGCGCGCCGGCTGGAGGACACCGCGGCGACGCTGCGCCAGGAGCCGGAGGCCTACGCGCCGCTGTTCTGGGAGGATGATCGCGGCGAGCCCTACGCCGCCGACTGGGCCGAGGGCTTCCGCGAGGCGATGCGGCTGCGCGCCGAGGACTGGGCGCCGCTGCTGGAGGACGAGGAGGCGAACGTGCTGCTGGCGCCGATCGCCGCGCTCTGGGACGCGGAGGAGCCGCGCGAGGACCTCGACCCGTCGGAGCAGGCGCGGCTCCAGGACGAGGCGACCGGCCTGGTGCAGGCCTCGGTCGTCGGGATCCACCGCTACTGGTATCGGCGCGGCCGGGCCGCCGGCGGCTGAACGCGGCGGCGACGACACGGGGCATGCGGATGCGCAAGGCGGCGCGGGGACGCATGGCGGCCATCGGCGCGCGGCTCGCCGCGCTGGCGCTGCTCGCCGGCTGCGCGCACGAGATGACGGCCGGCGACGTCGAGCTGTTCCAGCCGCCGATCGTCGCGACCGCGGCGCCGGCGCGGCCGCTGCGCGGGTCCTTCAGCCTGGAGAACAACACGACGCGCGTCGGCCTCGCGCCGATGCGCCCGCTCGTACCCGCCCATTCCGGGCCCGGCCGCATGCTGGCGAGCTGGAACCCGCATCAAGCGGGCGTCGCGGGACGGCCCGTCTTCATCGTGATGCATGGCGGGCACGGGCTCGTGCCCGGCAATTTCGCGACCGCGCTGTGGCTGCGCCGCGACCTCGGCGCGAGCGTGCTCGTCCTCGATTCCTTCTGGAGCCGCGGCATCGAGGAGAACTGGCTCGAGCGCACGCGCTACGGCGTCAACATGCGCGTCCTCGACGCGATCGCAGCGGCGCGCTGGCTGCGCGACACGCAGGGCACCGACCCACGCGGCACGTTCGTGGTCGGCGACAGCCAGGGCGGCTGGACGGCGCTGCGCCTGTTCACCGACGAGCCCTTCCTCGAGCGCGAGCGCGCCGGGCTCTTCCGCGGCGGCATCGCGCTCTATCCGGTCTGCCGCTCCGCCGGCACGGCGTTCAGCCCGCGCCTCGGACCCTATTCCGGGCCGGTCATCGTCTTCACCGGCGGGCGCGACACCGCGACGCCGCCCGACCAGTGCGCGCGCGAGACCTTCACGCGCGCGGCGGCGTGGACGCATTATCCCGACCAGACCCATGGCTGGGACACCGCCAATCGCGGCGCGCACAGCCCGGCGGTCGATGGCGAATGCGGCCGCGCGATGAACAGCTATAACCAGTTCGCGGTCTGCCGCAGCGACGCCACGACCGCCGACATGCGCAGGCGCATCGCCGAGTTCGTCGCCGCGCGGCGCGCGGTACAATGACAGGAGACGGGAGCACGCCCATGGACAAGCCAGCCGCCATCGCCCACCGCCCGACCATCGCGGGCACGCGCCACATGGTCTCGGCCGGGCACTACCTCGCCTCGCACGCGGCCTTCGCCATCCTGGAGGCCGGCGGCAACGCGATCGACGCCGGCGTCGCGGCGGGCATCGCGCTCGGCGTGCTGCAGAGCGACATCGTGAACGTCGCGGGCGTCGCGCCGATCCTGGTCAAGCCCGCGGGCGAGGACCGCGTGTGGTCGGTCTCCGGCCTCGGCGGCTGGCCGCGCGCGCTCGACCCGACGCTGTTCCAGCGCGCGCATGGCGGCGCGATCCCGGCCGGGTTGCTGCGCACGGTCGTGCCCGCGGCGCCCGCGGCCTGGATCGCGGCGCTCGCGCGCTGGGGCACGATGGGCTTCGGCGAGGTGGCCGCGGCGGCGACGCGCTTCGCGGGCGAGGGCTTCGCCATGTACCCGCTGATGGCGGAGTCGCTGGCCAACAACCAGGCCTCGCTCGCGCGCTGGCCCTCGACCGCGGCGATCTACCTGCCCGGCGGCAGGCCGCCGCGCGCGGGCGAGCGCTTCGTGCAGGAGGACCTCGCGCGCAGCCTGCGCTACATGGCCGACGAGGAGCGCCGCGTCGCCGCCACCAGGGGGCGCGCGGCCGGGCTGCGCGCGGCGCGCGACGCTTTCTACGCCGGCGACATCGCGCGGACGATCGTGCGCTTCCACGAGGAGAATGGCGGCCTGCTGCGCGCCGAGGACCTCGCCTCCTTCGAGCCGGAGATCGAGCCCGCGGTCGCGACGCGCTTCCGCGGCATCGACGTCCATTCCTGCCCGGCCTGGTGCCAGGGCCCGGTGCTGGGGATGATGCTGCGCCTCGTCGACGGCCTCGACCTCGCCGGCATGGGCCACAACAGCCCGGCCTACATGCACGCCGTGGCGGAGGCAATGAAGCTCGCCTTCACCGACCGCGAGGCGTTCTTCGGCGACCCGCGCTTCGTCGACGTGCCGCTCGACATGCTGCTGTCGGAGGACTACGCCGCGCGCCGCCGCGCGCTGATCCGCCCGGACCGCGCCTGGCCGGGCATGCCGCCCTCGGGGCGCGAGGGCGCCGCGACGCCGCCGGGCAGCCCCGGCGCGCCGCCGCCGCCGCGCGACACGTCCTATGCCTGCGTGATCGACGCGGCCGGCAACATCTTCTCCGCGACGCCGAGCGACGTGGCGATGGACTCGCCGGTCATCCCCGGCACCGGCCTCTGCCCGTCCTCGCGCGGCTCGCAGAACTGGGCCGATCCCGCGCATCCCTCCGGCGTCGCGCCGGGCAAGCGCCCGCGCCTGACGCCGAGCCCCGCGCTCGCGATCGGCCGCGAGGGACCGCATGCCGGCATGGCCATGCCCTTCGGCACGCCGGGCGGCGACGTGCAGCTGCAGGCGATGCTGCAGGTCTTCCTCAACATCGCGGTCTTCGGCATGGGCGAGCAGGAGGCGGTCGAGGCGCCGCGCTTCGCCACCCACAGCTTCCCCGACAGCTTCGAGCCGCATCGCTACCAGCCGGGCTGGCTCAACCTCGAATCCCGGCTGCCGCGCGCATCGGGCGAGGCGCTCGCCGCGCTCGGCCACGACGTGCACTGGTGGCCGGACTACGTGTGGCGCGCCGGCGCGGTCTGCGTCGTGCGCCGCGACCCGGCGAGCGGCTTCCTGCTCGGCGGCGCGGATCCGCGGCGACCCTGCTACGCGATGGGATGGTGAGCGCCGGCACCGGTCCATGACGGGCCGGGGCGCCTCGCCTATAGTCCGGCCGCCGATGGAGCAGATCGCCAACCAGCGCGAGATCGTCGACCGCCGCGCGCTGCAGGCGCGGCTGGAGGCGCTCGCCGCGGAGAAGCAGCCCGCGCGCCAGCGCGCGCGCGTGCTCGAGGCGCTGCGCGAGGCGCTGGAGGCCGGGCGCGCGGAGATCAGGCGCCGCTTCGAGGCCGGGCGCGCGACGGCCGCGCCGACCGTCGCGTCGCTCTGCTTCCTCGTCGACCAGCTGGTGCGCGTCGCGCACGACTTCGCCGACCGCCATGTCTGCCGTGTCTCCAACCCGACCGAGGGCGAGCGCCTCGCCATCGTCGCGGTCGGCGGCTACGGGCGCGGCGAGCTGGCGCCGCATTCGGACGTCGACCTGCTGTTCCTGCATGCCTACAAGCCGACGCCGCGCAACGAGCAGATGGTCGAGTACCTGCTCTACCTGCTCTGGGACCTCAAGCTGAAGGTCGGCCACTCGACGCGCTCGGTGGATGACTGCCTGCGCCTCGCGCGCGAGGACATGACGATCCGCACCGCGCTGCTCGAATCGCGCTTCGTGTGGGGGGACGACCGGCTCTACGCCGACCTGCGCAAGCGCTTCGCGCGCGAGGTGACGCGCGGCACGGGGCCCGAGTTCGTGCGCGCCAAGCTCGCGGAGCGCGACGAGCGCCACTGGCGCATGGGCGATTCGCGCTATGTCGTCGAGCCCAACGTCAAGGAGGGCAAGGGCGGCCTGCGCGACCTGCACACGCTGTTCTGGATCGCCAAGTACGTGCACAACGCGGACAGGCCCGAGGACCTCGTCGGCAAGGGCGTGTTCACCGGGCGCGAGGCCGCGACCTTCGCCAAGGCGCAGGACTTCCTGCGCTCGCTGCGCTGCTGGATCCACTACCTTTCCGGCCGCGCCGAGGACAGGCTGACCTTCGACCTGCAGCCGGAGATCGGCCGGCGCATGGGCTACACCGACCATCGCGGCACGCGCGGCGTCGAGCGGCTGATGAAGCACTACTACCTGACGGCCAAGGACGTCGGCGACCTCACGCGCATCTTCTGCACGGCGCTGGAGATCGAGACCGCGCCGCGCAAGCGCCTGGGCTGGCGGAGGCTGGTGTCGCGGCCGCGCGAGCTCGACGGCTTCGTGGTCGAGGCAGACCGCCTCAACGTCGCGCGCGACGACGCCTTCGCCAGCGACCGCCGCAACTTCCTGCGCATCTTCCGCGTCGCGCAGGAGAACGGCCTCGACATCCACCCGGACGCGCTGCGCGCGATCCGACGCGACCTGCGGCTCGTCGATTCGCGGCTGCGCGAGGACCGCGAGGCCAACGCGATCTTCCTCGACGTGCTGACGGCGCGCGAGGGGGCGGAGACGACGCTGCGGCGGATGAACGAGGCGGGCGTCTTCGGGCGCTTCGTGCCGGATTTCGGCCGCGTCGTGGCCCAGACTCAGCACGACATGTACCACGTGTACACGGTCGACGAGCACACGATCTTCGCCATCGGCATCCTGCACCGCATCGAGAACGGCGATCTCGCGGCCGAGCACCCGCTCACCAGCGAGATCGTGCACAAGGTGCAGTCGCGGCGCGCGCTCTACCTAGCGCTGCTGCTGCACGACATCGCCAAGGGCCGTGGCGGCGACCACTCGGAGCTGGGCGCGGAGATCGCGCTGCGCCTGGGCCCGCGCGTCGGGCTCAGCGCCGAGGAGACCGAGACGGTGTCCTGGCTGGTGCGCCACCACCTCGCGATGTCGGGCACCGCCTTCAAGCGCGACATCCACGACCCCAAGACGATCCGCGACTTCTGCGCGCTGGTGCAGAGCCCGGAGCGCCTGCGCCTGCTCGCCTGCCTCACGGTCGCCGACATCCGCGCCGTCGGCCCGGGCGTGTGGAACGCGTGGAAGGCGGCGCTGATCCGCGAGCTGTTCCAGCGCGCCGAGGAGGAGATGGCGGGCGCGGGCGCGGGCGCCTCGGCGCGCGGGCGCGTCGAGGCCGCGCAGCAGTCGCTGCGCGCGAAGCTGCCGCACTGGAGCGAGGAGGACTTCTCCGACCACGTGTCGCGCGGCTACCCGGCCTACTGGCTGGCGCTCGACGCCGAGACGCATGCCCGCCACGCGCGGCTGATCCGCGAGGCCGAGCGCGGCAGGGCACCGCTGTCGCTCGACACGCGCATCGACCGCGGCCGCGGCATCACCGAGATCACCGTCTACTGCGAGGACCATCCCGGGCTGTTCAGCCGCATCGCCGGCGCGATGGCGCTGGCCGGCGCCAACATCGTCGGCGCGCAGATCTTCACCATGACCAACGGCATGGCGCTCGACAGCTTCACGATCCAGGATGCTCCGGCGATGCCTGGCGCGGCGCCCGCCGCCTTCGCCGAGCCGGCGCGGCTGGCGCGGCTCTCGGCCCTGATCGAGCAGGCGCTGTCCGGGAGGATCCGGCTGCGCGAGCAGATCGCGCGCAAGCGCCAGGCGCCGCCGCGCGAGCGCGTCTTCACCGTGCCGCCGCGCGTCTTCGTCGACAACGCGGCCTCCGTGATGCACACGCTGGTCGAGGTCAATGGCCGCGACCGCGTCGGCTTCCTCTACGACGTCACGCGCGCGATGACGGAGCTGGGCCTCCAGATCTCGACCGCCAAGATCATGACCTGGGGCGAGCGCGTGGTGGACGTCTTCTACGTGAAGGACGTCTTCGGCCACAAGATCGTGGCGGAGGCCAAGCTCAAGGCGGTGCGCGAGCGCCTCCTCGCCGCGGTCGCCGATCCGGACATCGACGCGGCGCCGCCGCCCGCGCCGGCCCGCGCGCGCGGCGCGGCGGCGACCGCGGCCCAGTAGGGCGCGGGCGGGCCGGTCGCCGCGCTCAGGCGTGGCGCAGCGCCTCGATCGGGTCGAGAGACGCCGCGCGGCGCGCCGGGTAGAAGCCGAAGACGATCCCGACCAGCGCGCTCACGCCCACCGCGAGCGCGATCGATTCCAGGGACACGATCGTCGGCCATCCCGCGAGCCGGGTGATCGCGCGCGCGGAGGCGAAGCCGAGCGCCGCGCCCGCGAC
>Ga0169931_10008110_pt1 | contig 15408 bp, 16 predicted proteins | sample Kivu_15m_20L_FD_129675 | JGI IMG/M metagenome (GOLD analysis project Ga0169931, IMG submission 129675) | Freshwater microbial communities from Lake Kivu, Western Province, Rwanda to study Microbial Dark Matter (Phase II) - Kivu_15m_20L... | ecosystem: Environmental > Aquatic > Freshwater > Lake... | reverse complement strand
TCCAATTGTCAAATAAAAAACGTTGAACAATTGTTGAATGAAAGACCAGTAAGAAAATTTAATTATAAAACACCTAACCAAGTGCTATTCGAAAAAATTGCACTTATTACTTGAACTTACATAAGTTTAAAAAATTAATTTAAAAGATAATTTTAAATCTCGAACTCATTTCAAAGATCAAATTTAATTCCCTGTGCTAGCGGCAATTTATCTGAGTAGTTGATGGTATTGGTTTGGCGACGCATGTAAGCTTTCCAGGCATCAGATCCGGATTCTCTACCACCACCGCTTTCTTTTTCTCCGCCAAAGGCTCCTCCTATTTCGGCGCCGGAGGTTCCGATATTAACATTGGCAATACCGCAATCGGATCCGGAAGCAGAAAGGAATTGCTCGGCTTCCCGCAAATTAAGCGTCATAATAGCTGATGATAGCCCCTGCGGAACCTCATTCTGAAGGGCTATGGCTTCATCTAATGTTTTATATTTCAGAAGGTACAGAATAGGAGCAAAAGTCTCATGCTGAACTATTTTAAAATTATTTTTCACCTCTGCAATGCATGGTTTAACATAGCACCCGGATTCATATCCTAAACCTTTAAGAACACCACCCTCAACAACAAAATGGCCACCCTCACTTTTGCATTGTTCAATTGAATTCAAATAGGCATTAACTGCCGCCTGATCTATCAGCGGACCCACATGCATATTTTCATCGAGTGGATTTCCGATCTTTAATTGACTGTAGGCATTCACCAATTTATCCTTAAAGCTATCATAAACACGTTCATGAACAATCAGTCGCCTGGTTGAGGTACATCGTTGTCCGGCAGTTCCAACCGCGCCAAATACAGCTCCAAGGAGTGACATTTCCAAGTCTGCATCTTTAGAAATGATGATGGCATTGTTGCCGCCAAGTTCCAATAAACTTCTGCCAAGACGAGCTCCGACTGCTGCTCCAACTTCCTTTCCCATTTGGCTGGAGCCCGTAGCAGATACCAAACTAATACGTTTATCATGGCTTAATAATTCACCCATTTTACGGTCTCCAATCATAAGACAGGAAACTCCTTCAGGAACATGGTTTGATTTTAATATTTTTTGAAAAATACGCTGACAGGCAATGGCTGTCAATGGAGTTTTTTCAGATGGCTTCCAAATACAAACATCACCACAAACCAAGGCAATGGCCATGTTCCATGCCCAAACTGCAACGGGGAAATTAAAGGCCGAAATAATTCCAACAATCCCAAGCGGATGCCATTGCTCATACATTCGGTGGGAAGGTCGCTCGGAGTGCATGGTCAGCCCGTATAACTGACGTGATAGACCTACACTAAAATCGCAAACATCTATCATTTCCTGAACCTCCCCGAAACCCTCCTGCAAACTTTTGCCCATTTCATAACTGACCAGTTTACCTAAATCAGATTTATGTTCCCTAAGTGCCTCTCCAAATTGTCTGATCACCTCGCCCCGATTAGGTGCAGGCCATGAACGCCAAACCTTAAATGCTTCTTCAGCTTTTAAAACCGTATTTTCATAATCCACGGGTGTTGAAAATCTGACCGAAGCAATCATTTTGCCATCAACAGGCGAATAAACAGTTCGTATATTTTGTTTATCATTGCTGTACCATTCTGTGCCCGTGCTACTTGCATCATTGACTGTTTTTATTTCCAGGGATTCTAAAACCGCTAATAGGTCTGTTTGCATAAAATTTCGTATTTTTGACAAAGTTAAGTAATTCTCCCTTGGGCAGCCGGTACGCTTTGGCATAAACAAATTCACTAAAATTGTGGCCTTAGTTGTTTATAGTCAATGAGTTAGTCTCAATTTGTCAGGATGTTGAAAAATAAAAGCAAAACAAACAGCGATTTGCTTTAATTTAAACTGATTATGGTTCGCTATGTATACATAATTGGCCCGGAAAACGTTCTTAATCATATTATTTTAGGATGGAAGAAGATTTTGAGTTTGGCTTTTCCGAAGATCCCAGATTTTCGGTAGAGAGATATGAGGAGATGATCCGTAATCAGGATCAGTATTTTTTTGATGCTCAGGCATTTGAAAATATCATTGATTATTATATTGATAAAAATGATCCGATTAAAGCACTGCAGGTAACGGATTATGCCATAAACCAGCATCCATTTGCCGCGGTATTTTCAATTAAACAAGCCCAGCTTTATGTGGCAACTAACCAATTTGACCAGGCCTTCGAATCACTTCGCCGGGCCGAAACGTTGGAACCTTCAGAAGCTGATATTTATACCATTAGAGGCAATATTTACGAGGGTATGGAGCGCCACCAGGACGCCTTGGAAAATTATGAAAAGGCATTGACATTGGCAGAAAGTACGGATGAAATATTGCTTCATATTGCTTATGTATACCAAAGTATGGGCGATTATGAGAATGCTGTAAGCTATCTGAAACAATGTTTACAACAAAATATGGAAAATCAAGATGCACTTTATGAACTCGCATTCTGTTATGATGTTTTGGATAAGCAGGAAGAAAGCATTAAGTTCTATGAGCAATACATTGATAATGAGCCTTATTCTTATGCAGCTTGGTATAATTTAGGGAATGCATTTAATAAAATGGATCTTTTTGAAAGATCAATTGATGCGTATGATTATGCCATTTTAATTAAAGATAATTTTGCATCAGCTTATTTCAATAAAGGCAATGCACTTGTTCATCTTGACCGTTATGCTGAAGCCATTGAGGTGTATAAACAAACTTTCGAATATGAACCGCCAAGCGGCGATACCTATTGTGCTATCGGAGAATGTTATGAGAAACTTGAACGGATGGATGAAGCAAGGTCTTATTATAAAAAATCGGTTAAACTGGATCCCTCACAATCTGATGCTTGGTTTGGTATCGGTGTAACTCTCGATTTTGAGGAGAGATATTTTGAGTCTTTATATTTTTACAAAAAAGCTTTAGATCTGGACGATAAAAATGCGGATTACTGGTTCGCTATTGCAGACGCCCAGTACAAACTTAAACAACTCCCGGAGTCAGAAAAGGCGTATGAAAAGGTTTTAGAGTTAAATCCAGTGGATATTGAGGCCTGGCTTGACTACTCTTCCATATTGTTTGAGCAGGATAAGTTGAATTCAGCAATCGAAATTATTTCTGAAGGGATAAAGAATAATCCGGACGCTGCAGAATTATATTACAGGATGGTGGCCTATCTTTTTGCCGCTCATCAGTTTAGTGAAGCTCTGATTTTTCTGGAAACTGCATTGAGTACTGATCCGGAAAAGTATCATATTTTATTTGAATACCTTCCTCAGCTTCATGAAAATAAAATTATTGTGGACATTATTAATCGGTATATCCGTTAAAATATAGAATTAAATAATAGCCTTTAGGTTTTGATTTTTTTTTGGAAATTTGTACCTGAAAGTTAGACCGGCTCTAAGCGACAGAGACCCACCTTAAAACTGATCCAATTTTCTATAATCAATAAAACTACAGATGAATTATACTTTAAAGAATATCCCTGAGCGTACACAAAAGCCGCGTCAGAACGGCCTTACTATGGTTATGGATAAGGGATTGAGTGTACGTGAGATTGAGGATTTCCTGGAGGTTGCAGGGCCACATACCGATATTGTAAAACTGGGCTGGTCTACATCTTATGTAACACCAAACCTTGAGAATAAATTAAAAGTTTATCGAGAAGCAAATATTCCGGTTTACTTTGGAGGAACCCTCTTTGAGGCATTTGTCATAAGAAATCAATTTGATGATTATCGCCGTGTGCTTGACAAATACAATATGCAATATGCCGAGGTATCTGATGGATCTATTACCATTCCTCATGAAGAAAAGTGTGAGTTTATTCATAAATTAAGTAAACAAGTAACGGTTATATCTGAAGTGGGTTCAAAAGATGCAGCGAAAATTTTTGCTCCATATAAGTGGATTGGTTTAATGAAGGCTGAAATTGAAGCAGGATCATGGAAAGTAATTGCCGAGGCCCGCGAGAGTGGTAATGTAGGATTATATCGTGATTCAGGCGAAGTTAGGCAAGGCTTAGTGGATGAAATTTTAACTCAGATACCTGCAGAAACAATCATCTGGGAAGCGCCCCAAAAAGCCCAACAGGTTTGGTTTATTAAACTGATCGGTACTAACATTAATCTTGGAAATATTGCTCCTGCAGATGTAATTCCGGTTGAAACCTTACGTTTAGGGTTGAGGAGTGATACGTTTGATCATTTTCTAAATTTAGAAACAAAATAAGTTCAGGATTTTTTTAATCGCTTGCAGCCGGCCGTCAGTTCTAGAGCTTTGAATTCTCACACTCTTATAATAAGGTTTTAAAAATGAAAAAATATGGTCTGATAGGCTATCCTTTGACTCACTCCTTTTCAAAGAAGTTTTTCACTGAAAAATTTCTCAATAATGGGTTAGATGACCATCAGTATGAATTATATCCACTTCCCAATTTAAGTGATCTTCCTGAATTGATAAAAAGTATCCCTGATCTCTGTGGATTAAATGTTACCGTTCCGCATAAAATTGGAGTGATGTATTATCTTGACAAAATTGATCCGGCAGCAAAGCAGATTGATGCGGTAAACTGTATAAAAATTGTAAATCACCAACCGGTTGAGGCATTTTTTAGCGGAGAACTGTCTTCCTTGAGTGTTAGACTCGAAGGTTTTAATACCGATGCTTATGCTTTTGAAGAATCCCTGAAACCTCTTCTTAAAAAGCATCACCAAAAAGCATTGGTTCTTGGAACCGGAGGAGCATCTCGGGCAGTTGCTTATGTACTCGAAAAGCTCGGAATAGCTTACCATTTGGTTTCAAGGAGAAACATTCGGAAGCAGTTAAGTTATAAGAAATTGACGGCGGATATTATGAATGAACATCTTCTTATTATCAATACAACTCCCCTTGGAACCGCTCCCAATATTGAAGAATGCCCGGACATACCCTACGAATCGCTGACTAGCAAGCATTTACTTTATGATCTTGTTTATAATCCGCCGGAAACTGAATTTCTCAAACGGGGTAAGGCTAAAGGTGCAGTCATAAAGAATGGTCTGGAAATGCTACACATGCAGGCAGAAAAATCCTGGGAAATATGGAATAGCTGATGAAGACACGCTTGCCATATCTTCTTATACCCATTATTTTGCTCGTCTTTTCCTGTGGAAACCAATATACACCCAAACCACGGTCCTATTTCAGGATTGAGTTTCCTGAAAAGAAGTATCAGACCTATTCAGGAGATTGTCCGTATACTTTCGACTTTCCCGTTTATGCGCAAGTTCTGCAGGATAGTAGCAGAAATTCAAAGCCCTGCTGGTTAAATGTTTATTATCCTCAATTTAATGGCAGAATTCATTTAAGTTATCAGCCTATTTTGTCTAAAGAAGAATTCAATCAGCTGACTGAAGATGCAAGAACATTTGCATTTAAGCATACCGTTAAAGCTACGGCAATTGATGAGGGGATGATCTCCTTTCCGGAGGAGAAAGTTTTTGGAATCTACTATTCCATTGATGGAAATACGGCTTCTTCTGTTCAGTTCTATCTCACAGACAGCACGAAGAATTACCTTCGTGGAGCACTTTATTTTAATGAACAACCAAGGCTCGACTCCATACAACCGGTGTTGGATTTTGTTAAAAAGGATATGGATCGAATGATTAAAACCTTTAAATGGAGAAATAGATAGTTTTTGTTTGAAAGTAAATAGATCAAATTACCTAGCCTACAAATGAAATCCAGTTAATCTGCTTCTTAGCCAAGTCTTTTTAATTTGGCATGTCGAAATAAGGAAGGATAAACTAAAACTTTAGGGTTCGTCTGATCAGTTACAGAGGAAAAATAATTTGATTTTGAAAAGCAATATCAGCGTGTTATCGCTGATTTCAGTTCTTTCCTCCATAGTATTTCGGGCATGAAATTCTGATTGACATCCATTGTTAATAGCCGGAAGCTACCTCCTCCGGCAAGGATTATTTTACGCGGATCTGTATTTAATGTGAAGGGGCAGTCCGGTAAAAGGACTTTTGCCCTATGAAATTAAAACCGGGTGGCAGCTTTAGCTTTTTGATTAGATGAATTTTCATCTTTTTGCGGAATTCATGGCTAAAAAATGGGTCAGAACACGGGGCTGGTCTAAGCAAACAAAAGTAGTTCCTGCTTTCTAAAATTGGAGAGAATTAATCCATTTAAACCATTCCAGACAGGCTTTATCCCGAGCTCTGATTAAATTCCCAGGAAACTAATAATTACAATCCAGTAAGGGATTACATTAAAATGAATAAATGCCAACTATACTAACAAACATTGTGAAAGATTCAATTCAACAATTATCTTAGTTGTTTAGTTTTAGCAACTAAATGAAAATTCATGAAAATATTTTATCCCTTCCTTTTTGTTTTTTTCGCACAAAGTGCATTTGCTCAGTTGAGCCCTGTTGAAAAGAAGATTATTGATTATCTGAAGGCTCATCATGGGGAAGCTGAGGAATTATTGATTGAATCCGTCAATATTAACAGCGGAACACTGAATGTAGATGGGGTTAGAAAAGTTGGTGCGGTTTATCGCAGAGAGCTTGATAAGCTTGGTTTTACTACAGAGTGGGTTGATTTACCTGATTCTTTGCGCCGTGCAGGCCATCTGGTTGCCAGCCGCCAGGGAGGTCAGGGGAAGCGCCTATTTCTGATAGGCCACTTGGACACGGTTTTTGAGTTGGATATGGAATTTAGTCCATATCAAAAGCTGAATGATTCTACGGCAACCGGACAAGGTGTGAATGATATGAAGGGTGGTAATGTGGTCATGATAAGTGCTTTAAAAGCTCTTCATGAACTCGGATTATTGAAGAATACCTATATTATCGCATACTTTACAGGAGATGAGGAAAGCTCAGGTTCTCCGCATGAGGTAGCTAGGAAAGATTTTATCGAGCGTGCAAAAACAACAGAAATTGCCTTAGGCTTTGAAGGAGCACAGGGTCTGAATACTGTTGCAGTTGCCAGGAGAGGTATCGGTGGCTGGACATTGAATGTCACTGCAAAGACCGGACATTCAGCCGGAATATTTAGTGAGAGTGCAGGCTATGGTGCAATTTACGAAGCGGCACGGATCCTCAATGAGTTCAGAACTCAGCTGAAGGATGAAAAATACCTTACTTTCAATCCGGGTTTAATCAGTGGTGGTTCTGAAATTCGGATTGATGCCGCCAATGCAAGAACGGAAGCTATTGGTAAAACAAATATCATTTCTCCTGATGCATTTGTGGCGGGTGATCTTCGTTTCATTTCAGAAGTTCAACGAGATGCTGCAAGAGAAAAGATGAAAGCCATCGTCAATCAAAATCTGAATGGAACTTCTGCCAGTATTTCCTTCACAGACGGATTGCCTGCAATGGAACCCACTGAAGGAAACTACAGACTTGTCAACTATCTGGATAAGATTTCTCAGGCTATTGGAATAGGACCTACCAAGGCCGGAGATCCCGGGGCAAGAGGTGCAGGTGATATTTCTGACATTGCAAAATATGTAGACAGCCTTGATGGTATGGGTGCTTCCGGAAGTGGTGCACATAAACCGGGCGAAGTAATCAATTTAAAGGAGTTTCCTCTTCTTATTCAGCGTGCTGCCCTGATGATTTACCGCTTAACCCGTCAGAACCCTGCTTTGAATGAATAGGAACAGGCTCTTTCCAAATTAAACGTCAAAATTTGATAATTTTGCACCCATGATCCAGATTAAATCTTTTGCTTTTAACCCCTACCAGGAAAACACCTATGTCCTGCATGATGACACCTTAGAATGTGTTATTATAGACCCGGGTATGTATACCGGTGAAGAACAGAATGTGTTTTTAAAATATATTGCTGATAATAACCTCAAACCGGTTTTATTGCTGAATACCCATTGCCATATTGACCATGTACTGGGGAATAAGTTCATTTATGATACCTATGGCCTATTCCCCCAGTTTCACAAAGGGGAAGAAATGGTTTTGAATTCTATTGTTTCTTATGCTCCACAAATGGGAATCCGCTACGAGGTTTCTCCCTTACCACAGGTCTATTTGCCTGAAAGCGGAATAGTAAATTTTGGTGATTCTGAGCTTGAGTTGATCTTTGCTCCCGGACATTCACCTGCTCATCTTTGTTTTTTTAATAAGAAAGACGATTTTTTAATCGGTGGGGATGTTTTATTCTATCGAAGTATTGGCCGTACAGACTTACCGGGGGGAAATTATGACCAATTAATTAGTAGCATACGGGAAAAACTTTTCACTCTTCCGGATGCAACAAGAGTCTATCCCGGCCATGGGTCTGCCACAAGTATTGGCTTTGAAAAACAATACAATCCCTTTTTAAGCTAATCTAAATTTAGATCATTGAACACAGCCTATTATATCGCAAAAAGGTATTTGTTCTCGAAGAAGTCGGTTAATGCAATTAACTTTATTTCCGGAATTTCTATGCTTGGCGTTTTTGTGGGAAGTGCGGCCTTGATTATTATTCTTTCGGTTTTCAATGGATTTGAAAACATTGTACTTTCTATGTACAATACATTTAGTCCTGAACTAAGAATCGAGCCCCGTATTGGTAAAACATTCGATCCTTCAGACAGCCGCTTTGTAAATCTTAAAGACGATAACCGCTTTCTTAATTATGCTGAAGTTCTCGAAGAAAAGGCATTGGTCAGGTATGGTGAAAGTCAAGCTATTGCGCTGATTAAAGGAGTTAGTGATGGGTTTATGGAAAATAGATCAGGTCTTGATTCCATCATATCGAGCGGAAATTTTATTCTTAGAAACCACGGAAATGATCTTGCTGTAATTGGTTCCGGCATTCAAAATTCCCTGTCGATCAATCTTTATAACGAGTTTCAAACGCTTGATATCTATTCACCGAAGAAAGGAGCTTCAAGTTCGATCAATCCGGCAGATGAGTTCACTATTCGTTCCATCTATCCATCCGGAGTGTTCACGGTGCAGCAGGAATTTGATAATATGATCATCGTACCGATTCAGTTTGCCCGCACCTTACTTGATGAAACTAAAATGGTCTCTTTTATTGAGATAAACACTGTAAAAGGAACAGATATAGACGCACTTCGTAATGAATTGGAGCAACGGATTGGGGCAGATTTTATTATTAAAGATCGCCGACAGCAAAATGAATTGCTCTACAAAATTTTGAATTCAGAAAAATGGGCTATTTTTTTGATACTCACTTTTGTGCTTATTATTGCCATTTTCAATATTATCGGTTCCTTGACCATGTTGGTCATAGATAAGCGTAAAGATATTGCCATTCTCAGTAGTCTTGGGGCGAATAAGCAACTAATTAGAGGAATATTTTTTATTGAAGGGATGATGATTTCGATGCTGGGTTGTTTTATTGGAATGGTCACCGGTTTGATTTTCATTCTTTTGCAACAAAAATTCGGGTTTATTTCCATGTCTGGAACCAATTTGATTATTGATCAATATCCTGTAGGAATTAAATTAACAGACTTTGTGCTTGTTTTTGGAACGGTGTTCACTGTTTCAGTTATTGCATCCGGAATTTCTTCCGGATTGAGTGTTCAGAACTCTTATAACTTAAAAGAGGATTTATGAGTTTCCATGTAGTTGGTTTTATTACCAAACACATGTTATGATCGTGACTTGATAGATCGATTCTGGTACAATGCAAACACCGACCAAAAGGGAACACCGATCGCAGGGATAGTAGGATGACCTGCAAATAAATTATTTTTAGTATATTTCAAGTGGTTGAAGTTTTCATCAACCCTGTAAATCATTAACCCATCAGCCATGAAGAAACTAATCACCAAACTTTTATTACTAGTTTTTGCCCTTTCAATGAGTTCATGTGCCACCATTCTTGGAGGCAAAGTCACTGAATACCAAAGAAGAAAGCCGGTGCAAGGTGAACCTTCGCGTAAGGTTCGTGCAGCAGCCCTAATAGCAGACATCATTTTATTTTGGCCGGGAGCAATAGTTGATTTTGCTACCGGAGCTATTTACCAGCCGGATAAGCGGACGGAAGCAGAAAAGGCCAATAAAAATGAGCCTAAACAGTTGTAGAAAACAAACTCTTTCTGTCTGTGGAGTTTCCTGTGATTACGAAAATTGATTTCCCTGTGGTTGGTGTTATCGCCAACCACATAACATGATCGTGTTTGCTACGCTGAGCTAACCAACCAGAGGGGGATTCAACGGAAAATTCCGTTAGGACCTATAAATAGTTATTAGGAATCAGATAATTTTTCACATAATCCTCAACACCCTCTTCCAAACTATAGAAGTCAAGGCTGTATCCAATAGACCTTATCTTTTCCATGCTTGCCTCTGTAAAATACTGATACTTTTCACGGATATCCTCGGGTGTTGGAACAAATGAGATGGAAACCGGGGTACCCATTGCTTTGAAGGTTTGTGTGACAAGGTCAAGGAAAGTTCGTGCTTTGCCAGTGCCCAGATTATAAATTCCAGAATCTTTGCGGTGATGCATCAGGAAATACAAAACATTGACTACGTCTTTGATGTAAACAAAATCACGCATTTGTTCACCATCCTTAAAATTGGGATTATGAGATTGGAATAATTGCATAGCCCCGGTTTTTTTGATCTGATTGAAGGTATGGAAGATCACGGAGGCCATTCGTCCTTTATGGTATTCATTGGGGCCATACACATTAAAAAATTTCAGACCTGCCCAGAAATAGGGCTTTTTATCTTGCTCAAGTGCCCATTTATCAAAATCATTCTTAGAGGCACCATAAGGATTTAGGGGTTTCAGTAGTTGAATTTTCGATTCATCATCATCATAACCATGTTCTCCTAACCCATAAGTTGCGGCTGATGAGGCATAGACCAGAGGTAGGCCGAATTCTGCACAGATCTTCCAGATGGCTTTGGTATAATCAACATTCAGACGATTGAAAAGGTCAACATCCATTTCTGCGGTATCAGTTCGGGCTCCAACATGAAATACAAATTGAACATGCAATTGATTTTCTCTCAGCCAATAAGCGAAATCCTCCCGATCAACCAGTTCGCTAAATTTTTTGCCTTCAAAATTTTTATTCTTCTCAGGATTCGAAAAATCATCTACCAGTACCAGGTCATGGAAACCTTCCTCGTTTAGTTTTTGAACCAAACAACTTCCAATAAATCCTGCTGCACCTGTAATAATGATCATAGAAAATGATTTTTCAGATTATACAATTATAGGAATAAGTTTTGTTTTGTTTCCGGGATGAAACCTAGTTTGTGAGCTTCATCAAAAAAGGTTTGGACCGCCTTTTTGCCAACTTCACCAAGATCAATGGAAAATTTATTAACGTATAGTTCAATATGTTTTTTAACCACTTCAGCACTCATTTCCTGAGCGTGTGAACGGATAAAATCTATTCCTGATTCGGGATTCTCAAAGGCATATTCAACACTTCGTTGAATGACGCGATTCACTTTTTGTTTGATTTCCTCCGGTAGGTTTCTCTTGATCATAATGCCACCTAAGGGAATAGGACCTCCGGTTAGATTTTCCCAATATTCACCCAGATCCATTACTTTAATCAGGCCTTTATTCTGATAAGTGAAACGATTCTCATGGATTATGAGTCCGAGATCAATTTGCCCGCTAAGGAGTGCAGCCTCGATATCAGAGAATTTCATTTCAACTTTATTCTTTGACTCGGGGAAGGCCAGGCTTAGGAGGAAATTAGCCGTAGTATACTTGCCGGGAATACCGATTCTGAGATTTGAAAAATGCTCGTCGACCGGCTTATTTTTGGATTTGAAGACCTCCAAACTGTTTGTACACGCAAATTCCTCATTTTTGCAAATTAACAAGGGCCCTACTCCAAATCCCAAAGCGCTTCCCGAATGTAATAAAACATAATTTTCGGTAACATAAGCAAAGGCATGATAGCTCAGCTTGGTGATATCTAACTCTGATCTGAAGGCTTTCTGGTTTAACGACTCTACGTCCTCATAACTCGTTTCGAATCTTAAGCCTTCTGTCTCAATTTTTTGATGAATCATCGCATCAAAAATAAAGGTATCGTTCGGGCAGGGTGAAAATCCAAGGCTCAGTTTCATGTCTTTAAAACTTGACTCAGGGTGTTGTTCAGATTTTTAATGGCGAGTTCAATTTTCCAGTTCTCACGACTTCGTCGTTCAACAACGTTAGAAATGGATCTGATTTGAATTCCGGGTATCCCAATTTTTTCACATGCGTAGAAAAATGCGGCACCTTCCATTGTTTCTATTTGCGGAGAAAATCTATTGATAAACTTAGAAATGGATTCCGCATTGCCATGGACTTGATTTACTGTTACCGATCTAACTTCCTTAAGTTGATGATAGATTGGAAATCCCGAGATTTTTGGGGCATAAAATTGGCTCTTGCCTAAACCAATACTATCTGCACTTAGGAAATTCTCTCCATCCTCTGCCCCAAATTCTGAAAGAATATCTTCTGATACCCTACACAAATCACCCGGTTGAATCGCAGGATCGAAACTTCCTGCAATTCCTGCATTGATGGCCAGGTCGAATTTTTTCTCAGTACAGAAACTAGCCATAGCAAAGGATGTAGCAACCATTCCGACACCGCTAACCAAAATGCTAACCAGGTGCTTACCAATTTTTTTCTCCGGAGAAGGAAAATTGGGAAATTCATGATGTAGCAAAAATGGTTCAATCTCAGCCTTTGTTGCAGCTACAAGAAGTATTTTCATTAAACGAAGTTAAGCAATTAGTTAATTTGTCCTCAAGGCATTTTTAGATTAAGTATATTTGCATTATAATTTATTCAAAATGATTTATATTACTCGCAGAGAGCGATTTAATGCAGCTCATAAGCTTTATAGGGAAGAATGGAGTGATGAGCAGAACCATGAAACATTCGGAAAGTGTTCAAATCCCAACTGGCATGGCCATAATTATGAACTCTTTGTAACCGTTAAGGGTGAAATCAATCCCGAAACAGGTTTTGTAATTGATCTTAAGGAATTGAAGAGGGTCATCACCATTTATATTACGGATCAGCTTGATCATAAAAATATTAACCTGGATGTTCATTTTATGAAAGGGAAAATGGCTTCCACAGAAGTGTTGGCGATCACTATTTTTGATGTTCTTGAGCCTCACATTAAGGCCTTGGGTGCAATTTTGCATTCAGTAAAATTGTACGAAACTGAAAATAATTTTGTCGAATATTTCGGTTAATTTAGATCAAATTGAATCCCAAAAGATGAGTACAGAGAACAAACAAACTGATCATAAAATAGATGGGTATGTTAAAATAGACCGCTATGATCAGGAAAAAATAGAGCGGATAGCATCCCATTATCAAGCAATACTAGGCGATTTAGGAGAAGATCCATCACGCGAAGGTCTTTTACAGACGCCTGTTCGGGTGGCAAAAGCACTTCAGTTTCTAACTCATGGTTATGATGCAAAGCCTCAGGATATTTTAAGGAGTGCGATGTTTAAAGAGGATTACAGTCAGATGGTTGTGGTCAAGGATATTGAGGTGTTCTCTATGTGCGAACATCATATGTTGCCATTCTTTGGCAAGGCACATATTGCCTATATTCCGAATGGTTATATTGTTGGGCTCAGTAAAATTCCGAGGGTAGTAGATGCATTCTCCAGGCGTTTACAAGTTCAAGAGCGTTTGACTAATGAGATACGCGATTGTATTCATGACACCCTGAACCCAGCGGGAGTTGCCGTGGTCGTTGAATGCAGACATCTTTGTATGTCTATGAGAGGAATTCAGAAGCAAAATTCGGTTACCACTACATCTGCATTTACAGGCGAATTTGTGAATGAAACCACTCGATCTGAGTTTTTAAGGCTTGTGTCCGCAAGCTTGAGTTAAATAATTTATTTTGTTAATAATTTAAATCATCGACCCTAAGGGCTAATAAAAGCTATGAAATCATATATTTTTCCGGGGCAGGGTGCCCAGTTTGCAGGAATGGGTAGAGATCTTTACGACCATTCAGAATCGGCAAGAAATTTATTTGAGCGTGCAAATGAAATTCTTGGATTTAGGATTACGGACATCATGTTTGAGGGTACCGAGGAAGATCTAAAACAAACCAAGGTAACCCAACCTGCCATATTTTTGCATTCTGTCATTCTTGCCAAAGAACTGAAAAATGAATTCCAACCCGATATGGTAGCCGGTCATTCATTAGGCGAATTTTCAGCTTTGGTTAGTGCCAGAGCCTTATCATTTGAAGATGGCTTACGATTAGTAAGTGCCCGTGCCAATGCGATGCAAAAGGCTTGCGAAATCAGACCCTCTTCCATGGCAGCGATACTGGGTTTGGATGATTATACGGTAGAGGACATATGTTCTCGCATTAGCGAGGTTGTTGTACCTGCCAATTACAATTGTCCGGGTCAGTTGGTAATTTCAGGTTCTATTGAAGGTATTGAAAAAGCGTGTGAACTTTTAGTACAAGCAGGTGCCAAAAGGGCCATAAAGCTTAATGTAGGTGGCGCTTTCCATTCTCCATTGATGGAGCTTGCCCGTGTTGAATTACAAAAAGCCATTGAAAGCACGGAGATTAATCAGCCGATTTGCCCGATTTATCAAAATATTGATGCAAAGCCCTATACGGATGTAGCTAATATTAAACATAATTTGATTTCACAACTCACCGGTGCAGTTCGATGGACTCAGACAATTCAGAAAATGTTGCAAGATGGAGCGAGTTCCTTCACCGAAGTAGGTCCGGGAAGTGTTTTGCAGGGCCTTGTTAAAAAGGTTGATCGTAACATACCAACATTTAGTGCAGAATTGTAAAAAAATTCGTTTTATTCACTTGAAAGAGCCTGGTTTTTGTTGATGTAGTTTTTATTTAATTCACCAGCTTTTTGCGGGTATTTTATACTGCGTCTTCTTCAAATATCATGTCCACAGCAGTCTTAGCTTAAAAGGCTGCCGCCACAAAATAACCTGAGTCGTATTTAACAGTTTTAAAAAACGATTGGGTATTTGCAGGCTCAGTCAGCTCAGTTTTCCCTAAGCTAGGGTAAGTTCGATATAAACAATCTAGTTAACGTGAGATAGAACTAAAAGATCTTGCAAGAACCTGATTATTTCTCTTAGCTTTTGGAAAGCAGGGTCCGTTGCTCCTGGCTTATTCCGGTCCCGTGTTCTGCCCTATTTTTTTGCTGAAAATGGAATCGATATCCTAAAATTCAGTAGTGCAAAAAAGATAGAGCTGCCACCCGGGTTTGTTTAACAGTGCCTGTGCTTCTATTACCGGACTGCCCGTTGCGATGAAAAACAGCAGCGGGTAAACTAAACCTTGCCGAAGGAGGTATCTTCCGGCTACGAATCATCTGAAATCGAGTAGTATTTCTTGC
>Ga0169931_10008108_pt1 | contig 15411 bp, 13 predicted proteins | sample Kivu_15m_20L_FD_129675 | JGI IMG/M metagenome (GOLD analysis project Ga0169931, IMG submission 129675) | Freshwater microbial communities from Lake Kivu, Western Province, Rwanda to study Microbial Dark Matter (Phase II) - Kivu_15m_20L... | ecosystem: Environmental > Aquatic > Freshwater > Lake... | reverse complement strand
TCCGCGCTGTGAGGCGACGTATGAGACCCGGAGCGTTCGCACGAGCTGTGCCCGCTGCGGCGAACTACTCGACATTCGCTACGACTGGGATCGGATCCCGATCCCTCGGCGGCTGGCCGATTTTGAAGCGATGTGGTCGCGTCGCTACGATCCGGTTCGCTTTAGCGGTGTCTGGCGTTTCCTCGAACTGCTTCCGTTTGCGACCCCGGCGGAAATCGTCACGGTGGGTGAAGGGCAAACGCTGCTGCAGTCGGCTGACCGTGTCGGCCAGTATGTGGGGATGGACGCGGGGTGTTTGTTCCTGCAGTACGAAGGGATGAATCCTTCGGGTTCCTTTAAAGACAACGGGATGTGCGCCGCTTTCACCCATGCGCGGATGATGGGGGCGACGCGGGCCGCCTGTGCATCGACGGGTAACACGAGTGCCTCGCTGGCGATGTACTGCAGTGCGACGCGAGGGATGAAAGGGATCATCTTCATCGGCAGCGGGAAGATCTCGTATGGAAAACTGAGCCAAGCTCTCGACTATGGCGCGCTAACGATCCAGATCGCGGGGGATTTCGACGATGCTATGCTCCGCGTGCGGCAAGTTGCCGAAGAGCTCGGAATTTATCTCGTCAACAGCGTCAACCCGTTTCGGCTCGAAGGGCAGAAGACGATCATGTATCGCGTTCTCGAGGCCCTTCGCTGGGAAGTTCCCGACTGGATTGTGGTCCCGGGGGGGAATCTCGGGAACAGCAGCGCATTCGGAAAGGCCTTCAGCGAATTGCGGGAACTGGGGCTGATCGATCGAATCCCACGGCTGGCAGTGATCAATGCGGCGGGGGCCGAAACGCTCTGCGAACTCTACACCCGTCGTGCGGTCCGCTGGAATGGTGGCAACGTCGATCTTGACCCAATTCGTTCCTTTTATTCGCTGCTCGACCGCCAGCAAAGGAAGGCTGACACGATCGCCAGTGCGATCGAGATCCATCGACCGGTGAACCTTAAAAAATGCCTCCGCGCCCTCGAGACGATGGAGGGTGTTGTGCGGCAGGTGAGCGATCAAGAGATCCTCGACGCCAAGGCAATGGTCGGCGAGGGTGGATTTGGCTGCGAACCCGCTTCGGCCGCCAGTGTCGCCGGCGCACGCCTCCTCCGTCGCGAAGGAGTCATCGCTCCAAGCGACCGCGTCGTCTGCATTCTCACCGGTCACGAGCTGAAAGACCCGAGCGCGACCGTGGCTTACCATACAAGTGACCAGCAGCTTTTCCACGACGTTCTTGGCAAGCGGGGGGTTGCGACCGCCAGTTTTGCCAATCGAGCGGTGGCTGTCCCGAACGAATTGGATGATATCATCAAGGCGATTAGTCTCCATTCGTAAAGATCAGGGGTGGTCCCCTGGCGAATCAGAAGCTGAGAAGGACTGGGCAACGATGTCGTTTGTATTAGCGGTTCATGGAGCGGCAGGTCGCATGGGCCGTCGCGTGGTGGCGCTGGCCGCCGAGGACCCACGGTTCCGAATTGCCGCGACCCTCGACCACTGGAGCCATCCAGACCGTGGGGTCGATGCGGGGACGCTCGCCGGATGCGGCGCGATCGACGTTCCGCTGGGGTGTGATTGGCCGGAGGATGTCGACGGCGTGATCGATTTCTCGCTCCCGCCGGCGGTTCCTGCAGTGGTTGCCCAGTGTGTTGCCAAAGGGTGGCCGCTGGTGATTGCAACGACGGGGCTTGAGGAGGAACAGATCGCCGCGATTCACCAAGCCGCCGCGAGGATCCCGCTGGTCTGGGCCCCGAGCATGAGCCTTGCGGTCAATCTCGCGATGCGTTTGGCGTCGGACTCTGCAGCTGCGCTTGCCACAGTTCCAGGGGGCGTCGATATCGAGATCATCGAGCGACACCATCGCTACAAAGCCGACGCGCCCAGCGGGACGGCACTCAAATTCGGCCAGCTGATCGCCGCGAACATCGCTGGTCCGGTGCAGCATGTCCATGGTCGACATGGAAAGACCGGGGCGCGAGGGGCGAATGAAATCGGGTATCACGCCGTGCGCGGTGGGGATCATCCGGGTGAACATACGATCGTCTTCGGGATGCTCGGGGAAACGCTGGAGATTCGCGTCGCCGCCTCCAATCGCGACTGCTATGCCGCCGGTGCGCTCGCGGCAGTCCACTGGCTGCAGGGCCGAGCGCCGGGACTTTATTCGATGTTCGATGTCTTGGGGCTGGAGGGCTGAAGACCAATGGCGCGATGTGAGGAAGGGTACCGCTGTGCTGTCTGTGGGGCTGATGTCGAGCGGCTTTCGGACAGCGAGATCTATCTGAAATATGTCATCGGCGAACTCGATCCGGAACGGCTCCATATCGCTCCCGAACGACACATTCGTTGCAATCCAGTCCTTGCCCAGTTCATTGAAGACCCTGATTTTTCCCCCGTCGAAGTCACCGGACCCTTTGCCCGCGGCGGACTTGATCAGGCTTACCGCGAGCAGCGTTCGCGGCTCCTAAGCGCCGGTTATCGCCGCCTCCGCGAACTCGAACAGCAAGGGGGCGATCGGGATGTGACCTCCTATCCCCTCCCGAGCGTCCGCGCGCGGTGGGGGTTGGCCGAGGAGACCGAAGCATGAATGAACGACGCATGAATAAGCGACGCTCACCTCCCCTCGCGTGCCACCGATCCGGTGGCTTTTTTCCGGGGCCTTGAATCCGGGGCCTTGAATCCGGGGCCTTGAATCCGGGGCACCCCTAATGAGCATGCTTTCCGGGAATCCTATGAAGCTTGTTAACCCCAAGTGACACATCAACTCCACGAACCACGAAACACGAACCATGTGCTCGACAAAACGCGTTATTTCCGTGCGCTTAATCTCGATCCGCCTGCGGACGCTGCTGAGCGTCGTCGCGGTGCTGGCCGGGAGCTTCGTTTGCGTCCCTGTTTACAGCCAAGATGAGGAGGTTCGCCGGATCGCATTTGGGTCGTGCGCCAACCAGCAGAACCCTTGTCCGGTTTGGGGTTCGATCGCTGCGGCCGCGCCCGACCTGCTCATTTTGCTCGGTGACAATGTGTATGCGGATTTGGTCGATGGGCGGCTCAAGCCATCGACCCCCGAACGAATTGCCGCGGCCTATGCCCAGCTCTCAGCGGTCAGCGATTTTGCTCGCCTTCGCGCCCAAACGAAGCTGATCGCGACGTGGGACGATCACGATTACGGCAACAACGATGCGGGGGTCGAGTGGGAGCATAAGGATGCAGCGGCGAAAATCTTTCTCGATTTTTTTGGTGTCCCCGCCGACTCGCCTCGTCGCCAGCAGCGTGGTATCTATCATGCCGAGATCCTCGGACCTCCTGGGAAACGGGTCCAGGTGATCACGCTCGACACGCGTTACTTCCGCAGCCCGCTCGCGCTCGGCAGCGAGCCGCTCCCTGGGTTTCGTGCCCGCCCTTACATTGCGACCGATGGTCCAGACGCGACGATGCTCGGTCCGCAGCAGTGGGCATGGCTCGAGCAGCAGTTGCTCCAGCCAGCGGAGATTCGCATCCTCTGCAGCAGCATTCAAATTCTCAGCGACGAGCATCCGTTTGAAAAATGGGGCACGATGCCTGCGGAGCGTGAAAAGCTCTTTGCACTTCTCCAGAAAACGCAAGCCAGCGGAGTGGTGCTCCTCAGTGGCGATCGGCATCTGGGGGAAATCTCGGTCGATTCGGCCGCGATCGGCTATCCCCTCTATGACATCACCGCCAGCGGCCTGAATCAAGCCAACCTCCGCTGGCGCGATGTCGAACCGAATCGTTTTCGCGTCGCCGCCCTCCCCTACGGAAATCATTTTGGGATGATTCAAGTCGATTGGTCGCGAAGTGATCCGCAGATTTCGCTGCAGCTGCGGCATGAGGATGGAGAAATCGCCGTTCAGGCTCGCGTCTCCCTGAGCGATCTCCAGGCGCCGCCACCCGAAGCGGCGCGGCCTGCCGGAGTTTCCAGCCCCGAGGAAGCGCTACGGATGGAGGAAGGGGCGGCGCTGACGGTCCAGTTCACGGTGGCTGGCGGTCGGATGCTTGGGGAAGGAGCACGATTGCTGCTGAACTCGCAGAGCGACCATCGGCATCCCCGCAATTTCACGGTCGTTGTCAATCGTTCTGCGATGATCGGGCCTTTTGCCGAAGCCTCGATGGAAACGTTTCGCGGGAAAACGATCCGCGCGCGGGGGACGCTGAATCTTTTCAATTCCACCAAACAGCTGGCAATCGATGCGGCCGATCAGCTCGAGATCGTGCAGTGAACGATTACGGCGCGGGGCATGTCCTCCGCTCTGCCGCGGGACCGACCTCGACAAAGTTCCCCCTGTTGTCGAGCTTGTAGATGAAATTGGGGCGAATGCCATTTTCGCCCACTTTGGCGACTTTCAATTCGCTCAGAAAAAAATCGCCATCTTCCCAGTACGGATCACATCCATGCGGCGTCTCCCAGTGCCCCGGATGTTGATCGTAATAGGCAATCGCGATCGTTCCTCCGGCGCGGGCAATCGCCATTGCTTCCTGGCCCAGCGCGATCGAGAGGAAGCCGTCGGCGACGCTGCGGGCGCCATTGGCAATTGCCAGTTGTTGGCTGTGCGCCTCGTTCTCCGTGCCGGAGGAAAATGCAAGCTGGTGTCCGACCGCCTTTCCCCGATCGTCCAATGAAACCGCGGTCAAGCTGGCGATTGCCATCCCCGCCGTGCCTCCCAAGGTAAGAGCCTGCTGCGCCTCCGCCGTCCCACCGCCAAAAGTCACCGCCATCCCAACTGGGGAAAGGACACACGCCTGCCGCTTCTCACCGAACGACACGGCCAGGCCGGTGCGCTTCGCGATCGCGTCAACCTCGTCTCCGAGGGCAACCACCCGCAAGCCGGGACCTTCACGACGGATGATCCTGTTCGGATCATCATCACCACTGTAGCTGGACATCACGAAAAACCCTCTTTATGGTTAGCGCCTCTGCGAAAAGGGTTCCGACCCTTCGGAGGCAAGACAATCTGCCCGGTACCTTTTCCGGTCGGGGACCTTTTCCGGTCGCTAGCGTTTGTCCGGCGAGTATATCTGAGAGGGAGAATTTATTATCGAAAAGTCGATTCTCAGTCTGGTCATTGTCTTCGTGCTCGCCGTGTTGATCCGACTCGCCATCATCGCAGTTCATGTTACGGACCTCGACAGGCTTTGGACCGACTTTGAGCGGCAGGGAACGAGGTACCGACTCGCGCGGCTGATGGATATCCTCTCGTCAATCGCTTTCCTCATCACGGCGGTATTCGTTCTTTATCGCCTCGAGAGCCTGCCGTACCCGCTGGGGACCACATTCATCGCCTTTCTTGGCTTCCAGTGCTTGCTCCGGTTCCAGGTGCATCGATTCCCTCGAACCAATTTTGCGGCGGCAATCCTCGAGACGAAGGTCGCATTCATCGTCCACCTCCTCATGAGTGTCGCCGCCGCAGCCGCGATGACACTCTTGACCGCGCTGTACCTCTGGTGGCGCGGCTAGCGTCTCGATTTTCCTTCCCGGGGAGATTTTCCTTCCCGGGGAGGTAGATCGCTGGCCGCAGTCTTGGAAGGCTGGTTTTGGACGGCTGGTGATCGAAGGTCGTGGTTACCCGCCCTCCCGAAAGAGCCGGATCGGTCTATGATAGGGCGATTGTTTTCATGGCTGCACACCCCCGGCTGCATATGCCTTCTGCCGACCGTATCACGATCGATATTCCTCGCCTCGATGCGCGGACCGAGTCCGCCGGTCCGCTCCTCGAATCACTCCGCCGCAAGCTGAGCCCGCAAGGGAATGTGGTCAGCCCTCGCGGTCGTGCCCTGACCGAAAAAGTCTTCGGTCGTCCCCTCACTCCACAGCAGGTGGTGGAAACGATCTGCCAGGACATTGCCGCCGAGGGAACCCCTGCCCTCCTGCGTTACTCGGCGGCGCTCGACAATGCCCCGCTCCGCGCTGACCAGCTCCGCGTGCCGGCGGAGGATCTCCAAGCAGCCCATCGCACCGCCGATCGAGAGCTGCTTGCGGCGGTCCGTCAAATTCGTGACCGGATCGTCCAGTTCCAGTCGGCGATCCTTCACCGGGATGTCTCGATCGAACCGCAGAAGGGAATTCGCTTGGGGCAGCGTTATCTCCCCCTCCGCCGAATCGGCGTCTGTGTTCCGGGAGGAGCGGCGGCATATCCATCGACGGTGCTCATGACGGCCGTCGCGGCGCAGGTTGCGGGGGTCGAAGAGATTGCGGTCATCGCCCCCCCGACACCGTTCGGCTCTTACAACGTGGACATGCTTGCGACCTGCCATGAGCTGGGGATTACCGAAGTCTATCGCGTCGGTGGGGCCCAGGGTGTCGCCGCGCTAGCCTATGGATGCGAGGTCCTCCCAGCGGTCGACAAAATCGTTGGACCTGGAAACTTGTTTGTCGCGCTCGCGAAAAAGTATGTCTACGGCGATGTCGATATCGATTCGATCGCGGGGCCGAGCGAAGTGATCGTGATTGCCGACCAGACCGCGCGGGCCGATTGGGTCGCCGTCGATCTCCTTTCGCAAGCGGAACACTCTCCCGGATCGGCGATCCTCCTGACCTGGACCGAAGGATTGATCGAGGAGGTTTACGAGCAGCTCTGTGAACAGCTCCGCGAGCTCGATCGCGCCCCGCTGACGATCGATTCGCTCGAGTCCTTCAGCGCACTGATTCGCGTTGCTGACGAAGCCCAGGCGGTCGAGCTGACCAATCGGTTCGCCCCCGAACATCTCCATCTCCAGACGGCCAATCCGCAGCAGCTGGCCCGCAAGCTGGTCCATAGCGGAGCGACGTTCCTCGGTCCCTACACCCCGGTCGCCTTGGGGGATTATGCCGCCGGACCAAGCCATGTCCTCCCCACGGGCGGAACCGCACGGTGGGCAGCGGGACTGTCGGCCAACGATTTTCTGCGGAGCAGCAGTCTCATCGAATGTTCCCCCGAGGGCCTTGCGGCCCTGGCCCCAAATGTCCTCGCGTTGGCGGCCAAGGAAGGTTTGCCTGCGCATGCCCGAAGTGTCCAGTTGCGGCTCGAGGGGTTGCGGCTCGAGGGGTTGTCAGCAGCGGGGGATTCCCCACCTCCATCAACCACCCCTTTGGACGAGTCTCCCCGATGGTGAATCGATCTCCGTTTCGACCGTCCGTTGCGGACCTCCACCCCTACGTCCCGGGGGAACAGCCGCAGGGGGGAAAGTTTATCAAGCTCAATACGAACGAAAACCCGTATCCGCCAGCCGATGCGGTGATCGAGGCGATTCGGGCTGCGGCCATAGGGCTGCAGCGTTATCCCGATCCGACCGCGAGCCTCTTTCGCCGCGCTGCGGCGGAGGTTCTTGGCCTCCCCGGACCGGAGTGGATTCTGGCCGGTAATGGCAGCGACGAGATCCTCACGATCCTCGTCCGCGCGATGGTTGGGGAGGGAGAACTGCTTCGGCTCCCCTACCCCAGCTACATCCTCTACCGAACCCTCGCCGAGATTCAAGGCGCACGCTGGGAACAAGTTCCTTTTTCGCCGCAGTGGGACCTGAATCCGGCATTCGGTGCTGCCGCCGAGGGACTCCGTTTGGCCTTCCTTCCCAATCCCAATAGTCCCTCGGGAACAATCCTCGCGCCGGCGGAGGTCTGGGAGATTGCCCAGCAGCTCCCCTGCCCCTTGGTGGTCGACGAAGCCTATGCCGACTTTGCCCCGGGGAACTGCCTCCAGCTGGTTCGGCAGAGCGACAAAATCCTCGTAACGCGAACGCTGAGCAAGGCCTATGGGCTGGCCGGATTGCGGTTCGGATTTGTCGTGGCCCAGCCCCAGCTGATTGCCGAACTAGGAAAATTGAAAGACAGTTATAACTGCGATGCGCTCTCGATTGCCGGCGCGACAGCCGCGATCCGCGGGCAAGTGTGGCTGCGCGAGAACTGCCAGAAGATCATCGCCACGCGTGAAACGATGGCGACAGGGTTGCGGGGACTCGGTTTTCGCGTCACTCCTTCGTCGGCAAACTTTCTCTGGTGTACCCACGAGGAAAAGTCCCATCGCCAGTTGTATGAGCAATTAAAGGCGCGGCAGATCCTCGTTCGTTATATGGATTTTCCGGGCTGGGGCGATGGTCTGCGGATCAGTGTTGGAACCGATGCCCAGGGGGATGCCCTGTTGAGCACGCTCGGATCGATCGTTACTTGATGGTGCGGAGAAGACGGACGTGGGACGCGGAGCTGAAATCCACCGAATCACAGGTGAGACCGATGTGCAACTGGCGCTGGAGCTCGATGGAAGTGGCCAGGGAAAACGCCAGACCGGGATCGGCTTTCTGGATCATATGCTCGATCTCCTCGCGCGGCATGCGGCAATCGACCTGACGGTCACCGCGAAAGGGGATTTACATGTCGATGATCACCACACCACCGAGGATGTCGGGATCTGCTTGGGGAAAGCGGTCGATGCGGCGCTCGGTGAGCGACGGGGGATTCGCCGATACGGACATTTCACCTTGCCGATGGATGAAACGCTGGTCACCGCCGCGATCGATCTCGGTGGCCGCTATGCTTTCTCTTATCGCGTGGTGATGCCAGGAGCGAAAATCGGCACGTTTGACGCGGAGCTGGTCGAGCATTTCTGGCAATCATTCGCCCTCCATGCGCGGTGCAATCTCCATCTGCTGCTCCATCATGGCAGCAATGCGCATCATATCGCCGAAGGGATCTTCAAGGGGACCGCGCGGGCCTTGCGGATGGCTGCTGAAATCGATCCGCGGGAACAGGGGATCCCGAGCACCAAGGGAAGCCTCTAGGAACCGAGAGTGCAGCGAAGCGTTTTTTTGCTAGATCGCTTCGGGACCTCGCTCGCCTGTGCGGATGCGAATGCAGTCGTCCATCGGGAGGACGAAAATCTTGCCATCCCCAATCTGCCCTTTCTCGCCAGTCCGTCCCCCTTTCAGGATCGCATCGATCGTCGGCTTGACGAAGTCCTCGTTGACCGCGATCTGCAGCTGGACTTTACGGAGCAAATTCACACTGAACTGGTGACCGCGATAGACTCCCGTCTGTCCCTTTTGACGCCCGAAGCCCTGGCAGTCCATGACCGTCAAACGAACGACTTCGACCTCTGAAAGCGCCTCTTTGACCGCTTCGAGCTTATCGGGCTGGATGATCGCAATGATCAGCTTCATGGTTTCCACTTGGCGACGAGCAGACGAAATTCCAGATCCTGATTTTGAGCACCCGATCGTAATCCCAAAGGTCCTCGATGAAAACCCGCACCCCACCCCGCAAGGTGATCGCGGTGATGCCTGGCGCGCTGCGGAAGCTGTGTGAATGAAAGACCCTCTCCGAAAAGGGGTCTGACCCTTTGGAGGGTTAAGCTAGGCCCGCGCGTGACCGGCAAGAAAAGAAAAAGCCACCGGCGGAAGATGGAGGCTCTTCCGCCGGTGGCCCACGAGGCCCGCCGCTGGCCCAGAGCCCCCGAGGCTATGTCCTCACATTCGCACCGAAGTCCGACGCCTCACGCTCATTCCGCTTCTCGCACGATCCGCACGGGAGCGAACAAAAAAGACCCCGGCCTGGGCGGATGAGGCGGACATCCACCCAGGCCATTGGGGAACCTTCTGGCCCAGGCAAGAGCCGAGAAGAAACAGTTTTCTCTCGTGGAACCGGGAAACCGCTGCCGGAGGGTGGCGGTCTACCGATTCGCTCAAGCCCACAGCGGTGGCGCTAGTGGGCTCCTTTGGCTCCGACCGGTTCGGCGGGATAGGCATGCATCCCATGCTCCGAGAGATCGAGACCCGTGAGTTCCTCTTCCGGCGTCACGCGAAGGACGCCGAGGGTCCGGAGAACCAGAAACAGCGCCAGCATCGTGAAGAATGCCCAAGTGATGATGACGACCGTCCCGATGATCTGCGCTCCCCATTCCTTCCCGCCAAAAGCAGCCGCAGCCAAACATCCCCAAATGCCACACAATCCATGCACCGGCCACGCACCAACCGGATCGTCGATCTTCAGCTTGTCCAGCAACAGCACCCCGAACAGGACGAGCACACCGGCAACGATTCCGATCACAAAGGCGGAGCTGTTGGAAACCACATCGGCGTTCGCCGTAATACCCACCAATCCACCCAGGGCCCCATTGAGGGTCATCGTCAAATCGGGCTTGCGGAATACGAGCCATGCACAGGCCATACAAGCGATCGCCCCACATGCCGGTGCAATCGTCGTGTTCACCGCGACCAGCATCGTCGTATTGACGGACCCATCGTCGGTGAAGGCGAGCACACTGCCAGGATTAAATCCATACCACCCGACCCAGAGGATGAAGACACCCAGCGCTGCAAACGTAATGTTGTGACCTGGAATCGGAATGCTCTTGCCATCGACACTGAATCGCCCAAGCCGCGGGCCCAGCACGATCGCCCCTGCAAGCCCGGCAAAGCCCCCCACCGCATGGACGACAACACTGCCGGCGAAATCATGAAAACCGAGGTCATGGAGAAAGCCGTAGCCCCATTTCCATGAACCGCTCACCGGATAGATCAGGCCAGTGAGAAACGCGCTATAGATCAAGTACGACATGAACTTCATTCGCCCCGCGACAGCTCCCGAGACAATTGTCGCCGCCGTGGCCGCGAAGGCGACTTGGAAGAGGAAGTCAACCTGCGGCGAAAACCGGCTGGAACCATCCCAGTCACTGATCGCAAAAAGCCGCGAGGAGTCGAGGCCAAAATACTCCCCGCTCCCGCCATCGGCCGAAAATCCCGGATACATCAGCGCATAGCCGATGGCAAAGAACAGCACGACGCCGATCGCCAAATCCATCACATTCTTGGCGAGAATGTTGATCGTGTTCTTCGCGCTATTGAGCCCGACTTCGACCATTGCGAATCCGGCCTGCATGAAAAGCACCAGCACGGCACAGAAGAAGAGCATGATGTTGTCGATCGAGTAGGCGAGCTGGTCCTCTTTGGCCCGAGCGGGCGCTGCATCAGCACTTGCACTCGCCGCTCCCTCGGCCTCCTCCGCTGCCGCATCGGCCACAGTCCCCTCACCCGCGCCGGCCGTTTGCTCGGCTGTTCCTGCCGGACTGTCCGCTTCCTGCGCCCAAGCAACCGACGCGAGTGAGTGACCAACCCCCAACAACCCCACGAGGAGGACGATGATGAGCCCAAGGCTCCTCTGATTTCGATGTTTCATTTGCAACGACTCTTTGCTGCTTTCTCGTCTGCGACGACTTATTTGATGCAGAATCACCGCGCCCCATGCGACCGCCGCCAGGGATGCGGTGATTCAAAACAAGTGCACGCATTCAGCCCCCTCAACACCTGCCTGGGCCATGCATCCCGTCATCGAGTGCGCCAAGGTCGCTCCGCGTGTCACCAACAATTGACACCTCTTCGCTTAGCACACTGCGTGCCACGATCTTCAGGGGGGCGGCGGACTCCCGGCCATAAACAGCCTTAAAACTCACATTTATGGCAAATAAAAAAGAAGGAATCCTTTTTCTTCCCGTGCGATATCGGGGATCGCTGCTGAGAAAATAGGCGTCGTTGCGTCCGGTGGTGCTTAAACAGCAAGCAGTGCACTGTGCGCTGTCGACCTGCTCGGCGCCCGTCATTTAGGTCGGGGAGGGGGACTGCTGGGGCGAGAGAAGGAGTGGGAAATGAAAAACGCCGCGCCAACCTTTTGCGGTTGGCGCGGCGCTGCGTCGAATCGATTCTCGTCTCGTGGTGTTGGGGTGGACGTGGTGAGCTATCGACACTCAACCTACCGACCCCGCCTGCCGATCTCTCGACGTTCCAGCCCCTTCAAGTTCGAGACTAGAACAGGAGAATTGCGTCCATCCCGAAGGTCGTCTGCGATTCCGCAAAGTCTTCGTTGAAAATGCTGGCCACATCGCCCTTCGCCCAGTCCCAGCGGACTTCGGGACGAATCAGGAGATTGGCTCCGGGACGATAATTAAGCCCGAAGGTCAAATCGTACAGATCGTCTTCGCCAGGTCCATCGAAGGCGGTCGTGTCGAGGTTGTACCACTCGAGCCGAGCACCAGCGCCCCAGCATTCGTTGATCGAATAGAGCAAGTACTGGTTGACACCGATCGTGTTGCGAAAGATCGTGTCATCGGCAAAATGGGTATCGAGATAGTCGGTCTGGAAGACGTAGTTCAGCTTGCTGGTCAACGCCGTGTTCAGAACGACGCTGTGCATGTAACCACGTTCCCCAATTTCCTCATTGAACCGACCGAATACCGTCGAATAGGTCAGGTTTACATCTTCGGTCAGGTCCATCGACACGCCACCGAGGTAGGCGTCGCCGTTATCTTCGAAACCGCTGTCCCAGCCGAGGACATAGCCCCCGTAGACTTTCACATCGTCGCTGAGCTTGTAGGTTGCCAGCGCACCGGTGTGAGTAAACGGTTCGCTGTTGATCATCGTGTGCACGTGGCTGTAGAAGAAGTTGTCCGGAGCGGCAACGACTTCGAAGCCAATGATCGTGAAGAAGTGACCCATCTTGACCGACAGGTCGCCGTATCCCATTTCCACATAGGCCTGGGGGATCGCATGGCCATAGATGCCATTATCCCAGTCATTATCCCAGTGGTCGTTCCCAATCCCAAAGGCCTGCGTGTTCTGGGCGTCAACACCATAGAGGTAATCGACGCGGCCACCGATATCGAACCCGCAGCTCGTGTCAATCGCCTGCTCGGCGAACAACCAGCCCTGGTGCAGGTTGATGCGATCAGGGTGATTGTTGAAGCGAATGTTTCCGGGGATCCCTGCACCCGCGGAGTGGTAACCCAATTGGGCCCAACCGCCGATCGAGAGGCCGTTATACTCGCCGAAGAGCGAGAATTTCTCGCCATGATTGCACTCCAGCAGCGACCCGAGGCCAAGCCCCAAGCCACCGCCGCAGAGGCTATCGCAACCTGAATCACAGGTCACTTCCGCTCCGCACTCCGGCTCGCATGCAGCCTCGCATCCACACACCGGCTCATCGCAGGTGCAGTCTGTCGTGCAAGAGGCCGGTTGGACTCCTGAATTGCTTCCGTATTGCTGCGCATGAGCGGAGCCAGACGTCAGTCCGATCACCGCGGCAGCCAGCCATGCCATTTTGTTCAGTTTCATACCACAAATTCCAATCCCTGGGGCCGGTAGATCCACGCTCGAGGCAGGATCGGTCAACCGATCGGGTACGATTTTTCCCAATCGAACCACTTCAGCTATCGACTCATTGGAGAAAGAGAATTCAGTCGCCGAAGAACGAAAAAGCCCCACTTTTCCCGGCAAGAGATTGAATCTTGAGAAACCTTAACGGTCGCGAAAAGACTGTCGCGCTGGGGGGCCCGATTATCGGAACAGCGCGGCACTGAAGCTGGTCGGGTCAAACGGTGCGAGGTCCCCAAGCCCTTCCCCGAGTCCGACGAATTTAACCGGCAGACCAAACTGCTCCCGGATCGGGATCACAACCCCCCCCTTAGCTGATCCATCGAGCTTCGCCAGGACGATCCCGCTGCAGCCGGCCACCTCGCTGAAACCACGCGCTTGGCTGATCGCATTCTGGCCTGCTGTCGCGTCGAGGACGAGCAGCGTTTCATGGGGCGCATCGGGGACCGGTTTGCTGATCACCTTGCGAATCTTTTCCAGTTGCTGCATCAGGTGCTTCTGCGTCTGCAGTCTGCCCGCGGTGTCAATAATCGCCACATCAAAACCCTGCTCGACCGCACGCTGAGTGGTCGCAAAGGCAACGCTCGCGGGGTCGGCTTCACTTTTTCCGGTCACGATTTCGCACCCGATCCGTCCGGCCCACACGGTTAATTGCTCGACCGCGGCAGCCCGAAACGTATCCCCCGCCCCGAGGATCACTCGTTTTCCTTGACCATGAAAACGTGCCGCGAGCTTGGCGATCGATGTCGTCTTGCCACTTCCATTGACCCCCACGACGAGAATCACGGTCGGACCTTCCGCTGCCCAGTGAACATCTCCACCTTCCTGGGCCAGCATTTCTCGAATTTCGTCTCGAATGGTCTCAAGCAGTTCTTCCAGCTGGACGACGCGGCCCCGATAATCCCGCGCAATTCGATCCCGAATCCGGCTCGCCGGTCCACCCCCCATGTCGGTCGCGACCAAGCGGGAAAAAAGCTCTCCGAGGAGCTCTTCGTCGACGAGCCTCCCCTCGGCCTTGAACAGGTCCCGCAGGTCGGTATTGAGCAGCCGATTGGTTTTCTCGAGTCCCCGTTTGAGGATTCCGAAAATCCCACCCCCCCCGGTCTTGGACTCCTCCTCAACCGCCGCCGGAGCCTCTTCCCCTTTTTTTCCTCGCCACCAAAATGCCATCGTCCACTTTCATGCGTTGAAGGTTCTGCTTCATTCCCAGTCCCGCTCCTTGACTTTCCCCCATTGTTTGCTGAGAACGCTGATCCAGCAACCATTGTTTCTTCACCCCTTTGTGCTCACGAGCGTGGCCCGATGCTTCATCTGCAATCGACAACCAACCTTCGCTGGCTCGCGCAGGTCGACTCCCATCTCCCCGAGATCCTCATCGATCATGCTCACTGCGAGCGGAAAGCGGCGGCGGTGGCAATGAGCCTGATGAGTTCCTACCCCGATCATCGCGAGCTGGGGGAGGAGATGGCGCGGATTGTCGTCGAGGAACTGGAGCATTACCAAATGGTCCTCGCCCGCTTGGACGAGCGGAAGATTCCGTTCGGACGACTTCCCCCGGGGCCCTACGGGCGGAAGCTCAACGCGCTGGTCTCCCCCCACGAACCGCAGCGGGGGGTCGATCGGCTGCTCGTCGCCTCGCTGATCGAGGCCCGTAGCTGCGAACGCTTTCAGCTCCTCAGCCAGCATGTTCCCGATGCCGAACTGGCCGATTTTTATGCCAGCCTCTTTGAGAGCGAAGCGCGGCACCACACGACCTACGTCCGCCTCGCGGAATTGTTTGCTTCGCGCGCTGAGGTTCGTGCACGGCTCGACCAGCTGGCGCTCCAGGAAATGGAAATCATCGCTGTCGGTTCTCCGCTCCCGCGGATGCATAGTTGAGCGAAGGGGCCTTTCCCATGCCTGAGCCTTTCCCTTGCCTGAGAAGCGCGCGGGGCTACGATTGTCGGTGAGGGTGGCTCTTTCAGTGGAGGCCCCCGCCCGTTCCTGGAAGGAATGGAGGTGAGAGTCGAAATGATCTTCGGCGGATGACCGAATTGCATGGATTCTCTCCGTCCCCTGCGGGAAAGGATGTCACGATCATCATGGGGTATGCGCTCCGAGGTTCCCGAGCTGCGACCGGATCGCTGCTGCCGTGGCGGCAATCCGTTGCTGGCCGCGGGTGGTTTCTGACCTTGCTTTGGGTGTACGCCCCACTGCTTGGGGCCCAGGAGCCGGTTGCCGTCCGCTTTGACTTTCCCCCCGCGATTGCCGCCCAGCCGCTGGAG
>Ga0169931_10008107_pt1 | contig 15413 bp, 14 predicted proteins | sample Kivu_15m_20L_FD_129675 | JGI IMG/M metagenome (GOLD analysis project Ga0169931, IMG submission 129675) | Freshwater microbial communities from Lake Kivu, Western Province, Rwanda to study Microbial Dark Matter (Phase II) - Kivu_15m_20L... | ecosystem: Environmental > Aquatic > Freshwater > Lake... | reverse complement strand
TTTTAGGCATGCCGTCACGCCGGAGGCTCCACTGCGTGCCTGGCACCGGGTGGGGCGTGGCGGCGGAGTGCCTGGCACCGGGTGGGGCGAAGCCCGAAGGGCGTGCCTGGCACCGGGTGGGGGTTAGAGATGCATGCGCCAGCCGAGACGGCTTAGAAGGGCAGTGATCGAACCCACGCATATGGTCGCGATTGCTGGTCGCCATAGAGGATTCCAAAAACTCTCTTCACCAAGTTTTTGGTGAACCTCCCAATTCAATAACTGGAGCAAGGTAAGCAACCAGGGCATCAGCAAAAAGGCAAATAATGCATTGGCTCCAATATCTGCTAACCACTGTAAGCCCCATAGCTTCTCCATACGATCGGCGACTGCCCAAAACAAAAGCCAGATATTGCTCGCAACCAAAACGCTATAGAGAATCCATGCAGGAGATGCTTGCCTCGGATCGACCCCAAACTTAGCGTCGTAGACAATTGCAGCGGCGAGGAGTCCGATCAACATCGCTGCCACTTTTTTCAACGTGGATGCAGCTTGCTCGAGCCGACTATGCAGAACCAATTGACCGAGCAGGCAACCGAGCGTTACACAGCCCCCAAGCGGTCCAACTATTCCCCCGAAATCGATGACGGAATCAAGACGCACCCAATATTGAGCCAACTTGACAATGTACGGCTGCAAAGTCCCCAACTCGCTGCGGTCTTGCAAGCGATCCAGCCACTGGGACGGTTCCATATTCGCAGCGGCCAAAAGAATCGCAGCAATTGCGATCAGACCGACCGCATTTCCACTGGTGCTCAAGTGGGCTAGCACTCCGATCAAATAACCCCAACCAATCACGCCCAAAGTTCCCCATCCGCGTAGAGTCAGCCAACCGCCGTCTCGACTACCGTAGTAGGCAGCCAATACGGCGATGATGATCATGGCACTGACGCGAAATAAACTTTGTGATGCGATTGATACCTGAAGCGACTTGGGCCATTCCATCCAGCCTACTATCAGGGAACTGAGCAAAATAAACTCCCACAATCCAGCCCGCCAATTTCCGCCGAAGTAAGGTGCATTGACCATTAGAATGCCCATCAGCCATAAACTTATGGTGCGAGTGATGATGTGATATGCAAACAGCCACCGCGAGCCAGCAAGTTTCCATTGTTGCTCAAAGGCAATGGGAATTGCTGCGCCGCACACGAGCAAAAACCAAGGCAAACAAAAATCGCCCAGGGAGAGCGTATCTTGGCCCCGCTCGGAAACCAGCAGCCAATTTGGCGTCGTAAAAATACCTGCAGCGTCTGTAACAAAAATCATCAATAAAACGGCCAGCCCGCGAAGTAAGTCAATTGACGGGATGCGGCGTGATTCGGTTTGGGAACTCATGGACGCAACTCAAGAATGGTTTACAAAATCAAGGGCCAATATGGCAGACATCAATACGGCTGTTTCTACTCGTAGGATGTTCTGAGTTAGCACCCAGGCCAACCATCGATTCTGACGAGCGAACTCTACTTCTTCATTCGTGAAGCCACCCTCTGGACCGACTGCCACCATAATTTTGGTCGGTGTTCTATCCGTCAACCATTGTTGCAAAGCTCGCGTTCCAGGAACAACCAATGACTGCGGGCCGAGCAGTTTTTTTTGCGAATCTTGCTCGAATTTTGCGCCATGCGATGCAATTTCACCAACCGAGTAAGGATGAGCCAATAACTTGACGGTATCCGGATTCAACATCGAGTTCAGTTCCAAGAGCGTCACAGGCGGATCGATTTTGACAAGCCAGTCATTCCGCGATTGCTTACACGCCTCTAGGGCAACGCGTTCCAGGCGTTCCAAAGCGTTATCGGTTGGCTGCGCAACACCTCGCTCAGTTTCTAAAAGTATGACTTGATCGATTCCAAGTTCGGTCAATTTCTCGATCAACCACTTCTGCCGATCTCCTTTCGGTAAAGAAGTAGCGATTGCGATTTGGGTTTTGCGCCGATTCAAACAGGTCTCAATCTCTTCGGTTTTTACAACTGACGTCTTCTTGTGGACCGACTCGACCACGGCCACTCCCCGACTTCCCCGCCCGTTAAACACCTCAACCTTCGATCCTACTTGCAAGCGAAGAACCCTGGCGAGATGGTGTGATTCCCCTTCGGATAACTCCAACGCACTGTGAGGTATTAGTGTCGGGAGAAAAAAACGTGGCAAATTCATCGAACTTTCCATTCTGAGTCATGATTGCGATCGATTCTTCCGAATGAACGACGAATAGGGATTGTACTAGGAAAGAGTGACCATATGAGCCTTACCGTAAACTATCGCGATTACTGGAAATTCAATCGCTGGCCATTCGGTGATTGCGTTCCGCCCCAATCCTGCCACAACCTGCCTGGTCAGATTGAAGCCGATGCTCGAATGTCGGTCATTCTTAAGCGAGTCTATCCCTTATCGGTGCTTCTGGGGCCTAGTGGCGTCGGGAAAACGACATTTCTGAAGCGTTTCCAGCATCCTCGATCCATGACCGTACTTAAGCAGACCGCTCGACCTATCTACATCTCGATCGCAGGGATGGGAAGATATGACTTGTTCGAAGCCGTTGTTGCGTGCACCTATGAGAAACTAGCGCGAAACTTCTCCATTCGCAATGAACGACTGGTTCGCGACGTGTTCCAGTCTAATGACTACCAGGGACTTTCCACCATCGTATTTCTGGACGACGTTCATTTGGCTAGTCATGAAGTTGCCCTGGACGTGCTCCGACTTTTGGATGCTCATCAGAACTTGGCAATCGTTCTCAGCGCCACCGAAATCGTCTCCCCCAAATTTCAAGAGCTAGTGCAAAACCGCGCTCAATTGCTGATCGAATTAAGACCCTGGTCGCTCACCGATGTGGAGCAGTTCGTTCAGCGATCCATCGCCAGCGCTGGCGGAAATCCTCTGTTGTTCAACGACCAAGCCATCGTTCGTCTGCACGAACTCAGCGATGGCATCGCTCGACGACTGATCCAAATTCTCGAAATCACCCTCTTGGCAGGTGCTTCCAATCACGCCGAAATCATAACACCCGATTTAGTCGATGCGGCCGCCGAAGAGATTTCGATCCCCCAAGCTGAGGAGCACTGGGGGTTCTAAACAGGTTGCCCCTTGAATTATCTCTCCAGTTACCCCATCCGGCCAATTCCACATTCGACCGCACGAAAGTACAATCGAACGCTTTTCGCAACCGAACTGGGGATCGATTGTGCCCATTTTGACTTGGCTTCATCCATCTAATCTTCTTGTGCCTGACTTGTTTCTCTCAGGCCCTTCATGGATAGGTCAAGGGGGAACGGCCGAAGCATCCGCGGAACAGGCAACTCTGAACTTCGCGATCTCTTCAACCAACACTCTCCCTACTCTCATTATTTATTCGCTAATCATTATTGCGATGGCACTGCTTGGGGGGGGGATTCCGCAAGTCGTGCGTTTAACACACACCTGGATGCAAATCCTTATCAGTTTCGTCGGAGGCTTGATTCTCGGCATTTCTATTTTTCACATGCTCCCTCACTCCTTGGCCGAGGTTGGGCCGGAGGGTTCCGACTGGGTAGCCCTCTTTATGATGGCAGGGTTGCTGGTCATGTTTCTGTTGCTGCGGGCTTTCCACTTTCATCAACACGAACCGCCAACTCTCATCGCCACACATTCGCATCACTCTCATCATGAACATCATGCTCATCACGATCATGACTCAGTTCATTCCCAGGCTTCGCACCACAATCACGATCATCATCATGATCATCATTCCCACCACCATTCGCGCAAACTCAGTTGGTTCGGCGTGATGTTCGGCTTAAGTCTCCACGCACTGTTGGACGGATTGGCGGTTGCTGCTAGCGTCGAAGCCGACGCACATCATGGTGCAAGCAGCATTGGCTTGATGGGCCTTGGAACGTTTCTTGCCGTCGCCTTACATACACCCCTCGATGCGATCTCCATCACAGCGCTCATTGGAAATAGTAATTGGTCGATGCGCAAACGCTTTTTAATGGTGCTGGCTTTTGCAATTATGTGCCCAATCGGCGCCTTCCTTTTTTGGTTTGGATATCGTACGTCCGGCGGCAATACCTCGATGATCGTCGGTTGCTCGCTCGCATTTTCCGCCGGATTATTTTTGTGCATCTCGCTGAGTGACTTGCTACCCGAAATGGAGTTTCATTCCCATAATCGAGTGCAACTCTCAACAGCCCTCATTGCGGGCATCGGTTTGGCCTATTTAATCGGTTTGGTCGAACCCGAACATGCCCATAGCCACGAAATCAAACAAAAGAATCGACAGAGCATCAATGGATCTATGGATGAGCATGCTGACCACGACCATGCCCATGAACACGCGCACTGACGACTAATTTCCTCAGCATCGCTCATCTTCGTCGGCAATCGCTCATCGATCCTAGGTCCGCCTGAAAACTTACCACTGCTCAACCGGTTCATTGATCAATACCCAGCTCAGCATTCCTCCGACCAAGATTGCTGTTACCGTAAAACTGCATAACAAGCGAAGCTGTGGTTTGCAGCCCAAGCGATAAGCGAGCTCATCGGCCAGCGAAACCATGACAGGAACCAACATCATCGCGATATAGATGAGTTTCGGCACGGACGAACTTGGGTAGGCCATTGCTAACACCGTTCCGCCGGACACTCCTGCGGCAACTCCCGCCTCTCCTAGCTTTACTAAAAGTTTTCGTGACCCAAAATGAATAAAGCTTGAAATACCTATAGCAATCGCCGCTACGGTGATCAAACACTCCGCTAGCGACGCAAGTGAGAGGCCTGCCAAGCCGGCTACACCTAGTATCGCGCCAATCCCGATCCACAGTTGCCAGCCCAGTGCTTTATCTGCCGAGTCCACAGGATCTGCTAGTTTCCCGTTGAGAACACCTCTCTCGCGCACGGCCGCCAAACTCCATGTGTTCCAAGCCGTTCCCAACCCCGCCATTACTAGCCAAATTGGCTGCCAGTCCGCGGTGTCTTCCCAACCCTTGCCTTTGGGAATAAGCCACCATGCGGCTACGCAAAAAAGAGTGCAACGAAGCAGCCACCAAATTCCAGAATTTACTTCTTGTTTGTCACTCCACGATTGCTGGTCAAAAACCTTGCGACTCGAACATAACACTCCGACCAAAATGGCGAACAAGACAAACCATGGAAGCTTATGCACCGAATTACTCTCTTCATAAGCGAAGAAACTACTCCTCGAGCGGCTCACGGAAAAACCAATCAGCCATAGGACAATCGAAACAAGCGAATACCATCGCAGCCAATGGCTTGGAATTTTGCCCTGCAATTGACAAAAGATAGCCGCACCGAGAACGGCTATCACACAGGGGATCACCGCAGCGAAGAGCAATAATTGAGTTTCAAAGGACAACAGATTATCTCCTGACGTGAAAAAACCCGACGCCCATTTCAAGCACCGGGTTTCTGTACTACGACTACGATCTTTGCCCGATCATCACCACGATTTCCCAACCAAGCGATTAACGCTTCAGGACAAGTTTCGCGGTGATCGGCACTTCCTTATTGATTTTTCCTTCCCCGTATGTCATACCCCACTGGGTGCGATCAATTTCAAACTTTGCTATTAACTCAACTTGGCTATCGGTGACATTTGCTTCGCAGGGAACCGTAACCTCAGCCGTTTTGCCGAGCATCGTCAGCTTGCCAACAATCTTTGCCTTGGACTCTCCATCAGGCTCGATCTTGGTCGATTCAAATTTGATTTCAGGATATTTTCTCACATCGAAGAAATCCAAATTCTTCAAATGATCGGTCAGCTTCGGATCGTCCGACCATATCGACGTTGTATCAATGGTGATCGAGAGTTTGCTCTTGGTTGGATCCTCCCAATCCGCTTCAGCATCCACAGTGAACTTCTTAAATCCACCGGTATGTTCGCCATCTTTTTTCTTACCCACGAATTCAATCGAAGAGCTTTCGGCATCCAACTTCAGTGGATCGCCAGCGACCGCGCTACCCATCATACCAATCACAGCCAATACCGTTGCGAGCCATATTCTCATGCCATTCTCCTTGTAACCAAACAAAGTAACCAGTAACCAAACAAAGTAATGCAACAAAATGCACAGAAACCAAAGGTGATCAATCCAAAGGATTGTTCGAAAACGACCTTATTCTAACTGCTCGACAACGGTGCAGGTGTCATAAAGGCCGAATGTTCAGCGAACTTCATGAAATAGTTGTAATGAGGGGTGAATCCTAATTGTAAATCCGATCGACATAAGAGAAAATGATGCTCTGATGTGCTAAACATTTTTTGTTGCTGAATGTTTTCCTCCCGGACCTATTTTCACGACTCTGCCTTATCTTCAACTCGTAAAGCGCGTACTTGTTCGAGTACTTACCTGATTTTGTTCCTTCGATTTTCATGCCGAAAGGCGGATCCCCTTGGATAGACGGTTAAGTCCAGAAAAAATGGATCAACCCGGACTCGATCCGCGCTCCCATGCTCAAGCGTTAGCGGCTCTCCGGCGTATCAATTTTTTGAGTGCGACGGCCTATCAAATATCGCGACAGATATTCAAGATCGCTCCCCCCGATAGGTATCGTTCTCTGCGCATCGTCGATCTAGCTTGTGGCAGTGGCGATGTTCTGCTTGAGTTAACCAAACTTCTTCGCAAACGATATGATACGGTTGATCCGCTCGGGATTGATATGAGTCCGTTCGCCATCGCGCAAGCACAAAGTTTAGCGGTACAAAAAAAAGTTTCGAGCGTAGACTTTCGTGTCGGTGAAGTGCTTAAAGATCCGCTTCCAACGGATTGTGATGTCATCATAAGCTCTCTTTTTCTCCATCACTTGGAAACTCCCAATGTGCAATTATTACTTCAAGAGGCAGCCCAAGCGGCACGGCTGGGTGTTGTCATCAGCGATTTAAGACGCACCAAAGTCGGGTGGTTGCTGGCTTGGACCGTGGCTCGCATCTTAACGTTCTCACCCATCGTCCGATACGATGGACCAATCAGTGTGCAAGGTGCATTCACTACGGCTGAGATTCGCGAGATCGCCGAAAATGCAGGAATGTGTGAGGCAAATATTCGCGATTGTTGGCCGCAGCGTTGGATGTTGAGATGGAGCAAGAACAAATAGTCGATACCGATTCTAATTTTGCGGTGTCACCAGCGACACCGACTGAGCCAGCACAGGCTTTTTTCGATCGTCAGGAAATACCAACGCGATCGCAGGTTGTCGTTCTAGGTGGTGGCCTAGCCGGTTTGATTTCTGCCATCGTTCTGGCGCGCCAGGGACGGCAGGTACTGCTTTGCGAAAAGAAAAAATTTCCGCGCGACAAAGTCTGTGGGGCGTGTCTTAACTCCAATGCGATTGCCACACTGGAAAGACTCAAGTTGACACCGCTACTGGATCAACTTGGGGCGCCGATGCTGAAGCAAGTTCGAATCCAATGCGGACGAAGAACTTTAAGCCTACCACTTCCCGGCGGTCGGGCCATAACACGCAAGGAACTCGATCTAGCTTTGGCCAGTGAAGCGACTCGATGTGGCGTCCGCATTTTAGAGAACGTAAATGCCGCTCTGGATAGCCTATCGTCTGATCAAAAGTTGCGCCGCGTGAAAATTCAAGACTCTCAGCAAACGTCGTTCACGGATGCCGAAATAGTCCTGGTGGCGGCGGGCTTGGGGGGCGTTCGAGAAATCTCGCAACCTTGGCCAGCAGAGATAAAACCGAATTCGAAAATTGGAATCGGCTTAACGCTTCACACCGAATCGCACAACATCCGAGAAAATACCATTTACCTCTGCGTGCGCGAAAATGGATACTTGGGGATCGTTTTAGCCGAAAATCATCAAGTCAATTTAGCTGCGGCTATAAAACCAGACCTTCTCAACCAAGAGGAATCCTTTGGGGGTTGGGTAAGAGAAACTTTGTGCCGCTACAACTTGCAAATCGATTACCCATTCGAAGAAGCGCAGTGGCGTGGAACGGCGCCACTGACACGAAAGATCGCGCAGCCCTTCGGAAGACGTTGGCTAGCGATTGGCGATTCGGCAGGCTACGTTGAACCTTTTACAGGGGAAGGCATGGCTTGGGCGATATCCGGGGGAGAGCTTGCAGCGTCACTAGCAGCGAAGAATATCGAGCATTGGTCCGAGAAGCATGAACGACAATGGGGAAGTCTCTACAAACAAATGATTCGACAACGCCAGTTGAGTTGCCGTTCACTGGCATGGCTGTTGCAAAACCCACTTCGCAGTCGACTGGCTATCGAAGTGGCCGCCTGGTTTCCAAGTATCGGACATTGGTTCGTTCATGACATTAATCGTCTTGCCCATACGCTACCGCCTCCTAAAAATTCAGCTCTTACATAAAACAGATTCGATCTTTACAAGAAGATATCATTGATGAGTAAGGTTCATGCGATCGCCACTGAAGTACCGAGTTATTCAATTTCTCAGGAGGATGCGTTGCATATTGCCAAACTTCGCAATCAACCTCGAGCATCTCAGGAATACTGGATGCGAGCGATCTATAACAAATCGGGGGTTGCTCAAAGATATAGTGTGCTGCTCGAACAACCCGCTTCCAGCGCAGTGTTGCCTGAGCATCGTCAAAGTTTTTATGCGGACAAATCGAATAGCGCGGATTTGGGTCCTAGCACAGCCCAACGCATGCAAAGTTACTCGCAGAATGCCCCTCTGTTGGCAAATCAGGCTTGTCAGTTAGCCCTTCAGCGTGCCGAGATTGCTCCCGAGGCTATTACGCATTTGATAACGGTCTCATGCACTGGTTTCGCGGCTCCCGGGTTTGATATTTCTATCATTCAAAATCTACAACTGTCCAGCGACATTGCTCGCACTCATATCGGTTTCATGGGGTGCCACGGAGCGATGAATGCCTTGAGGGTTGCCGATCATATTGTCCGAGCGAATCCGTCGGCTCATGTCTTAGTCTGCGCCGTTGAGCTTTGCAGCCTCCACTACCAATATGATTTTCAGCCGGATCAGATTATCGCGAACGCTCTGTTTGCCGATGGGGCGGCCGCGGTGTGCGTTACGGCCGATGAATATCGATCGAAAGGGAATGGAACTCAGATGCATTTGCGATTGCTGGGCAACGGCTCTCATCTTTTTCCCAACACTCTGGAAGCGATGACTTGGCAAGTGCGCGATCATGGGTTTGCTATGACTCTTTCTCCACACGTTCCCGAATTGATCGAGAGCCAGCTTAAACCATGGCTCAATCAATGGCTCGCGGGTTATGGGCTCCAAATCGAGCATATTGCGCATTGGGCCATACACCCTGGTGGTCCCAAGATTCTCGAAGCAGTGCTCAACGGCCTGGGGCTCGCGCATGAAAAAGCCGAAGCATCGCGTGAAGTTTTGCGATGTTTCGGCAACATGTCATCACCGACGAGTTTCTTTGTGCTGCAAGCCTTGCAAGCTCAACAGGTCCAGGGGAAATGCGTAATGCTTGGTTTTGGCCCAGGTCTGGCAGCTGAAACAGCACTGCTGGATTTTCAACCATCCTAAGCTTCATGCTACGTATGATGGAAAATGCTGAAGTTGACTGAGGCAGCGCAGCGAGACGCGAGTTGTCACTTTTCGCTAGCAGAATCCGTTTTGCCCGACTTGCGTTTCAGCTCCTCTTCGGTTGCTGGTTCAATTTTACCGAAGAGATGTCCACCGACATCATCATGAGTCCAGGTTCCTGCGTATTTGCCTTTGTCAATCACCACGCGGGATGAAAATGTTCCAAGGCCCGGTATAGTGATGTTATCGAGTGTAATGATGGGAGTCTTGCCAGCCCATTTCACCTCGACTGGCACCGGCACGGCCAAATCCACATCACCATATTTGATTCTAGCCGTTATGACCCAGTAATCTCCCTCGTCGGTCTTCTTCACTTTTTCGACGATATATTCTTCTTTGCGAAGTGTTCCATCCTCTTTACCGTCGATTGTGAAATGACCGACCAATTTAACTTTGGTCATCGTCTTTTCAAAAGATTCATAGAGCTTTTTCTGTTCAGCCGCAGCGAGGGTCGCGGTGGATTTGTCCTCTAGAGGTTCAATGGTCTTGGATACCTCTTTGACCTCCTTTGATTCCTGCGCAAAACTCGTCGCCCCAAACATGACCGATAACATCACAATCCAAATGTAGCGACTCATCATTCAATCCTCATTAAGCTAACAGATACGGATGGCAATAACCTTTCGAGCGGGAGGAATGTCCGAGCTTGTACGCAGGCGAATCCCCCTCCGTTCACCCTTTCATTGTTGCACCAGGACCAGTGCTTGCCAATGCGGCGATGTATTTCTTGGGTTATACGGCAATAAAGAGGGGCCTGCCGCGAGTTCCTGACGGGAGCCTTGGGTTGACCTTTTTTCCAGGGTATCTGTTAGGCCGTTGAAGATCGCTTTGGCGAATTTTAGCCGGTTGAATAATTTCGAAACGCGCCCGATTCCGGCAGGATGACAACGATCGTTTTTAGGGGCGAATTCCGGTGATTGAGCCAGTCGCAAAGCGACTGCAGTTGCTGCGCCGCAGGAAGGACCGACCACTATTCCTTCTTCACGGGCCAGGCGGTTCATGGCAGCAATCGACTCCGCCTCGTCAACAGTTTCAATCCGATCCAGCAACTCGCCAGCAAGCAAAGGGGGTAAAAAACCGGCACCGAAACCCTCAAGCCCATGGGGAGCGGGTTGGAGTTTCTGTCCGTTTTTCCATTGGGATAAAATGGGACTCCGTGATGGTTCGACGGCGACGATGGTCACCGATTTTTTTTCTTTCAGAAATTTACCTACACCACTAATCGTTCCTCCTGTACCTACACCGCATACCAGAACATCGATATCGCCATCGGATTGTGCCCAGATCTCTGGGCCAGTGGAATCATAGTGAGCCTTGATGATGGCGGGATTTTCAAATCGATTCAGCATGCACCAACGATCTGGCTGTTGTGCAACAATCTGTTTGGCCCGGAAAAGGGCGCCTTGCATACCGCGGCTCCCATGGGTTAATTCTATTTTCGCGCCATAGCGTTCGAGCATTTGCAGGCGGCACGCTGGAACCGTGTGAGGCATGACCAAAGTCAAGTCGATCCCCTGGGCGGCAGATACCATCGCTAAAGCGAGTCCCAAGTTTCCACTGGTGGGTTCGATCAGGCCAATCCCTTTTCTCAGAGCATTATCGCGCTGAGCTTGCGCAATCATGGACCGCGCAACGCGGGCCTTGGTCGAGCCAGAAGCGTTGTGACCCTCGACCTTAGCTAGAACACGAGGTCCCGTATCGCCGAGTAGACGTCGCAGACGTACCAGTGGCGTATTGCCAATGGTCCCAACATAGTTATCGGAGGAAGAAGGCACTTCGACGTCCTTATCTCAGATCGAAATCTATTTGAGGTCGATGGGAGGAAGTTCGTTTTGTCCCGGTTCAATGCGGACGATGATATCGGTGGAATCTAATCGAGAATATTTGGCGGGCAAGTCATTGGGTATCAATCCCCACACGCTCCGGGCTCGCATGCGAAAACTGCAGATTGATTGGGATCGTTTCCGTCATCACTAAGACCGAGATTGATAACGCGAAACAACCTCTTCTGCCGTGAAGCGCCAGGGACATTTGTTCGACGATTTTATTATATAAATAATAATAAATATATATAAAACAATTTAATTATTTTTTGGATTGGGTTTGGGGTCGTATAGCCATTCCACCGGTGGTGATTTCGGATAGGCTTTGACCAGTTGCTCGAACTCTTCCACCAGCAAGGATCGCCGCACCGTCTCCATCACGCGGTCATAGGGTAAATCGCCACGTTTTACCGATCGTACCCATATCAAATGGACTCCATGCGGAGTCTCAACGGGTTCGCTGACAGCACCTTCGCGCAGTTCAAAGGCGGCGCGATGAAAGCTGGGATGCATGGGGCCCTGATAGGTCATCCAACCCAAACGTCCCCCTTGCTCCGCGGTCGCGCCACTGGACCACTTTTTTGCAGCCTCTTCAAAGGTCAATTCTTGGCTGCGAATCTTTGCCGCTAATTCACGGAACTCACCGATCGCTTTTTCCCGGCCACTGAGATCATTCCAGGCAATGGGCCGTATCACATGAAAGACGTCTCGTTGGGTTCCATCGAACCATTCTTGATGGTTTTCAAAATGCGTTTGCAAACGCTCCCTGGTTAACACTTGCTGCGTAAATTGCTCCCAGCTTTTTTGCCATCGCAACTCCCGCTGCCAACTCTCTAGCGAGAGGCCTTCTTGCCGAGCTAAATCGTTTGCTGTCAGCTTTGCCGCTTCAATACCCTGGATCCTTGATGCGATCCATTGATCCACCTCAGTCGCAGTTGCTCCCAAACCGCGACGATCCAGTTGGGCCTGCGCGATACGCTGTTTCCTTGCGGCTTCTACGCCCTCGACCAAAGCGATCGAATCAACGGTGTGGATATCGTTAAACTTTAGTCCGCCGACGCGCCAGCGATAGACTAACTCACTCCACAGAATCTCTTGTTTACCGATCTTTGCGATCAGAGGGTCTTTGTCCGTCGAGCGACCAGGGGTGGACCTCGCATCACTGCCGCTATGTTCTAGGGTGGGCGATTTGTCTCCCTCACGCGATTGAGCCGAAAGATTTGAGCCAGCCGTTGCGAAGAAAAGAATCCAATAGACGAGCCGGCGATGCCGACAGGCAATTGGGATCAGTGGGGTTGCTAGCATCTCCAAGTGCCTCGCTGGAAAAAGGTGGGTATCAAAAACGAGCCCGAACCGTGTATTGGAATAGATTTTGGGACCGACTGCAATTGATTTGCCGGCCAAGATTCTCTACCCTCCGCGACTGCACTCTCTCTTTCACGGATGAAACGGGTTGGTCGTCATGTCGGATCGTTCGCGCCATGTTTTCTCGACGCTGATAGGCTTGACTTTGGTGTTGGGTGTGCTGATCACCTTGAGCGGATGCTCCACCCAAAAATTCATTATTCCCCGTTCGATCCCATTTAATCCCCTCACAACCCAATTGAGCCTCACGTCCTCTAAGGGGCCGCAGGCTTCGGGGCGTACATTGGGTTTGTTGCGAAAATATGATTTATTGCCGACGTATAACGCGGATATTCGCAAATGTTTTGAGGAAGTGCAGAAACTATCGGAAACCGAACCGGAAGCGGAGATCGTGTATGCGATTTCGGAACTCGCTTATATCATCGGCACCAAATCGCAACGGGACGGACATGCAGACGACGCGTTGGATATGTTCGGTGTCGCGGTGGCACATGCTTACATCTATCTGTTCTCACCGCGATTGGATGCAATTCGCAATCCCTATGATCCTCGTTTTCGCGGCGCTTGCGACCTTTACAACTATTCGCTCGAAGCCACCTTGCGTTTGGTTCAAAAGAAAGGGGAACTCAAGCCGGGGGGAAGCTATCGCTTTAAGGTGGGGGGCAATTCGCATTTAGTTCAATCCGTCGTTCTTGGCTCATGGCGAGCCTCCGATTTTGAACGTTTCGAATTCTGTAGCGACTTCGAGGTGGATCGACTTCCCAACCCAAACATTACGTACGGATTAGGGGTGCCACTTATCGCGGTTCGCAAACGTGGAACGGCGCAATCCTCCGAGGAAAAGTATTATCCGGATGGTTTAAGTTTTGCGGTCACCGCCCTGCTGCGAGTGGTCGACGAAAATGCGACACCCAATACCAGTGCCAAACATCGCCACTCCTGCGTGCTGGAGTTCCACGACCCGCTGGCATCATCCGACATAACGCTGGCCAATCGGCTGGTGCCATTGCAAGTCGATTTAGCTACACCGTTAGCCTACTTTTTGGATAGTGAGCAATTTAAAGAGCAATCGGACTACACGGCCGGTTTTCTCAATCCGAACCAAGGTCAGCAAAAACGTGGTATCTACATGCTCGAGCCATTCGACAAAAATCGCATTCCCGTCCTCATGGTTCACGGTCTACTTTCCAGTCCCGTCACATGGATGCCGATGTTCAATGATCTGCGAAGTTTCCCCGAATTGCGGAAGAATTATCAATTCTGGTTTTATCAATATCCGTCGGGTCAACCTTTTTGGACCAGTGCCAAACAGCTCCGTTCCGACTTAGCCGAACTGCGCAACCATCTCGATCCCTATCAACAAAACCCATCGCTCGACCAGATGGTTCTTGTGGGGCATAGTATGGGCGGATTGGTCAGTCGTATGCAGACCCTTGAAAGCGGCGATGAATTCTGGCGGATTCTTTCAGAACGTCCATTTTCGGAACTGAAGGGAGAAGATCAACTGAAGCAGCAGCTTGCCGAAGCTGTATTTTTTCAACCGAACCGATCGATTCGCCGTGTCATCACCATCGGTACTCCGCACCGCGGAAGCAATTACGCAAACGGCTACACGCAATGGTTAGGTAGAAAGTTTATCGAGCTACCAACCACGATGGTCGTAGGTGGAAATGAGCTTGCCAAAGCGAATCCCAACTTTTTCCGCGATACCAGCTTGCTGACAACGCAGACAAGCATCGATTCACTGAGTCCCAAATCACCGGTCTTTCATGCAATGATGCGGACGAAAACATCACCTTGGACCAAGTACTATAATATCGTTGGCTCGATTCCGCAGAAAGGAATTTACGGTCGACTCTCGGCGGGAACCGATGGAGTGGTGGAATTGGCCAGCGCAAAAATTGAGGGTGTTGAGAGCGAATTAATCGTGGAAGCCGAGCATCAAGAAATCCACACTACGCCGCGTACCATCCTGGAGGTGCGACGTGTATTGCGGGATCATCTTAGCCAACTGCAGCAATCCAATCGTTATGCATCTACCGAAAACGTAGAAAGTGCGACGATTTCAGATCCGCATGCTCCGGTCCATGCCGCGAATCAAGGCTCGCTGCCGCCCGGTCCATCAGGCGACCGCACCTTAAATTCGAGTATTCAACGCTAACACTCAACCGACTCGACTGTTCAGGTCGGTCGCCAGTTTTGGCAGCGGAATTCGGGCTGCTAGCACATATGATCCCAGAGGACCCGAATTGGGTACGGATCGATCTGTGTGTGCGACTCGCAGGCTGTTGCGGCTCGCCTGCGGACGATCTTTTTTGCTATCAATCGATTCTGGCTTAACCGTTGGTTCTGAGTTGTTCACTGCGGTTTGCAGTTCCGCTCGAATGACGCGAACCCCTTTGGGGGCTTCGATGCCGACGCGGATCGTGTTGCCTTTCACTCGCAAAATGGTAACAACGATGTCATCACCAATTAGAATTTGTTCGTCCTGCTTTCTAGTCAATACAAGCATCTCGATACTCCTTAGGCTTGCTATCATCCCATCCTGTCGCCGGGTTGGGCTCCAATGCCCAATCGGCTTTGATCTTTCGTTCAACCCCTGCGTTTCGTTCAACCCCTGCGTCTCGTTCAACCCCTG
>Ga0169931_10008106_pt1 | contig 15413 bp, 7 predicted proteins | sample Kivu_15m_20L_FD_129675 | JGI IMG/M metagenome (GOLD analysis project Ga0169931, IMG submission 129675) | Freshwater microbial communities from Lake Kivu, Western Province, Rwanda to study Microbial Dark Matter (Phase II) - Kivu_15m_20L... | ecosystem: Environmental > Aquatic > Freshwater > Lake ... | reverse complement strand
ATGTACTTCCATAGGGTGACTATCTAATAAAATTATGGGGACAAATGATCGATATTGATTAATAAATAAATAAATATGCCTTTAAAAAGTATATATAGTATATTGAAAATAATACCTAAAGCAATTTTATTTATTATTTCGGTGAAGAAATCAAAGAATTTAAATTTCAAAGCTTTTAACAAAAATCATAAAAAAAATTTTGTAGAAAAAGAGTTATTCCTAAGACATAAAAATAAAAATAATTTCCACAATTTTTATCTGTCAAATGTACGAATATATTCTTTTTACAAGAGAATCAATCTACAAATATTTTATTTTCTGAATAGATATAAGTTTTTCAAGCATAAAACTATTATGTTAATAATAATTTATTAGAAATAAATAAAGAAAAACTTAATAAAAACTTACTATCAATGATTAAGCATAGTGAAAATATTTAGAACATATATTTATTGAATAAAATTCTATAAAATTAAGGTTTTGATAATTTTTAAACCACATCTCAAATTAATTCAACGATATCAGCAATTAGATTTTTATTATAAACTAGCATAAAATGTCCATTTATAGCAGGAGAAGGATATCTAAAATATACAACTTAATAATCGTTAATTATTGATAACAGAATCATTTGTAAATTAAATTGCCATTAAGCTAAGATGAAGATAGTTTTCGGAAATGGATTTAATAATATGAATGCTTTTATACAAGATATTAATAAACCTATGAATCAATAAACTCAGACATTTTGTGTTAAAATGTTTAGCAAACAGCTATATGGGAGATTATTAAATTAAAATAGTAAATGTTTCTACGGAAATTGGTAAATAAGCCTTAGCTGGAAAGATTAACTGTATGGAAGATTAAAACATAAGATGAAATAAACTATACTTTTTGGCCCTGAAAATTTTTATTTTGGTTTACAAATTTAATCTTAGCTAATCATAGCATTTTAGGTAAATAAATAAGATTTTTTATATTGATTAAAAGAAAAAACTTCTAATATAATTTTTTTTTAAAAAAATATATTGTATTTAAATTTATGATATTCATTTATTAATAAGATTTAATAAATAAATTTATTAGAATAGCTTCAAGTCGATTATCATAAATGCGACCTATTTCCCATCGATAAAACAGCAATCAATAAAAGCCTCAATTTGAAACTAAATTGAAAAGTCGAGTTGGTGCTGATAAACACATAGTCGGTCTTAATTCATCAATGGATTCTAAAATAGTCAGAACTCCTCGAAGTCCAGGAGAAAAGCAAGAAGCACAAGAAATGAAAATGACCTTCTTTAATCAAACTGCTCCTAAATTATATTCAACTAATTTCCAACATCTTGATGAGCTTTCTATACTTGATGATAATTGCAATTGTGGAAGACATTTATAAAAGTATCATATCATCAAGCCAGATCTTACAAAAACAACTATTTATCAAAAGAGTTTTTATCATCAAAAAAACATTCCAAATATCGTTAATCACGACAAATAGTACTCTAAGCTTCTTGGAAATCATCTTGAATTAAGTTCAACTTATATAGACGGATTTAAAGGAAAAGTTGGAGATCAAATCGAAAGACCAAAGCCTTAAGATTTACTTCATAGCAATGGTCCAGCTCAAAAATTGAGTTCTTATAGTTCTCAATTCCCTGGCTATCGTGGCGATAATCAATACATAAAACCAACTGATAAATATACAAGAGGAGTATTTCCTTTGAGAAGCAAATCCACATATGCAAATTAATATATTAAAAAAGCTCCAAAGAAAGATGATTATACATATTACCCTGATCAATTAAAGACTGGATCAAACTGGTACGGAAAAACTACCTATGAAAACTTTTACAACAATCCAAACCCAGAATACTTTGCTAAAAAAGTTAAAAATATTTAAAAACTTGATACTAAGCATCAGTTCATTCACCAATATGGTAAATATTTAATGATTTAGAATCTATATATAAGAATGATTTTATACCCAAAGACAGTACTGTATGTCCTGCAAAGATATATATGTAAACAAAGGCCCAAGGTAAATTCCTTACATCTAAAGATAAGTTTATATAAAATGCTGATTTCAAAGCCATCTCTCCTTAATTCCATGCCATTTCTACTTCCAAACATTCATATGTATGATCATCTAAAATTTTATTTAAATAAATATTGTATAAAATCAAAAAACTATTTAATTATCATCTTTTTCTTCTTTTATTTACCACGGCTTATAAATATATTTATTATCTAATTCTTCTTCAATTGAAATTTTCATTTTTAAATATTTCTTTTCCTTTTTTTGTTTTATTTTTTCATACTATTTTTATTTTTCTTATTTAACTTTATTTTTTTTATTTTTAATTTTTACTTTTTCTGCCTTTGATTTTTCGAAGTTTAACATTAATTAATTCTATTGATTATATTTGATAAATTAATCAATATACTATGATTCAAGCAAGCTCAGATTTTATTTTGATAAATTATTATAATTGTTTTTTCGATGACTATGATTTTATTAGTTTAGTGATATTTGAGGAAGAAAATTTATATTTTTTGATTTTATAATATATCTATGACTATATCTTTGTTTAAGGTGACTATAATCATTTTCAAGTAGTTATCTCTAGCATTTCTATATTGATTGTTAAAGCCCAGATATTTTATTTCTTCTTTGGACTAGTTATCTAGAACGATTCATATTTCTATATTTATCTATATCTTTTTATATGTCATAATCTTTTACAACCTCAATTGTTTTACTTATTTGATCATTCAATTTTATTTTGCTTCTTTTTATTTTCTTATAGTTTTAAGTATATATCTGTAATATTTTATGTAAATTTTATGAAAATTTAGACTGATTATTGATATTTTATTATCTACTTTTATTTTAAATCATGTTTGACATTAAATTTTGTTAAGATTTTATAATTTGTCGAGCTTATTCAATCATAGATCTCACATTTCCATGAATTTTAGTCAAAGAGGTCTTTTTTTAATTATTATATTTCATATATAAATAAATATATCAAATAAATTTATCATTCAATCAATAGTTTATATAAGAACTCTAATCATTAGTTATATTTTTTGATTTTTTATAAATAATTTTGATAGGTCAAAGTATGATTATAAGAAGTTTATTTTTCATATGCCAACATACAGAAAGCATTAAGTTATTTAATCCATGATTTTTACAATTATAAGTCTATTTAATTTTTTGATATAATTGCTATAAGTCGACTATATGCACTATAATCATTAGGATTTTTTTATATAAATCCATGCAATAATTATATTTCTATCTTGACTATTTATTGATGAAATATTACTAAAAATATCTCATAAAGTTTGATTCTATAAAGCCAGCATTGATAATTTCTATGAAATCTTTATAAAATTTTCTTCATCAAGTCATTTTCCTTTCTATATAACTAAATTAATTATTATTTATTCATGATTTGATTATTAATGATAGAATTTATCAATCTCAATCTAAATTAATAATATGAAAAGCTTTTTTTATTTTTGTAGCATATAGTAGCATTAAATCTTAATTATCTTAAAATATTTAATTTATTTTATAAAAGTAAATATCTTTTTATTGACCATGCTCTATCATTTTAGCCATTCATTATTAAGATTATCTATGCATACATATTATGAGAAATATTTATTTATTAAATTACTTTTGTTTTTAATAGTTATTTAATTGTTATGGGGTAATATTTATCGAAAAAATGATGACGAATGCATAAACAATTTTATTAGATCTTAATATCTTAAGGGAACATTTAGTTAGGAATATGCTCAATTTAATCAAATTGAATATCAGTAAAGAGAGATTAATATATTTGCTTTATTTACTATAGTTTTAAAGTATCAGATTAATCTTTCATTTATAATATTATAAAGATATTGATATAATTAAAGATAAATTATCATTTCTGAGATTACTAAACTTGCTCATCTTCATTTTATTGCATTTATTAAGCTACTTCTTCAATCTTTTATAAATTTAAATCGATTTATTTCCCTTCATTTGGAAATATTTGAATAAATTATGTTCTACATTATGGACATTTAGAATTTATTTTTGTCCAGTCCTCAATACATTATCTATGAAAAAAATGTTTACAAGGGGTTAAAATAGGATGAAAACCTACTCGATTTTTAGTTATACATATTGAACAAATTTTTTATGCTTGTTATTAATATGATAAATCTTCAAAATAATAATATTTTTTTGGGCCAGCAATACTATCATTGGGGTAAGGATAATCATTATAATAGGGTTATATCAAACCAAGTCGTTGCAAATTTTATTATCTTTGTCTTAATAATCTTTGCTATACTTAAAATCCACCTAGAGCCAATAGATAATATTTTCTTTTTATGAAACCATGTAAAAAATGTATAAAGAATAATAAAGAAATGATGAAATGGACCATAATTAAAGCACCGATAGCTATAGGCATTCCTAATTTTAAGCAAATAAAACAGTATAAAGGATGACCTTAAAATCTTGTCCAAAACATAAAAGCAGTTAAAAAATACAAGATTTGTATTACACTTACTATTACTAGAAATCTTTTGATTATTTTTTAATACTTGATGATATCTATTTATGGCATAAGAAGAATGAAATAGTGCATGATTGATTGACCTAAATAAAATATTGCCAAGAATAAAAAGAAAGAAGTAGAACAGCTATCACCTATAGTAATGAAACTAAGTATGATGCTGATCCCTACAATAGAAAGATCGAATCCTAGAAAAAATTTATGTAATATTCTTTCTCGTCTTTTTCTTTTTTCTGACGCATTTTATTAAATCATCATAGTATTTATTATATATCAAAAAAAAGATTTCATAAAGCACATAACAAAATAAAAACGATAATCAATACTATATTTATGATTCCATAAACCTTAAATTATTGCATCTTTATAAATTTATCTATTTTAGCTTTTTGTTATTTCTTTCGTTTCTTTTTCTTTATCTTTGCACTACTTTTGCTATCAGATGACATGTTTTATTATTATTTTGATAATTAATTTCTAGATGTTGTTTTTAACTTTAACATAATAAAATCATCTCTCTTGTATTCATCTTATTACAACATTGTTTTTATAATATTGTTAAATGATTTATATTCAGAATTATTTATGATCCATTTTCTTCTCTGCTATTTAATAAAATCTGCATGAGATCTTTAACTTGATTAATAAATAAAGTTTGTTCTTTCTTCAAGACTAAATTTCCCCATAGAACACATGAAGAGTAGTGTCAGTCCAAACGAATATAAGTCAAGTTTAAAGGGATCAAAATATTTGTCCTTAGGATGACGGATATGCCTCAAAAATTATGGTGAACTATATTAAACAGTTGTTAATTATATGATATATTTTTATGTATTCTTGACTTCAATAGTATTATCGAAATCAGATAGTAGATACTTTCCTTGATTAATTAAAATATTTTATGGTTTTATATCTCTATGAGCTAAATTTTATTTTTGCATATGTTATAATAATGTAAGCATCTGATAGAAAAAATTATAGATTTCTTCGCGACTAAAGTATTGCATCTTTTTTCTTCTATAATGTACATATTCATGCAAATTCATATCATATTTTTACATAAAAAGCAATAAGCTTAGATATTATTTGCCTTATTACTTCTACTTCTATTTCTCTTATACTTTTAATCTTTGATGCTAACTCCATCCACTTTTTGATTTTAGTATACTGATTCCCAAATACGATATTATATTATCATTTTTAATTTTTATTAATTTTTTGAAGATAGATATGATATCCTCATCATAGGATATTTCTTTAATGATAAAATTAGTTCTTGATTATTTATGAATGAAATGACCGACAAAATATTTGCTTCTACTGATTAGTTGTTTGTATTCAAATTAATCTATCGAAAAATAATTGAAAGGCTTTAATTCTTAACTTTGGCCTTGCATATAATATATTATTAATTATTTTCATTAGATTATATGTTAACTAAATTAGTCCGTTTTTCTGATAAATCGATTATTGTACTTCAATTATAATATAGGCATCGATTCATTAAATGTTAAAAAATAATTGTAAAAAAGGACAAGTAAATATATAAAAAAATATTTAAAACTTTTAAGAAACTCATAAAAATAATCAAGATTAATATGTATATGGAGTTTTATATAACAAAGGAATAATAATATTAATATGCTCTGTATTTATAGAGTATAAATTATCAAGAGGTCTTTCTCAAGTACTATTTTTATTATCTAGATTTATCACATAGAGAATATATATAAAAATTGTAATAAATAGTAATAAATATTTTTTCAATAAAAAATAGTGAGTATGTTGCCTGGATACAAAATAATGGGTTTAAATGTCATATAATCTAATGTATTTCATCCATATCAAACATATATGGAGTTTGATGTTGCTTTGCCTTAAAAGACGAAATCAAAATTATGAATAATTGATGATTTTTTATATTCATCATAATCATATAATATTAGACTTTTTAAAATATCATATTACAATATTTTTACCTTACCGAAAAGCATTAATACATATTATTTGATTAATTAAATCACAAATCAATCATTTTAATATAAAAATTATAAATAATTAAGATAATGAGCAAAAATCTTAAATTGTATAAAAATTTAAGATCATATAAACATCTAACATTTTTCAATTTGATCAATCATATCTTATGCAATAGTATCCTTCAAAATGAATATATCTCGTCTTCATTTCCATCAATATATAAGACCACATCATAAATATTTAGTAAATCAATAACGAATCTATTCTTATATCATACTTTCTGTAAAGTTTTTACAACTGGATCGAATCTGAATGATGTAAATATAAATACTCAATATTTAGTTAAGCAAAGTATAATTTTCAATATGTAGATATACCAAGGTTATTAACTTTTTATGGTTTATCAGTATAAAATTATAATAATACTAATCAACTTGATGAGAATAGTCGAAAATATAAATAAGCAGCATAATAAGCATCCAAACACGAAGATAATATCATTTCTATTAGAATATCTACACTTATTAATACAAAATTATTAAGAAAATACAATAAATCAATAGAACTAAGGGATAAAATATGGCAATAATATAGTAAAGATGGAATATTAAATGCTTAAAGCTTATTTTTAGCATTTAAAAACATATATTCAGGAGTAACTGATGAAGATATGCAAAGTTATTTAAAAAATATCCACAATTTTCATGGCTAAAATTTAAGAGAAGTAAATCAATCAGTTATTATAGTTTTAAACAACTGAATATTAATTTAAATCAAACCATCATCCATTTTATCTCTATCAATCATAAAAAAATAACTAATTGTTGATAAATATCTTATCCCCTTTAGATAATATATAAAAAAGATAGTTATAACAATTTCATAAAAGAATTCATTTAATTGCTTAAGGATAATAATATGTATTTATTTTTTAATATAGAAACAAAGCGATCTAAAAATAATTATTTAAGGATAGCAATCTTTTTATGAAAAAGCTATCCAATCCATATCTTAACAGCTACAAAATCATTATAATAAATAAAAAGCTTATATATTTAGTACTAATCAAGGATATTTTATAAGATCAAAATAATATCTAGATTATCAGATTTATTTAATAAGAAAAAATAATCTTTTTTTAGCTATCAATTTAGTTAAAGGACAACATTTAAATGAATAGCAAAGTTTGAAGATATAAAAAAATAATATAAGTCATATTGTTTAAAATTATTAATAATCATCATCAAACTTTTTGAATAACTTTACAACAATAATCAAATAAAATTTTAAAGGATAAGTTTTAGCTACAAGTAATAATGAAGAAACTGTTCAATCATTATTATAAATTAAAAGAAAAGGTCTTCAGTCCTCTGAAACAAAAGTAAGTTTTATTCAATTTTGTGGAATAGGCTAAAACTTATCTAATAAATTACTTGATTTAAGACAAAACGTTTATAAAACTACCCCTTACGGAGAAGTAAATGTTGTTGCCCCTTTAATTGTCAGTAAAATATAATAGTTATCAAAAAGTAAATCAAGCTATGCATATAGATTGAATTTAATGAAAAAATAATTATCATATAGATTGTTTAGTCAATGATTAATAAGTATTAATTTATATATAAATTTAATAGATTTTAATAATTTAGTAATTAAATTATGCCTATTAATCTTAATTCCATTATTTATGTTATAAAATTATACATATAATATTCTATTTATAGAAAATGACAGCATTTCTTAAATTAGCACTTCTCACATTGTTAATCTCATTAGCTCGTCCAGCCTATATATACTTTTAAGGAGTTTAAGTTGATCCTACTTTAGTTTATCAGGTTCAAGTCGCATGTGATAGATTACAAAAACAAATTTAGAAAACTTATGGTAGATTAAATTTTAGAGGTTCCACTTCAGCCACTGCAACTAACTATTATATTAGAACATTTGCTGCAAACTATTTTTTAAAGTTATTATCAAACTCACCATAAATAGCTAAATATAACAATGTAGTTATCGGATAAAATGTAAATACTAAAGGAAATCGTAACATTATTATTGGAAACAATGCAAACGTTGTTGGAAATTCAAATTATGTTTTTAGTGATACTTATCTTAATAAAAAATCAACACCTGTAGATAATAGTTTGATTTTAGATGAATGGCTCATAAAACTAATTTTATTAAATGAACCAAAGTATTTTGAAAATCCTAAGTCATACATATACAAACATTGATTATAAATATTATAATTTCTATATATATTTTTATTTAATTAAGATTTTATATATTATTAGGGTATTATAAATAAAAAGTTTTGATTCATTATAGATAAATTTACCTCAATCAATGGCTTGCAAAAAATATGATTTGAAAAGATTAATGATTGATTTTTTTAATAAAAAAGCATATTTCAATAAACTTAAATTAGATAGCTTATGATTTTTTATAATTTATGTCAAATTTAAATCTTCTATATATATATTATAAAAATAGAAGAATTTTTGACAATGAGTTCAGCATATTATTTAACACCTACTCAAGATAAGTATAGAACAGCTAAATGGGGATATGATAATGATCAATAAATGCCAAGTACATATCATAAAAGCCCATCTATAAACAAATCCACTTAATACGGATAAAGATCTCAATATAAATCATATGCAGTTTCAAGACTATAAACCGCTAAGAAGAACATTGATTAAGTTATTTCTGATATTTCTTAAAAAAAACATATGAATGATTAGGCACTAAGATAAGTTAGAAGTGTTAACTCTTAAATCATCTAAGAATTTAGAAGACATAATGCACCATACTAACGAAAAGATATTTCCAAATCTGCAGTTAGTCCTGTTACTTTAAAAAGTGCTTAATATTTACATTATCAAGATCAAGATCAATAATATTCATTAAGAAGTCGCTTAAATTAATAATTAAGAAAAAACAACTAACTGATGAAGAGATTGAATATATTGGAGAGATAAAACTAATTATTAAAACAAAATCAATTAGTCAGCTTCAGATCTACCCCTAAAAATATATAACTCTAAGCATAAAACCGACGATTAAAAGATCAATTAGCCAACATATCTATGATCCCTCAACAACTTTTCGATGAAATGGAATAACTTAAGAGATAAAATCATCATTTAAGAACTGATACAGTTAGATTGCTTAAAAAAGTCGAAAGATTTTGATTACTATAACTTCATTATATATAATAACATAATATCATAAGAATTCATTATAAATTTTTAGCTTAAATAAAAGCATTATATGTCTATAAATATAATAATTTAACATAAAAGATTTTATGGTAAAAGTCATATTAACATTTAAAAAAGATAACCTTACACTAAAGAACAAAGACTATAATTTATAGATCAATCAAAAAGTAATTCAAGATGAGATTGTCAAATTAACAACTTTATCTATAGATAATTTCTAGATTTTCTATGTAGATAACTAGAATGATGAAATATCTCTTATTGCTTAAGATGATTATGATATTGCTAAAGAACAATTTGGTAATTAAACTGTTACGTTTATTGTCAGACCTATAACTAATGAGCCTATTGCTTTTATTTAATAGTAAGTAAAAACTATTGAAGTAGATTCTAAGAATATTAAATAAGATATTAAACAATAAAAGCCTAATAAAAAATAAAAATAAGGAAAGGACAAACAATAAAAAAAATAAAAAAGTAAATCAAAGGAATTGCTCATAAAACAAAAATCTAAATAAATCATTAAAAACTAAATGAAATAAAGCAATGGATCCCCTATTATATAAGATATAAATGAGATTAAGATCATAATAAAAGAAGACTAATAATAAAAAAAATTAAAATAGAAATAATAGAAGAAACAGAATAAGATAAAGAAAGAAAAAATAGCTTAATAGAAAAAGAAAGAAAAATAGATCAAGTTACTTAAAGCTGCTAAATTAAAATAAATTGCTGAGGCTAATGATTTATCTATTAAGGAACAATAACTATAGAAAAAATTAGAATTATTAATGAGAAAATTGCTTAAATAATAATGTTTTATCGATAAAGAAGTATAAAATTAGACAAGCATTAAATCTAAATAAATTAATTATTTATCTCTGAATAAATTCACATAAAAAATATGCTCAGTATGTAATTCAAAGATTTAAACTGTTCCATTTTACATGAATAATCATAATCAAATTTATTGTGATATATGCTAATCAAAATCAGATAGTACATAAACTTTAGTAAAAATAAAGAACAAATAATACATAAACAATCTGATAATGTCAAAACATGTTTCTGTTTTTAAATAAGATTTAAATTAAGAACAGTTAAATGAAATATCTAAAAATTAATCAAAGGCAAGATTCCTTAAAATTATAAAGAAAAATGCTAATAATTAGTTTGTGAATATGCTTAACAAATAAATTTAACATTTCACTTTGTAATAAAATAATGAAAAATTACAGAAAAAGTAAGCATAGAAATTATTGAGAAAGGAACAAGAGGCTATCAATAGAGAATAATAAAGAAAAAAGAAGTAATAGGAAAGACTAAGAAAATAATAATAAAAATTAAGAAAGAAGAAGTAAAAATAACTCCAAAACTTAAAGCCCCAAAATGAAAAAGTAGATATGCTATAAAATATATAACAAGAATAATCTAAAAAATGAATATAATGATTTTTGATTTAATCTAATAATCAGTGATATATGATCTAATTTTATAATTAATAAGAAGAATGAAATTTTATTATAATTATAATGTAGTAATTAAACTGCCCTCTTTGTAAAAATTAATATAATGAAAATAATCCACCTCGGTTACTAATAATGTGTGGACACACCTTTTGCCATAACTGCATCAAAAATAACATCAAAAATAATAATTATAAGTATTAAATATCTTGTCCTCTTGATAGATTGACTATAAATATTGATTCTAACACACCTTCGCATTTTCCAAGAAACGTGGCTATATTATAATTGATATCACATTATCGCAAACAAAAAGTAACTAAGTGTTTAAAAGGAAGTTGCAAGTCTATGATTTTTGACTAGAGTTATGATTTTTCAATCAGCGGACAAAAATAATAATCGTATTATATATAATAAAGAAAAATATCTAAGAGTCAAATATTTATAGATAATGATTTTGAGCTAGTTGAAAAAAACTAGGATTATCAATGTCTTCTACATCGAAAGCCATTAGATATTATTTGTACTTAATGCCGATGCAATATATGTGCCTAATGTGCTCTTTTTGGCATGCATAAAAATCATAAATTTACAACAATGAAATAACTTCTTTTGAAACAAGATATTTTCATAAAAAAGGCCAACTAAGTAATATAATCACATCATCCAATATGGTAAAAACTAAAAAACGGCGAACTATAATTATAAATAAATGAAATCCTGTAGAAAAAGAAATAATTTTTAATTTATGAATTATCATCAATAGTAAAACACTTAACAACTTAAATTTAAAGATATTAAAAACATCAAAAATAGCTTATAGAATAACATATTACATCTATGAAAAGCAAATTAAAAGAATAATTAAAAAATAATATACATAGTAACATTAAATTTTAAGAATGGCTATGCAATATTGAACAATATAAAAATTCCTAAGATAAAAGTATAGATCATTTGATTAATATTAGCGAATTAACTAATAAATAGAATAATCAGATCTAAAAGGGTAAGGATTTAGTATAAAATGTTAAATAATAAGTTATTAATTTTTGGAATAGCTTATAAAAACAAATAGAATATCCTAAAATAATATTGTTTTAATCAATTAGTAAGTACTTATAGCAAAATTTAAAACTAAAATATGCTTAATAATAAAAATAACATCATCGACAATCGTTAGAGGATATAAGTGAACTTAAAATATGGTCTGAAATCAATGTTTCAGCTATATATGAAAAAGATATAATATAAGAACCTCTAATAAATTCTAAAAACTCTGATAAAATTATAAATATATCAGAGACTAATTAAGGATCAATTAATAATCTAAGCTAAATATTTAAGCAAATCGATTGTATTTATCAATAAAAAGATATAAAATAAAGTATGCCTGTATTAAGAAAAGTAAGAAGTAAATAATCATTAATACAAACTAGTAATATAAGAAACAAAACAAACTTAATTTTAAAAAGCCCTAAAGGCAAACTTAAAACATAATTTTCATCAACTAAGCTAATATCACCAACTATGTCTACAATAAAAAACAGTTTAAAAAAACATAGTTTAAAACTTAAATAATGTGATAAATTTAATAAAATGGTTGATGGCCTGTAAAGCAACTGTTTATAATTAGTTGATTTGACAGGATATGATTTAGGAGATGATATTGCTAAATAAGTATGTATTAAGATTTTATAATGCAATAAAGTAAAAATGTTAAAGTTGATGAAAAATCAATTGACTGACAATAGCATAAAAGATGTTATAGAGACACTTAAAATAGTAGATTATCTAAATTTAGCACAAAACGGCTTTACCTAAAAAATATTATAAAATTTGATTATCTTTGGGTCAAAGAATACTTTAACTAAATTAAAGAACGTGCAATTAGGCCAAAATCAGATAATAAACCGTCGTTTAAAATAGAAGATATAATAACTAAAAAGATATAAAATAAATATAACATTTTGATTTTTTGTTTTCTTGTATATAATAATTATTTTATATAACTTGATATATCAATGTCATAAGAATAGCAGCCAGCTTCCCCTACTAAAAGCAAGATTAAATAGATGAGAAGAATTGCCTAAAGAACATAGGCGCCAACAGATAAGACCTAATTAGTAACATATTTAAACTAAAGAATAAGACAAGCATAAGTAAATATCTATTAATTTTAGGATGCATTAAACGATACATAATAATTATTAGATAGTGAAATCAAATAAAGATAAAAAATTAGTTAGATGATTTAAAATAGAAACAAACAACTATAAAAATTATATCAAATTGACCAAAAAGGATTACCATAAAAAATTAAATAAAAATTAACAGAGATACTAACAACGACCATCAGCCAAAAAGTAGATGCATAATAAAATCTACATTAAGAAAAAAATAGAAATTATTAGTTCAAAATGGTGTATTAATTGATTTATACAGATATGGTGAATTAAAATGGGAAGAAAAAAATATTACGCATCAATTGACTGAACAAAGTAATAAAGAAAATAAATTAAATTAATAAATTACACAAATATAAGCTAAAAGTAGTGAACATTAATAATAAATTAAAGGATTATAAGAAAATTTCAATGCTCTTAAATAAAAAAAGGAAGGATTAGAGAATAAATACTTGCAAATGAAAGTTGCCTTGGATAGGATGAATGATTTAAAAGCTGTTCTTAATAGATTCTTTGGAAGCTAAGATCTTTTTGATTAAAAAATGGATTTAAAATAACAAAGAGTACAGAGAGTTTAAATACCACAAAGTAGATAGAGTCAACCAAGATTAATAAATAAAGAGACTAAAACACAGTCTAAATTAAAACCTTTGAACTATTCATCTAAAAATGATGATTAAGATTTTTGGAGAGGTGATTTTTCTAAAGCAAGAAATTGATTTTTATTAACTTATATAAAAAATATTAACAATAGATATGTATAAACAAAGAAATTTAATAATCTTTATATCTTTATTTATGATTTAATAACATATAATACTCATTTATTCGTCTTAAAATACATAATATGATAGTAGTATAATAATCATTCATAATAAGTCATTTGTTCTATTCTTAAAACTATAGCAATAGTTTTTGGATTAATCTACATTACTTTGAAGGACATTAGCATCTAAATAGCTTACTTTAATGACATTCTGATGAGGTCTATAAAGTTATGGATAAAATGGATGATTTTCTTTTAGAAGCTGATAGTGATTTCTTAAGTTAAACTCAGGAAGGTTCAATTTTGTATTGCCTTTGATTAAAGTTGTTGTATATTTCATTGTATTACTTGTAGAGTTTGATTCAAAAGGTGTTTTATTGTTTGTTTATTGATTCCACTTCCACATTCTTTTAGAAAATATTATATTATTATAAATTCTAAATAACAATATATAAACAATCATTATATTATCATTTATTTTCCATCAAAATACCCAATAATCTTAATTCCACTTATGATCTAATAAGTCTTTATAATAAACTACCCTTTTCCATTGATCACTGTTTTTTATCCTTAATTATCACCTTTAATCAAATATTTTTGATGATCTAAAAATACAATTCCAGATTATTGACCTTTTTAATTTTTCAAATAGATATTAATAATAACATTATTTACATTTTTATTAAGAACATATATCTTTTGATCATTTGTTTATTACTCATCTTTAATTTTCTTGTATCCTTTTTCTTTTAATAATTGTTAAATTACTGTTAGTTGCTTAGCATCGATATATTGATGCTTATCAATAATCTTCTTTTATATTTTATCAATGATAATACTAATATTAATAGATGATTCTTTTATTTGATTTTAATTATTTCTTTTTTTCATAAATGATTTTTATGTAGATGATTCTGTATTAATTACATTGTTATTGATCTTTTTATATAATTCTGGTTAATTTGACTATATATGTTTGACGATTATCATAAATAATAGATATATTTATTTTAATTCAAATTAATGATTATAAACATTCGATTTTTATTTGAGATTAATGACCCAATTTAGATATTTTAATAGTATTGATTTAGATACAGATTTTAGATTGTTAGATAAGAAACATACGTATATATGTTTTATTATTCTGTTATTTAATAAATCAACTGATACATTATTACTATTAGTATTTTTATTTAATT
>Ga0169931_10008105_pt1 | contig 15415 bp, 9 predicted proteins | sample Kivu_15m_20L_FD_129675 | JGI IMG/M metagenome (GOLD analysis project Ga0169931, IMG submission 129675) | Freshwater microbial communities from Lake Kivu, Western Province, Rwanda to study Microbial Dark Matter (Phase II) - Kivu_15m_20L... | ecosystem: Environmental > Aquatic > Freshwater > Lake ... | reverse complement strand
CGGCCTGCGCCACGCCGTGCTTCTCGTTCTTGCGGGCGTTACCGTCGTCCCAGTCGAAGCCGATGATGCGCGCGAGATCGATCATCCATGTACATTATCATCATATACACGCATCTGTGAACTTGCCGTCCGCCGGGTGCTCCCTGCGTTGTGGGAAGTCCATCACACGCAGCCCGATGTTCAGCGGTTACGGTCAGTGGGTACGATTTCGTAAGGTTCAGAAAACGACAATCAGACCATGACCTTGCAGAACCACTCACGCTTCAACGTCTGCCCGGCCTGCCTGATCAGCCGGCCCGCGCCGCGCGCCGCGCACGCTTGGCCGCCCCCGCGTCGGTGGCCACCGAGCCGCGCGTGAGCGCCGAGGCCGGGCCGCGCTCCATCGCCGCGGCCTCGTCGCGCGCAGGGCCCCGGCCCCCGATCGGCCCGCCGCGCGCCTCCTCGCGCAGTCGCCTCGACTCCTCCAGCAGGTAGCGCTGGTAGTCGTCGAGGTCGCCGTCGAAGGGCACGACCGCGCCCCGCCCCACCAGCCAGAACTCGTCGCACACGCTGCGCAGCAGCGCCCGGTCGTGGCTGACCAGCATCAGCGTGCCCTCGAACCGGTTCAGGGCCATGGCCAGTGCCTCGCGGGTCACCAGGTCCAGGTGGTTGGTGGGCTCGTCGAGCAGCAGCAGGTTGGGCCGCTGCCAGACCATCATCGCCAGCACCAGGCGGGCCTTCTCGCCGCCGCTCATGGTGCCCACCGGCTGGCGGATCATCTCGGCGCCGAAGTGGAAGCTGCCGAGGAATCCGCGCAGCGCCTGCTCGCCGGTGGCCTCGCGCGAGGCGCCGCCCGACTCGCGGGCCAGCCGGACGAGGTGCTCGAGCGGCGTGTCCTGCGGTCGCAGCACGTCGAGTTCCTGCTGCGCAAAATAGCCGATCGACAGGCCCTTGCCCTCGGTGATCTCGCCGCCCAGCGGCGCCAGGTCCCGGGCGATGGTCTTGACCAGCGTCGACTTGCCCTGGCCGTTGGCGCCCAGGATGCCGATCCGCTGGCCCGCCAGCACCGACCGGCTGATGCCGCGCACGATCACCCGGTGCTCGCCGTCGACCACGTACCCCACGTCGGCGCCGGAGATCGACAGCATCGGGTTGGGCAGGTTCAGCGGCTCCTTGAACTCGAACTCGAAGTCGGCGCCGGCCAGCATCGGCGCGACCTTCTCCATCCGCTCGATCGCCTTCACGCGGCTCTGGGCCTGCTTGGCCTTGCTGGCCTTGGCCTTGAAGCGGTCGATGAACCGCTGCAGGTGCGCGATCCGGTCCTGCTGCCGGGCGAAGGCGGCCTGCTGCTGCAGCAGCTGCTCGGAGCGCAGCGCCTCGAAGACGCTGTAGTTGCCGCCGTAGCGGGTCAGCTGGGCGTTGTCGATGTGCAGCGTCACCGTCGTGACCGCGTCGAGGAACTCGCGGTCGTGGCTGATGACGATCATGGTGCCGGGGTACGACTTCAGCCAGGCCTCGAGCCAGACCAGCGCGTCGAGGTCGAGGTGGTTGGTGGGCTCGTCGAGCAGCAGCAGGTCGCTCGGACACATCAGCGCGCGCGCCAGCTGCAGCCGCATCCGCCAGCCGCCCGAGAAGCCGTTCACCGGGCGGTCGAGCGCGTCCGGGCCGAAGCCCAGGCCGAGGATCAGCGCCTGCGCCCGAGCGGTCGCGTCGTGCGCGCCGGCGTCGGCGAGGTCGGCATGGGCCTGCGCGATCGCGATGCCGGCGTCGGGATCGTCGGGGTCCCGCACGAACCGCGCCTCGGCAGCGACCAGCGCATGGCGCAGGGCGACGAGGCGCGTGTCGCCGCCGACCACGAAGGCGGTCGCCGGCTCGTCGGTCTCGGGCATGTCCTGTGCGACCTGGGCGAGCCGCCACTGCCGCGGGAACGCGCATTCGCCGCTGTCCTCGTGGAGCGAGCCGTTCAGCAGGCCGAACAGGGTCGACTTGCCGACGCCGTTGCGCCCCACCAGGCCCACCTTCTCACCGGGCGCAAGCGTCACCGACGCATGATCGAGCAGCACCTTCGCGCCGCGGCGAAGGATGAGGTTCTTCAGGACGATCAAGGCGGCAGGCGCTCCGGCTGTGAGAGAGTGGGCCGGGACGGCCGGGCGCATCGCTGCGGCGCCGCGATACTAGCAGGCCGGGCATGAAGCGCTGACTTCGGTCAACCCGTGGCCATTCGCGGCTGACACAATGGGCTTGACGACCGGCCTCGAGGTCCGCGGCATCGATCCGGGCACAGCCCATGGACTACGCGACCCCCCTTCCATCCACCCCAGCCCGGGACCCGGTGTTCCGCGCCCGCGGCCTGGGCAAGGTCTACCGCACCGGCGAGGTCGAGGTGGTGGCGCTGCACGACGTCGACCTCGACGTGGGGCCGGGCGAGTTCATCGTGCTGCTCGGCCCCTCCGGCAGCGGCAAATCGACACTGCTGAACATCCTGGGCGGGCTCGATACGCCCACCCACGGTCGCTTCGAGTTCCGCGGCCGGACCTTGTCGGGCGCCGACGACGCAGTGCTCACTGCGTTCCGTCGCCAGCACGTCGGCTTCGTCTTCCAGTTCTACAACCTGATCCCCAGCCTGACGGTACGGGAGAACGTGGAGCTGGTCACCGACATCGCCCCCGACCCCATGCCGATCGACGACGCGATCGAGCGGGTGGGCCTGACACCACGCCGCGATCACTTTCCGGCGCAGCTCTCGGGCGGGGAGCAGCAGCGAGTGGCGATCGCCCGCGCGATCGTCAAGCAGCCCGACGTGCTGCTGTGCGACGAACCCACCGGCGCGCTCGACTACGCCACCGGCAAGCGGGTGCTGGAAGTGATCGCGCGGATCAACGCCGAGCTGGGCACGACCGCGATCGTGATCACGCACAACGCCGCGATCGGGGGCATGGCCGATCGCGTGATCCACCTGGCCGACGGGACGGTGGCGCGCACCGAGGTGCCGCCGCGTCGCCTCACGCCGGCCGAGCTGTCGTGGTGACGCCGTGAAGGTGCTCGACCGCAAGCTCGTGCGCGACCTGCGGCTGATGTGGAGCCAGGCGCTGACGATCGCGCTGGTGGTCGCCAGCGGGGTCGGCGGCTTCGTGACCAGCCTGTCGGCGGTCGACTCGCTGGCGGCGGCGCGCGACGCCTTCTACGAGCGGGCGCGCTTCGCCGACGTGTTCGCCGAGCTCAGGCGCGCACCCGAGTCGGTGCTGCCCGCGCTGCTGGCGATCCCCGGGGTGGCCGACGCGCAGGCCACCATCGAGCACACCGTCCGGATCGACCTGCCCGGCGTGGGCGACCCGATCCTCGGCCGCCTGATCGGGGTGGATCCGCGCACGCCGCCGCGGCTGAACCGGGTCACGGTGCGCGCCGGCCAGGCGCTGCAGGCCGGCGACCGCCCGGGCGGGCTACGCGACGACGGCTCGATCGAGGCGCTGGTGTCCGAGGGCTTCGCGCAGGCGCACGGGCTGCGCCCCGGATCGCGGGTCGGCGCGCTGATCAACGGCCGGCACCGCAGCCTGGTGATCGCGGGCACCGCGCTGTCGCCGGAGTACGTGTTCGCCGGGCTCGGCGGAGCCCCCGACCTGCGGGGATTCGGCGTGTTCTGGATCGACCGCGACGCGCTCGCGGCGGCCTACGACATGCGGGGCGCGTTCAACCGGGTGGCGCTGCGGCTGGCGCCGGGCGCGGCTCCCGAGCCGGTGATCGAGGCGCTCGAGCGGCAGCTCGCCCGCTGGGGCGTGCGGGCGCCGCACGGCCGCGCCGACCAGCCCTCGAACCAGATGCTCGAGGCCGAGATCCGCGAGCAGCGGGTGATCGGCACCGTGCTGCCGGTGATCTTCCTGGCGGTGGCGGCGTTCCTGCTCGACGTGGTGGTCTCGCGCCTGGTGGCCACGCAGCGAGAGCAGATCGCCGCGCTCAAGGCGCTCGGCTATCCCGACCGCACGATCGCCGCCCACTACCTGAAGCTCGTCTTGCTGATCGCTGCGGCCGGACTGGCGCTCGGGCTGCTGCTGGGCAGCCTGATGGGCGAACGGCTGACCGCGCTGTACGGGGAGTTCCTGCGCTTTCCGGTGTTCCAGCACCGGCTGGCTCCGTGGCTGACGGGCGTGGCCGCCGCGGTGACCACGCTGACCGCGGTAGCCGGCGCGCTGCACGCCATCCTCGGCACGGTGCGGCTGCCGCCCGCAGTGGCGATGCGACCGCCGGCTCCCGGGCACTACCGGCGCACGCTGCCGGAGCGGCTGGGCATGGCCGGCGGCCCGGCCCTGAGGATGATCCTGCGCAACGTCTCGAGGCGACCCTGGCGCGCCGGCCTGTCGATCGGCGGCGTGGCCGCCGCGCTGGCGCTGGTGGTGATGGGGAACTTCCTGCGCGATGCGATCGACGCGATCCTCGATTCGGCCTTCAACCGGGCGATGCGCGCCGACGTGATCGTCTGGATGACCGAGCCGACCGACGACGCCGCCCGTCACTCGCTGGCCCGCCTGCCCGGCGTGATCGCGGTGGAGTCCGGCCGCGACGCGGCGGTGACCTTCCGTGCCGGCCACCGCAGCCAGCGTGGTGCGCTCCAGGGGTTCGATGCGCAGCCGTCGCTGCGCCGGATCGTCGACGTCGACGGCCGCAGCTGGACCCCGCCCGCGGACGGGCTGCTGATGACCGACCGGCTGGCGGCCAAGCTCGGCCTGCGCGCCGGCGACCGGGTGGAGGTCTCGGTGCTCGACGGCCGGCGCCGCACGCTGCGCCTGACGGTCAGCGGCACCGTGCGCGAGACGATGGGCCTGAACGCCTACATCGAGCGCCGGGCGCTGAACCGGCTGCTCGGCGAGGGCGACGTCTCGACCCGGTACGCGCTGGCCGTCGAGCGGGGTGCCGAGCAGCGGCTGATCGACACCACCCGGACGGTGCCACGCATCGCCGGCGTGTTCAGCAAGGCGGCCCTGCTGCGGAACATGGAGGAGATCAGCGCACGCAACATCCGCATCATGAGCGCGGTGATGACCGCGTTCGCGGTCGTGATTGCGGTGGGCGTGGTCTACAACAATGCGCGGATCGCGCTGGCCGAACGCACCTGGGAGCTCGCCAGCCTGCGGGTGCTGGGCTTCACCCGCGGTGAGGTGTCGGCGCTGCTGCTGGGCGAGCTGGCGCTGACCGTCGCGGTGGCGCTGCCGATCGGAATGGCGCTGGGCTGGCTGCTGGTACGTGGCGTGACCGGCCTGCTCGCCTCCGACCAGTTCCTGTTCCCAGTGGTGATCGCGCCGCGCACCTACGCCTGGGCCGCCCTCGCCGTGGTCCTGGCCGCCGCCGGCAGCGCGCTGGTGGTGCGCCGGCGCATCGACCGCCTCGACCTGATCGCCGCGCTGAAGACCCGGGAGTGAGCCCGCGGAGTCCCGATGAACCGTCACCGAACTCGACTCCTCTGGCTGGCCGCCACGCTCGGCGCGCTCGCCCTGCTGGCCTGGGCCTTCGCCCCCCGGCCGGTGCCGGTCGAGGTGGCCACCGCCCGGGTCGGTCCCTTCGAGACGACGATCGAGGAGGACGGCCGCACCCGGCTGCACGATCGCTACCTCGTGTCGGCCCCGCTGGCCGGCCGGGTCTCGCGGATCACGCTGCGGCCCGGTGATCCGGTGCTCGCCGGGATGCCGCTCGCCACGCTCTCGCCCACGCTGTCGCCGCTGCTCGACGAGCGCACGGTGCGCGAACTCCAGGCCCGTCTGGAGGGCGCGGCAGCGAACGTGGAGCGGGCCGCGGCGCGGATCGCCCGCGCCGAGGTCACGCTGGCGCAGGCTCGCGCGGACGCCGGCCGCAGCGAGCAGCTGGCTGCGCGCGGCTTCGTGGCACCGACCCGGCTCGAGTCCGACCGGTTGGCAGTGCTGGCGGCCGAGAAGGAGCGCGAGGCCGCGGTGCAGGACCGGCGGGTGGCCGAACACGACCGCGAGCAGGCGCGCGCTGCACTCGCCACGGTCCGCCAGGGCACCGACCGGCGCGAGGCCACCTTCGTGGTGCGTGCGCCCGCGGCCGGCCGCGTGCTGCGGGTCGTGCTCACCAGCGAGACCGTGGTGCCGATGGGCGAACCACTGCTCGAGGTCGGGGACGTCGCCCAGCTCGAGGTCGTGGTCGAGCTGCTGACCGCCGATGCGCTGCGCATGCCGGCCGGTGCGCCGGTGCGGATCGACCGGTGGGGCGGCCCGTCGACGCTGGCCGGGCGGGTGCGACGGGTGGAGCCCTCGGCATTCACCAAGGTGTCGGCGCTGGGCGTGGAGGAGCAGCGGGTGAACGTGCTGATCGACCTGCTCAGCCCGCACGAACGTTGGGAGGCGCTCGGCGACGGCTACCGGGTGGGGGTGAGCATCGTCACGCAGTCGGTCGACGCGGCGCTGCAGGTGCCGGTGAGCGCGGTCTTCCCGCTGCCCCGCCCGGCCGCCGATGCCGGCCCCGCCGGGATGGCGGTGTTCGCCCTCGAGGGCGGTCGCGCCCGCCTGACCCCGGTGGCGGTCGGCGCCCGCAACGGCGCACAGGCCTGGGTGCGTGACGGGCTCGAACCGGGCACCGAGGTCATCGTCCACCCGCCTGCGACCGTCCGGGACGGCGTCCGGGTGCGGGTACGGCCGTCCTGAACGGCGGGTCGACCCGGACCGCGGTCGCGCGCGACGCGAATGCCGATGACGCCCGAGCGTCAGCCTGACCCGGGCGGCACCGGACGCACGCAGCGGAACCCGATGTGGCCGGTGCTGCTGTCGGGCGCCGCCGCGCTGCGGGCGGCCACCCGGTAGCGCCAGCAGTACGACGGGTGACACAGGTGGCTGCCGCCGCGCAGGACGCGGGCGGTGTCGAATTCGGGCCGGACCGGCTGCACGCAGGGGTCCTGGCGCGCACGGTCGGCGGACGCGCGGCGCAGCACGAACGGGTCGAAGCCGTCCTCGCACCACTGCCAGCAGTTGCCGGCCATGTCGTGCAGGCCGAATCCGTTCGGGGGGAAGGCGTCTACCGGCGACAGGCCGTAGTGGCCGTCGGCGCACTCGTTGCGGTCGGGAAACGAGCCCTGCCAGACGTTGCACCGGTGCACGCCGCCGGGCGTCTCGTCGTCGCCCCAGGGGTAGCGGGCGCCCTCGAGGCCGCCGCGCGCGGCGCGCTCCCACTGGGCCTCGGTCGGCAGGCACTTGCCCGCCCAGCGTGCGAACGCCTGCGCGTCGTGCCACGAAACGTGCACCACCGGCAGCCGCTCGCGGCCGTGCAGGGTCGATCCGGGCCCCTCGGGATGCCGCCAGTCGGCGCCGTGGACCTGGCGCCACCAGGGCGCCGCCGCGACGCCGCGAGTGGGCTCGAAATCGTCCGGCAGCAGGCCGGCGAACACCAGCGACCAGCCGACCCGCTCGGCGTCGGTCCGGTGGCCGGTGGCGGCCACGAAGCGCGCGAAGCGGGCGTTGGTGACGAGGCAGCGGTCGATCCGGAAGGCCGACAGCGCCACCGGACGCGACGGCCCCTCGCCGTCGGCCGGGTAGCCCTCGCGACGGTCGCAGCCCATCCGGAACGCCCCGGCCGGGATCGCCACCAGGTGCCGGTCGTCCTCGCCGGGCGACCCGCCGGTCAGCACGGCCGGGCTACGCGCGGCGGCCCGGCGCCGGCCGCGTTCACTGCCGCGCGAGGAAGGCGCTCGCCTGCGCCTGCCGGGCCTGCCGCTCGCCCCGGCCCGAGCGCTCCGGCAGCTGGAACACCAGCTGCACGATCCGGCCCTCGAAGGCGAACGGCGGCGCGTAGTCGGGGCTGACCGCCGAGCCCGGGTTGCGGCCCACGTGCATGCCGGTGGACGAGATCATCCGCATGACCTTCGGCACCTCGACCGAGCCGCAGTCCTGGCCGTCGATCCGCAGCGTGGCCCGCGCCGGGCCATCCTCGCGGCGCTCGAACGCCACCTCCACCCGGCTGCTGCCGGCGGGCACCGGCCGCGTCGACGCGACGCGGCTGTGGTGGCCGAAGCAGTTGTAGTCGAACACCAGCCGGTCGCCGAGCAGGTAAAACGCCATGCCGCTGGTGCGCTTGCCGTAGGCGAACAGGCAGCCCTCGGTGCGCTCGGTGGGGCGCTCGAGGTCGGCGATCACGGTGAAGCTGCGGTTGCCCAGGGGCGGCGCGATGTCGGAGTTCAGGTACGACACCGGCGGATGGAAGACGAAGCGGCGCCGGTTGCGCGGGTTGAACAGCCGCGGGGTGGGTCGCCACAGCTCGCCCGAGCGGTCGTCCAGCGGCAGCACGCCGTGCCGGCCGGCCTCGGCCCACCACAGCTCGATCATCTCGCGAAGCTTGTCGGGGTGCGTGGCGGCGAGGTCGTTCGACTCGGAGAAGTCGGTCTCGAGGTGGTAGAGCTCCCAACGGTCCTCTTCGTAGGGTGCGCCGCGCTGGTGCCAGGCCACCGCCTTCCAGCCGTCGGCCCAGATGCCGCGGCTGCCGAACATCTCGAAGTACTGGACCCGCTTGCGGCTGGGCAGCTCGCGCGACTCCGGCGCGAAGCTGTAGGCGAGGCTGGTGCCGGCGATCGGCTGCTGCGGCACGCCGTTGACCGACTCGGGCGCCGTCGCGCCCACGATCTCGAGGATCGTGGGCGCGACGTCGGTCACGTGGTGGAACTGCGTTCGCAGCCCGCCGGCGTCGTGCACGCCGGCCGGCCAGTGCACCACCAGCGGGTCGCGCACGCCGCCGCCGTGGGTGTTCTGCTTGTAGCGCTTGCCCGGGCAGTTGCCGGCCTGCGACCAGCCCCACGGGTAGTTGGTGTGCGAGTTCGGCCCGCCGATGTCGTCGATCCGCGCCAGGCTGTCCTCGAGCGACTCGGGCATGTTGTTGAAGTAGCGCATCGCGTCGATCACGCCGATCGCGCCGCCCTCCTGGCTCGCGCCGTTGTCGGACATCACCATCAGCACGGTGTTGTCGAGCTCGCCGATCGAGGCGAGGAACTCGGTCAGCCGCCCCAGGTGGTGGTCGGTGTGGTCGAGGAAGGCGGCGAACGCCTCCTGCAGCCGCAGCGCGAGCCGCTGCTCGCCTTCGCCCAGTTCGACCCAGGGCTTGACCCCCGGGTTGCGCGGCGCGAGCTGCGTGTCGGGCGGGATCACGCCCATCCGCTTCTGGCGCTCGAACCACTGCTCGCGGATCACGTCCCAGCCGGCATCGAAGCGGCCGCGGTACTTGTCGAGGAAGGCGGGCGGGGCCTGGTGCGGCGAGTGGGTGGCGCCGAACGCCAGGTAGAGCAGGAACGGCTTCTCGGGCACCAGCGACTTCTGGTCGCGCACGAAGCCGATCGCGTGGTCGATCAGGTCCTCGGTGAGGTGGTAGCCCTGCTCCGGCGTGCGCGGCGGGTCGACCGCGTGGTTGTCGTGGTAGAGCTCGGGCACGAACTGGTCGGTCTCGCCCTGCAGGAAACCGTAGAACCGGTCGAACCCGCGGCCCAGGGGCCACTGGTCGAAGGGGCCCGCCGGCGAGGTCTCCTCCATGGGCGTCAGGTGCCACTTGCCCACCGCGAAGGTGGCGTAGCCCACCGGGCGCAGCATCTCGGCCAGCGTGGCCGCGCTGCGGGCCACGGTGCCGGTGCAGTTGGGAAAGCCGGTGTTCCAGTTCGAGAGCCCGCGCATGCCCACCGAGTGGTGGTTGCGGCCGGTGAGCAGCGCCGCCCGGGTGGGCGAGCACAGGGCCGTGGTGTGGAAGTTGGTGTAGCGCAGGCCGCCGGCGGCCAGGCGGTCGATGTTCGGGGTGTCGATCGTGGAGCCGTAGCAGCCGAGGTGGGCGAAGCCGGTGTCGTCGAACAGCACCAGCACCACGTTGGGCGCGCCCTTGCGCGGCATCGGCAGCTCGGGCCACGAGGGCTCCGAATCGGCCACGGTCCGGCCGATGCGGCCGGCGAAGTTCCTGCTCATCTCGGTCGGTCCCCGGTCAGTTCTTCACCAGCCCGGCGGCCCGCGCCACCGGCGACCAGCGCTCGATCTCGCGCCGGATGAAGGCCGCGTACTCCTGCGGCGTGCTCGCGTGCACCTCGTAGCCCTGCTTGAGCAGCCGGTCGGCCACGTCGGTCTCCCGGACCGAGGCCACCAGGGTGGCGTGCAGCCGGTTGACGATGGCCGGGGGCGTGCCCGCCGGAGCCAGCAGCCCGTAGAACCCCGAACCGACGATCTCCGGATAGCCCAGCTCCACCACGGTGGGCACGTCGGGGACCAGCGGCGAGCGCACGTTGGAGTTGACCGCGATGGGGCGCAGCCTGCCGGCCAGCACCTGCGTGCCGCTGGGGATCCAGGAGTCGAACAGCAGGTCGATCGTCCCGGCCACGGTGTCCTGCATGGCCGGCACCGAGCCCTTGTAGCCGATGTGGTTGATCTTCGCGCCGATCTTCACCGCCAGCCCCGCGAGCATCAGGTGCGGCATCGACCCTTCGCCGGCGGTCGCGACGTTCAGCCCGCCAGGCGTGCTGCGCGCCGCGTCCACGATGTCCTGGAGCGTGCGGTACTTCGAGCCCGGATGGGCCAGGATGATCCCCGGGATGGAGGCCACCAGCGAGACCGGCGCGAAGTCCTTCTCCACGTCGTAGGGCAGCTTCATGCCGAGGGCGGTGTTGAGCGCGATCGGGGCGGCCGCGAACAGCAGCGTGTAGCCGTCGGGCGCCGCGCGCGCGACCATCTCGTTGCCGATCACGTTGGCCGCGCCCGGCCTGTTCTCGATGACCATCGGCTGGCCCAGCCGCTCGGCCATCTTCTGCGAGACCATCCGCGCCACCGTGTCGAGCGCGCCGCCCGGGGCGAACGGCACGATCACGCGGATGGGCCTGGACGGGTAGGCGTCGGGCGCCTGCGCGGCAGCGGGTGCCGGTGCGGCCACGGCACCCAGCACGGCCACGGCGAGCGCGGCGGCGAATGAACGGATCATGGGGGATGTCTCCTGGTCTCGGACATGGGCTCGCCGGCGGCGGCATGGCGCGCGCCGACCGGCTTCCGACGGGTCCAAGTTATACCGACCTGTCATGACAGGTCAAGCCGGATCAGGGGTCCGGCCGGCACCGATGCCGGCCCCCCGGGGGCGCGGCGTTCAGTCCACGGGATCGATCGGCGGGGGATCGAAGGCGCGCATCGGTGGCGGCTCCCCGGTGTGTCGCTCGACCTCGACCAGGCAGGTCTGGGCGCTGCAGCCCTGCGAGAGCGAGGACGCGCCCACGTCACGCGTGAGGGTGTTGGGATTGCCGTGCCGATCGAGCGCCGAAGGATCGCCGGGCCGCTCCGGATCCCACCAGGCGCCGGTGGAGAGCTTCACCACGCCGCGGCGCAGCCCGGGGTCGAGCCGGGCGCCGGCCAGGCAGGCGCCGCGGTCGTTCCAGACGCGCACCAGGTCGCCGTCGGCGATGCCGCGCGCCGCCGCGTCGTCGGGCTGCAGGTGGATCGGGGCGCGCCCGGCCACCTTGTCGGCCCGGCTCAATGCGGAATGGTCGAGCTGGCTGTGCAGCTTGGTGTGCGGCTGGTCCGAGAGCAGGTGCAGCGGGAAGCGGGCGGCCAGCGGGGCGCCGAGCCATTCGGCCGGCTCGAACCACGCGGGGTGGCCCGGGCAGTCGGGCAGCCCGAACGAGGCGATCCGCTCGCTGAACAGTTCGATCCGGCCGCTCGCCGTGGCGAGCGGGTTGGCCTGCGGGTCGGCGCGGAACGCCTCGAAGCCGACCACCGGGCGGCCGTCGTCGGGCAGCCGCACGCCGCCGGCCTCCCAGAACGCGTCGAACGCCGGGAGCTCGACCCCGGCCGGGCGCAGCCGAAGCGCCACGTCCTCGTACAGGCGCTCGAGCCACTGGCGCGCGTCGCGCCCCTCGGTGAACGCCTCGCCGCGCCCCAGGCGCGCGGCGAGGTCGGCGAAGATCGCATAGTCGTCGCGGGCCTCGCCGGGCGGATCGGCCAGCCGCCGCATCGCGATCAGCAGGCCGTCGCGGGTGGCGTGGCCGAGGTCCTCGCGCTCGAGCGTGCCGGTGGCCGGCAGCACGATGTCGGCCATCCGAGCGTGGGCGTTCCAGAACTGCTCGTGGACCACCACCGTCTCGGGGCGGCGCCAGGCCCGCGCGAGCCGGTGCAGGTCCTGGTGGTGGTGGAACGGATTGCCGCCCGCCCAGTAGACCAGCCGCACGTGCGGGTAGCGATGGGTGCCGCCGTTGTAGGTGAACGCATCCCCCGGCCGCTCGAGCATGTCGGCGATCCGGGCCACCGGGATGAACGCCTCGACCGGGTTGCGGCCCTGCGGCAGGGTGGGTCCGGGCAGCAGCCGGTGCGGGCTGCCCAGGCCGTTGGTGGGGCCGTAGGAGAGCGCGAAGCCGCCTCCCGGCAGCCCCACCTGCCCGAGCAGGCAGGCCAGCCCCACCGCCGCCCAGAACGGCTGCTCGCCGTGATCGGCGCGCTGCAGCGACCAGGCCACGTTGACGATGCTGCGGGTGGCGGCGAGCTCGGCCGCCAGCGCGCGCAGCCGGGCCGGCGCCACGCCGGCGATCGGGCCGGCCCATTCGGCGTCGCGCACCACGCCGTCGGTGCGGCCCAGCAGGTAGTCGCTCCAGCGCTCGAGGCCCACGCACCAGCGGGCGAGGAAGGCCCGGTCGTGGCGATCGGCCCGCAGCGTCTCGCAGGCGAGCGCGAGCATCACCGCGGTGTCGGTGTTCGGCCGGATCGGGATCCATTCGGGTGCGTGTCCCGGCACCTCCAGGTCGCTGCGCACCGGGCTGAAGTTGACGAAGCGGCAACCGGCTGCCGCCAGCGCCGCGAGACCGCCGGGCAGGTGGTGGTGCGAGGCGCCGCCGGCGGCGATCTGCGCGTTCTTGCCGGGCACGCCCCCGAAGGTCACGAACAGCCGCGTGTGCGCGGCCAGCGTGCGCCAGTCGTGCTGGTGGGCCAGCAGGTGGTCCATCGGCGCCACCACGTGCGGCAGCAGCACCCGTCCGGCGCCCAGGCTGTAGCTGTCGACGTGACGCACGTACCCGCCCAGCACGTTGAGGAACCGGTGGACCTGGCTCTGTGCGTGATGGAAGCGGCCCGCGCTGGCCCAGCCGTACGAGCCGCCGAACACCGCGGCGTTGCCGTGCGCATCGATCGTCCGGCGCAGCGCGTCGGCCACCAGGTCGAGCGCCCGCTCCCAGGGAACCTCCACGAACCGGTCGAGGCCGCGGCCCGCGCCGCGACGCGGATCGGCGGGTCCGGCGCGCAGCCAGCCCTCGCGCACCGCCGGCCGGGTGATGCGCAGCGGCGACCGGTAGGCCTCCCACATCGAGGCGCCGATCGGCGAAGGGCTCGGGTCCTCGCGCAGCGGCACGAGCCCCACCGGGCGCCCGTCGTGCCGGACCGCCTCGAAGGCGCCCCAGTGGGAGGAGGTCAGTTCGAGGTTCAGCGGCTCGGCACGGGTCATGGCTCGCTCCACGGCCCGGCCCGGCCGGCACCCGCCGGATCCGGCCGCACGAGCCGTTTGCATTCCGGCCCCGACTCTAGCATCATTCCCTCATCTGGACCGATCGTTCCGTTTAACGGAACGATCGGATCACCCACCCCCTCGTCGGGCCACCGGATGAACAACACCCTGATCAAGGGGCTGGGCCTGCTCGAGGTGCTCGCCCGCTCCGACCGGGCGCTCGGCGTCACCGAGCTGGCCGCCCGGATGGGCATCGGCAAGAGCAACGTGCACCGGGTGCTGCAGGCCCTGGTCGAGCTGGGCTACGTGCGCCGCGACCCGGCCGGATCCTACGCTGCCTCGATCCGGCTGTGGGAGCTGGGTTCGGCGATGCTCGCCAACCTCGACCTGCGGCGCGCCTCACAGGCCTGGATGGACTGGCTGCTCGAGCGCAGCCGCGAGACGGTGCACCTGTCGGTGCTCGACGGCGACGAGGTGGTCTACGTGCACAAGGTCGACAGCCCCGAGCCGGTCCGTGCCTACAGCCAGATCGGCGGGCGGGCGCCCGCGCACTGCGTGGCCACCGGCAAGGCGATGCTCGCCTGGCAGGGCGAGGTGGCCCTCGCCGCCCTGTCGCAGCGGCTGCGGGCCTGGTCGCCGCGCACCGTCACCGACCCGGCCGAGTTCCTGCGCGAGATGGATCGCGTGCGCCAGGTGGGCTACGCGATCAACCGCGGCGAGTGGCGCGAGAGCGTCGGCGGCATCGCCGCGCCGGTGCGCGACCCCGGCGCCCGCGTGATCGCCGCGATCGGCCTGTCGGGCCCCATCGAGCGGCTGCGCCCGGCCGGGCTGCGGCTGCTCGCGGCCGAAGTGATCCGGGCGGCCGAGGGTGTCAGCGCATCGCTGGCGGGCGCCCCCACGGCGCCGCCGCAGACGGCCGAGGTCCGCTGATGGACACCCGCGCGCAGCGCCCGCTCCAGGGTGTCCGGGTCGTCGAGTTCTGCCACGTGGCCGCCGGCCCGTTCTGCGGGATGCTGCTGGCCGACTTCGGCGCCGAGGTGATCAAGGTCGAGCCGCCCGACGGCGACGCGATGCGCCAGTGGCCGCCGATCACCGAGGGCTACTCCGAGAACTTCGCCGCCATCAACCGCGGCAAGCGCTCGGTGGCGCTCGACCTCAAGGACCCCGCGGCCCGCGACCTCGCGCGGGCGCTGGTGCTCGAGGCCGACGTGCTGATCGAGAACAGCCGCCCGGGCGCGATGCAGCGGCTGGGCCTGGGCTGGGACTGGTTCGGCGAGCGCAAGCCCTCGCTGGTCTACTGCTCGATCTCGGCCTTCGGCCAGGACGGTCCGCGCGGTCGCGAGGGCGGCTTCGACCTCACCATCCAGGCGGCCGCCGGCGTGATGAGCGTGACCGGCGAACCCGAGGGCGCGCCGGTCAAGGCGGGCGTGCCGCTGGTGGATTTCGGCGCCGGCCTGTACGCCGCGTTCTCGATCGCCTCGCTGCTCGCGCGGGTGCGGGCCGGCGGCCTGGGCGGCCGGCTCGACGTGCCGATGTTCGCCACCACGATCGCGATGTCGGCGCTGCAGACCAGCGAGTACTTCGGCACCGGCCGCAACCCGCGCAAGCTCGGCTCGGCGCACCCGCGCAACGCGCCCTACCAGGCCTTCCGTGCGCGCGACGGCTGGTTCGCCATCGCCGCCGGCAACAACAAGCTCTGGGCCCAGGTCTGCGGGATCGCCGGCACCCCCGCGCTGCTCGCCGATGCACGCTTCGACACCCCCACCCGGCGGGCCGCCCACCAGGGCGAGCTGCGCGCGCTGCTCGAGGAGCGGTTCGTGCTCGACACGGTCGAGCACTGGCTGTCGCGCTTCGCCCCGGCGGGCGTGCCCTGCGCGCCCATCAACGGCTACGCCGAGGCGCTGGCCGACCCGCAGTCGGAGCACCTCGGTCTGGTCCGCCCCATGACCCTGCCCAACGGCGTGCACACCCGCACCGTGGCCTGCCCGGTGCGCATCGACGGTGCGGT
>Ga0169931_10008104_pt1 | contig 15419 bp, 8 predicted proteins | sample Kivu_15m_20L_FD_129675 | JGI IMG/M metagenome (GOLD analysis project Ga0169931, IMG submission 129675) | Freshwater microbial communities from Lake Kivu, Western Province, Rwanda to study Microbial Dark Matter (Phase II) - Kivu_15m_20L... | ecosystem: Environmental > Aquatic > Freshwater > Lake ... | reverse complement strand
TGATAGGCTGAATAGAGGGATGAGTATTTGGTTTACCACTATACTATGAGTCTGTCTTTGCCCTGGATTGCTGTTTAGGTCTACTTCAGTCTTATTGTTATTTTAGTTATGTCCTACCTAGACAAACCGACTGGATGCTATTGCTGTCGTCTTTACATTTATTGGATCAGATTGGTCAGATTGGTGTTCTAGATGGTTAGTCCTCTCATCTATATGCGTATCTACTCTATTCCTTTTTGTTTGTCAGCCAGTACTCGTTATAGTTACTAAATGCGATGAACATAACTAAGCTATTTGTGCCTGAACTGTTCTATTTCTTATCTTCTGAGTTATGAGCCTGTGCTGTGCTGACTACTCTATATATTTTTGATCTTCAGCATATGCTGATCCAACTTATGCTGGATCTAGTGACTCACCTTGAACAACTAATCCCTCTATGCCAAAGTATGCATATTTATACTCTACAACTCATTAACAATATTCTTTAGGTTATTAATCTAAATCTAGTATCCTCGTAGTTACTACACTTGGCTGGTGTTTACTTGCTGAGATAGTCTCATCTGTAACTGCCGAATGGTTTAATCTTTTTGTTAGTTGCTTCTTGTTTTGTCCTGGATTACTATTTTAAGTCGATCTAGCTACATTGATAGCATGCTTATTTTTTACTAATACCCTTATAGATGCTGGATAGTTGACCTATCGCTTCGAAGATACTCCTCCATATCTCTTTGTAGTTGCGCATTCTTCCTTTAAAGAATACCTATCATATTTTATCTCTAAATCCCTCTCTGATCGTGTTACTTCAATCTTTCCTGAAGGACAAGAGTATGAGTGTTCTATATATGCACTATCTTCATCTGATACTCCTTGATACTCTCCTGACACAACTCCCATCTTCTATTCACCTGAACAATCTACTCCTTCAATCTAGCAATATGCGCATCTGCTTGTTGCAGTTGTGCTCTTAGTTGTAGTATCTGATCTTCTGATTATTTTTGTTTGCCGTCTCTCACTACTGTTATTTGTTGGTGTAGGGTTCGGAATTAACCGGCTAGTCTTTAGTGGTTTTGTCGCATTGATAGGATCTATTGATCTTTTGTTTTTAGTTGCAGCTATGCTTGCAGGTATAGTTGTTGCCAGTGACTACCTGATTGCTAGTTGTTTCTTGTTTGGTTTTACAACTAAGCTAGTTGTTGTTGGGTCTGCCTGAGAGTGATCTCTAGATGCGAGTAAGCAGTCTGTCTGTTCCTTAGTTCATTTGCAGAATTCATCTGATCCTTTCTCAATTGCTACTGTGTTGCTACCTGAACAGCCAGTTATCTCTGCAAATCTGCGATCATTCTCTGAGCTTGTTACCTTTATCTAGCAATGGAAGCAGATATTTCTTCCTTTTTGATGACGATTTGTTATAATCTGGTGATTTCTTCCATCAATTGATGGCTTTTTTGTTATAATATTAACACTTTGCTTTATAGTTGCTATTTGGTTCTTATTGTTAGATCGTATTGCTATTTCAGCCTTCTGTTAAGCTACTAAGCATTCCTCAACATCTACTAATAGTGCTGTTTTTATTTGGAACTGTTGCTTTGCTTGGCCTAAAATATGCTCCATTTTTATTATATAATCCTCAACTAACTTCTGGCTCGTTGTTCCTCACTTGTTTTTTGAGTCAACATCTGGTGCAATCTCTATATTTCCTGGTAGATATTATCCACTGTTTCCATCAATTTAGTGTTTTTCTTCTGAAGCTAACTCACTTCTACTTCCAACCTGCCTCCTCGTTGTCTTTGTGCGTTTATTTAAGCCTACATCTGATCGATTATTCTGTCTTTATCCTCCCCTTGCATGAGTTATATCTTGAAGGCTTCCATCTATCGTTTTAGGATCATTAGTTATGACCTTAGTTTCTAGTTCTATTTAGCAACTGTCGTCTTTTAAATTGCAAGGGTGTTTACTCTGCTTTTTAGTTACTATAAAATGGCTCTGATGTTGTCTTATTATCGTTTATATTGCTAGTTTTAGGTGCGTAGTCTTTGGCACTATATTTTAAACTGCTCAACCATTCTTTGAGAGGACCCTTGTAGTTATAGATCTGAATGCAATTTTGCTGTTTCTTTTTTCAAAGTACTGATCTATCCTTAAGTTATTGTCTTAAAATTTCTGTACTATGTTCTACTGGCCTGCAACTACTGCTATAATCTTGCTTTTTCTGTCGCAATTGCTGCCATTTGTTGTGAACTAAGCTCGCCTTGTCTCAATCTCTGGTTAAGATTGCTTATCATTTGTTCTTTTTAGCGTATCACTCCCTGAAGTCGATGTATCTATTCGTCCATTTTCTCCTCTAGCCCTCTACAAGTCTGTATTTACTGTTAAAGATGGCTCACTTCCATCTATAAATGTCTGACTCGCTGTTGCGTCTGCAATGATTTCTGCTGTTATGAAGTCAGTTGCTGGCTAATGGATTTATGAGTCTATACTTATATGCTTAGATTTCTGACCTGAGATACCATTATTTCATTCTAGGATGATTTTTTTTGGATCACGCCCATCAATCTTTATATCTAGAGTGACAATAGTGCAGTTTTTTCTTCATAAATGTCAAGCTATCTATTTTGTGAGTACAACCTCATCCTTTAATCCTAAAGTGCCTCACATTTAGCTATAAGACTATTGTTTTATTACTTGATGCTCTGGAAATCGCTTAGTAAAACACTATTCTATTCCTCTACACAGCTATACTTAAGCGATAGTTGTTTGATCTCTTCGCCTACATTTTTGACATTGATCATCGATTGCTGCAACTGCTGGTTTTTCTATCCGATCATTCCATTCAGATATTGTATCTATCTATTCTTTTCGTTTAGTCTTTAGTTCATCTGAGTCTATATACTGATCCTATCTTGCTCGACTCGCTAGTATTTTACGCTCCAAACTGAATATTATTTCTGCATGTTGTCGAATCTGTTCCTAAACGAGTCTAGTTCGACTTGCAACTGAAAATTAGTTTGCTACAGCCTGAGAGTGCTCTGCTAACTATGTTCTTTTTGTTGGCGAGCAATGCCTAGCTCTCCTAGTAAATTCTGATACTTGGCCTGTAGTGTTTCAAAATTGACCGACTACATATGTCTGGACTGCATCGACTACAACTAACTGCTTTGTCTTCTTATGAACTATTTGAGTTTTTAGTTCTATGATTTAAGCGATGAATGGTTGGCTTGTTTCTCAACCAGTTCTTTTATCTGCACCTAGTAAGAGTGTCTGTCCAACTACTTGCGCTACACTTAGCGGTATTTAGATTGCATTTAGACCAGGTAGGTTGATAGGCGTTCGATTTATGCGGCTTGAAGGAGGCAGACTAGTTCGAGGTTGCGGCCCATGGGGATGGAGGGGTGGTCTGGGAGACGGGCGATCATTGATTTTTTGATGTCGTAGGGGTCGTCTACTTCGAGGACGTTCCACAAATTTGAACCTTTGGAGTCAGGGCGATTCATGTTAAATAATATAAATGAAGGATAAGACACACTCAAAGACAAACAGGCGCATAATGCTATAAAATAATTCTTTATGAGCATATGTTTGATTGCGATCTTGATGTATGAGTATGCATTACTTAAAATGATTGATTTAATGACATCTCGATCATATTCATCAATATTACAAAAGGATTGCTATTTTTGTGTTGTCTATATGTACTATAATGATATTATTGGGCATATAAAACACAAAAAACACATATAATCATTATTATTCTCTTCATATTCAACTAATGCCTGGCCACGCCTCCAACACCATAGACTTTTCCCTGATCGATATGGGAAACTAGTACTGGGCTGGATTCGACAATCTCCCAATTATTTATAACTGATTATTCTAGTAAAAACTCCTATGTTGTTTAATCGAGCTTCTCATCTTGATCTTTATCTTAGCTTTTTGCCTGGCAGACTGCAATTCATTAGATTTCTGCACCTGATGACTCCGTTAAGTATGATATAACATATTTTATGTCGTTATTTGATACTTTTATTTCAATTTTGCAACCGCAAGAGTGTTCCTGCGTCGGATGTTGTCCTTCAATTTTAGCATTCGTTGGAATTGCTAGTTGCAGCTGTGGCTTCGCGAAGATGATTTTGGAGTTATGGTTTGAGTAGTGTTCATTGCTTTTTTTTGACTGGTCGTATTATTGACAGTATGAGTGCTGTTTAGAGTCACGTTTTTGTATTAGCTTATATGATTGCTTGTACTCATACGTCTTTTCATCAATTACAGTGAAAACCAGTCTTTATCTTTGCACTTTTACACCCCTTCACCCATCTGTTTGAACTCGCTTTCCTCCACAATATCCCTTAATTTCTATCTAAACGTCTACCGAGTGACCCTCTTGGCTCCCTACCCGCTAAACCCGCTTCTTTTGTATTTTTAAATGATTTACTATATCTTATCATTGACTGTTTTTTTTGGTTTTTGTTGTGAACACGGACGCACTGGTATAAGATACTGATTGCATTAATGAGATCGCTACTACCAGGGTTATATACTGACCTATTTGGGTGTTTTATGTCGCTTGAATGTATCTGTTTTCGATAACATGTAAATATAATCAATAACATTTAGATGTAAGTGAATCATGCTATAAGATGTAAGTGAATCATGCTATGCTTTTCAAAGCAGCGATCTATCTAATGTACCAGCTCTGCAAGGGAACGCAGTAGTAGGTCAGAACTTCTCTTACTTTGTCTTGTTATTAGGGTGTTAGGATGAAACTACTATCGAATACTATTTGTTTTGAAGTCCATTCGTCGAGGATTTACTGCAAATCAAGCACCAACATTTATTTGAGTTTGTTAGGGGGAAAACTTATAGTCTATTTGCTTATCTTTTTGGGAGATCTCTATGCAATTGGTCGCTAGCTAGTAGCACTAGTAGGTCTATCTCTACTTCTTTCTATATAAAAACACAGTTACTTCTGTTGCTATTGTTGCCAGTGTTTAGCAAATTAAATAACTAATCCCATCCTATTCGTTAATTCTCACCTACGATCAACATTCTGGTTATGACGTGTTTGCTCCACTATGAAAGTATGCTTGGAATTCTCAGAGGTTTTGTGGTTATGTTTATGTATAGTTATCGCTAAGTTGAGCCTATCCAAGGTAGGTTTTTGGTTAGAATTTAGTAGAAAATTACGCCGGATGACCATATGTCGCATTTTGTTGTATATGGACTTTTCTTTAGTATCTGTGGAGCCATGTATATAGGTGTGCCTGCTATTGTGCGCAAAAGGGAAGAATCAAACTAGTTGACGTACCTGGCTAGTCCGAAGTCTGCTAATTTGAACTATCCTCTGGAATTGACCAGGATGTTGGCAGGTTTGAGGTCGCGGTGGATGACGCCGCGTTAAACCAAGCATCGCATGCCCTACATGAGTTGTCGGAAGATCGAGACTGCCTGGCCTTAGTCGAGCTTGTATTTTTTCAAGTAGTGGCTCAAATCTAACTAACAATACTCCATGACCATGTAGAGAGAGTTGCCTTCTTCGATGATTTCATAGAGCTTCACAATATTGGGATGGTTTAGTTGTTGCATGATGCTGGTCTAGTTCTTCAATGCCTGCTTGACTGTCTTGTTAACGTTGCTGACCTACTTGATGGCGTAGGGCGGGGAGTAGTAGACTGTTCCGAAGGAGCCCTGGCCGATGACTGAGTGCAAGGGGTACACTTTACCGTTCCTGCTCTGAATCGAACGCATTTTAGCAATAGACTTATATTATAATGATCGATTAAGTATTGCCAGATTAATATACTTAAACTAATAAATAACTCAATAAAAATATATATACTTTATACTAGGGTATTCAAATATTATTAAAGATAAGGCTAGATCGTAAATCAACAGCAGAATCCAGAAGGTTTGACCTATTTCCCTGCCTGTTATAGTATATCTTCCCAGTCCATTTGTTTCATTTCTTCCCTGAAACTCAGCTTAGCATGATAGCAGCCCAATTTCTAAAAAAACACACTTCTATACTTAGTTACCAGCAAAACCAACAGATTGTCCATCACTCTTATCCCAATCATCAGAGCTTGTTTCAAAAATCTGCTGTAGTAGACTAGTGGCACCACATTTGCAGCTTTGCTTTGATAGAATTATTAGATGAATAGAGCAAGATTGGCTCCTTTGGATTTTGCTTATTGCAGTAAGTAGGTGTAGGTGATCTAGTGTTGGATCAGGCTTAGTTGAAATTTTTAAATAAACTAGTTTCTGGTAGGTTGGTAGCGAGCGAGATCGCAGAATAGAAAGAAAGTGAGGTGTTGTAATTTGGCGTGATAATGTATCCATGCGATGGTCATGAACTCATGCGGCGACAAGTCCCACTATACGACTCCTACTGCATTATAGAGATGCGTATGGTATAGTTCTGGGTAGTTGGGCGGCAATAGATGAAAATACTTGTTTCTAATATCTTGTTTGGGTGTTGATTTGGCTAAAGCCTAGCATCTCTAGTACTAGTTACGCATGTCTTGTATGCTGGATAGACTCATAAAGGGCATGATGTATCCGCAAGGCTAAAGGTTATGCTCACAGCCACAGTATTATTATTACGATACTCTTACATCTGGATGATGTCGGACAGGTTTGTATCCACTCCAGTTGTCCTTCGAAATGTAACTAGCCTACTGCTCGAAAATAGGTTTACGATTAGATCGATTGCTTTTGGACATGGCTGAAGAAATAGGCAAAGGTTGGAAAGTAGATTTGTTTGGAGTGTGGTATGAATTAGATAAAGGTGCGTTGTACCAGTTGCTGAGGTCGAGGGGCTTGGTCTCGCTGTTCAGCATTATTTTATTATTTCTATCCGGACTGTTCTAATTAGTTATTTATAGATGTTATGAATGTGATCATCGTTTCATAGTATTATTTGAATGAATAGAAGCTGGTAAAAAGAGAGAAATCCACAACAAATAATCGAAGACAAGATCAGCAAGACCAATGCAGATAAATAAAAAGCAGTCAAGGAACGAGTAAGAGCGCTCTAGATGGAAATGGCAACAGGCAATCGAGGATCGGAGATGCTTAGTAGACTTAGAAACGATCTGGAGGAGTTTAAGACTAGAATGAAGGGGCTTTATACTAACATTTTTCAAGGAAGTAAGGAACTTAGTATCAGAAAAAGTGATCTCATAAGGCAGATCAAAGGCAATGATATCGAAGAAGACTGATTAATCAAAAAACTAAGACTTTTAAAAGATTTTTATGAAAAATAAGCAAAAATATAAATAAGCTTTACTCTGAGTATTCTGTAATTTTAGTTTTGATATGCTTTAGTTATCTTTTTAAATCATAAATCAAATTAGTCGATAACTGCTATGTCCACCTAAAAGCCCTCACCCCTTTCTTCAAGCGTACTCAGCTGGTTCGAGCAATACCCTTACCCGCACTGCCAGAAAGTATCTAGCCTAGCTAGTCTACGAACAGGTACTTTTCTCGACATATAGGTGTGGCAATAGCCGAAGTGATGACCTTAAGACTGCCATCTTCGTACCATCCTCTGTTCCTTTCTGCGACTTAGATATACAACCTGACTCCCCAGAAATGTATTAGTAATCTAAAAGTGCTTTTGAATGCACTAAGAATGTATATGGGCAGCGATGCTTAGTTGCTGTCCTAGCTGGATTAGTTCACAGCATAAGGACTGTATTTTGACCACAACATGATGGAAGCTTTCGTAACGAATATTCTTATACAACTAAAAGATTAAGTCTAGGGATAAGAAAATGAAGAAAATGGGAGATAAAATGGATAGGAACACAATTAATTAGCAAATCTGTCGAGTATCATCATCGATAACGACAACAAGATCAATTCTAGCAAAGTCACAGTCAACAACATCAAAAATAAACAAGATTCATAAAGAATCAACCACAATTCTTACAAAAAGAAACAAAAAAAGCCATAGAAACCAGTCATAAGTAATAAATTGAGTCGATGGCTGAGCTAAGTGCACCATATCGATCACTAGTAGCTCAGTCATGATCGAATCATAGGTCAGCTCGTAAACTCCATCTTCGCAGGCAGTCGATTAAACAGCTAGTTGATTGTCAAGCCCAGCCACTACGAGCTGGGCCAGATGATAGTATTCAACAAAGTTTGCGACTATCTCTTGGAAATATAAAGAATGCCCAAGAAAAATGTGCTTTTGCTATTAGAATAGCTATAAGAAGGCCTGATCCAGGAGTAACACTTTTGGTTGGTAATCGAAGATCTTATGAATCTTAAAATGAGCCATAATGTCAAGACGAAAAACAGTAGGAGCAAAACAAAAGCAAGTAGATAAGCTACGAATCATAATTAAAATTCAGGCAAAGAGCAAAACTAGCTGTAATAAAAACGATTGGCTGAGCTTTAAATCAAAAGAAATAAATCAACTGCCGTTCAATATGACTATTAGACCATTTTTAACGCATAGAAATGGATCAGAGACGAACTGGGTTACTAGTTTTCTCTCAACAAAAGCAAACAAAAGATTAATATCTTAGAAAATCCTGTCTTAAATGGGGTTCTCCTGGGCTCGATCACCATGAGGATGCAATTCGGCAAGCTGAACATCAACAAACATCCCTCGACTCCTGCCCATGTCCAGAACAATATTGCTCAGATGGCAAACTGTATCATCAGAAGAGGTATTGAGTCAGCCCGCAAGTTTTTTAGCGTAAAACCCAGCTATAACGCTTACATAGGCATAATGTGGTAAGTCAAAAATGAGCACTAGCAGAAGTTGGAGCTATAGAAACAAAAGAGAAGCATGCAATAAAGAGCAACGAAAGAACTCACCCAGTAAGTGAGCTAATAGTAGAAAAAATTGTTGTGTGACTGGCTCAAAAATAGAGGATTCAACTTATAGTCCTATACAAACATAAGTGCAGGTCAGCTCAGCTAGCTCTGTGGATAAATATTATAACTAAGACTATATAGGTAGACAACTACAATCATCAAGTAGTCTAATATGAAAAAGATTATGTAATAGCTCAGACGAGTCGGATGGTAAGGCAAAGGCGGGTATAGTGAAGTACTTGACGAATAAAATAACGATCTCCGGTGGAATTTGATTAAATTCGTGCATGAATTGACCAAACAGAAAGTGTACTACTACAGGTGATCTCTTCAATTTCATTATTTCCACATATGTCTTTGTGTATTGTTATATAGGGTATATAAATGATCAATATGAGTTATTTCTAGGTCTAGCATATGAACTACCATTGGCATTTTCCTCGAAAGAATGATTAACCATCGTAACTCTCTTGCATTCACCCACACACATTATGCGATACGTCACTAAATCTACATTAAAATGTGCTTACTTTTGTATTATTTCTATTTAGATGGCAGTCGAGGTAACATAATGACTCTCATCTACATCCAGCATACATCTTTAAACACGCTTATTTATGTTATTTTCTTGTCAAAAAAACTATAAGCGATTATCTTGCCAGTAGGCGTACAAAAAATCATTCTTATAGCTTATAGGTACACATCACAGACTTACTCAGCTAGCCATTTCCAATGCTATTTCATCTGCCAGTTGTAAATTTTTATTCCTTTTGGCCCGTAACAAGCAATCCAGATTTAGTTTGTTTTGACTGCGGAGTACTAGAAATGAATGTCGAGGTCTAAAAGGAACTAGTTTCCCACATGCAACTAGTAGTGGTTCACCAGTCGAGGATAGTTCTATGACTTTTTTATCTATTCAATCTTCTTGACTTATTTAATGCTTTTTTAAGTCTATTTGAATCCTGTAAGACTCTATTTGATAATCTACTAGCTTGCCATTGCACTAACCGAAGTAGTAACTTTTTCCTGCCTCATCATATTTTCCAGCTAAAGATAATACTCCATGTTTTATATCTAAAAACGAACCAATCTCCATCCTTGCAGGAGACTAAATTCCGATGAAACACTCATAGTCGATGTCGACTCTGACTTCTTTTGTCCCCCTATCTGACTAGATGGCTTAGAAACTTTTATCTACCCTTGAATACGCTTGGATGGATGCTATTTTTTGAAGATCTGAATGGGACATTGTCCGAAAAAAGTGATCTGACTTATAATTCCTTACATCTATTGGCTGTTTGTTTTTTGTAGCCTTTATAAAACCTTAGGGTCAGAGTATGTATAGGGATGGAAAATGTTTTGTTTCTATTCAGAACATTGATGCTTTCCGAAGATCAAATCGATCCACAAGTGGAGTCTTTAACTCACGTAATCGCTCTACAAAGCAGCCCGCATCGTAACAATAAATTACTAACTTGACGATGCCCAAGGAGGAAGGACGACATCATCAATCTATGACCCGCATTGTTTGATTCCGAACTATATATTAGCGATGTTTCTCAGAAAAACAGGCATGAAGTAGAACTCAGGGATACATTCTTTGATATCTTGAGATGAGGGGTCAGCTACCAAGGTCTACCATACGTTATCTAGCGAGTGGAAAAGACGATCAGCTACGTCCCACTTCTTGCTCTGAAGCTCACGATCTAGCTATCATCATATTTACGCAAAGAACTGTAAGGTTCGAGACGGATCAGATAGAAACAGAGGAAAAGCGAGGTAGAGTAGTGCGAACGGTATATACATTTTTAGTCAGCAGATAACATACGGTATTTTTACATGAAACTATTCAAACGCTCTTTATTCAAGGCTCCCATAGGCTTGGATAAATCTCTGAAAAATTTAGGATTACTGAGGTCCAAAGAATATGATTTATAGTCTTGAAGAATCCAAGGAAAGACATAAGACTGATTAGGGTCGTTATAGGTCCTGCCGCTATATTTGTTCAATAGCATTAAGTAGTCAAAGTTAGATAGCAGACCTTATGACCATTTTTAGGTGTACTTTAGGTCAACAAATTACTTTGAAGGATCTTTTACTATCTTCAATTTTTTGATTTTTTGTTCAACTAGCTTAACGAAATCAGCCAGTAGAGCTTTAGTATAAAAACAGACGAATCTCGAAGTATTATTTTTGAGGAAAAATTAGAGTGAGTTGTTGGTAATCTGACTGGATCGACGGTAGAGGACTTCCTCTACTTCTTAGAAAATGATTGAACATTACGAAGTCTTATCTTTAATAAGATTATCAATAGGGGCTCCTAGTTTAAGGTACCAAAGAGACTAGTCATCAACTGGTCTGTATCTCAAACTGATCAGTTTTAAACCTTGCTAGTAGAGCTGCCATTCGCAGAAGTAAACTCCCTAGCGAGTGATCCACTAGCAGTAATGTTTTTTTGATAGGTCTTACTCGACGATCTAGTCTACTGATTAATCTTAGACTTATATATAGTGTTTTTCAATCGAAAAGAGTTTTCGGTTGAGCAGAGGCGACTGAGGGCATCCTCCGAAAAAATCACTTATTTAGCTGTCTCCGTTCAGTTTAGTGCTTAGTTTGTTGTTGTTGGTGTAGAAAATGGCACCTATGCTGTCCATATGTTTAAGTCTTTTGGTTTTGTACTAGTTGACTTCCATCTTGATCGTGAAAGGACAGCACATGTTACCGGTCCAGGTCTATACTACCTTAAGAACTGGTGATTTTGCGCAAGTGTAAGGGAAAATCCTTTTTACTTTGCGAGTTTTAAGTTCCATATTGGCCTGCACTTGGGTCAGCGTATTGCTCTGATCTCGCATGTCTTCCCTGTGTTTTACAACGAATTTATTTATTATTTTAGTTGCTCTTAATTTTAAAGCAGACTGCTACTTCTGTACTTTGCCCATGATCACATAGTTCAAGTGCACTAGCTCGATCTGTCTGATCTACTTGGCTCTATTGTGAAAAAATCTTGAAAATTGTAGCTATCTGCACTTGGTCTTCCAGCAATTAAGGTTGGTTTGGATATAGCCAAGCATTTCCATTTTCTTTTTGCTTGAAGATTGAGGTCCATCAACTAATGTTTTTCTGATATTGGGGCGTTAGGGTGATGAATTTATTCTGTGAAGTTTCATACTGACTTCCATCATATTTTCGAAAGAAGGCCTATCATTTACTTATTGGGTGAATGGAGAAAAAGGGGAAAAAGGCGAGGTGTTTGTTTTTGAAACGACACTACCCGTACCCAGATTCACACGCAATTGCTGGTAGTCAAGTATCAGATAGCTATAAACATTAGCTTCAGAAAGATCTTTGGTAATCTTTTGGTTAGAACATACCCTGACTATCATCTAACTGTAGGCCTTGATCTAACTCTATCTGAATCTCTATGAGTTCATTTCGAGAATATCAGCCAGTCTCATTAGGAAAAAATCGATTATGTATGAATTTATTTCTATCTAACTTTGTGTAGCAGGACTCAAGGCAAGATCATCGTTTTTAGTTTGATCATTCTTGAGCTACATCTAGTTGATTTTGCCCATCAGAATCTAAACTGAACCTCGTTGATTGCTACTAACTTAGAAGATCTTGCTCAATCTAGATGACTGTGATCCTCCACATAGGAGCATCTCAGTACAAGTACTCCAGTTTCTGTTGGGTTGTAGCTTGATAAGTCTCAATAAAATAAGAATAGTTTTGAAGTAAATTCCTCCTTTGAGCTCAAAAGTATTCTTTTTAGCTACTTTGTTGCATTTTTTTACATACTAAGGAACGTCTTCGGTATCGTACCGTTGACCATAAAGCTTAGGTAGCGAGTAGTAGATGACTTTTTCACCTGGACTTTCACTTAAAATGAGAGATTACACGTATTTAGCTATTTTGTCTACAATATTTATGCTTTATTATGTAGTAAAGCAGTCGCCTTACTCAGTCAGGATCATAATTTACAACAAAAATTGCAAAAATATGCTCAGAGAGTACGTCTTCAGAGTCTTCAGCTGCTAAAGAGACAGAAACTGAACAATCATCTGAGCATCTTTGGCGCAAACTTTGCGAAATTTAGTCATGAAATCCAACAAAACAGGTTTGCTCAGGGTAAAAAGACAGTTTACTATTTGATCGTAGATTTTCAAGGCTAAATGTTCAACTGTTTTTTATGGTTTTTTGCGATCAGATATGAAGCACATTGCCTCCACAAACAACTCAATTAATCCTTTGCAGGCAAATATGCTCTAGGCTATGATTTTGACCTTTCTTAGAGGGTTTTTCAATCCTTTGACTCTTTCTAAAAATTAAAGAATTCTTTTGTACAGCTCCTAGACCTAAAATTATTCAAGTTGTCCCCTGTGCATGACCATAAGATCCAGAATAATGGGTATGATGAGAAACCTTAGGCCATCGCTTTCCTTGAAACAAGTCTGCACCATGACCATTTCTTTGAGCACAGTCAGCAACCAAGGAGACACCTAGTGAAGTTCTTTCGGATCATTTATAGTTTATGTGAGCAATTTGAGCTTATGAATGCATTCGCTATCTTTTTGGCTGAGGTAGGGCTAGTGGGTCAGGTGATGAAGGAGCTGTATTTTGCTTTAGGTGGGGCACATCTCAAAGATCATTTATATATTTTTTGACTATAAAAGTAACTGTTTGCACATATTGCGTTGATGACTAAACTTTTAATTAATATTGTTAAGGTAAGGAGTCATACCTGAGAGCATGGTGACTAGTCTGGCTCTAAAAAACTAGTTCTAGTGCGCCCAGTAGAGGTAGTGCTCGAACTTTAGCTGAAGAAGATCGTTGGGTTAGTGTCTTTAAATCAGTATATCGCATAAACCTATAAGTTTTTCTTACTAATCGGCCAAAATACAAAGTTTTTCGAAGAGTTGGATGTTGTTATTTTCAGTGTAAAGAAAGGACTTGACAGTCAGAAGTTGATTGAACAAGGCTATAGCTTTTTATTTGGATTGCTAGCTGAGATTCCTCCAGAATCTTTTAGGAAAAAGTGCTGAGCAAAACAAGTGATAGAGAGGAACTGCATACTTTTAAATGCTATCTAACTCGATAGCAGCCTGTAGAGGCTGGCTTACTGATCTTATCTTAGCCAAAGCTTTTTCTAATACGCTGAAAACAGTGATCATAGTTTACATTTAGGGAGTCATTTTGTAGGTAGTTTTGTTGAGAGATTTGAAGAGTTTGACTGACAATCTGAAGAAAATAGCATAGGCTAGACCCAGATCGATCTGTTTTACATTTTTTACCATTTCGCCCATCAGGCAGTAGGCATGATCGAAGTTGAACTTGTTACATATGGATTACGATACAACTTGAGCCAGAGAATTGGCTTTGACGATCCAGTTGGGCAGCGTGGCGAAGTGCTAGGTAATGTGATTCATGACTGAATTTGTTGTAAGATCAGTCACTATGAATCTTTAAAGAAGAATACTGTTTTTGAAATTGAAAGCAATTTTGACAATGCCTCCGTCTTATATATTGATGGCTAGGGGTTGGCCACATACGCTCATTTCGAATGTTTTTTGTTTGTTTTATAATCTAAAACTGAAAGGAATGGCCTCAGGGTTCTTTTTAAGCTACTTATACGAGACTTCTTTAAGGACTTCCTCTGTAGTTTGAACGCCTATGATAGGCTTTCGAGACACGATGACTCGGTTGTTGTTTACTCTGATTAAATACTGTTTGAGGGCAGATTAGAAGCAAACTGACCAGAATACCTCGACATTGGTGTTCCTCAGCAACAAAATATCAATCTGAACTCCCCTCTTAGCATTAGGGTCCTCAGTACAAACTACTATCTGTTTGTTTGCATCTACATGCAAAAAACGTTGTGTTGATATTTAGTGATCTAGAAGACTTCCAATTAAGTCCCAAAGACGCACTATCCTGTCTTTGGGGTTGCTCAGCTATCTTTCCTTTAGAAACGGGTAAATGTTGTTGATTTATCTGAAGCTGAAGAAATAGCAGAACAGTTTGGACTAGTAAGGCGTCATTATACTGCTCCAGGCTTGCATTATACAACGAAAATCATCCAAAAACGCAGGGTCGCTTACATGCAAAGAAAGCTAGTAAAGCACAGCTAGACTCTGAAAACTATATGAACATATCCTGAAATAATCAGAACCAGTTATCAACTGAACCAGAAAGGAAATATCGTAAAGCTTTTGTTTATGAAACATCTAAGGTAACTGCTTTTAAAACTCATGAATCGCTTACAAATAGAGCAAAACAGATGGTTTGTTTTTGAGCAAAGTGACCAAGTACTCGAGATAGGTGAGCAACATGGAGTTGGGGTTGACCATTAATGGAAATTTTTGTGAAAAATACGCGTAGGATTATATTGCGAGGTGGTCTCCGAATACAGCCTGGCAGAGTATTATATACCTGAAAAGTTCCTACTCAAATATTTCTGCTTGTTGCACGATTGTTAATAATCGTTTGTAGTGTTATAGGCAGTGCATGAAGTTTTGCTGTTGAATCTAGCTGCATCAATAGAAATTTACTCGGACCATGTATGAACCCATGTTAATCAACGATGGCTTGATCTA
>Ga0169931_10008103_pt1 | contig 15421 bp, 12 predicted proteins | sample Kivu_15m_20L_FD_129675 | JGI IMG/M metagenome (GOLD analysis project Ga0169931, IMG submission 129675) | Freshwater microbial communities from Lake Kivu, Western Province, Rwanda to study Microbial Dark Matter (Phase II) - Kivu_15m_20L... | ecosystem: Environmental > Aquatic > Freshwater > Lake... | reverse complement strand
GGACTCTCGGGCGAAGGACGACCGAGAACGGCACAAACTCGTTCCGCCGTGCGCGCACAGCGCGCCCGAGAGCGAACTCTGTGCATGCCTGGCCTCACGGCACACGGGTTAAACGATGCCGATAGGCTAGGCATCCCGCCGCAGGACTCTCGTGCGAAGGACGGTGAGAGAACGGCACAAACTCGTTCCGCCGTGCGCGCAGAGCGCGCCCGAGAGCCAACGCTGCGCATGCCTGGCCTCACGGCACACGGGTTAAACGAGGCCGATAGGCTAGGCATCCCGCCGCTGGACTGTCGTGTGAAGGACGGTGAGAGAGCGGAAAATCGGGGTAGAGCTTAGGTGGTTTGCGGGAATCGCTGCAGGCGATAGAATGACTTGACGTTGCTACCTCAGACTTAGCGGTTTAGGTAAGGACAGACGTTCATCCGTTCGCGTCGAGTGGGCGTTAATTTCTGTCGCCCGAAATGATGTCACGTTATCGCCAGGGCGTCAAAACGGGCATCAAGCTCTAATACGTATCGGATCGGAGGGCTTTAAGAAATGCGAGAACACAGGGTAAAAATAAAGGTTTTCTAACTTTTGGTGCCATAGCTCAGTTGGATAGAGCAACGGATTTCTAATCCGTTGGTCGGGGGTTCGAGTCCCTCTGGCACTGCTTGCCTTCGCAATATCCCGATCCATATCCCGATCCGCATTCGTATCACCATCCGTGGGCCCACTTTGATTGCATGTGTTATCGAGGGAATGCTCGCAAGCGATGGATGCTGGGGGACGGAGATGGGATGGCAATCGGTTTTTTGGGCTGGAAGCCCAGACTGGAAGACTCGCCTTGCGGTATGCGGGTTGAGCCAAGGCGATCCCCAAACAGCGCTTCCTTTTCAGGATTCGCGCCAATACACCCATTGCGCCAGTACACCCATCGCGCCAGTACACCCATCGCGCCAATGAACCCATTGCGCCAATGAACCCATCGAGATCTCCTAGCAGACAAAGGCTTTACACATGTCAGCCAACCAAGCGTCCAAAGCCACGCATGTAGTGATCATCGGCGGTGGATTTGGTGGGATCGAAGTTGCCAAAGCGCTAGCCCATGGCAACGTACGAGTGACGTTGATCGATCGGCGCAACTATCATCTGTTCCAGCCCATGCTCTATCAAGTGGCGACCGCGGCCCTCTCCCCTGCAGATATCGCATCGCCCATTCGACAGGTCTTGGCCAAAGTCAAAAACTGCAAAGTCGTTCTGGCAGAAGTGAAAGCGATCGATCTGAAACAACAACAAGTTCAATTCGCTCAGATCGCGATACCTTACGATTATCTGGTGCTGGCTGCTGGCGCTTCGCACTCTTATTTTGGAAATGATCATTGGGCAAATCACGCACCCGGACTGAAGACGCTGGAAAATGCTACCGAAATTCGCAGACGAATTCTCCTGGCTTTTGAATCCGCCGAATATGAAGGAGATCCGGACGAACGTCGCGCCGCTTTGACGTTCGCCATTGTCGGTGGTGGACCGACTGGTGTTGAATTGGCCGGAGCCATCAAGGAAATCGCTACCACTTCGCTCGCGCGAGATTTTCGCAACATCGATCCCAAAACGGCTCGCGTTCTGCTCATTGAATCAGCAGATCGCGTCCTGATGCAGTTTGATCCCAAATTGAGCGAACGAGCCAAACTCGATTTGGAACGTATGGGTGTTGAGGTCAGGCTGAATTCCAAAGTGACCAATATCACCGAGGAAGGCGTGACTATCGGCGATCAATTCGTCCCGGTCCGCAATGTGATCTGGGCTGCTGGCGTAGCCGCTAATTCCCTCGGTAATTCCCTCGGCACTCCGCTGGATCGAGCAGGCAGGGTCATCGTGGAGCCCGATCTCAGCGTTCCCGGGCATTCCAATGTTTTTGTTATTGGCGATATGGCGGCCGCGAAATCGGCGGATACTCAAAAGCCCGTTCCCGGTGTCGCTCAGGGGGCACTGCAGATGGGCGGTCATGTGGCCAAAATCATCAAAGCCGAACTTCGCTCAGGGCGTAAAGGTACGTCCCGCCCTCCCTTCAGCTATTACGATAAAGGCTCCATGGCGACCATCGGGAAAGCTCATGCGGTTGCCGAAATCGGCTCGTGGAAATTCGCTGGCTATTTCGCCTGGATACTCTGGGGAGCGATCCATATCTTCTTTCTCGTCGGCTTCCGCAATCGTTTGGCCGTCTTCAGCAAGTGGATATGGAACTGGATCGTCAATGCCCGCGATTCGCGATTGATCTTGGGCGAAGCCAAACTGCAGATCGACAAAATCGCCGGTGAAGATGTCGTTCTTAGACTTCCAAAAACAAGCGAGCAGGATCTTCCAGGACTTCCTTGATCGTTCGCAACGCGCTGACCGCCTCGCGACCATCGATAATGCGATGATCGTAGGTCAAAGCGACGTACATCATCGGACGAATGACCACTTGGCCATCGCGGGCCACAGGTCGATCCTGAATGCTGTGCAAACCCAGAATACCGCTCTGCGGCGGGTTGACAATCGGTGTGGATAACAGCGATCCATAGATACCACCGTTGCTGATGGTGAAAGTGCCACCTTCCAAGTCTTCTGGCAACAGGCGATTCTCCATCGCCTTGCGCGAATAATCGCCAATCGTGCGTTCGATATCAGCAAAGCTCATCTTCTCGACGTTGCGCAGCACAGGCACAACCAATCCCTTGCCACCACCGATCGCGATACCGATATCGTAGTAATGGCGATAGACGATATTGTTGCCGCGAATCTCTGCATTCACAGCAGGATAACGTCGCAACGCTTCAACGCTCGCCTTGGCAAAGAACGACATCAGACCGAGCTTGATACCATGCTTCTCTTGAAACATGTCCTTGTACTTGGCACGCAACGCCATCACAGGTTGCATGTCGACTTCGTTGAAAGTCGTCAGCAACGCGGCCGTCTGCTGCGCTTGAACCAATCTCGCCGCAATCGTTCGCCGAATCATGCTCAGCGGCTTGACCTCTTCCATGCGATCGGGACCACCGACACTGATTTGAGTCGTGGTGGAGACCGCCGTTTTGGAAGGAGCCGTTGCGGCTGGAAGGACCTGGGTCGCAGCGGTTGCCGGCTTCGAGGTGCTGGCCGCTTCGAGGCGCTGGGCCACTTCGAGGTGCCGTACAACGTCTTCTTTGAGCACGCGGCCACCAGGCCCCGTCGCACTCACGTCGCTCGATTTCAATTTATTCTCATCCAAAAGACGCTGGGCCGCAGGCATCACACGGGTATTGCCAGCTTCGGAGGAACCGGTTTTCTCTGCAGCAGCAGACGGTGCAGCAGCGGACGGTGCAGTAGCAGACGGTGCAGCACTGCCACCTACAGGCTTCTCGCTGGGAGTAATTTCGGCCAGTAGATCACCGATGGCGGCGAATTCTTCGGCCTTCTTTACAATCTTGGAAAGAAGGCCGGCCACGGGCGAAGGGACCTGAACGGAGGCTTTCTCTGTTTCCAACTCAACGAGATCTTCGTTGATGTTGACCCATTCGCCCTCTCTCTTCAACCATTTGCTGACTTGGACTTCGCTGATCGAATCGCCGACGGAGGGAACCTTAACTTCAACCATGATTATGCTCTAGTGGGGCACCGATGATCGTGTGCGTTGATGATATGTGCGCTGTTCGCTAATGCGTTATTCACTTACGCGTTAGTCACTCAATACCTGTGCGAAGCGGCTAAGCAGTTCTTCGGCAAAAAACGTCTCCCTTTGCCAGCCATCCTTCAGTACCTAGACTGTATCTTTTATGAATCTGGTTGTCATCCCGAGAATGACCGGCAGAGGCGTTAAGAAACGCATTTTCCGGTCATCTCTACCCAAGAGGGGTTTGAGGGATTTCAGCAACTTGACAAGTTACAAATTGGCAAAGGCTGCATCCAGCAATTCTTGCTGTTCCAACTTGTGGGTATTGGGCGAACCCGTCGCGGGGCTCGCCGATTCGGTGCGGCTGACGACAGAGAAGGGGAATTTTTTCTGAATCGCATCGCCAAATCGCATTTTCATATGCGTCCAAGCGCCCATGTTGGCGGGTTCATCCTGCACCCAAACCACCTCGATTCCCGCTCGATAGGGTTCCAAAGCCCCCATCACTTCGGCATTGGAAAGTGGGTACAGCTGTTCGACTCTTAGAATGGCAACGTGATCCGCCTTGGTGTTTTGCCGGCGTTCCACAAGTTCACAGTACACTTTACCAGTGCACAAAAGAACACGATTCGTCTCAGTTGGCGAAGTACGTTCATCTTTCAGGATTTTCAGGAATCGACCCGACGTGAATTCCGCCTTGGCCGAAAGTACCATCGGATGCCGCAACAGCCACTTGGGTGTCATCACGACCAGCGGTTTACTCCACTTGCGTTTTACCTGTCGGCGAAGCAAATGGAAGTACTGAGCTGGCGTGGTGGGCTGAGCCACAATCATGTTGTCTTCGGCGCAAAGTTGCAGCAGTCGCTCCAGTCGCGCACTGCAATGTTCCGGACCGGCTCCTTCGAACCCGTGCGGCAAGAGCATGACCAAGCGGCTCAAGCGTCCCCACTTGTCTTCGGCGCTGGAAATAAACTGATCCACAATCACTTGGGCGACATTCCAGAAATCGCCGAACTGTGCTTCCCATGCCACAAGGCCATGAGGGCAGTCCAAACTGTAACCATATTCGAATCCCAATATGGCCGCTTCGCTCAGCGGACTGTTGACGATCTCGACTCGCGCTTGCGATGCAGCTAGGTGCTGCAGCGGCATGTGGGTGGCATTGTTTTCCATGTCGTGAAGATTGGCATGGCGATGGCTGAACGTACCGCGTTCGCTATCCTGCCCAGTGATTCGAATCGGATGGCCGTCCATCGACAAAGTGCCCAGTGCCAGCAGTTCGCCCGCAGCCCAGTCCAGCGGTTTATCGCTGGTCGCCATCAACAGCCTCTGTTCGAAAATCCTTGCCAGTTTGCTGTTGAGATGGAATCCGGCGGGGACTTCGCAAAGTTTGGCAAGAACATCGTTGACGACTTCCACTGCAACCGAAGTTACCGTCTCATCGACTGGTGGTTCCGATCCACCGAAGTAACCTTGCCACAAGCCACCGAGCGTTTGCAAATCGGAATAGTAATCCTCTTTTCGCTGTGCCAATGCGAACTCGGCTTCTAACTTGTCTTGGCGGACTTTGGAGATATCATCCGCTTCGGCTCGCGTGATCTCACCCATCTGAAGCAGGCGTTCAAGATAGCTTTCCCGAACGCTCTTGCGTTGATCGATCGCCTTATACATCGTAGGCTGGGTGAAGCGTGGCTCGTCCGATTCGTTGTGGCCCCAGCGACGATAAGCATACATGTCGATCACCACGTCGCGGCGGAATTCGCGGCGGAAATCCATGGCGAGATTCACCACTTGCGCTACCGCTTCCGGATCTTCGCCGTTGACATGGAAGATCGGTATTTGCAGCATTTTGGCCACATCGGTGCAGTACGTGGTGCTGCGACTCTGCGAAGGTTCGGTGGTAAAACCGACTTGATTATTGATGATAACGTGCAGCGTCCCACCGGTGTTGTAAGCGGACAGCTGCGAGATGTTGAAGGTTTCTTGAATAATCCCTTCGCCCGCAAACGAAGCATCGCCATGGATCAGCAATGTTAATTGTCGTTCGCGATCGAAATCGCCCGACAAATCTTGTTTACTGCGGCACCGTCCGAGAGCGACCGGATTGACGAATTCCAGGTGGCTTGGATTAAAGCACAACGAAAGATGAACTTTGGCGCCGCTGCTGGTGTTCCAATCGCTGCTGTAACCCAAGTGATATTTTACGTCGCCCGCGCCGCGATGCAGGTCGGGTCGAGGATCATCGAAGCCCCAAAAAATATTCTGCGCTCTTTTACCCATCACGTTCGCTAGAACATTCAAGCGACCGCGATGCGCCATACCCAGCACAACGCCTTCAATGCCGTGCTGGCCCGCTTTTTCCAGCGCTAGATCGAGCAGTGGAATTAAACTTTCGGCGCCTTCCAATGAGAACGTTTTATGGCCGACGAACTTGCGTCGCACAAATTCTTCAAAGACGGAAGCGTCTGCCAAACGCGTGTAAATCCGAGTTTGCACTTCGTGTGAAAGTTCAATTCGGTTTTCGCAGCTCTCCATCCGACGCTGAAGCCAATCGCGAATATTGCGGTTATCGATGTGCGTGAATTGAGCGCCGATATTGCGGCAATAAGTGTTTCGCAGTTTCTCAACGATACCGCCAAGGGTGCGCGCGTTGACATAGTCAAGTGAAGCGCAAGAGAACGGGCGACTTAAATCTTCTTCGCTCAAACCATACATTTGCGGATCGAGTTCAGGAAGTTTTTGGCGATCGATGCCGAGAGGGTCAAGTTTGGCCATCAAATGCCCGCGGACCCTATACTCGCGCACCAATTGATCGATGCGATCCTGCATCCGCGCCAGCCACAGCGCTTCGTCTCGAGCGGCGGACGAATAGCCATCGGTGCCGGGTTCCACGGCCGCGACCGCAGTCGCAGCAACTCCGGTGTGCTGAGAGGCTAAGGAAAACTCCTCAAAATAGCGCCGCCAACCCGGCGAAACGCTCGAAGGATCCTTGATATATTGAACGTACAGGTCGTCGATGTAATCGAGACTGTAGGTAGTCATCGGTAAAAAGCCATTTGGGAAAGATCGGTAATCAAAATCGCGAACACAGTCCTGAGATTACGACATCTCCGGATCGCGGTCTAGAGGATTCTCGATGGGCCCAGCAATAGATCGCCAAAGTTAACATCCTCATTCGATGTGTCGGCTATCTACCAGGAAACTCTTCGAAAGTTATCGCTCTATAACCTCACAAGTTCACTTTGTGGTTCGCCCGCGTCCGTTCTCCGGACACGATCGTTAAGGTCGCAACGGCCTAAGAGAGCTGAAGCGGTATAACCTGAGCAATTTTCTTAAATGTAATTGTAATCGTATCTTGTTGTGAAAACTACGCTATATCAATTTAACCGACTTTAGGGTCGGTTTTCAGGAAAAATAATCTCCATTAAATCTCAGCAGATTGTTTGCGTTGGTATCGGGAACGGCTTTCATAAGATCGATTCTCTTTTTTGTCCCGCCTCATCCAGAGCTCTACCCAGGCTATTCCAAAGGGAGTTTATGCCCCATTTTCTCCTTTTTGGTCGCCAGGTAGGAGGCGTTAAACTCATGAATGGGGGGGATGATCGGAACTTGGTCCACCACTTTGAGATCAAAGCCGCGAAGATTGAAAGCTTCGGTTTTTTTGGGGTTATTGGTCAGGAGGCGAATTTCCTTAAGCCCCAGGTCTTTCAGGATTTGGATACCAATTCCGTAATCGCGCATATCGGCCTTGAAGCCCAGGGCATGATTGGCCTGGACGGTGTCTAGACCTTGGTCTTGTAAGGCATAGGCCTTTATTTTTTGAGTCAGTCCGATGCCTCGCCCTTCTTGCAGCAGGTAAACCAGGACCCCTCGCCCTTCCTGGGAGATTGCTTCAAGGGCAAGTCGCAGTTGATCGCCGCAGTCGCAGCGGAGGGAGTCGATGAGGTCTCCCGTAAAACAACTGGAGTGCATACGGACCAGCGGAGGGGGACCATCGGCGGAGATGTCACCGTAGACTAAGGCGATGGGCTCGTGGTCGTCTTCGTACTGAATCTGATAGACAATAATTTCGAATTCTCCAAATCTGGTGGGCAATTTCGCTTGCGCACTTCGCTGGACCAGTTTTTCATTCAGTCGCCGATGGGCGATAAGTTGTTCGACAGAAATGATTTCCAGCTTATGTTTGTCGGCCAGTTGCCGCAGGTCATCGCGGGTGGCGCGGTCCCCTTTTTCGTTGAGAATTTCGCACAAAACGCCAGCCGGAGTCAGGCCGGCCATACGGGCCAAATCGACGGCCGTTTCCGTGTGTCCCGCCCTGCGAAGCACCCCCCCTTCCATTGCCAGCAGCGGGTAGACATGGCCGGGACGAACAAAATCTTCCGGGGCACTGGTGGGTGAGGCGAGACGTCGAATGGTCTCCGCTCTCTCGGCAGCCGTAATACCCGTTTTGCAGCCGGCATGATCGACGGGTGTCATGAAGGCCGTTTGGAGTGGGGCGGTGTTTCGATCCACGATAGGTGAAAGTTGCAAGCGTTGGCAGGCCGATGGCAGGATGGGAGCACAGAGTTGCCCATGGCCGCCAAGCATAAAGTTGATCGTTTCCGGCGTCGCCAGCTGGGCCGCGCAAATATAATCCCCTTCATTTTCGCGATCTTCCGCATCGACGACGATGACAACCTCGCCGCGGCGAATCGCATCGACCGCCGCGCCGATCGTGCTGAACTGCCCGGAAGTTGCCAGAGCCGAATCGGTGTGAGGATCATGGGAGGAGTTGAGATCAACACCTGCTGGATTTCGCGTCGGCATCGTTGGGATTACAGTACTGTTAGAAAAAGGTTTGCTGAAAAAAAGTCACGCATTGCAGTTTCAGGGAAGGCCAGAGTGTTCAAACGCTGCGCTACCTGCCGCAGAAGCTTCGGACTCCCCCGGATGCTACCATTATACTGAATCGAGCAAGCTTTACACAGATTCGTTCTTGGGAGAGCTATCCCAGTGTTTACCCGTTTCGCCAAAAACCATTTCGTTCGAAAACAGTGTTCGTTCGAAAACAGTGTTCGTCCGAAAACAGTGTTCGTCCGAAAACAGTGTTCGTCCGAAAACAGTGTTCGTCCGAAAACAGTGGTCCGGTTGTAAGATTGCTGTTTGGGAAAACGGGCGGGGACGAATAACATGGAGCAGTGCCCCGCTGTGAGGCTGGGCTGTGAGGCTGGGCTGGCCAGACCGGCGAGAGTCTGGGACAGGATGGCTCATGGTTGGAGTGCAAGGGCGTGGAGTGAATGCGCGTGGAGTACAAAGCCGTGATAAGAAGTATTGCAGTCGTAGTGGTGTTTGGGATTGGCTGGATCGCGGGAGCGGTGCCTCGGTGGGCGGCTGCCGAGGAACCTCAGATCGATATTCAGCGCAACATTATCTTTCACCAAATCGACGACGAGAAGTTGCAAGCGGATCTGTATCGCCCAGCAGGTAAGGAGTTGCGACCGGTCGTGGTGCTCATCCACGGCGGCGGCTGGGCGACAGGTGACAAATGGAATATGGCCGATCATGCTCGCGAGTTGGCTCGCGCGGGTTTCGTGGTGTTCAATATCAATTATCGCCTGGCACCTAAATGGAAATTCCCTACGCAAGTCGACGACTGCCGCGCTGCGCTGAGGTGGATTGTTCGTGAAGCGGACGCGCATGGGATCGATCCTAAGCGAATCGGCGTTTATGGCTATTCGGCTGGAGCGCACCTGGCGGCGCTGATCGCCTGCAACCCTACCGCCGAGCAACCGGCGATTAAAGCGGTTGTGGCGGGTGGAGCACCGTGCGATTTTAGCGAACTGGAGTTGCGAAATCGAACGCTCGCTTATTGGCTCGGAGGATCGCGGGGGGAGCGTCCTGATGTTTATAAAGCCGCATCGCCTCGTTTGCACGCCTCTCCCGAAGATCCCCCATTTTTCTTTTTTCATGGTGATCAAGATGGACTGGTACCTTTGGAGAACAGCCGCTGCTTGCATGATGAATTGCAAAAATGCGGAATCGAGTCGGTTTTCATGCAAGTAGATGGACAAGGGCACTTGATGACGTTCTTGAATCGCGAGGCTCGCACGAAAGCGGTTGAATTTTTAAAGAAGCATTTATAGGCCAACGGCCACCGATTCAGGATTCACCCTATGTTGCCCCGCGAAGAATATGTCGAGCAAGCATACTTTTTTAGGACGTTGCTGGAACGACTCAATCGCGATATCACTCTTCAGGATTTGCTCGATCAAACGCGGCATGAACTTTTGGCGACCGCTAAATTACCGATGGCAATTGAAATGCTGTCGGCGGAACTCAAGCATCGCGGAGTGATGGCCAAGGGGATGCAAATTCTCAAGCACTACTTTTCCCCCTTTCAGATCTATTTAGTCGCGGAGGCCGAACGCGATTCGGGTCGATTCGATTTCAAAACGGCACTAAAAATTTTGCAATTTGAAGCGGAGTATCGAGCCAGTAGCGATTCGAGGCAAGGCTTTTTCTTTTATCAATTCGAAGCCATATGTCGCAACAGACTCAGTTACGATCGCGGCTTGAAGGCGATGAGTGAGGATAACGCTTACGATCAAAACTGGAGCGAGTGGTTGTTGATCGTTCGCCGTCAATTGGGTTTGGTGGAATTGGCCGATTTGATTTTTGTGCGCAGCGAAGAATATGAAACGCGGCGACAGCGGCAAATGGGCGGAGATGCGGGTCCTCCGGAAGCTCCCATTTTGTTCGGTGCAAAAGAAGGTAAGATCGCCGCTGCTAACCGCAGAAAAGATCCATTATTCTTGTTCGCCGCCATGCAACGGCACTTAGGATATCCGAGCGTTCCGCGGGTAGAGGCCCGCGATCCATTGCCCGAGATAGTCCCGCAACTGATGCGCCGAGTGGAACGTTTAGAGAGTCGTTTGAAATTGATGGAAGAAGAGCAGCGACAAGGGATCGACATCACCAAGTTCTATTCGGCTCATCAACGCAAATTTGATTTTCCCAATGATGATGCCGAAGGTTAAGCGGGTGCGATTGCGAGTTGCTCCCTAATTGCCGATAAGTTTCGAGTACAACGAGCGGGCAGTCGCCGGATCATCGGTTCCCGAAATGATCGCTCTTCCATCGGCAAACAGCGTGATATGAAAACCCTCCACTTGCACTCGCAACAGAAAGGGGTTGACTTGAACGTCACCATAGCAGGCTAATCGATCGCGCATTTCAACCAAGTTGATGCGTTCGCCTGCTGCCGCTTGAACCTGCACCGCATTTTTGCCGCAGAGCACCGTTGCTGTCGCAGCGCGTTGCCCACGCAAAAATTCCAAGTCCCCTTTTTTACATGCGAGACATTCATCGTTTTCATAAAGGTTCGCCAGCGAAATCGAACGATGCGTTCCTCGCCACAGGTCGAAAACTTGCAACGTTCCCAGGGTTTCATTGGTGTTACCGCTCAGCAGTTTGATCGCCTCCAGCGCTTGACAGGAAGCGATCATCGAAACGGCAGGTCCTAAAACACCAACGGTATCACAGGTTCCAACGCTATCGGCAGCAGGCGGCTCGGGCAACAGGCAGCGAAAGCAAGCGGTCGATCCGGGCAGCATAGGGAGGACTTGCCCTTGGGCACCGATGCAGCCTGCGTGAATCCAAGGTTTGCGATAAGCGAGCGCGTAATCATTGATGAGGTATCGCGTTTCAAAATTGTCTGTGCCATCCAGAATTAAATCGATGTCGCCGAGCAGCGAGTGGATGTTGCGAAAGGTGATATCCTCAACGGCCACATCGATTGTCGCATGGGAATGAATCGCGCGCAACTTTTCGGCGGCAGCGACCGCTTTGGGAAGTTGTTGCTGGGCATCTGATTCCGTGAAGAGTGTTTGCCGCGGTAAATTATCCCACTCAACCCAGTCGCGATCGATCAAGCGGAGGCGGCCGATGCCGGCCCGCACCAGACGCTCCGCAGAGACTGAACCCAAAGCTCCGCAGCCGCAGATAGCAACGGCTGAACGGGCCAAGCGATTTTGGCCCGCGGTCCCGAGCGCAGCAAACTGCGTCTGACGACGAAAGCGATCGATGGCTTTGTTCTCTGGATCAAAAGCGGTCAAGTGGTAGGATCTCGCTGGGCGATGAATCTCGGCATGCTAAAAGCCTATCCGAAAACCCCGACCAACGCCAAGGCGACTAGCAGTGTACCGCAAACTCTTGATCTGCCAAATGCTAGCAATTTGTTTGCAATTTCAAAGGAAAGCTTCAGGAAAATCGGGCTGTTCTTAGAATGGAGGTTTGGGTGGCAGAATGGACGTTTGGGTGGCAGAGGCATGGGGGGGATGAAAAGGTACTGATGTTGCTTCACGGCGATCAACTCTTTAAACTCCGCCGCACGCGCGGGAAAAGCGTTGTGGTGGGATGAGTCGTATGGAGTTAGGACTCCAGAGCGAGATGTGAGCCAGCAGGGAGGCTGAAGATGTCGGTATCGATCATTGTTCCGATTTATAATGAAGTTGAAAACATTCCACGGCTTTATGAGCGATTGCTTCCCATTTTGGATCAGCTGAAGACGGACGTGGAAGTCGTTTTGGTCGACGATGGATCTCGCGATGGGAGTCGAGAGGAATTGGAGCGGTTAGCGGCAATCGATGCGAGGTTTGTGGTCGTCGAGTTTCGCCGCAACTATGGGCAGACCGCTGCGATGCAGGCGGGACTGGAGTACGCTCGAGGCGATTATTTGGTCACGCTTGATGGTGATTTGCAAAATGATCCGAGCGACATTCCGATGATGTTAGCCAAATTGGATGAAGGTTATGATTTGGTGCATGGCTGGCGGAAGAATCGTCAGGACCAGTTGCTGAGCCGCAAGGTTCCATCGTGGCTGGCGAACTGGCTGATCTCTCGCGTGACACGATTCCCGATCCATGATTTGGGTTGTACGCTCAAAGCGATGCGTCGCGAGGTAGCCGACGAATTGGAATTATACGGCGAGATGCACCGCTTCATTCCGATTCTTGCGCACTGGCGGGGTGCGCGATGTGTCGAAGTGGTGACAACGCACCATCCAAGACTTTATGGCAAAACCAAGTACGGTTTATCGAGAACGATTCGCGTGGTGCTTGATCTGATCACCGTGAAATATATGCTCGATTATTATAGTAGTCCGATGAAATTGTTCGGCCGAATCGCGCTGGGATTCATGGCGGCAGGGACCGCTGCGCTGGTGGGGACATGTTTGGCCAAGTGGTTGGCTGGCATGGACATGACGGGTAATCCGTTGTTGCTGCTGGGCGTGATGCTGTGCATTGTGGCAGTACAAATGTTGAGCGTGGGCTTATTGGGAGAAGCGACAACGCGGTTATATTATAGCCGCGACAGCCGTCGTCCTTTTACGGTAAGGCGAGTGCTCAACGGATTAGAGCCCAAAGTGCGGCACGGCGCTGAGGTCGATGATGAGTCATCTGCACGCTTTCCAGCGGTGGTTGAGCGGAAGCGGGCAGCTTAGTAGAACGCTTTTGCCATGTATGCATCCAGTGCGTCGATCGAAAACTTGAAACGTCGAGCCGACCTATTGCGGGAGGCTCGACGTTTTTTTGATGAACGAGGATTTATTGAAGTTCAGACTCCCGTCCTGTCGCGAGACACGGTGATCGACCGGCATCTTGAGCCCTGGGTGGTGGAGCGAAATGAGCTACAGCATTGGGGTTTTGCCCAGCCGCGAGCGTACCTGCAAACATCGCCCGAGTTTGCGATGAAACGATTGTTGGCTAGCGGTATGGACAAGATCTATCAGCTTGGGCCCGTTTTTCGAGGTGGTGAACGTGGGCCGTTGCATAATCCCGAATTTACCATGCTCGAATGGTATCAGGTCGGAGAAAGTTACTCGGGAGGAATGCAATTTCTGATCGATCTGGTGAAGGGGCTGTTGTCTGCAAGCCCAGAGGAGAGAAGCCCAGAGGAGAGAAGCCATCAGAAAAAAAACGATGAGGAAAAAAGCGAAGAGAGAAAAACGAGCGGATCGCCATCGATCACTTGCAGCTACCAAGAGGTTTGTTGGCAGCAGCTTGGCATCGATATTTTGCAGGCCGACCGAGAGCAACTCGCCCAGCTAGCCTGCCAAAGAAAGCTCGTCGGTTCGCTTGACTGGAGCGATGATTGGGATGATTGGTGCAACCTCCTGTTTACGGACTTGGTGCAGCCGACGCTGGGTAATGATTCGCTGACAGTGATATGTGATTTTCCAGCCAGTCAATCGGCGCTAGCCCGCATTTCTGAGCGCGATGAGCGTGTCGCGGAGCGATTTGAGATTTTTTATCGTGGCGTCGAACTGGCCAACGGCTACCATGAGCTGTTGGATCCTGCTGAACTCCGCCGGCGGAACCGCCAGATCAATCAGCAGCGTTTAAGGGATGGGAAGATCTCGCTCCCGGAAGAAAGTCGCTTGCTGGAGGCGATGGAGCGTGGGATGCCCTCTTCAGTTGGATGTGCTTTGGGCTTCGATCGCTTGGTGATGTTGGCTTGCCGAGCGACCACTCTGGATGAAGTTCTCCCTTTCCCGATCGAGCGGGCTTGATGGGCTACCGTGCTCCCAGCACGGTTTTCTGAGATACGGTTTTCTGAAATAGTTGCTGGCTGTGACCAAAGGTGTCCGGCATCGACCGTATTATGCCTGTATGGCCATCACAAGTCGCTTCGATACGCCGGCCAATGTTTTCTTGAACATGTACTGGCAACAAAAATAGAATACAAAAAAACACTTTTTGTCTATTGACACTACTGATTACATGTATATACTTTCTCGAAGTGAGACACAAAGGCTGTCTCAAATTGAGAAAATGTCTTGAAATGAGACGAGTTGATAGCATTCTCGGATTCGACAGAAGCGATCGAGAATCCTTGGCGGGAATGGTTGGCGGGCTTTTGCGGGTTGAATAGAGGGTATTGGGATAAGTTTGTTCAGTTTTTGGTCGCCGAAGTGTTGAGCACGGAAGATACAACGGAGTGTGTGCACTGAGGTTGGTTGAATCAGAGGAGCACCTAAGTCTTTCGGTACAAGTTTGATAAGAAAAACCGCTTTTGGTACGAAAGTTGCGGTTGCCAGGTGGTTATGAAGACAAACTTCGCAGTGGGAGACGAAATTGGTCGCTTTGGTGTTGGCGACCGACGACTTTTGGGCTGGTGAGGGTGAGCGGTGACGGTCGGCGCGCGGCCGACGTTAGTGGACACCTGATGCAGGATCGAGGTTGGGTGCGAGTGGGTTGAGTTGTCGCAAATTTTAAGTTGTTGTATTTGGTGTAAGTTTGTTCTTCAAGGAGGTAGCTGGGATGCTGGTATTAAGTCGCAAAGAAGGCGAAAAATTGTTGATTGGTGAAAACATCACCCTCGTGATCTCGAAGATCTCGGGCAACCGAGTGACGATTGGGATCGAAGCACCTCGAGATGTCAAAGTGGTGCGCGGCGAATTGGAACGACAAGTCGCTGTAGAAAATAATGCGGCTGGTGAAAGCCGTTTGGAACTTGACCGCATCGCGGTTGTCGATCGCGAGCGAACTTCAGGCGAGAGTCAAGTATTTCATCTGCGACTGAAAATCGACAACGAAATGGTCGCGCTTCAAAAAGATGTTGGCTAACAACAATTGTCTAAGTGAATTGTTGGTCCGCTTAAAGGGAATCAATCCTTAAGGCTTCTAGTGCGCAGGGCGGCCCGCTGCGGCCGCCGCCCCTAGGTGGTTATCACCCACATAGCCGTTCCCTGTCTACAGGTTTGGCGTCTACAGGTTTGGCGTCTACAGGTTTGGCGTCTACAGGTTTGGCGTCTACAGGTTTGGC
>Ga0169931_10008099_pt1 | contig 15426 bp, 12 predicted proteins | sample Kivu_15m_20L_FD_129675 | JGI IMG/M metagenome (GOLD analysis project Ga0169931, IMG submission 129675) | Freshwater microbial communities from Lake Kivu, Western Province, Rwanda to study Microbial Dark Matter (Phase II) - Kivu_15m_20L... | ecosystem: Environmental > Aquatic > Freshwater > Lake... | reverse complement strand
CGGGCGCCCGGCTGGGCACCCCGCCAGACTGCTGCAGCAGCCACCGCACGGGCTCGAGCGCCGCGGCCCAGGGAACACGGTCCGACGGCGCCAGCAGGGGCCAGAGGCGCTCGAGATCGAGATGGGCCTCAGCCAGGGCGGCCCAATGGGGCAGGCGCTGGGGCAGGTCATCCAGCTCGGCGGCACTCAGCAGCCCCAGATGCCGCGACGGCAGATCGAGCACCTCGGCAGGGGGGAGCACCCCCAGCAACGGCACTGCGATCGCCGCCAGGGCCTCGGCCAACAGGGCCCTGTGGCGGGCGCTGCCGACCTTGTTGAGCACGACCCCGGCCAGCCGCACCCGGGGCGGACCGTGGTCGCGAAAACCGCGCACCAGGGCCGCCAAGGACCCCGCCTGACGCGAAGCCTCGACCACCAGCACCACCGGCAGATCCAGCAGCGCGGCCACCTCGGCGCTGCTGCCCTCGGCGCTGGCACCGCGGCCATCAAACAGCCCCATGACACCCTCGACCAGGGCCAGATCAGCGCTGGCGGCGTGCCAGGCAAAACTGCGGCGCACCCAATCCGGGCCACACAGCAGGGTGTCGAGGTTGCGGCAGGGTCGCCCGGCCACCCGACTCAGCAGCTGGGGATCCAGGTAATCGGGACCCACCTTGAACGGTTGCAGACTCTGACCGCGCTGACGGGCCAGGGCCGTCAGCATCAGGCTCAGCAGGGTCTTGCCACTGCCGCTGCTGGGTGCCGCGATCAGACAGGCCACCGGGCTCAGGCCGGCAGCAGCCGGGCTGCCACGGGTGCGGCAGCTGCGAACAGAGGGTTGGTGGTGTCATGGCCGCCGCCCAACAACCGAGCCAGCTCTCTCTCCTCGCTCTCGTTCGGGACGGGGACCACCTCTTCCAGCAGTTCCATGCTGGCCATGCCGCCGGCTTCGAGGCGCATGCATCCACCCGACTCAGAACAGAGAATCACACACAGCGGCGGGCGTCCCGGGGGCTCGCAGATCAGCCGTAGGCCGACCATCGCTCCGGGGTGGGTGCGGGGGACCCCAACCGGAACGGGCATCAACCGGAACTGAACCGTGGCGCCATCGGTGCGCTGAAACTCGGCCCCGACCCCACTGCCGACACCATCGCCATCGACCGCAAAGCTGCTGACCAGATGCCAGCCGAGCCGGTCGGCGATCCAGGCCGCCAGCAGCAACCCTTTGAGCGTGTGATCCCCCTCGACGTCGATGTCGAGCTGGACCACATGATCGAGGGCATCGCGCCGTGACGGCGGATCAAACACCATGGCCAGCGATTCACGCCAGGTGCGCAGGCGCATCCAATTGAGGTCATTGACCGCCTGGCCGGCCTGAATGCGTTCGACCAGCAGGTCGATGCAGCGCCGCGGGGCCCCCAGGGAACTGTCAACCACCAGCCGACGGCCTGGACGGGCAAGGGCGTCAAGCAGCTCGGGCGCCTCATCGAGGGAACTGTTCCACCAGACCCAGCAGGGCAGACCCTGGTCGACCAGGGGATCCACCAGCGGCAGCCCCTGCTGCAGAGAACCCAGCCCACCACGCAACACCACCACATCGCCGCAGGCCTGCGCGGCACTGGTGCCCTCATCAACCAGGGGACAGAACGCCGCGACCCTGGTCTCCAGAGGCAATGACGTGTCCAGGGTCGGCGCCAGGGTGATCAGGCGCCGGGGCATGTGCACGCTGATGGCGGTGTCGACAAACTGACCGCGCAGGTCTTCGGCCTGATGGTGGCCTGGATGTTGCCCCAGGGCCCAGGCCAGCCGCTGGTCCATCACCGCCGTGCTCAACGGCAGACCGCAATCGGCCACCGCCTGCTTGCCCTGCTCGATCAGGTCACGATCGAGCAGGCCGGTGATCGGGCCGTCGAGCCGGCCGGTACGGATCAGCTGCTGCTGCAACCACGAGGCCTCATAGATCAGCAAGGTGAAGGTGGAGGCGCCTGCGGACCCCTGCAGATCCGTGCTCCAGAGGCGTTGGAGATAGGGCTGAACCTCGGCCGGGGGCAGAGCCAGAGGAGCCTGAAGGGTGAGCTGGGCTGCCATGGGATCAGGGAATCGAGTGGAACAACACGGTCAGGGGCGACGCCAGGCCAGTCCGTCCTCGGCCAGCAGGTTGTCCGCGGCGGCAGGCCCCCAGGTGCGGGCCTCATAGGGGTGCACCGGCACCTGCTCGGGCGACTCCTCCATCAGCTCAATCAAGGGGGTGTACAGGCGCCAGGCGGCCTCCACCTCGTCGCTGCGGGTGTAGAGGGTCGGATCACCCAGCATGGCGTCAGCCAGCAGGCGCACATACCCCTCGTCGGACGGCTCCCCGAAACTGTCGTCGTAGCTGAAGGCCATGTCGACGGGTCGGCTGCGCATGCCCGAGCCCGGGGCCTTGACCTCGAAACGGATGTCGGCCCCTTCATCGGGCTGGATGCGCAGAATCAGCTGGTTGGGGGTCGGCGCCCCGCCCGCGGCATCGAACAGGTGCACCGGCGCCTCGCGGAAGGTGAGGACCACTTCCGACAGGCGCTTGGGCAGCCGCTTGCCGGTGCGGATGTAGAAGGGCACCCCCTGCCAGCGCCAGTTGTTGATGAACAGCTTGGTCGCGACATACGTCTCGGTGGCGCTCTGGGGATTCACCCCCGGCTCCTGGCGATAGCCGGCGATCGGCCGCTTGGCCGAGCCCCCCGCGCTGTACTGACCGCGCACGCAGCACTTCCATGGCTCTTCGGGAGTGGCGAGCCGCGCCGCCTGCAGCACCTTGGCCTTCTCGTTGCGCATCGATTCCGGATCGAAGCGACCGGGGGGCTCCATCGCCGTCAGCGCCAGGATCTGGGTGAGGTGGTTCTGCACCATGTCGCGCAGGGCCCCACTGGACTCGTAATACCCGGCCCGCTCCTCGACCCCGACGGTCTCGGCAGCGGTGATCTGCACGTTGGCGATGTAATTGCGGTTCCAGATCGGCTCGAAGATCGTGTTAGCGAACCGCAGCACCAGAATGTTCTGGACCGTCTCCTTGCCCAGGTAATGGTCGATGCGGAAGATCTGGCTCTCCTGGGCGCAGGCCTGCACCACCTTGTTGAGGGCCTGGGCACTGGCGTAATCGGTGCCGAAGGGTTTTTCGATCACCACCCGGCTGCGGGCGGGGTCGGCCAGCAAGCCAGCTGCGGCCAGGGCCCGGCAACCGCTGCCGTAAAACGCCGGCGACACCGACAGATAGAAGGTTCGGTTGCCGCGGGTGGCCCGCTGGCGATCGATCAGATCAAGACGCTCCCCCAGCCGCACCACGGTGGGCGGATCCTGGAGATCGACCGGCTCGTAGTAAAGGCAGGCGGAGAACTGCTCCCAGGCACTGCGGTGTTCGGCGATCTCGGCTGCCATGGCATCAGCCATGCGCTGCCGAAACTCCTCGTCGCTCCAGGGCCGCCTGGCGCAGCCCAGGACAGCGAATTCGCTGGGCAGACGCCGCTGCCTGAACAACTCGAACAGGGCTGGAACCAACTTGCGATGGGTGAGATCGCCGCTGGCCCCAAAGATCACCAGGCATTGGGGGCTGATCACCCGCTCTTGCCGTAGACCCACCCGCAGAGGGTTGGTGAGCACGTCGCCCATCGCTGCCTTGCCGTGTGCCCCTGGTTTAACGGCGCCAGGGGCCTTAACCCAGCTGTTGCCCGAATTGTGACGAACCTGTGTGTGGGTTCAGAAACCTCGGGCCGTGACTCAATAGGTCTCGACGTGCCAGCGCTCGGCCTTCTTGAGCTGGGGACGCAGCGCAGACCAGTCGAGACCCTTGGCCGCTGCGGCAGCGGTCATCGCCTCGTCGATGCCCGGCTCCATGCCCCGCAGACCGCACATGTAGACGTGGGTTTTGGGGTTCTCGATCCAGGAGAAGATCTCGTCAGCGTTTTCACTGACGCGGTCCTGGATGTACATGCGGCCGCCCTTGGCGTTCTGCTGCTCGCGGCTGATGGCTTTGGTGTAGCGGAAGTTCTCAGGGAACTGGCTCTGGTAATGCTCGAAATCGGCGTCGTAGAGCAGGTTGGCGGTGGTGGGGGCGCCCATGAACAGCCAGGCCTTGCCCTTGAAGGTCCAACCGTTCTTCTCACGCTCGGCCGGCTCGAACATGCGGCGCAGGTAGGTGCGCATCGGCGCGATACCGGTGCCGGTGGCCAGCATGATCACGTTGGCCTCCTCGTCGTCGGGCAGGAGCATCTCCTTGCCGACCGGACCGGTGATCTTGACCTTGGCACCCGGTGCGATGTCGCAGAGAAAGGTCGAGCAGACACCGTTGATGGTCTCGCCGTCCTTCTCGTACTGCAGCTGACGCACGCACAGGGACACGGTGTCGCCGGCCATGTTGTCGCCGTGGCGGGTGCTGGCGATCGAGTACAGGCGCAGCTTGTGGGGCTTGCCGTTGGCATCGTCCCCATCGGGAATGATGCCGATGCTCTGGCCTTCGACATAGTGCAGCTGGGGATTCCCGCCACTGAGGTCAAAGGTGATGTGGTTGACCCGGCCGATGGCTCCTTCGGCCAGCAGGCTGTAGTTCTCGGTCACCGTGCCGATGAAGGGGTCCTTCGGCTTGTAGAGATTGACAGGAACGGAGGCGTGGGAAGAGGACACAGCAGCTTTGGTCGAGGGGACAACGTTGGCCGTTTCGGGCTGGGCAGGAGCAGGCGACGGCTCGGTCTGCCCGTCGGCAGGGGTCACGGCGGTGATGCGACCACCCTGGAGAGCGATGGTCTGCATCAGGGCCTGGAGCCGCCCGAAAGGCACCAACAGGGTGCGCTGGCCGCGACGCTGCAGACCCACTCCGAAGTCTGTGACCGTCACGCGAAACATGCGGCCGTCGCTCTCAACGCAGCGAGCAGTGGAGACGCGCATGCTGACCTTCCGCAAAAAGCGGGCTGATCATAGAGAACGTCTGTGGCCGTGCCGTTCACGCCGGACCGGCAACTGCCGCTAAGTTTGTGGCCCAGAGCACCCTTTCCGGTGCCTGATTCGCGTCCTAAGCCCCGTCGGCCCTGGTGCAGCTGCTCGAAACTCCGGTCATGGCTGCGGCGGGCTCTGCCCCCCACGACGTTGGCAGCTGTGCCCTGGACACGATCCAACAAGACATGGAGCGCTTGCCCCATGGCACCCGGCGGCTGGCCGTGCGCCTGCGCACGACGCTGGACCCCACCTGGCTTTGGGCGGTGTTGACCGACTACGCCAACCTCAGCCAGTTCATTCCCAACCTTCAGAGCTCACGCCTGCTTTGGCGCCGCGCCAATGTCGTTGGTCTTGAACAGGAAGGGTGCCAGACGCTGATGGGTCTGCGCTTCAAGGCTCGCGTCCAGCTTGAACTGACCGAACTGCTGGATCAGCAACGTCTCAGTTTCGTGATGGTCAAGGGTGATTTCCGCCGGTTCGAGGGGGCCTGGCAGATCGGCCACGACGCGCGCGGCAGCACCCTGCTGTATGACCTGACCGTTCAGGGATGTGCGGGAATGCCGATTGCCCTGATCGAGCAACGCCTGCGCGATGACTTGGCAGCCAATCTCCGTGCTGTCCAACAAGAGGCCCTGCGTCGCGCCAACGGCCGCTGAGGCGCCTTTTCTGCGGTTTCCGTCCAGCGGACAGAAAACATTGCTTTGGCGCTGACAGACCACTGAGTGGTGCTGTTAATGCAATACCCCCAAGGGGATTCGAACCCCTGTCGCCTCCGTGAAAGGGAGGTGTCCTAGGCCTCTAGACGATGGGGGCGAGGCCACAGCGGCGAGGGCTGATCGCGCCCCCGGCTGATGCAGTGAACGTACGGTTCAGGGGGACCCTTCGTCAAGGCGCCCCTGGCGCGCAAGCGCCGGTCCGCTCTGGCCCTGCCAGACGGGCACCGTCACATGGAAGCAAGCTCCTTCCCCTGGCTCGGAGACCACCCAGATGCGGCCGCCATGCACCTCGGCGATCCGGCGGCAGACCGACAGACCCACCCCGAAGCCGACGGTGGTGTTCGAGGTCTGGGGCAACCGCACCCGATCGAGAAAGATGCGCTGCTGCTCGCTGGCAGGAATGCCCGGGCCGCTGTCGCAAACGCTGACCTGCACCCACTGACTGGTGCGGTGCAGCAGGGTCAGGGACACCTGCCCTCCCTCAGGGGTGTATTTGAGCGCGTTCTCGAGCAGGTTCAACAGCACCTGACGCATGCGCCGCTGATCCGCGAACACCTCGGGAAGATCAGCGGGGATATCGGTGACCAGCTTCAGCTGGCGCCCGACCCACAGCTTTTCGAGCTCCAGAATGGCCTCGGCAGCCACCTTGCCCAGCGCCAGCCGCTGGGGATTGAACAGGGCCTCCCAGCGGGTGGTGCCCACCTCGAGCAGGTCCTTGGACAGATGCTCGATGTCATCGAGGCGGCGGGTGAGCACATCGCGAAAACGCGGTTCATCGATCTGCCCCAGGGTGTGGCTCTGGAGGGCGAGCTTGGCGGCCGTCAGCGGGGTCCGCAGCTCATGGGCCACCATGCGCAGCAGGCGCTCCTGCACCCCCAGGCGCTCGATCAGGGTCTCGTTCTCCTGACGCAGAACCAGCACCTGATCCTCGAGCTGCAGCTCGCGCTGGGTGCGGCTGCCATCGACCTCGGCGGGACGCAGGGTCATGCCCAGACCGGTGACCACCTGCATCTGTTGCCAGCGGGGCAACCAGCTGCGCAGGCGCTGGGCGATGCCATTGCCCGCAATCACCTGGCGCGGCAACGGCTGCAGCTTGACCAGGGCGGGGGTGGCCACCAGGCGATGCAGCTCCAGCAATTCGGGCTGCTTCGATGGATCGGCGATCTCGAGGGTCACAGCAAAGCCGCAGTCCTCGGCGTTCAGCCAGGCCACCAACTGACGCAGATCAGGAGTGGCCAGATGGTGATTGGCCGCCACCAGCAGCAGCTTGAGCTCCTGACGCCCGGAGCCTGGGGCCTCGCCCCGCATCGCCTGAGGTGGTGCAGAGCCGGTCACGGCACCACCCTATGAAGATCTGGCGGGGATGGGCCTGAGCTGACACAACTTGGTGGCAGGGCCCCCATTCCATGGCTAAACATGAGCAGCAGGCTGCGGCTCGGGCTTCCATGGCCTCCACCCATCCCCTAAGCGAGCGCATGCCGCCGGTGAGCCGCATTCAGCTCGACAGCAGCCTGCGCCGCTGGTTCTCCCGCAACCTGGGGTTGTGGCGTTCGCGTCGGCTGTATTTCTTTGCCGACGGCGATGTCCTGCGTGTCGACATGATGCTGCGGGTGGAGGGCTTCAACGAGCCGATCGAAGGCGAGGCTGCGTACCGCTTCACCTGGTGGCCCGAGCAGGAGTTCGATTTCTTCGAAAAAAAACCGCGGTACGTGCCCACCGGCACGATGGAGGCCTATCTCTGCGGCCATCAACTGCGTCGCAGTCGCGGCTACCTGTGCGGCAGCCCCACCAAAAGTCAGATCCGTCAGGTGGACGAACACGAGCTCATCTTCGAGTCCCACTATCAGGAGTGGGACATCCTTGAACACATCCGTCTGGTCGACCAGGACCGCTACCGGGCTCGCTCGATCTACAGCTGGAAGGACGGCGTTCTGGAACTGAGCGAAATCCACCACGAAATCCGGGTCGAGGAGGCGGGGGTGCCGCTGGCGGCTTGATGCAGCAGCATGGGCAGAGCTTGAACCGCCATCTCTTGAACCTGCTGCGTCGCCTGAGCCCCCTGCTGGTGGCCCCTTTGCTGACCCTGCCGCTGCTGCTGGCTCCTGGATCAGCCCTGGCGGCTCCGGCGACCGAGGCCGAGATGAACCTCTACACCCGCATCGCCGCGGTCAATGTCTGCATCGCCCGCGCCGCCGGGGTCGACTTCGACAAGGCTGTCGGCATCGCCGGTGAAACCATCGCCCAGCTGCTGCAGGGTCAGCACGGGGGCGTGATCCAGCAGGTGGGCAGCAAGCCGCTCAGCCTTGAGGACCTGCGCAAGGGCTCGATCAATTCAGCCGTTCTGGGGGCGGTTGAGATCTGCCCCAAGGAGGTGCCGGCCGACATCCTCAAGCGGGTGCAGGACGCCATCAAGAGCAGCGGCAACAAGGCCGCCCCCGCCCCAGCAACCACCACCCCCAAGCCCTGAGCCCCGCCCCAGCAACCGATGTCGACCGTGCGCCTCGCCGATTACCGCCCGGCGCCCTATCTGCTCAGCCGCACCGATCTGACGGTGCGGCTGTTTGCTGATCATGCCGTGGTCGAGGCCTCACTGGCCTTGGCCCCCAATCCGGCATCCGCCACACCGGCCCCGCTCGAGCTTGCCGGGGTCGACCTGCAGCTCGAGCACCTGGCGATCGATGGCGTTCCCCTGTCACCCCGTGACTATGCGCTCGGCGACACCAGCCTGCGGATCATGGCGCCGCCGCAGGGGCCCTTTGTGCTCAACAACCGCGTCCGCATCGAACCCCAGCACAACACAACCCTGGAAGGGCTCTATGTGAGTGGTGGACTGTTCACCACCCAGTGCGAAGCCGAGGGATTTCGCCGCATCACCTTTCACCCGGATCGACCCGATCTGCTGAGCCGCTTCCGGGTGCGGATCGAAGCGGACCAGGCCGACTGTCCGGTGCTGCTCTGCAACGGCAACTGCATCGAAACCGGCGCGCTCGAGGCAGGACGGCACATGGCGATCTGGGACGACCCGTTCCCGAAGCCCTCCTATCTGTTTGCACTGGTGGCAGGGCGACTGGAAGAACGCCGTGAGACGTTCTGCACCGGCAGCGGCCGCACCGTGCAGCTGCGCATCCACGTGGAGCCGGGCGACCTGCCCTACACCGAGCACGCGATGGCATCGCTGAAACGGGCGATGACCTGGGACGAGCAACGCTATGGGCTCGAATACGACCTTGACGAATACAACATCGTCGCCGTGCGCCACTTCAACATGGGCGCAATGGAAAACAAAAGCCTCAACATCTTCAATTCAAAACTGGTTTTAGCTGACAGCGAAACAGCCACAGATGGCGAGCTGGAACGCATTGAGAGCGTGATCGCACACGAGTACTTCCACAACTGGACCGGCAATCGCATCACATGCCGCGACTGGTTCCAGCTGTCGCTCAAAGAAGGGCTGACGGTGTTTCGCGATCAGAGCTTCAGCGCCGATCTGCACGGCGCCAGCCTGAACCGCATCGAAAATGTCGCGGTGCTGCGCAACACGCAATTTCGCGAGGATGCTGGCCCGACTGCACACCCAGTCCAACCTGATGCCTACCAGGCGATCGACAATTTCTACACAACCACGATCTACGAGAAGGGCTCAGAACTGATCCGCATGCTGCACACCCTGCTGGGTGAAGAGACGTTCATGCGGGGCATGGCGCTGTACGTGAGCCGTCATGACGGGTCAGCAGCGACCTGCGAGGACTTCGTCCAGGCGATGCAGGACGCCCACACGCAGAACCACCCGCAGCACCACCCTGCCGAAGGCGGGCCAACCATCAACTTTGCCCAGTTCAGGCGCTGGTACCACCAGGCGGGCACGCCGGTGCTGCACCTCCAGCGACACTGGGACGGCGAGCGAGGGGTGCTCGAGCTGCACATCCGCCAGCACACCCCGCCCACCCCCGGGCAGGGCGAGAAGCAGCCGCTGGTGATCCCGCTGGCGATGGGGCTGGTGGGCCAGGGTGGCAATCCCCTGGCGCTGCAGCCCGAACCGACAGGCGGCAGCGATCTTGCGGTGCGGCCCCTGCCCAGCAGCTGGGGGCAGCAAAGCCGGTTGCTGGTGATCGATCAGGCCGAAACCACGCTGCGCATCACTGGGCTTCCCAGGCAGCACCACCCGCCTGCCCTGTCGCTGCTGCGGCAGTTTTCGGCGCCGGTCAAGCTCGAGATGGGACGTCCGGCAGCCGAACTGGTTCACCTGCTGGCCCACGACAGCGACCCGGTGGCCCGCTGGGATGCCGGTCAGTTGCTGCTGCGCAGGGCACTGCTGGCTCGCAGCCAGGGGCACCCCGACAACCAACTCGAAGAGGAGCTGATCGATGCCCTGGGGCGGATCCTGGCCGATCCGTCCCTGTCGCAGGCGAGCCGTGCCGCCCTGCTGGCCCTACCGGGCGCCGGCGAACTCGAGGATGCTGCCCATGACCTGGGCTTGGTCCCCGATCCACCGGCCCTGTTTGCCGCTGGTCAGGCCCTGCGCAGCCGCCTGGGTGACGCCCTGGCCCAGCCGCTGCTGCAACAGCTTGAGGACTGCCGCAGCCAATGGCTGGAAGCCTGGCCCCGGGGTCAGGGTGATCGCCGCCTGACCGGCCTGATCTGGAGCTGGCGCATCGCCGCCGGCGACACGGCGCTGATCGCCCAGGCGCGCGCCGCCGTTGACGGCCCCTCGATGACCCTGGCGCGTCTCGGGCTGGCGGCCCTGCATCCCCATGATCTGGTCGCCCGCGAGCAGGCCATGGCGGCGTTCTATGACCGCTGGCAGCACAAACCGGTGATCCTTGATTCCTGGTTCGGACTGCAGGCTGCGGCACCGTTTGGCGACGGTCTGGCGCGGGCTGCCCAGCTGCTGCACCATCCGCGGTACGACCCCAATGCGCCCAATTCGGTGCGGGCCGTGCTGGGGGGCCTGGCCGGCAACGCACCGGTGTTCCACGCCCCCGATGGCAGTGGCTACCGGTTCATGGCCGCCCAGATCGCTGAGTTGGATCAGCGCAACCCGATCACCGCCTCACGGCTGGCCAAGGTGTTGAGCCGCTGGCGCAGTTATGGAGCCGATCGCTCGGCGTGCATGCGGGCCGCCCTGGAGCAGCTGGCCGCCGCTCCCCTGTCGACCAACACCCGCGAGGTGGTGGAACAGTGCCTTGCCGCTGAGGTGCCGTGCTGATTAACGGTGCAGCTGGCCGAAGGCCGCCTGACGGGCCGAACCGCCCTCGGGCCCGGCGTGGAGCCCCCACAGTCCTTCCCAGTAGAAATAGATCACCCCGTGGCCACGCGCAAAGCTGAGGCGCACTTTCTCGCTGAGCACAGCGATGGCTGGGGTCCGGCCACCGAAACCGGCGAGAATGCCGATTTCAACCGGCAGACCCCAGCCCTGGGCCTTGACCAGGGCCGGCTGGTTGAGGTCCTTGGCAAAACCAGCCAACGAATAGGCGTAGTTCTGGATCACCAGATCATCGATGAGCTCACCGATGGCCCACAGCTCCCAGTCCTGCAGCCAGAGGTTGTAGGCCGAGCGAAACGGCCCCGGTGACAGGCTGATCACCGTGGGGCGCGGCAGGGCGCGGCGCAACTCACGCAACAGGGCGGTGAGCTGCTGACGGCGCCAGCGCATCCACGCCCGATCGGCAACGTCATCCGGGGGCTCTCGCCCGGTCTGACTGCGATACAGCGCGCGTGTGTAGGGGTCATAGCCGAACTGCACCGGCCAGGCGAAATGGTCGTCGAGCTGGATCCCATCCAGACCGCACCGCCCCACGATCTCGCGCACGAGACCGATGAACCGTTGCCGCACCCCAGGGTGGGCAGGGTTCAGCCAGGCCATCGGTTTGCCATGCAACACCATCGTGGTGCTGCCATCACGCTGTTGCAGCACCCAGGCGGGGTTGTCGCGCACCACCTGGGCATCGGCGGGCTCCATCAACCCGTACTCAAACCATGGGATCACCTGCAGACCCCGCCGGTGGGCGGCATCCGCCATCCTGCAGATCGGGTCCAGTCCTGGATTGGACTGGGCCAAGGCAGGCTCCATCGGCGCGTAGGCGGAGCGATGAAAGGTGGTCCCCCGGCTCCAGACGTTGGGGTAGAGGGTGTTGAAGCCGGCCTCCGCCAACTCGGCAACAGCCCGCTCGATCCGCCCGGCGTCGTAGTACAGCGGACTGGGGCTGTTGGTGAGCCAGACACCGATCCGGCGGGACACGGCTTTGGCTGGCCGCGGTGTGACCAGGCTCGGCGCTGCCGGCAGCGGTGGGGGTGGCACCAGCACCTGGGCTCGCGCCAGGGGCGACAGGCCGGCCAGCAGCAACCCGGCGGCCAGGAAGCGGGCGCGCACGCTCAACGGAACATCGAACTCACCGAGCTCTCGTCATGGATGCGCCAGATCGCTTCGCCAAGCATGTTGGCCACTGACAACACCTGCAGTTGGGGGAAACGACGATCGTCAGCCAGCGGAATGCTGTTGGTGACGATCACCTCCTCAAACAGGCCGGGGGTCGACAGACGCTCGATCGCCGGTGGTGAGAACACGGCATGGGTGGCACAGGCGAGCACACGCTTGGCACCCCGTTCGCGCAGCAGACGGGCACCGGCGCAGATGGTGCCGCCGGTGTCGATCATGTCGTCGATCAGCACCGCGGTCTTGCCTGCCACATCGCCGATCACCGTCAGGCTTTCGGCCACGTTGTGACCGCTGCGGCGCTTGTCGATGATCGCCAGCGGTGCGTCGTGCATCTGCTTGGCAAAACTGCGCGCCCGCGCCACACCGCCGACGTCAGGGGAAACCACGACGACCTCACCGAGATCGCGGGTGCAGAGATAGTCGACAAGAACCGGTGAGCCGTAGATGTGATCGCAAGGAATGTCGAAATACCCCTGGATCTGGTTGGAGTGAAGGTCCATCGCCAGCACCCGGTCCACCCCTGACTTGGTCAGCAGGTTGGCCACGAGCTTGGCGGTGATCGATTCGCGGCCTGCGGTCTTGCGATCAGCGCGGGCATAGCCGTAGTAGGGGACCACCGCGGTGATCTGCCGGGCCGAGGCGCGCCGGCAGGCATCGACCATGATCAGCAGCTCCATCAGGTGATCGTTCACCGGAGCGCAGGTGGGCTGGATCAGAAAGACATCGCACCCACGGATCGACTCCTGGATCTGGATGTACAGCTCGCCATCGGCGAAGCGTTTGATCACCCGGGGACCATCGGGAACACCCAGGTAGGCCGCGATCTCGCGGGCCAGGTCGGGATTGGAGGTACCGCTGAACAGCCGCAGCCGGCGTGCGTCGTGATTGGCCTGCAGCTGCTGCTGCGCCGGTTGGGTGGGCCGATCAGCGGTCATGAATTGGGTCATGCAGGCTCGGCCCAAAGAGCTCATGCCCGATCGTAGAAGCGTGCCGTCCCGGTGAACACAACCGCCATGCTGCAGACCACCGGTCCCCTTCCTGCCCTGGTGCTGCTGGCCTGCGGCACAACGCCCCAGATCAGCGGCCTGCAAGCGGCAGCCGCCCCGCCCCTGGCCAAGGCGCTGCAGCTGCAGCTGGGTCCCGCCCTGCCAGCCGGCCCAGCGCCGCAGGCGCAGGCCAGCCTGGCCGCCCTGCCGTGCGGCGTCCTGGCGCCCCTGACGCAGGATCCCGGCCTGGCCCTGGCCGATGGCGGCCATTGGGCCGAGCGGCTCGGAGCCTGGCGGCAACCCTGCCTGCTGCTGATCCGTGGCGAGCAGCTCGACAGCGGTGTGGCCGCAGCCACCACCGCCCTGCTGCGGCAGTGGCAGGTGCCCCTGCTCGGCCTGGTGCAGTGGCAGGGTCCGTGGACGCCGCAGGCCCGCCTGGCCGATCAACTGCCGTGGCTGGGCTGGCTGGACGAATGCGGCCAGGGGGCTGACGCCCTGGCGCTGGCGGCCCGCCAACGGGCCCGGCTGCTGCACAGCCAGCTGGTTTGAGCGTCAGTTGCCACTGCCACTGTCACTGCCACTGCCACTTCCACTGCCCCAGCCCAGCGTCGCTGCGGCAGCCGGAGCCAGTTGGCGCAGACCCTTGTGCTGGGGTTGGGGGGGGTCTAGCGGCAAGGTTTGAACGTTCACGGCCTCGCCCTGATCGAGGCCAGCGGCTAGCAGGCTCAGCAGTTCGGCCTCACTGAGGTCCGACTGGGTTTCGGCCAGCATCTGCCTGGCCAGGGGAGCCAGCAGCGGCAGACGGCCAGGCTGGCTCAGCTCACGCAGCAGGGCACGCAGCACAAGCTGGTGTTGCTGACGGCGTCCGTCCTCGCCGGCGACAGGATCACGAAACCGAACCAGGTGCTCGACCTGCTGACCATCAAGCCGCTGCAGACCGGCCTGCAGATCGATGCGCAGGTTCTGGCGCCGGTCGGCATAGCGCATGGCCTGGGGCGGGCTCAGATCGAGCGCGCCCAGGGCCGCGATCAGTTGGCGCAGAGCCCCGCGCGGTACCACCACGTAGCGGTCGGGCTGGGTGCTGGGCAGACCGGTGAGCTCACGCACCGCGTCGGCCACCAACGCCACACCACCCTGGCGATACAGGCTGCCCAGAGCCTGGGGCCGGCGTTGGCCCGGCAGCTGCACCGCTGTCTCGATCGGGATCTCCAGCACCTGCAGAGGCGCACCGGCTTGCACCCGCAGCAACAGCAGGGCGTCGCTGTTGGCGGGGCCCGGGGGGGCTGCGCCATTGCTGGCATCGCCAGGGCGATCGGCATCGCTGCCGATCACCAGCACGGTCACGGGCCGGGTCGGCGGTTTGGCCAGATCGGCCACGCGACCCAGGGCCTGCGGCTCCTGGCTGCGATCCGAACGGGGCCACACCAGCCCCAGAACCGAGGCGCCCACGGCCACCCCCACGCCGGCCGCAGCCAGTCGCATGGCGGCGCGGCGGCGGCGGAGCGCGGCCTTGGCACGGGCGGGGTCTCGGGCTGGGGCGGGTCGCGGCGCCATCGGCGGGCCGTACAGCAGGCTGAAGCCACTCTGACCCAGTCCCGGGGCCGGACCGATAACTTGGGCCTGCGAATGCGGCGGCCGCTGCCTTGACAGGCTCCAACCTTTCTGTGCCGCCCCACGAGCGGGCCCGCCCCCTGGCCAAAGGCAGCACCTACCCGGCCAAGGACCTCTGCAGCCAGTGCGGTCTCTGCGACAGCCGCTGGGTGGCCTACGTGCGCAACGCCTGCGCCTTCCTGAACCAGCAGTTCGACGCCATGGAAGCGCGGGTGCACGGTCGCACCCGTGACCTGAACAACGCCGACGAGCTGTACTTCGGGGTGCACCAACGCATGCTCACCGCCCGGCTCCAGGCACCGCTCCCCGGAGCCCAGTGGACCGGCATCGTCAGCCGGCTCGGCGTGCGAGCCCTGGAAACGGGCTTGGTGGATGCGGTGCTGTGCGTCCAACAGAGCCCAGACGACCGCTTCACCCCGGTGCCGGTGCTGGCCCGCACCCCCGAACAGGTGCTGGCAGCCCGGGTCAACAAACCGACCCTGTCGCCCAACCTGGAGGTGCTCGAGCAGCTGCCCGGGAGTGGCATCAAGCGCCTGCTGGCGATCGGCGTGGGCTGCCAGATCCAGGCCCTGCGCGCCGTCGAGGCCACACTGCCGCTGGAGCAGCTGTACGTGCTGGGCCTGCCCTGCGTCGACAACGTGAGCCGCGGTGGCCTGCAGACCTTTTTGGAGAGCACGGTCAGCTCACCGGAGACAGTGGTGCACTACGAGTTCATGCAGGACTTCCGCATTCACTT
>Ga0169931_10008098_pt1 | contig 15427 bp, 15 predicted proteins | sample Kivu_15m_20L_FD_129675 | JGI IMG/M metagenome (GOLD analysis project Ga0169931, IMG submission 129675) | Freshwater microbial communities from Lake Kivu, Western Province, Rwanda to study Microbial Dark Matter (Phase II) - Kivu_15m_20L... | ecosystem: Environmental > Aquatic > Freshwater > Lake... | reverse complement strand
GACTGCGCGGCGCATGAGCATGAACGATGCGGAGGTGGCGCGCATGGACGAGCTGGAAGGCTCGCTCTGGTGGTACCGTGGATTGCACGCGCTGATCCTCCAGGTGCTCAACGCATATGCGCCTGGTGCGAAGGATGTCCTCGACGCCGGCTGCGGCACAGGCGGCACGCTCAAGGCCATCCGCGATGCACGGCCCGGCTCACGGCTCCACGGCATCGACCTCTCTGAAGCCTCGTGCGCATTCACGCGCAGCAAGACCGGAGCGCAGGTGGCACAGGGCTCCATCGATGCTTTGCCGTTCGCTGATGCATCGTTCGATGCGGTGGTGAGCCTCGACGTGCTCGGCTACCGCTTGGACCGCGATGCAGCGGCGCGCGGCTTCTTCCGCGTACTGCGCCCGGGCGGCACGCTGGTGCTCAACCTGGCCGCCTACCAGTGGATGCTCAGCTACCACGACGTGGCCGTTGGGCAGGTGAAGCGTTTCGGCCGGCGGGAAGCGAAGGCCCTGTTGCGCGCAGCGGGCTTCGAGGTGGTGCGTGCGTCGTACTGGAACACCTTGCTCTTCCCGCTCATGGCGCTGCGGCGCAAGCTCTGGCCCGCACCCGAGGCCAGCGATGTGACTCCATTCAACCCTCTTGTGGATAAGGTCTTCGGGGGGTGCTTGGCGCTGGAGCGCCGTCTCATTTCCTTCGGGGCGGCGCTGCCCTTTGGCGGCTCGGTGCTCCTGATAGCGCGGCGCCCGCACGCATGACCGCACTCTCCATCGTCATCCCGGTCTATAACGGCGCCACCAGCATTGAGCGGCTTGTGCGCGAGCTGTCGCAGCTGCGCATCGAGGGCGGCGTGGAGGTGGTGCTCGTGAACGATTGCAGCCCCGATGCCAGCTGGGAGGCCATACAGCGCATCTGCAAAGAGGCGCCCATGCGGGTCGTGGCCATCGACCTGGCGCGCAACTTCGGGGAGCACAACGCGGTGATGGCGGGCTATGCGGCGGCCAGCGGCGCGCACATCATCAACATCGACGACGATTTCCAGAACCCGCCCTCCGAGGTGGAGCGGCTCTACCAGCATCATCTGGCGCACAAGGAGCTCGATGTGGTGTACACGTATTACGAGCGCAAGCGCCACTCGCTCTTCCGCAACCTGGGCAGCCGCTTCAACGATGCTGTGGCCACCTTGCTCCTGGAGAAGCCCAAGGGGCTATACCTCTCCAGCTTCCGTTGCGTCAATCGCTTCCTGCGCGACCGTATCCTGGAGTACAGCGGGCCTTACCCATACGTCGACGGCATCATCCTCGAGCACACGCGACGCATCGGCCGCCTCCAAGTGCTGCACGCGCCGCGCGCCGAGGGCTCCAGCGGGTACACGTTGCGCAAGCTGGTGCGTCTCTGGCTCATCATGTTCGTGAACTTCTCGGTGATGCCCCTGCGGGTGAGCAGTGTCATGGGCATAGGCGTGAGCATCGTGGGCTTCCTCATGGCCATCACCGCGTTCATCGAGAGCCTGTTCACCGATACTCCGCAGGGCTGGGCATCGCTCATGGCGGCCGTGGTCTTCTTCTCCGGGATCCAGCTCTTGATGCTGGGCCTCATCGGCGAGTACCTCGGTCGCCTGTTCCTCATGCACAAGGGCAAGCCGATGTACACCGTGCGCGAGCGCGTGGAGGCTGGCAAGTAGCGCTAAGAGCTCGCGCTTCGCGCTGCCATCGAGGCCCAGGTGCGCGCGATTCCTTCCTCGAGGCTGACACGCGGAGCAACACCCAAGCACTGCTGCAAGAGGGCGGTGCTCAGCACATTGCGCGAAAGGGCCGGATAGGGCGAAGCGGATGCTGTGAGACGGACGCTGATGCCCGTCGCCCGTTGCATGAGCTCGGCGAGATCGCGCAAGCTGGTGCCGACGCCCGTGCCCACGTTCACGAAGGGCTCGGTGATGGGACGATGCAGGGAGGCGATCAACGCAGCGGTCACATCGTCCACATGGATGTAGTCGCGCACCACGCTCGTGTCGTTCCAGCTCAGGAGCTCCTGACCGGTGCGCAGGCGTTCGAGCCAGTGCTCCACCACGCCCTGCGGCTTGTCGTGCGAGCGGTCGCGGCCATAGACGTTCGCCGGGCGCAGCACCAGCGCTGCAATTCCGGCAGCGCGCGCCAGGGAGAGCAGGTAGTGCTCCGCGCAGAGCTTCGAGGTGCCATAGGCCGATAGCGGCAGCAGCGGATGGTCCTCGGTGATGGGGCTCCAGCGCGGCTCACCGTACACCGTGCCACCCGAGGAGATGAAGACGATCCGCTTCACGCCAGCCGCGATGGCCGCCTGGTACAGGCGGATGCTGCTCTCCACGTTCACGTGCAGGTCCTTAAGCGGGTCGCGCTCCGCTTCCGCCGGCACCGTGGACCAAGCTGCGTGCATCAGTGCCTCGCACCCTCGCATCGCTTCCACGAGCTTCTCGTGATCAAGACCGGGCAGCGGCACCGCCTTCGCGCTTGGCTGCTTCGCCAGCACCCGGCGCGCGGTCTCCTCGCTGGAGGTGAGGGCCAGCACAGACACGGGCCGGCCAACAATCCCATCGCGCGTGGCCGCCTCGACGAAACGTCCTCCAATGAAGCCGCTGGCTCCCGTGATGGCGAGGCGCATCACATGCTTGGTGCTGGTACCGGAGTCCGTCATCGATCGTGCAGCGCAATAGTAACCATGCCCGCCGCGCCGTTGCGTTCCTTCGCCCCATGCAGGCCCCCGACCTTACCCGACTGCTGCTCTGCACCGGCAACGCGGGCAAAGTGGCCGAGCTGCGCCGCCTGCTGCCAGTCGGCATCGAAGTGGTCTCCCTCACTGAGGCCGGCCTGCCGCTCGACCTGCCCGAGACGGGCGACACCCTTGAAGCGAACGCCCTGCAGAAGGCGCGCTTCGCCCACGCGCGTACGGGGCTGCCCTGCCTCGCCGATGATACAGGCCTGGAGGTGGAAGCGCTTGGCGGTGATCCTGGTGTTCGCTCCGCCCGCTACGCCGGACCGGAGAAGGACGCGCAGTTGAACACACGGAAGCTGCTCGAGGCGTTGCAGGGCCAGGTGGATCGCCGCGCGCGCTTCAGGTCTGTGATCGCCTTCGTGAGCGACGACATCGAGCAGACCTTCGAAGGAGCAGTGGAGGGGGCCATCACGCATGTCCCGCGCGGCGATGCGGGTTTCGGCTACGATCCCGTCTTCCAACCTTTCGGCCACGACCGCACGTTCGCGGAGATGAGCATTGCCGAGAAGAACACGCTGAGCCATCGCGCACTGGCGATGCGCAAGACGATTGAGTTCCTCACGGCTCAGCCGCGCTGAACCATCTGCTCCAGAAGGCCATTGATGCCGGCTTCAACGCCGATGCCGGAGACCTCGAGCATCTTCGGGAAAATGCTGGCGCCGCTGAATCCGGGCGTGGTGTTCACCTCGATGGTCACCAGCCGTTCGCCGGTCCAGATGTGATCCACGCGCACCATGCCGCGGCATTCCAGCAGCGTGTAGATGGCCGCGCTGCGCTCCTGCACCAGGCGCGTAATCTCATCGGGCAAGGGCGCTGGCACCAGCTCCTGTGTGTCCTTCGCGTGGTACTTGGCCTCGTAATCGAAGAACTCGCGGGTGTGCAGCACCTCGCACACGGGCAGCGCGCGCGCCTTCCGGCCCAGATCGATCACACCGCAGGTGAGCTCGCGCCCGCTCACCGCCCCCTCGGCCATGATGGCGGGGCATTCACTGAAGGCGGTGTCAAGGGCCGCTTGCAGGTCGGCGGGCGTCTTCACCTTGCTGATGCCGAGGCTGCTGCCGCTGCGGTCGGGCTTCACGAAACAGGGATAGCCAATGGCGGCCGCGCGTTGCGCGAGGTCGGGCATGTGCTGCATGAGCAGAGCGGAGGGCGCCACGTCGAAGCCGAGCTGGCGCAGCAGCGCGGTGGTGCCGTACTTGCTCATGGTGAGCGCCATGCACAGCACGCCGCCCGTCTGGTAGGGCACATCGAGCAGGTCGAGGTAGCCTTGAAGCCTACCGTCCTCGCCCGGACTGCCGTGTATGGCGATCAGCGCGCCCGCGAAGCGCTGAGGGCCGCGGCCCCGATCAACCGAGAAGGTGCCGCGATCGAATTGGACGGGCGTCCCCTCGGCGGTCTCGCAGCTCCAGCCCTCTTGAGAGATGGTCACGTAAAGCGGATCGAAGCGTGTGCGGTCTGTGGCGCCCATCATGCGCGCCGCGCTCTGCATGCTGATCACCGATTCACCGGTGTAGCCGCCGCGCACGATGGCGATGAGAGGGAGTGCCATGGTCTGTGGCCGCGAAGATGGTCTGTACCAGCAACGCAGGACGACCCCGCATCATGTCATCGCCCACGCTTGATCGTGGATGGCGGCCGATCACGCCCCCAGCCGGGCAACAAAGTCTACCAGCCGGCTGCTGTACCCGTACTCATTGTCGTACCAGCCCATCACCTTCACCATGTTTCCCACCACGCTGGTGAGCTGCGCGTCGAAGATGCAGCTGTGCGGATCGCCCACGATGTCAACGCTCACGATGGGATCCTCGGTGTAGCGCAGGATGCCCTTCAGCCTTCCCTCCGCGAGGGACTTGAAGAAGGCGTTGATCTCCTCGGCGGTCTTCAGCTGCTTCACGCGGCAGGTGATGTCGGTGATGGACCCATCGGGCACGGGCACGCGGATGCCGCCGCCGCCCAGGCGACCGTCGAGCTCGGGGAAGATGCGGGTGATGGCCTTGGCAGCGCCGGTGGTGGTGGGCACCATGCTCACCGTGGCGGCGCGAGCGCGGCGCAGGTCCTTGTGCGGCGCATCGTGCAGGCGCTGATCGCCGGTGAAGCTGTGCACGGTGGTGATGAAGCCATCCTCGATGCCGCAGAGTTCCTGGATGCCCATGATCATGGGCGCGGCGCAGTTGGTGGTGCAGCTGGCGTTACTGATGATCGTCTCGTCGCCCTTCAGGATGTGATCATTCACGCCGAGCACCACGCTGGGGATGTCCGCATCCTTGGCAGGCGCGGAAAGGATCACGCGCCTGGCCCCGACCTTCAGGTGCGCTGAGGCCGCTTCACGCGTGAGGAAGTGGCCGGTGCTCTCGATCACGATATCGATGCCGAGCTCCTTCCAGGGCAAGGCCGCCGGGTCCTTCGCCGCCGAGGCCTTGATCCTCCTGCCACCGAGAATCAGGTTCGATCCATCGTGGCCCACCTCCCCGTCGAACACGCCATGCACGCTGTCATACTTGAAGAGGTGCGCGAGCGTGCGCGTGTCCGTGAGGTCGTTCACGGCCACGAGCTCCACATCGTTGCGCTGCAGCAGCAGGCGCGCGGTCACCCGTCCGATGCGGCCGAATCCATTGATGGCTACTCTCATTTCTCAGTGGAAGGTTGAGTGCTGAAGGTCGAGGTCGGGTGGGGGTTGATGCAACGATCAACCTTCAACATCCAAGGCTCAACCCGCGATTCAGAGCACATGCTTCTCCGCATGATAGCTGCTGCGCACGAGCGGCGCGCTCTCCACGAAACGGAAGCCACGCTTCAGTCCTTCTTCGCGGTAGCGCGCGAAACGCTCGGGCGTGACGAACTCCGCCACGGGCAGGTGCTTCTTCGTGGGCTGCAGGTACTGCCCCATTGTCATCACGTCGCAGCCCACGCTGCGCAGATCGTCCATGGTCTCGAGGATCTCGGAATCGGTCTCGCCCAGGCCGAGCATGATGCCGCTCTTGGTGCGCAGTCCGGCGCGCTTGGCCCGCATCAGCACTTCAAGACTGCGATCGTACTTGGCCTGCACGCGCACCTGCTTCGTCAAGCGTCGCACGGTCTCCATGTTGTGGCTGAGCACGTCGGGCGCCGCATCGAGCACCACTTGCAGGTTCTCCCACTGGCCCTGGAAGTCACCGATGAGCGTTTCCAATTTCGTCTCCGGAGAACGGCGGCGGACCGCGCGGATGGTCCTCGCCCAGATTTCGGCACCGCCATCGGCCAGGTCATCGCGATCCACGCAGGTGATGACGCAATGCTTCACGCCCATGAGCTCGACGCTGCGGGCCACTCGCGCCGGCTCGAAGGGATCAACCGGTTCGGGGCGACCGGTGGCCACGGAGCAGAAGCCGCAGCTGCGCGTGCACACATTGCCCAGGATCATGAAGGTGGCCGTGCCCGCGCCCCAGCATTCGCCCATGTTGGGGCAGTTGCCGCTTTGGCAGATGGTGTGCAGCTTGTGCTCACCCACTATGCCTGAGACCTTCTTGAAGTTCTCGCCCGTGGGCAGCTTCACGCGCAACCAGTCGGGCTTGCGCTGGCGCTCCTTGGCCTCAACAACGGTGTCGCTCATTGCACCAGCCGCTTGCCGATCTGCACGGCGATGTAGAACTCGAAGAAGAGGGGCTTGTTCTTGATTCCCTCAACCTCGGCCATGATGGGCACCGAGGTGGGATACGCGTCCAACGAGACGCCCGCTTCGATGGCCTTGATCCCAGAGGTGTTCCCGGAGTACTCGATGTTCACCGCCATGCGCCCGAAGCCACCGAAGTAGGGCTTGATCTCGCCCACGCCATTGAACCAGCTGGCACGGCCGTAGATGTTCTGCACGTTGTGTACGGCAGGATCGTAGCGCTCGATGACATAGGTCTCATAAGGAATCGCGTCCGGTTTGCCGATCTCGAGGTACACCGGCTTGAGCAGGCCGATGGATGGTCCGATGCCCCAGATCCAATTGATCTCCACGCCGCTGCGACGGATCTTGTCGGTGATCTGCACTTTGCGCCCGTAGGTGGGCCGCAGGATCACGAGCGCGTTCAGCTTGCCATAGAAGTAACCGCGTGAGTCCTCATAGTAAGGGTTGAAGCTCTTCACCTCCTTGGGGTGCTTCATGCTCGCCAGCTCGATGCTGAGCAGGCGACGGTTCACGGCAGTGCGGTGCTTGGCGTGATGGAAGTGGAGGCCCCAACCATCGCCATGAAGCATGACCCCGCCGTACATCTCGCGCTTCCAGGGCACACGCGCCTCGTCGTAGATGGTCTGCTGCGCCGCCGCGCCGAGGGCGAGGGCCGAAGCCAGAAGCACGGAAGCGGCACGGAGAGACATGCGTGAGCAAAGCTAAGCGCCTTCCGTGCCTTGCGGGAGGGCGCCATGTGAATGGACGCCGGTACCTTGGCCGCACAGACCTCACATGGATACCGCCCGGATCGACCACCAAGGCGAACTGCGCACCGAGGTGCTGCACGTGCGCAGCGGTCAGCGCTTCCTCACCGACGCCCCCGTTGACAATCAAGGGCGCGGCGAGGCCATCTCCCCCACCGACATGCTGGCCGCTTCACTGGCGGCATGCATGCTCACCACCATGGACATCAAGGCGCGGGCGAGCGGTTTGGCGCTTCGGAACATGAGCGCCACCGTGGTGAAGCACATGGCCGCGAACCCTCGCCGGGTGCAGAAGGTGGAGGTGCGCATCGAGCTCGATGGCGAGGGGCTGTCGGCGGCCGATCGAGAATTGCTGGAGCGCACCGCGCATGCGTGCCCGGTAGCCTTGAGCCTGCACCCCGATCTGGCGCAGGAGACCACGATCACTTACCGCTGAAAACAGGGAAGCCCGGACCACCGGCCCGGGCTCTGTATGCGATTGGGGTCAGCGACCGATCAGCAGGGCTGCTCGGTGGTCGCTTTGGCCACTTTGCCGTAGGCGGGGCACGAATGCGTGCTGCCGCAGGAGGTGAGCAGCAATCCGCTCGTCGCGATGGCTGCCAGTACAAGAAGCGCCTTTTTCATCGTTGCGTGTTTTGTGTCCCGGTTGATGGACCTTTGAACGCTTGAGGTGCGGTCAAATTTAGCCCCTCAAACGCTCCTGCCCCGGGAATGTTTCAACAATTGTCCATTGGAACCTAGCGAAGGGAGCCCTCACATGGATAACGCCGCCCCACGTCCGATCAGTGGCTCCGGCTGGATGCAGGCCCTGAACAGGGAATTCGAGGCTCCCTACTTCGCCGACCTGAGGGCCTTCATCGTGGATGAACGGGCCGACCATGCCGTGTACCCCAAGGGTCGCGACATCTTCAACGCCTTCAATACCACGCCCTTTGATGAGGTGAAAGTGGTGATCCTAGGCCAGGACCCCTACCACGGCCCCGGCCAGGCGCACGGGCTGTGCTTCTCCGTGCCGGCCGGCGTGCCGCCGCCGCCATCGCTCGTGAACATGTTCGCCGAGATTGAGCGGGACCTGGGATTTCCGCCGCCCAGCAACGGCGACCTGAGCCCGTGGGCCAGGCAGGGCGTGCTCCTGCTCAACGCCACGCTCACCGTGCGGGCGCACACGGCCGGCTCGCACCAGAACAAGGGATGGGAACGCTTCACCGATGCAGCCATCGCCCGGCTGTCTGAACAACATCACGGACTGGTCTTCCTGCTCTGGGGACGGTACGCGCAGCAGAAGGAGGCGCTGATCGACAGTAGCCGGCACTACATCCTCAAAGCACCGCATCCCTCGCCCCTATCGGCGCATCGCGGTTTCATAGGCTGCGGGCATTTCAGCCAGGCCAACGAACTCCTCGTCGCGCAGGGGAAGACACCCATTGATTGGAGGCTATGACCCGTGCGATGCTGAACCGGCCTGCCCTGCTCGCGATCGCCCTCGCGATGGGAATGTCCGTGCTGGGCCAGAAGCACCGCGTGGTCTTCGCACCTGATGCGGAGTTGCCGGAGCGCTGGGCGAGACCCGTCGAACTTGCTACGGCGGAGGGGATCCCGCGCGCGGTGTCCGATCAGCTCACCTTCCTTCATGGCAAAGGCTACCTCGAAGCCGGCGTCGATAGCTGCAAGGCCGTTGGCGATACATCGTTCTGCGCGCTGCACGTGGGCCGCGTTTACGCGTGGGCCAGGCTGAGCGGAGCGGACATCCCGAAGGAGATCGCGAGCGAGGCGCGCTTCCGCTCCGGCCTGCACGAGCAGCGTCCGGTGACACCGCAGGGCGTGCGCCGAATGATGGAAGGCTTGCTCCGTGTGTGCGAGGACAACGGCCATCCGTTCGCGTGGGTGAGGCTCGACAGCCTGCGCCACGACAGCACGGGGCTCCGGGCCAGCCTTCGCTTGGACCGCGGACGGGCCGTGCGCTTCGACAGCGTGCTGGTGAAGGGCACGGCGCGAACGAACATGCGCTACTTGCAGTCGCACATCGGCATACGTCCCGGCGACCCCTACGACGAATCGCTGGTACGGGCCCTGGAGAGGCGCCTCCGCGAGCTGCCCTTCGTGACGATGCGCAGCCGCCCCTACGTGCAATTCACCGAGGAGCGCACCAAGCTCTTCCTCTTCCTCGACGCCAAGCGTGCCAGCTCCATCAATGGCATCCTAGGCGTACAGCCCGATGCAGAGACCGGAAAGGTGAAGCTCACCGGCGATGTGGACCTGCGCCTGCGCAACGCCTTGCGCCGCGGCGAGGCCATCGACCTGAACTGGCGCAGCCTGGCCGATGCCACGCAGGACTTGCGCGTGCGCTTGAACCTCCCCTATGCGCTCAACACGCCCGTAGGTGTGGATGCGAGCCTGAAGCTCTTCAAGCGCGACAGCACCTTCCTGGAAGTGACCGCGCGTGGCGCGCTTGAGTACCTGATGACGCGCGGCGACAAGGTGAGCGCCTTCGTGGGCAGCAAGAGCAGCGAGCGCCTCGGCCGCGACCTCACTGCGTCTGTCGGCCTGGCCGACGTGAAGATCCTTTCCTACGGCCTGGGCATCTCACGTGAGCGTTTCGACTACCGGATGAATCCGCGGCGTGGGCACAGCGTGAAGCTCGAGGGATCCGTGGGCCGTAAGCGCACCACCACGGCAGTGCTCGGCCAGGAGGACCCCGCGCCCGAAGTGCGCAGCCTGCAGTACGAGCTGGAGGGCCAGGTGGTGGCGCACCTTCCCATCAAACGGCGCAGCACCGTTCGCTTCGCGGCACAGGGCGGTTGGATGATGAATGACAACCTGTACCGCAACGAGCTCTACCGCATCGGCGGCCTGAAGACCCTGCGCGGGGTGGACGAAGCCTCGATCTATGCGTCGGCCTTCGCGGTGGGAACCGTGGAGTACCGCTTTGTGTACGAGGAGAACGCCAACTTCTTCGTCTTCGTTGACCAGGCGTGGTGGGAGGACGCCGCGCGCCAGGACCTGCTCACCGATGCGCCGATCGGATTCGGCGTGGGCACAACCTTCGAGACCAAGGCGGGCCTCTTCGGCCTTACCTACGCGCTGGGGCAGCAATTCGGAAACCCGATCCTGCTGCGAGGCGGCAAGGTGCACTTCGGGTTCACGAGCCTGTTCTGATCAGGCCATGCCCACCTGCTTCAGGTGCCGCAAGTGGCTGAACAGTGCGCTGCGCATGGTGGGGAATTCGCGGTAGGTGATCCCGAACTCGGCGCAGACCTGGCGCAGGCGCTTGCTCAGCTCCGGGTAATGCACGTGGCTGATGCGCGGGAAGAGGTGGTGCTCTATCTGGAAGTTGAGCCCGCCGAAAAGCCAGTTCCACAGCTTGTTGCGCGTGGCGAAGTTGGCCGTGGTCTCCACCTGGTGCACGGCCCATTCCGCCTCGATCATGTTGCCGTCGGACTCCGGATGCACGAACTCGGCGTGCTCCACCACGTGCGCCAACTGGAACACCACGCTGATCACCAACCCGGCCACGAAGACCATGACGCCATAACCGACCAGCACAGGCAGGACGCCGACCATGATAATGGGCAGCACGAGGAAGAAGCCGATGTAGAAGGCCTTGGAAGCCCAGAAGAGGATGTGCTCCTTGCGGTTCATGGGGCGCAGCGGGGTCTGATCGGCGATGCGGCCCGTGAAGTACTTGCGGAGGTCGTTGTAGAAGATCCAGAACAGGTAGGTGGTACCATAAAGCACCAGGCTATAGATGTGCTGGAAGCGGTGGAACCAATAACGCTTCTGGCCCGGGTGCACGCGGATCCACGGCTTGATGTCGATGTCGTCGTCCATCCCTTCGATGTTGGTGAAGGTGTGGTGGTTCTCGTTGTGCTTCAGCTTCCAGATGTAGGCGTTGCCTCCGAGGAAATTGAGGCTGTGTGCCATGGTCTCGTTCACCCACTTGCGCCGGCTGTAGCTGCCGTGCGCGCCATCGTGCATCACATTGAAGCCGATGCTGGCGACCACCAGGCCCATGAGGGCGCACAGGCCAAGCGCGAGCCATGCGGAAGCCGGCGTGAAGAAGACGAGCACCACATAGAGGCCAACGAGCGCGGCGGCCAGCACCGCGGTCTTGGTGTAGAGGCGTATGTCGCCGGTCTTGCGGATGTTGTTGTCCTTGAAGTAGGCCTCGGTCACCTCACGGAGGCGTTGGAAGAAGACCGGCGCGGTACCGGCAAAGGCAGCTTGGTTCATCGCGGGCGAAGGTACCTGCACTCGGGAGGCAGTCGCCCCACCCTTTTCGATCTTGTTCACAAAGAGGAAAGACCCATCCATACCGATCGGCCAGTGCGCTCGTTGCTGGCAACGATTCCTTTACCCCATGACCCGCGACCGCCGCGCTACGATCTTGCTCACGGGCATCCTCCTCACGGCGGCCTTCGCGCTCAAGTGGTGGTACCGCAATGCGACCGTGGATGAGCTCGGCTTCGTGCTTAGGCCTGTGAGCGCGTTGGTCTCGTCGATCACCGGAGCGGAAAGCAGCTACGACCCCGCGCTTGGCCACCGCTTCCCCGCGCTGAGCATCCGGATAGACCGATCGTGCTCGGGCATCAACTTCCTGGTGATCGCCACGAGCTGCTTCGCGCTGGTGATCCTGCGGCGGCCCGACGCCGGTTGCATGCGGCCGCTGCTGGCGCTGCTGGCATGCGGCGGCGCTTACGCGCTCACTATCCTGGTGAACGCCGGGCGCATCGTCACCATGGTCTGGGCGAAGCAGGGCGGATTGCATCTCGCGCCACGAGCGCATGAGGCCGTCGGCGCCTTCTTCTTCCTGGGAGCGCTTCTCGTCGCAGTGCTCCTCCTCCATCGGCTCCTCTCGGCAATACCGCAACGGCCGCCCATCAACTCCACCCAATAGTCAACACCACGCGCATGCGCGCCAACCTGCACCCGCTCGGCATCCTGCTCGCTCACCTCGTGCCCGTGCTCATCCTGGCGGCGCTCTATGCCGATGCGCTATCGGTGATCCATCCGCTGCTCAAGCAGGAGAGCCTCGATGCCTGGCGCGTGCTCGGCATCTGGACGGGGAGCGTGACGCTGCTCTCAGTCTTGTACGCGGCACTCATGTGGTGGCGGCGCGGCTCGGTGCACGCCGTGTACGCCGTGCTCGTCTTCGTCGCCTACGTGCCGCTGCTCTGGTTCATCGGGGACAGCATGAGCAAACTCTTCCCGTGGGACATCCCGCGCTGGATGATGCCGGCGGAGCCCGAGCTCTACGCCGTCCGCCTGCTCAGCATCCCGCTGGTGCACGCGCTCTTCGTCCTCGTGGCGCGCTCGCTGCCAGAGGGCGATCGCGGCAAGCCGCTGCGCGACCTGCTCATCGCTGCTGCGATCCCCTTGGCGGTCTTCCTCTTCGTGCAAGTGGTTGAGCCCTTCCGGGGCGACAGCGACTTCGAGGCGCATGCCTGGGTGGTGGTCACGATTTGCCTGACCATCGGCTTCCTCTTCCTGGCTTTCCGCAGTGTAACAGCCATGGTGCTGCGTGTCGGTGCGCGCTCCGTGCTGGCGCACATCGCGCGCGTGCTCGTGGCGCTCGTGCTGCCGCTCATGGGCCTCGCGGTGAATAATGGGGTCTTCACGGGCATGCTCCGCGAAGGAGCCGGTCTGTTCGGCGATCTCTCCCACCCCGCCTTCTGGATCATCGCCGTGCTGAATGCCGCGGTGGTGATCTGGCCATCGAGCGCATCGCCTAACGTGCGCCTCGTGCAATTCGTGCTGCGCGCGGCGGGCTTCACTTACGTGCTCTACTTCTTCGTGCTCTTCGTGCCATTGCTGCCGCTCAGCATCGTGGCCATCGTCGCCTTCGGCTTCGGCTTCCTGCTGCTGGCACCGGTGCTGCTCTTCGCGCTGCAGGCCCAGCTGCTCTGGCAGGATGCGCGTTTTCTCTGCAACCACCGCTCGCGCCAATCGGTGGTCGCACTCTTCCTCGGCGCCATCCTCCTGCTGCCCGGCGCCATCGTGATCCGCTACCTCAACCACCGCGATGCGCTGCAAGGCGCGCTGCGCTACGTGTTCGAGAGCGACCCCAGCATCGCGATGCGCCCGATCGATGCGGAGAAGCTGGCGGAGGTGCTGCGCCACGTGGATGCGAACCAGTCGCGCAACCGGTGGCGCGGCACCGGCGATCTGCCCGGCAACACGCCCTTCCTCACGCCGCTCTACAACCGCATTGTGCTGGATCACCTCACGCTGAGTGACGAGAAGAGCGACCTGCTGCACCGCGTGCTGCTCGATTCGGTCCCGGAGCGTTCGCAAGGCTGGGGACGCCAGATGCCCATGGCCACGGAGACGGTCCTGGACAGCGCTTGGGCCGAGAGTCGTTTCGATGAGCAGCAGCAGGCCTGGCGCTCATGGGTGCACATGGACATCAGGAACACCGGCCAGCAGCAGCAGGAATTCGTCACTGACATCGACCTGCCCGATGGCGCGTGGATCAGCGATCATTACCTGGTGATCGAAGGCGACACCGCGCGCGGCATCCTCGCGGAGAAGAAGGCCGCGCTGTGGGTCTACAACAGCATCGTGAGCTATCGCCGAGACCCGAGCATCCTTCGCTACATCGGCCACAACACGGTGCAACTGCGCGTGTTCCCGGTGGACGCGCTCGACTCGCGGCGAACGGGTTTCGAACTGCTGCATCGCGAACCGTTGCCGCTGCGCTTCGGTGAACGCATCGTGCAGCTCGGCGATCCTTCGCGCGTTCCCGCGGCCAAAGTGATCGAGAGCGGTGAGTTCGGCGCGGCATTCGTGCCTTCAGCACTGAAAAGCACCTTGCCCTTGGTGAAGCGCAGGCCGCATGTGCACTTCGTGGTGGATGGCACCGAGGGGAAGCGCGGTATGCGCCCTGAGATCATCGAGCGGATGAAGCGCTTCATTGCTGAGCATGCGATCGATCAGTCGCACGCCACGCTGCACATCACCGACGGCTACGGGACGAGCATGCCATGTGGCGAAGAGGCATTCAGCGCGTTCGCGCAGCATGTGGGCCACGGCGGCTTCTTCACGGACCGGCCACTCCGAAAGACCATCGCAGCGGCATTGATGAGCCCCGGCCCGGAAGCCCCGCTCTTCGTGATCGTGCCGAGCTGGCCAGCGCACGACGAGCGGGCGATCGGCATCTGGCTCGATGATCTTGATGATCTGGCGGCTTGCCTGCCAGAGGGCGATGGCTTCCTGATGCTCGGCGATTCGGGCGATGCCACACGACACCTCTTCCGTGATCCGCAGCGCCTGGTGCACAGCGGGCCCGTCGTGATTGAACTGCCCGAAGTGCGCGCGTGGCCGGATGCGACGGAGCCGAAGATCTACCTCCCAAACACGCCGGAAGGAAGCATGCTCGTCGACTTCGCCCACCTCGGCAGCCACAGCCCGCCACGCGAGCGTTCCTGGACGCACGCATTGGCGCTGGAGGCCAGGCAGCGCGCCCACCTGCTGCGCTACATGGACCTGCCGGTGAGCTGGCAATCGCTCGTGCGCGGCAGCTTCGAGGCGCAAGTGCTCCTGCCGCAGACCGCGTGGATGTGCCTTGAGGATGAGGCGCAGCGCAATGCCTTGCTGAAGAAGCAGGAGGATGTGCTCAACAGCCACCAGAGCCTCGATACGATGGATGAGGAGCCCATGACCAGCATGAGCGAGCCAGGGATCTGGTGGCTGCTGCCTGTGCTGCTCGTCGCGCTCTTCTGGAGGCGGCGCTGATCAACCCAGCTTCGCGCTCAGCGTGATGGGCACGCTCTTGAGCAACTGACTGATGGGGCACCCTGCCTTCGCCTCTTCGGCGCAGGCCTGGAACTTGGCAGCGTCGATGCCCGGCACCGTGCCCGTGAGATCGAGGTGGATGCCGGTAACGCCCTTGCCGTCGCCCACCTTGTCCAAGGTGACAGCGGCGGTGCACGAGAGCTTCTCCGCAGTGAAGCCGGCGGCGACCAGCACGAAACTGAGCTTCATGGTGAAGCAGCTCGCGTGCGCGGCGGCAACGAGCTCTTCGGGGTTGGTGCCTGCTTTCCCATCCTCGTTCTCGAAGCGCGTGCTCCAACTGTGCGGGATGCCGTTGAGCGCGCCGCTCGCGCTGCTGATGTGGCCGGAGCCTTCCTTGCCGGTGCCGCTCCAAACGGCGGTGGCTTTGCGATGAATCGCCATGTGGTGATGAATGTGCCGCGAAGAAACGTCGAAGGCCGCAGCGCTCAACGCGCGACCACGAAACGCGCGTGCCCGATGCCCGCTCGTGTGCGGATCACCGCGATGTAGGCGCCGGG
>Ga0169931_10008097_pt1 | contig 15428 bp, 14 predicted proteins | sample Kivu_15m_20L_FD_129675 | JGI IMG/M metagenome (GOLD analysis project Ga0169931, IMG submission 129675) | Freshwater microbial communities from Lake Kivu, Western Province, Rwanda to study Microbial Dark Matter (Phase II) - Kivu_15m_20L... | ecosystem: Environmental > Aquatic > Freshwater > Lake... | reverse complement strand
GCGAGGCCTCCGAGCACCCGAGCGACCGCGCCCTGCGAATCGCAAGCGAGATCAGCCAGTTGAGCGAGGCTGACCGACAGTTCGTCGCGAGCCAGGTCGTGGCCTTGGCTTGGCATTTGAGGACCGTGGGCGACAAGCTAGAGCATCCGGGGCGCCGTGCAGGGCCGCGGTGAGAAAGCGAACGGGGCCCGCTTCGCCAGACCTTGCAGCAATCGCGTGATTTGCCTAAGCTCTCGGGTCGTCCCAGAGGCGCTGTAGCCACGAAACCCAAAGGAGACTCTGATGACAAGACTGAAATCGCACTTCGCCAAGCTGAGCCTGCTCGGCGCCACCCTGTCCACCCTGGCGTTCGCCGCTGCGACCGGCACCGCCACAGCCCAGGGCACCTGGCCCGAGCGGCCGGTGAGACTGCTCGTGACGGTGGGTGCCGGCGGAGCGGCCGACACCCTTTCGCGTCACCTGGCCAATGGGTTCTCCCAAGTGGTGAGCGGGCAGTCCCTGCTGGTCGAAAACCGACCCGGGGCAGGCGGCACGATCGCTGCTGCTGCGGCAGCGCGGGAAAAGCCGGACGGCTACACGCTGTTCCTGGCCGAGGTGGGCCCCAACGCCGTCTCGCACACCCTGGCCAAGCTCCCCTACGATCCGCACACCGCGTTTACGCCGATCATCCACGTGGCCAATCTGCCTGCGGTGCTCCTGATGCGCGCCGACCTGCCCTACAAGAGCGTTGCCGAGTTCATCGAGGCCGCGAAAAAGCAGCCCGGCAAATTCAACTACGCGTCCGCAGGACTGGGCAACTGGACCCACCTCTACATGGCCCATTTCAACAGCCGGGCCGGTATCCAGCAGGTCAACATTATCTACAAATCGGGCGCCGAGATGCTGCAGGCCCTGCTCAGGGGCGATGCCGACACTGCGGTGATCACGGTGTCGACTTCGCTCGGCCAGGTTCGCGCGGGCAAGATTCGCCCCCTCGCGGGCATCGGTGCGCTGCCCATGCGACAGTTGCCCGATGTGCCAGCGGTCGCTCAGACCCTCCCTGGCTTTGACGTGAGCGTCTGGCACGGCCTCGTGGGTCCGGCTGGCATGGATCCGGCGCTCGTTGCCCGCATCAACGAGACCTTCAACAAGGTGCTGCAGGTCCCGGCCGTACGCACCGGCATCACCGAAGCGCAGGCCGCCAACATCATCGGCGGCACGCCCCTGCAGTTCGACGCCTTCATCAAGAGCGAGCTCAAGCGCTGGCCTGAGGTTGTGAAGGCCGCAGGGATCACCCAGCAATAAGACGGGGTGGGGCCGGGTTGACGCCGGCCCCGCTCCGACTGACCCCGGATCGGCTCGCCGATCCCAACAAAGGAAACACTTCATCAAGAAGCCCGGAGGAGCAACCCATGTCCCGCTATTCCCTCAGAGTCAACGGCCGCACGCAAAACGTGGAGGCCGAACCCGACACACCCCTCTTGTACGTTCTCCGCAATGACCTGCAGCTCAACGGACCCAAGTTCGGCTGCGGGCTCGCCCAGTGCGGCACCTGCTCAGTCCATCTTGACGGCGAGGTCGTGCGGTCCTGCGCGATTCCGGTTTCCGCCGTCCAGGGGCGCGCAATCACCACCCTCGAAGGGTTGATGGTTGACGGTAAGCCCGGCCGCGTTCAGCAGGCCTTCATCGATGCGCAAGCCGTTCAGTGCGGCTATTGCACCAATGGCATGGTGATGGCAGGCGCCGCGCTGCTGGCCAAGAACCGCAATCCGAGCGACGCCCAGATCAACGAGGCGCTCGATGGCAACCTGTGCCGTTGCGGCACGCAGCAACGCATCTGCGCAGCCGTCAAGCGCGCAGCCCAGGCCGCTTGAGGAGGGACACGTCATGACCATGACCATTGATCGCCGCCAGTTTTTGAAAGCCGGAACGGCAGCCGGCACGCTCACCGTTGGCTTTTCCCTGGGGCTCGTACCGGTAGGCGCCTCGGCCACCACGGTTCCGGCAGCCAAGATCGTCGCCAAGGACCAGGTCGACGCATTTCTCGTGATCCATCGCGACGGACGCGTTGAGGTCTATGTGGGCAAAGTCGATCTGGGGACCGGCACGCGTACTGCACTCTCACAGATCGCCGCCGACGAGCTCGACGTACCGTTTGGGCGTATCACCATGCACATGGGCGATACCGGCACCACCCCCGACCAGTGGCTGACCGGCGCCAACCTGACGATCCAGCAAGGCGGCGGCGAACTTCGTCGCGCCTGTGGCACCGCCCGGGCCGCACTGGTCCAAAAGGCCGCCGAGCGGCTCAAGCTTCCCGCCGCAGACCTGATGACGGTCGACGGCGTCGTCCGGGCCCGCAGTGACGCATCGAAGTCGGTGAGCTACGGCGAGCTGATCGGAGACGGCCGATTCGAACTGAAGATCGACACCAAGATTGCCCTCAAGCCCGTCTCCGAGTACAAGGTGATCGGGAAATCCATCGCCCGGGTCGACATCCCGGACAAGGTCACCGGCAAGTTCGAGTTCGTGCACGACGTCCGAGTGCCCGGCATGCTGCATGCCCGCGTGATCCGGCCCGATGACATCAACGCCCCGCTCCTGTCCTTCGACGATTCGGCGGCCCGCAAGGTTCGCGGCTTTGTCCAGACCGTGCGGAAAGGCAACTTCCTGGCAGTCGTGGCGAGCGATGAATGGTCAGCCATCAAGGCCTCGCGCGCCGTCACGGCACAATGGAGCAAGGTGGCCCCCTTGCCGGAGCAGTCCACCGTGTTCGAGACCTGGCGCAAGCGCCCAGTCGCCAAGGAAGAAGCCACACAGAAAGCCGGTGACATCGCGGCCGGTTTTGCAGCCAGCGCCAAGCGACTGAAGGCGACCTATGAGTTTGCCGTGCAGACGCACGCCTCGCTTGGTCCGTCCTGTGCCGTGGCCGATTTCAAGGATGGCAAGCTCCTGGTCTGGTCGGCTTCGCAGGCCACGCACTCGATGATGGACGAACTCGCCGGCATCACCGGCGTATCGCGCGACGCCATCCGGCTGGTGTATTGCGAAGGTTCTGGCTGCTACGGCCGCAATGGTCACGAGGACGCAACCGCCGATGCCGCGCTGATCTCGACAATGATCGGCAAACCGGTGCGTGTGCAATGGATGCGTGATGACGAGACCGCCCGAGCCCCCAAGAGCCCGCCCCGGGCGATGGACTTCGAAGCCGGTCTCGATGCACAGGGCAATGTCGTGGCCTGGAAGGGCGATTTTCATATTGCACTCAACCACATCGCTGCGTTCAAGCCGCTCGATTTTCCGCTTTTGGCCGCGACCGACATCGGGCAAAGCAAGCCCGGCAACTGGGTGGGGTTCCTGTTCCAGAATGCGGGTCAGCCCTATCCGTTCCCGAACATCGCGGTCAACACGCGGCATATTTCGGAGGCGTTTTTCCGTTCGTCTCACCTGAGATCACCCGGCCGGATCGAAAACAGCTTCGCCAACGAGTCCTTCATGGATGAGCTCGCATTCGCCGCCCAGGCCGACCCGGCCGAGTATCGGCTGCGGGTGCTGAAGGACGCACGCGGTCTCGAGGCCTTGCGCGCCGTGCTCAAGAAGGCGAATTGGCAGACCCGGGTGGGGCATAACGCTGGCGCCAGCGCGGGCGACATCATGCGGGGCCGCGGCGTCTCGTATGTGCGCTACAACAACGCCACGACCTATGTCGCAGCTGTGGCCGAAGTCGAAGTGTCGCGCAAGACGGGTGCGGTCCGCGTGACCCGGGTGTGCGTCTCGCACGACTGCGGCCAGATCATCAACCCCGACGGCCTGATCAATCAGATCGAAGGCGGCGTGATCCAGACTGTCAGCCGCACGCTCATGGAACAGGTCAACTGGACGGGCGCCAAGGTCACGAGTGTCGACTGGGTCAGTTATCCGATTCTGCGCTTTGCCGATTCGCCCAAGGTCGAGGTGGTGTTGATCGACCGGCCGAATGAGCAGCCCTGGGGCGCGGGCGAGCCCACGCCAACCGCGATCCCGGCTGCAGTGGCCAATGCGATCTTCGATGCAACGGGTGCCCGCCTGCGTTCGATACCGATCACGCCCGAAAAGGTGAAGGCAGCCATGGCGCAAGGGCCTGCGCGCGCCTGATCGATCGGTACGGTCAGGGTTCTCCGGGTCCCTGCGGGGGCGCGGAGAACCCGGTCGGCGCGCAGCAGTGCTCCGCGTCGACCGCAGCCGATGCCGCTCCTCTGGCCTTGCCTCAAACCATCAGGTATTTCTGCCGAACCTCGGGCTCGGCCGAGAGCTGTGCGGTCGTCCCCTGATAGGGTATTTCGCCTTTCTCGATGATGTAGACCCGGTCGGCGAGTTCGTTGGCGAAGCGCAGATTCTGCTCGCTGATCAGTACGGTCTGGCCCGACTGCTTCAGCCGCTTGAGCTGCTTGAGCAACGCATCGACCACGAGCGGTGCGAGGCCCTCGGAGGGCTCGTCGAGCAGAATCAGATCCGGGTTGCCCATCAGCGTCCGGGCGATGGCCACCATACGCTGTTGCCCGCCGGAGAGGGCGCTCGCGCGCCGATCGAGAAAATTGCGCACATCCGGAAAGAGCTCAAGCACCGAATCGACCGTCCAATTCGATGTGCCAGAACGCGAGGCCATCCGCGCAGACTCAAAGTTTTCCGCGACCGTGAGCGAGGTGAACAGCCGGCAGTCCTCGGCAATGAAACCCAGGCCAGCGCGGCAGATTTCGAAGGGCTCTCGTCCGGCCAGATCGCGGCCTCGGAACTCAATCCGCCCCGCAAGGGGCGGCACCAGTCCCATGATTGCTGACAGCGTAGTGGTCTTGCCCGCGCCATTGCGGCCAAGAAGTGCCACCACCTCGCCCTGCTCGACCTGAAGGTCGATCCCGAACAGGACCCGGCTGTCTCCGTAGGCCGCGTGAAGCCCATTGACGCTCAAAAGCGGCATGAAGTCAAGCCGTGTTCGAACCGGGAGCGTTCAACTGCCCCGAGCGCGCAGGACCTCAGCGCAGGGTCGCGCCACTGACTCCGTGTTGTAGGCCTTGATGTCTGTGACACCAATGCCGTCAGGGAACGACGGATCACGCTTGACTGTGCCGACGTAGAAATTGTAGAGGGCCATGTTGTCACAGCCACGGACCGTGGTCTGGCCGGTGGGACCCTCGAAACTGACAGTCGACATCGCCTGAATGACCTTTTCGACATCATCTGCGGTTCCGGCCTTGCGGATCGCCTCGGTGACCATCTTGCCCGCCACATAACCCACCGTGGTGGGACCGGTGGGGTAGGTCTTCATGCGCTTCTCGATCTCGGCCGCGAAGGACTTGGACTTGGTCGAGTCGAGCGCATAGAACGGATACCAGACGGTGCCGGCCGTGCGCGCTGGGAGCGAATCCTTGACCGAACCCATCTTGACCAGATCCAGACCATGCGTGAAGAACTCGACCTTGCCGCCAGCAAAGAGGCCGAAGTCACGCGCGGCCTTGAGAAGATTGATGAGATCGGACCCAAAGCCGCCATTGACAATCATGTCAACGGGTCGAGCCTGAAGCGCAGTGACGTGCGCAGAATAATCGGTCGCACCGAGCTTGGACCACTCCTGACGCACCACCGTGATGTCGGGGCGAGCGACCTTCACCGCCGCGATGAAATCAGCGATGAAGTGCTGCCCGTACTCATAATCCGGGGCAATGGTGGCGATCCGCTTGATCTCAGGACGGGTCTTGAGATACTGGGCCATGACATTGCCGATCTCGACCGTGGAGAGGTTGGCCCGCGCCACATAGGGATGACCGGACTCGCCCGTCAGCCGCTTGGTGGTGGCAAAGCCCCCCACGACCAGCGCCTTGTGCTCGCGCCCGAGATTGCCGACCGCTACCGCCGCGCCGCTATGGATCCCGACGGTCACATAACGGATCTTTTCTTCGAGGATCATCCGCCGGGCTTCGGTCACTGCCTTTTCGACCTGTGCGCCCATGTCGGCCGTCACCAACTGGAAGGGACGACCATTCAATCCGCCAGCGGCGTTCGCCTCGTCGACCGCGATCTGATAACCCGTGCGGATCGAGTCGGCGATGAATGCAAAGCCACCGCTGTAGATATCGATGAGGCCCAGCCTGACGGGCTCACCCCGCGGAGCATTCTGCGAAAGGGCCGGCGCGGCCGCGAGCGCCAGCGCAGTGCTGACGGAAAGCAGAATCGAACGACGTTTGAGGATCGCCACGGTGGGTCTCCTTGATGGATGGCGGGATGATTCTGCTGGCCGAAATTAGCGCTTGTCAAGCATTGAAAGCGTCTGGCACACTCAGATCCACCCGTTTTTGACTCTCTGGCCAAATTGACCGATTTCCTTGATTTGCTCGCTCAGCACCTCGCCTGGATGACCAACCCCGTCGTCCTGGCGAGGCAGACGCTCGCCGGCCTCTCCAACGGCATGTTGCTGTTTCTGATCTCTGCGGGTCTGACGCTGATCTTCGGCGTGCTGCGGGTGCTCAATTTCGCGCACGGGGCGCTGTTCATGATTGGCGCATTCCTCGCCTGGACGATCGGAACCTGGGCGGGTGGCAGCAGCATCGGTTTTTTCGCCTCGCTCCTGGTCGCGGTCCTGGTGCTCGCCATCGTCGGCGGCGTGATCGAAGTCACCCTTTTGCGCCGCATCTACCGGGCCCCCCATGAGTTCCAGCTGCTGCTCACCTTCGCTTTGGTCTTCATCACTGGCGATGTCGTCAAATTGATCTGGGGGCGTGAGGACAAGTCAACGCCCATGCCCGAACTGCTCGCGGGCGCAACCGAGGCAATGGGCCTGGTGTTCCCAACCTACCGGCTGTTCCTGATTGCGGCGGGTCTTGTGGTGGCGGGACTGCTCTGGTGGCTGCTTCACCGCACACGCTGGGGCATTCTCATCAGAGCTGCGACCAACGATCGCGACATGCTGGGCGCGCTTGGCACGGATACCCGTAGGCTGTTCACCACGGTATTTTCGCTGGGGGTCGCCCTGGCCGGGCTGGGTGGCGCACTTGCCGCACCCATCGTATCGGTCGGGCCTGGACTTCACGTTCAAGTGATCATCGACGCCTTCGTCGTGGTCGTGATCGGCGGGATGGGTAGTGTGCTGGGAGCGTTGGTGGCGTCGCTCCTGGTCGGCATCGTCAACGCCTGGGGCGTGCTGCTGCTGCCTGGCTGGTCCGTCGTACTCACCTTTGCGTGCATGGCGGTGGTGCTGATCGTACGGCCCTGGGGGCTCTTCGGGAGTCAGGAATGAACGCTCAGCGAGTGGGCTTGATCGGTCTGATCGCTGTGCTCGCCCTGCTGCCGCTCGCGCTGTCTGATTTCTGGACTTTCATCGCAATAGAGATTCTGGCCTTTGCGCTCTACGCGATCAGTTTCAACCTGCTCATGGGGTACGGTGGCATGCTCTCCTTTGGGCATGCCGCGTTTTTCGGGGTGGGAGCCTACGCCGGTGGGCTTCTGGCCAAAAGCGCAGGGGTCGGGTCAATGTGGGGCTTTGCTCTGGTGATGCCCATGGCCATGGCGGTTGCGGCCCTTTTCGCAGCGGCCATCGGCTTTTTTTCGGTCCGGCGATCCGGCATCTACTTCGCGATGCTGACCTTTGCCTTCCAGATGCTGCTTTACACGGTCGCCCTCAAGGCCATCGGGCTCACGGGCGGTGACGACGGGCTCACTGGGCTACGACCGCCGGGCGCGCTGGCTGCACCAGGTCCCTACTACTACTTCGCGCTCGCCTGGGTATTGCCCGCAATCTATGTGATTCATCGACTGGTGCGATCACCGTTCGGACTGACGCTGAGAGCCATGCGCAATAACCCGCTCAGGGTCGAGTACTCGGGGGTGGACGTGCGCAACCATCAGCTGATCACTTTCGTGATAGCGGGCGCGTTCGCAGGGCTTGCCGGCGCGCTGTTCGCGTTTTCCTCAGGCAATGTCTTCCCCGGCTGGCTCAACTGGACGGCCAGCGCAACCCCGATCGTGATGGCTGTGCTTGGGGGCGTGCAAAGCTTCCTCGGGCCCGCGCTGGGCGCCGCGGTCTACGTGATCCTCGAGGTCACGATCAGCGGCAGTACCGAATACTGGCACCTCTTCATGGGGCTGGTCATCCTTTTGCTGGTGCTGATGATGCCGCGCGGCCTCGCGGGCCTTATCGACAGGAAGCGGCCATGAGCCGGACGGATGACATCCTGACGGTCGAATCGGTTGCCAGGCGATTTGGCGGCGTTCAAGCGCTCGGTGGTGTCTCGCTTGAAGTACGGCGCGGGGAGTTTCACGCCATCATCGGCCCCAACGGCGCGGGCAAGAGCACATTTTTCAACACGCTCACGGGGCTCGTCTCGCCTGATGCCGGGCGTATCGTTTTCGAAGGCCGCGACCTGAGCGGTATCGCGCCCCACCAGAGGGTACGTCTAGGCATTGGCAGGACCTTTCAGATCACTCGGATCTTTCCCGACCTCACCTTGCTCGAGAACGTACAGGTCGCGCTACTTGCCCACGACCGTGCATCGCTCGCGCCCTGGCGGGATGCGTCGAAGCACAAGCCGACTGATGCGCGGGAACTGCTCGAGCGTGTCGGACTCAGCGGTCCCTCGGGCCAGCTCGCCGCCGCGCTTGCCCATGGTGATCGCAAGCGCCTCGAGCTTGCGATCACGCTGGCCGGCAAGCCCCGGCTCCTGCTGCTAGACGAGCCCACAGCGGGCATGGGCGCGCAGGAACGCCTGGAATCGATCCGGATGGTGCACAAGGTGGCAGCCGAGCTCGGGCTGAGCTGCCTCTTCACCGAACACGACATGGCGGTGGTGTTTTCCGTGGCATCGCGAATTTCGGTGCTCGTCCAGGGCAAGCTGCTGATCACTGGTCAGCCCGAGGCGGTGCGCGCGAGTGAACAGGTGCAGCGCGTCTATCTGGGCGAAGCCGTCATCGAGCAGGGCGTCGGCTGATGAATTTCGACACTCTCCACGAACACGAACTGCTGAGGGAGAGCGTTAGGGACTTTTTCGACCGCGAGCTGCCCGAGACCAAGATCCGTGAGTACGACCGGGCCCGCCGTATCCCGCGCAGCATCTGGAAGGCTTTTGCCAAGCGGGGTTGGATGGGCATCAGCGTGCCTGAGGCCTACGGCGGGGCCGGCAGCGACCTCATGACCGAGGCGATTTTCTGCGAAGAGCTCGCTCGACGCTTCCCCTCGCTCGCGACCGACTGGCTGCTCACGTCAATGACCGCCAGGATTTTCATCGAGGCGGCCGGCGAGCCCAAGCGGCGGGATTTCCTTCCGAGGCTGGTGGCAGGCGACTTCCTAATGGGCTTCGGCATGAGTGAGCCGGGCGGCGGCACCGATGTGCTGGCGTTGCGGACCCAGGCGCAACTCGACGCCCAGGGCTGGACCGTTCGTGGCCAGAAGCTCTACACCTCGCTCGCCGATGACGCCGATGCGATCCTCGTGCTTTGCAGGACCGAAGCGGTCGAGGATTCAAAGCGGGCCAGGGGGCTTTCGCTGGTGCTCACGCCCCGCGACCAACCCGGGATCACGGTCCGCAGGCTCGAACTGATGGGCATGCGCGCGGCCTGTACCTGCGAGGTCTTTCTCGACGACGCTCGGGCACCCCTCGATGCGGTACTGGGCGAACGTGGCCGCGGCTGGTATCACCTGCTTGCCACACTTGATGTCGAGCGCATCCTGTGTGCGGCAATGTATGTCGGCATCACCAGTGCCGCGCTCGATCAGGCGCTACAGTATGCTCGCGACCGTCAGGCTTTTGGCCGCTCGATCGGCGGGTTTCAGGCCATACAGCACCCACTGGCCGATACCGCAACCGAACTCGAGCAGATCAGACTGCTCACCTGCAAGGCGGCCTGGATGTTCAGCCATGGCAAACCCTGCGCCACCGAAGCGGCCATGGCCAAGCTCGCCGCAACCGAGGTGGCCATCCGGGCGACCGATCGCTGCATGCGGGTATTGGGCGGTTTTGGCATGGTCGAGGCCACGCCCATGGAGCGCCTGTTCCGCGATGCGCGGCTGGGTCCCTTCAGCCCGATCTCCAACGAAATGGTGCGCAACTTCGTCGGCGAGCGGCTGGGTCTGCCGCGCAGTTACTGAAACAAAGGGCCCTCGATGACCACGAAAATCACCCGCCACTTCGTCACCGTCGGCGAGCGCCGCGTCCATTACCTGCGAGCCGGGACAGGCCCAGCGCTTGCCATGCTGCACGCCTGCCCGGTTTCAGCCAAGGTCATGCGGCCGCTGATGCAGATTTTTTCGCGTCGATTCACCTGTCTTGCCTTTGACATGCCGGGCTTCGGCCAGTCCGACGCCTTGCCCCTCGCACAACCCAGCGTCGAGGACTTCGCCGACGCACTCGCCGAGACGCTCACCGCACTCGGCATCGGCCAGGTGGCGAGCTACGGTCGCCATACCGGCGCTTCGATTGCCGTCGAGTTCGCAGCGCGCCATCCAGAGCGCTGCAGCATGGCGCTCGCCGACGGCTACGCCGTCTTCGAGAACCCCTATTCCGACGAAGCGCTCGAGCGCTATCTGGAGCCGATCGCTCCAGCCTGGGACGGTGCGCACCTGCTGCGGCTATGGTTCCGTTACCGCGACCAGCACGTGTTCTGGCCCTGGAACGCCCAGGATGACGCCCACCGTTCGGACACCGACGCTCCAGACCCGGATTTCAATCATCGGGGCGTGATCGAACTGCTCGAAGCAGGCAACGGCTATCGCATCGGCTATCGCGCCCCGTTCAGGCATCGGGGGCTCGGCGTTCTGGCCGACCTCAAGGTCCCGGTCTGCTTCGGCAACCGCCCGGGCGACAGCATGTACAAAACCCGACGCCTCTATCCGGCCGGCGTCTGGGAGGCCGACGTGCCACGCGAGTTCCTCGCAGCCTCCGAGATGGAGCTCGAACTCCTTTCCCGCCACCCAGCCGACTCCCAGCCGCCACCGCCGCCCGATTGCCTGCCGCTGCCCGGACGCAGCACCGATCGCTTCCTCGAAATCGAGGGTACACAGATCCTGGTGCGCACCCGGGGCGATTGGAACGAGTCGGCTGTGCCGCTTCTGATCGTTCACCATGCGCCTGGCTCGTCCTGGCTGTATCAAAGTCTGATGGCAGAGATGAACGCCAAGGTACCAGTCATCGCCATCGACCTGCCGGGCCACGGAGAGTCCGACCCCCTGCCCGGCAATCCGCAGAGCGTTTCCACCTGGGCCGACTCGATCGTCGCGGTCCTCGATCGGCTGTCGGTGCGGCGCGTCCACGCGCTCGGCCATAACGGCGGCGCCGCCGCAGCGGTCGAACTCGCCGCGGGACGCCCCGAGCGCGTCGCGTCACTGCTGCTCGACGCGCCCTTCTTTTTGAACGAGGCCGACCGCAGGCTGTTTCGCGCACATCCTGCGCCCGAACTCACCCCCGACCCCGAAGGCGTGCACCTCCTTCGGGCCTGGCATCACCTGCGCGATTCAGAACTGTGGTGGCCCTGGTTCCTGCGTGAAAAGGCCTTCCAGAGTCCGCGTCCCTCCAGACTCGATCCCGCAGCGCTCACCGAGCGGGCACGCGAAGTGCTGAAGCAGCCCCGCAGCTACGCCGGCGCCTGGCGAGCGGTGGTCGACTATCCCTGGTCGGACCGGCTGGCAGCCTGCGCTCAACCGCGCGTCGTCCTCGCCGAACGGAACGATCTCGCAGCCCACCTGATCGAGCCCATCGCGGCAGCTGCGAACGCCCGATACCAGCGATGCGAGCCAGGCGACAAGGCGGCGGCGATCCTGAGCTTCATCGCCAGCCTTCCTGGCGAGGTCTGCGCCTGATACCCGCGCACGTTGCCCCCCCTCAACACTTGACTCCACAATGAACGCCTGAGGCCTGCCTTGAGACCGACCGCCATTGCACCCGCCCATTTCCCCTGGTACGACTATTCCCGCTATTCCTTCTCCCTGGGGCTGAAAGCAGGCGCCGGCGCCTACCTGTCCGGCCATACTGCCTCCGAATACGATCCGCAGACCAAACGGATCGTCGTGCGTGGCGACATGGGCACGCAGGTGCGAACCGCCTGGAAAAAGATCGGTGCCATCCTTGAGGCCGCCGGCTACGGTTATGGCGATGTAGTCCGGGTCGTCGAATATCTTCGTCCAGAGGGGATTGATCGCTACGCCGAGGCGGCCGCCGCCCGCGCCGAGGTGCTCGGCGCGCATCGCCCGGCCATCCACACCGTACCGGTCAAGAGCCTCCTGCGTCCCGAAGCATTTCTCGAGATCGAGGTCACGGCAGGGCCGGTCGGCGCCGAGACCCGGTTCGGCGACGGGCTGCCCTGCGCGCGCGAGTCGGCCGGGGTGGTCTACCTCCCCTCGGTGCTGCCGACCGACGATCAAGGCCAGGTGATCGGTGCCGGCGATATCGCGGCGCAGACCCAGGCGATCTTCGAGAAAGCCGGCCGCATGCTCACAGCAACTGGGCTGTCATTTGCAAACGTCGTGAAAACGGTCGACTACCTGCTGCCCGCGGGCCTCGCGGGCTACAAGGCAACGGGGAAGGTTCGTCGACAATTCCTGGGGCCGGTCTACCCGAGTGCGGCCGGCATTCTGATGCCGAAGCTTCTCCATCCCGACGCCCTGATCCAGTATGACTTCATCGCCACCCGCGACCGGCCCACCGTGGTCAATCCGGGCTGGGACCGCTACCAAAAACTCACCTACAGTCCCGCTGTTCGCTCCGGCAAGCTGCTCTTCATGTCGGGACAGGGCGCGCTGGACCCCGAGACCGAGCGAGTCGTTCACGACGGCGATGTGGTCGCTCAGGCCGAGTACACCTATCACAACATCATCAAGGTCCTGAGCGCTGCGGGTGCCGGCCCCGAAAACCTGGTCAAGACCATCGAGTACGTGACGCCTGCGGCCCTGGCACGCTACCGGGATGTGGCGGGCATACGGGAAAGGCTGTTGACCCAGCCCTTCCCGGCCTCAACCGGGCTCGTCTGCGAAGCGCTTCTGCGACCGGAGATGCTGATCGAAATCGACCCCTTCGCCATCCTGGACTGAACGATTGCTCAACACAACGAACCATCATGCCACTGCTCACCGATGAACTGCGCGCGATGATCGGCATGTCCGTTCACTATCCGGCGCGTGAGGCGCTGGGCCGAGCCTCGATCCGCTACTTCGCGATCGCGATCAACGATGACAATCCGCTCTACCGCGACCTCGCCTACGCACAGGCCGCAGGACACGCCGATATCGTCGCGCCGCCCACGCTGATCTGCGAGACCTGTCAAAGCGCCGATCGACAGCCTGGCAAGGAAGGCTACTTTGGACACGAATGGCATCTGCCGGTTCCAAACAGTCGGCTGATCCGAGCCGGCAACGAGTACAGCTTCGAGCGAGCGGTTCTGGCAAGCGACTGGATATCCTCCACCTGGACGCTAGAAAGCATCTCCGAAAAACCGTCCTCTCGCGGCGGCACCCAGCTGTTTGTCGAATCGGTCGCGCGTTACACCGACTTTGAGGGCAAGCTGGTCGCCACCAACCGCGAGACCCTGGTGATCCAGCCCCTGTGACTGATCTACTCAATCCTCTCTGCGAGTTTGCCTGATGCACGACCCCGCCCAAATCGCGCTGTGCGAGCTGCGTCCGACCCTCGATCCCGAGACGCTCGCCACGGGTACCGCGCTGCCTGGATGGGAGCATCGCTTCACCGAGGTCGATCTGGTCGGCTACGGTGCGGCGACCTGGGACTGGCACCGCGTGCACTACGACCTCGAATTTGCCCGCAGCCGCAAGCTCCCTGGTGTGATGATCGATGGGCAGCTCTATGGCGCGATCTTTGCCAAGCTTGTGACGCAGTGGGCGGGACCCGGTGCGTTTCTCTTGGGCATGAAGCTCCGAATGCGGTCCAAGGCCTTTGCCGGGGACATCCTGCGCGCCGAGGGCGAGGTGAGCGCGGTGGAACGGGTCGAGGCCGCCCATCATCGGGTCGTGCTGACCCAACGCCTTGTCTGCGGCGAACAGCTGATCGCCGAAGCGCAGACCACTCTGCGGTTCGCGCCGCGCTGAAGACGGCGATGGGCTGGCAAGGCTTTACTTGCTTGAGCTGGCTGGCGGCCCCGATGCCCCACGCCTCGGGGCCGGTCGAGATCGCGAGACTTCCTTCGTCCGATTGCACTTTTCTGGCATTCGTGAAGTTTCCTCCCGGCTGGACGCGTAGGACGGCGGTGACGTATGAGGCCGCAGAGGAATTCGTGATCGTCGAGGGGGAACTCTGCATCAATGACCACTGCTGGCAGCCCCGCAGCTATGGCTGTGTGGAGGCTGGGATCGTTCGCGGCATCACAGAGACCCGCCCGGGCTGCATCGCCTGGGCGCGCTTCCATGGGTCGCCCAGACCTGCCAGTGCCGCTCATCGACCTCCTCCGCCGCCGGGGCACGGCATCGCTCAGGTCGACCTGAGCGATGCATTCCTGCAACCTGTCCACTACAGCGCCTGCCTCCTCAGGCGCTTGGCTCATCACGAGACCTGGTTCGATCCCGCTTTCGACGCGTCGGCTCGAGTGTCGGGGGGCCCTCATCGGGACGCGCTCGCTCTGGACGATTTCAGCTGGTGGGACGGAGCCGCTCCAGTGCGCGGCAAACCACCCCGACCGCCCGGTTCGCCCTGGAAGCCCGACGGTCGTGATGCCCTGCGCAAGCCGGGACCTGCAATCGTCCACTTCACTTCGGAGATCCTGCAATGAATCTGGGCTCGACGCTCACCCAGTCAGCGCTTCGCTGGCCTGACAAGCTCGCGCTGGTCTTCGAAGGCCGACGCTGGACTTACCGGCAATGGAACCGGTGGGTCAACCAGGCCGCCCATGCCTTCCTGGCTCATGGCGTGGGCAAAGGCGATCGCGTCGCGTTCCTTACCTGGAACCTGCCGGAACAGATCACCGGTTTCTATGCCCTGATGAAGATCGGCGCGATCCCCGTTCCGATCAATTACCGTCTCGCGGCCAACGAGATCCGCTACATCCTCGACGATTGCAGCGCGAAAATGCTGGTCTTTGAGGAGTCGTTACGCGCCCCGGTCAACGCGATCCGGGAGCAAATTTCGGTTCAGAAGCTGATCTATGTGGGCGATACGCCCGGCCCGGGCGAAGTACCCTTTGAGCAGTTTGTCGCGCCCGGTTCTGACCGGGAGCCGGCCCTTGGTGCCGCGTGGGTCGACCCGGCCATGATCATGTACACCTCGGGCACCACCGGTCGGCCCAAGGGCGTGGTGCGGTCGCACATTGCCGAGCTCGTGGGCGCGATGGCCATGTCGGCCGAATGCGGCTTCACGCACGACGATATCCTGCTCAACAACAAGCCGCTCTTTCACATTGCACAACTGCAAATTCAGTTGATGCCGTTTGTGATCAACGGGGGAACCAACGTCCTCACGCGCGGCTTTGATGTGGATGAAACCCTGTCG
>Ga0169931_10008095_pt1 | contig 15428 bp, 11 predicted proteins | sample Kivu_15m_20L_FD_129675 | JGI IMG/M metagenome (GOLD analysis project Ga0169931, IMG submission 129675) | Freshwater microbial communities from Lake Kivu, Western Province, Rwanda to study Microbial Dark Matter (Phase II) - Kivu_15m_20L... | ecosystem: Environmental > Aquatic > Freshwater > Lake... | reverse complement strand
CGTTGATGTTTTCACCTTTTTCCGATGGGAGATAAATCTCTTCCATTGGAGTAACCTTAATGAGGGCATTTTTGGAGACTTTTATCTTTATCTCTGGGTATCGGTTGTTTGGAGGATGCATATGCTTCTGCGGCTGTCGGGTTGGTCCCTGTCGCTGATGGAGAAGACATGATGGTACGTGTATTTACAACCTGAGATGGTGCAAAATCTGGAAATGATCAAATTTCGAATGGAGTTGAGTGCCTCCGAATTAAAACTACATTTTTAAATGATGAACGAACTATAAAATCAATACACTTTTTTGCAAAAAAACAATCTGTTCCACGATCGTACTAGGGTACGTATACGGACCGATTGCGCATACACTCTACATTATGTACTTGTACATGTAGGAAGTAGGAACTCTGAATGGGCCTCACGCACGTCTGGAAGGAGAGTTAAAATATATACCAACGGCTCTTTCCTTTCTGGTAGACGCCTAGTATCTAGTATGTAGGCTAGGTACCGTAATTATAATACTGGGCTTTCGTTTCGGGCTTTCACTTTTTGCCTTCCGGGTCTCTCTGTCTAACTGCAATTGTAATGTAAACATATAGTAACCATCAACGCCCTCCACGCAAGAGTATTTGTTGACGGTATCAACAGTGATCACTATATCTACGTTAGTGTAAGAGAAGATGCGCGAAGAAGGCGACTCTCTTTGCAGTCTCTTGTCCGTGGCGTCCGCTCATCCGATTCTAAATCAAAACGTTACAGTTCCATTTAAAAATACTCGAATAAAAAGAACATTCCGAGAAAGACCCATCAATAAAGTAAGGGGATCCTTTTCATCATCGGCATCGGGAGATGTATTAGCCAACCTCATGTCATTAGCAAATACAAGAATCAACAGCCATGATTATCAAGCAAAATCGTTATCGAGAAAAAATAATAATTACAAAACTGCGTTATCTAGAACTCTTCCACAAAGAAATATAAGCGCACTTGAATTAGGAAAAGGAAAGAGATTATTCAGTCCTGATAAGAAAAATACAGTATCTGTGCTTGAAGCTGTACTACAAGAACAGCCACAGTTAGATAGCGTCAATTCTCTAATGGACTCGTCACGTCCCTTACAAATCCATCCTGTTGTACGGAGACCCTTCAAACGCATAGATCAAAAGAAAACACCCATGAAATACCATTTCATAAAGAATGCATTGAAAATTCGACAGCAATCAGGTCAAAAAATATTACAAAAGGAGGAATCAAATCAATATCATCCCCGCTCAAAGGTCAAAGTCATGGATATTCACAATCAAGATGATATCGATTGTAACTCACAATCATCTAAATCTGCAACTCTACTATCCAAGGATATAGAAATGACTTCTGGTGAGGAGACTAATGCCGTCTCTGCAAATCATGGCGACATAATGAATATCAAAAGTCCAATCTCTCATAATATTGATGAGTCATCTGACCAAGTCAAGCCCAACCATCATCGTTTCGGAATCGTATCTACAACGAGATCAGATAAGTTTGTCATTCACAAAGATGTGAATTTGCCCAGTAATTCATCCACTGCCATCTTGGACATGAACTTATTGAAAGACGAATTCAACGACTTGAATATGTCCATGTCCAAGATGACATTGGATGAAAAATCGGTACATGACAATAAGGAACTTATCATATCATCGTCACCATCAAAATCATCTGAAATCTCCTTAATTACGAATTTAAGTCCACTGTATGATGCTTGTAATCAGATTAGTGCTTCGTCTATATGCTCTGAAAATATTACATCAAGAAAAACAAGCAATAAGTCTCCTAAGGAATTAACATTCCTACGACGATCGTCACGACCTCATCTACCTGTCCACCGACTCGGATATGTTAACAATAATCATCATGATTCAAAGCAACCGCAACAAAGGCAACTTGATTGCGAAGAAAAACCATCTACGCAATACCAAGATAGCTGTAATTTAAAATTTATCAATAGAGTATCGTCAATTAAAGAGACGAGTACTTCTTCATCGAACCAGATGCACCTAATAGCTTCTGCTCCTCTCGATTACAACTCTGAAAACGACAACGCAATTACATTACAGAACCAACAACCAGTCCGTCGCTCATCCAGGGATAGAAAACCAGTTTCTAGACTCTCTATTACTTTCAAACGTCGAAGGAAACCTAAATTATTTTATGTATGTGATATAACGGAAGAAGTAATTGACCTTACTGATGCTCATGATGAGAAGTTGGTTAACGTATTTGATACAAAACTACCAGAAGTAATTGACCTTACTGATGCTCATGATAAGAATGTAGAGTCTACCATAAACGACGCAAATGATCTGGTTGCAAATGATGTACATTTAATTGACGAGCAGGATCACCACATTGGAAAAGATTTCGATAATATCTCACCTACGGTTATCAAAGAAACCAACGAGACTGGAAATCTACAAGAACAGCTTGGTTCTAAGGGGCTATCAAAACACCTATTGCGACGATCTCAGCGCACAAGAAAATTGACTCAAAGGCTCGTTGTTACATTCAATCGTCCTCAACAGCAAAATTGTTCTACCCCTTCTCCTGATGATATAAATTCAGATAGCGACTCTCAGGATCACGACGTTTCAGCTCCGACTTCTAGCGGTGGCGTTCAATCCAGTCAAACAGAGCATCACGAGTCACCGTTGATAAAAAGTTTCAAGGTTCTGAACCAGGAATGTGGTACTGATCTCGGTTGGACGGATGATGATATTCAAAAGCTCAAAAATGCGTATTGCATAGTGAATCCAATGTCCAGTCACTTTTGGTATGATATTGCGTCACAATTACCTGGGAAATCAGCGGAGGAATGCCGATCCATGTGGTTTTCGATGATTAAAACACCTTGTAACAAAAGTCTTATTAGTGCCAAGAAATCAGTCCTTCAAAAAGCTAGAGGTGCAGACCTTGACGATTCCTTTGGCAGTGGCGATGATATATTTGATTCTACTCCGTTTAGAGTTTTATTTCATGTTGATTCCGAGACAAAGAAATTACCTAATTCCAATAGACGATCGGGTGGACGTGTAAGATTTTCACTTGAATTCGATAGCCCAATAGTCAAATCAGATGATGAAGTGAATGAATCGATGATTGATGGAAAATATGGTGATGGAAATAATAACGAGTTTATAGATGACCCATATGAAATATACAACAGTTCTCCAATCATCTGTCGAGCCAACACCAAAGGATATTTACAAAAACTCAAGGCTGGGTGGAAAGACGATATTGGTAGTAAATTACATACCACAAAGAAGAAACCAAGACAGAAGATAAGGGCATTACTAAACATGGATGATGCCATGGCTAGAGATGTAATGGATTCTATCGATGTTGGCGACGTTCATATGAATGGAGTTTTATCGCCTGGTGGAACTTTACATATACAAGCTCCTGATGAATTAGAACTAGAAGAATTATATATTCCTTCGGATGACGAAATATGAACAGGAGCTGGGTGACATTATTATACTATAGGGTATTTTACACAAATAGTGATTGTACTTTGAGATATGCGGTTTCCTATAGGTCAGTATTCTAATGTTCCTTAGTAGCCATCATCCGGTATTTGAACTTTCATCCCAATCATATAAGATTTGACTCGTATTTGACATCCTAGTCTCGATGTATCTGTTAATTTAAAAGCCAGGTCTAACATATCATCTTCTTCGGGAACTTTCTTGGGTAAGGAGTCATATATATGGCGTTCAAAGACTAAATGACATGTTGCGCATGCTAATTCTCCACCACAAGCTCCTTCTAATTCAATATTGTGTTCATGTGCAATTTCAAGTAAATTTTTACCAACCGTAGCTAGAACAAGTATTTCCTTTCCTGATTTATCTACAAATGTAATGGGTATTTGTTCTACGACGGCAGTAACTGGATCCTCGGATGATTGATTCGGTATCTTCTCAACCGGTTGAGGAGAAGAAGAAGACGATGATGACATGGATGAAACTGGGATATATGATCGACCCATCAAATGCAAGGGCAAACGAGTCCCATACCATGATGGTCGATGACTGTGTAAAGAGGACGTTAGTTTTGCAGCGACTCTACTTATTTCTCTTCTCATTGTATAGACTTGGACGAAAGAATAAACATCAATTCAACAGCGTTAAGTAGTTTGATTATTAAGATCGATGAATGTGGGAATGATAAAATGATAAAATGTTACATCATTTTTATATAAGTGCGGACGTACGATGACTCATTACATTACTCATGCTGAATTTAAAATTCTACATACGCTCGAGATACACTCTCAACTTCAACCCTGCTTTATTATCGATCCGACACATAAAAAATCCTCTATTATGAGTACATAATATTAAACCTTGCATCTGACGACGTCTCTGACGAGGACGAGTAGGTACTACATCTACAAATAGTGTTCATCATATACATCCCAACATGCTGTCAAGGTGTAGTCTCTTTGACTGTTTACTAGTTTGGGCTTGTGTTCTCCTTTTCAATTACGCATCTACAAACTTATCAATAGTGAATGCGTTCGTTAGACATCATCCATCAACATGTTCAAAAGTCACCGTATTCAAAGCATCATCGAGTCATGCATCCATATCCAACAAGTCGATTGTAGTAATATCACCCGAGGGTGGATTGGGTGAAATCACAGCTGTCGAAGCTGCAAAGCTGGGGGCATCTGTAAAATGGTTTATTATACACCCCTCGACGACACAAGCATCATCGATACGTGTGAATTTTAATGCACCCACACTGGCTAGTTTTACAGAGAGTGGAGGGAGTATTCAATTTGCTAGTTCTGATGCTACATCTATACTCCTACCCCAGTTGGAGGACTCCATCGCCGTATCGAATGCAAATGCTCTTGAGGCCTTATGTTCATGGGCGGGAAATTCGTTCGATGGACTGATTTGTACATGGGATCATCCCTTATTTACCAACAAGGAAGATATCACAGAAGACAAGGAGACTGAAAGTAATACAAACAATAATAAGAAACAGGAAACACAAGAAGAAAGAGAATTCATAGATGCGATTAAGGTAGCAGTACAAAAGGTATCATCTACGAATAGTAAACGGGGAATCATGCGGGTGGCTATCCTACCCAGCTTGACGAAAATGAATTTATACGAAGCAGTGTCTCCATCTGTAAATACCAAGGGTGATAGTCCTTTTGCGTTTTTCAGTCAAAACAATCAGTTAACCAAAATCAATATACCATCTACTATTCAAAAGGCTATTAGTGTCGATGGGACATATCCTGTGGCTACTTTACGATATGGATCTTTGTTTGGTACTCCATCATCATCGGTATGTTAAAAATTTTTTTGGAATATTAATGAAATATATATTGCTAGAAAGTTTTTGAACATTATTCATCGGATATGCATTTTTATACTCTTTAGCCCGATGTATCTCCGTTCATTGGAGGATTACGTAAAGATCCTATACTTCGTGAGGAATATTCCATGAGATCTATACGAATTGATTCATCCTCTTCTTTGATAGGTAATATGTATTCAACTACATCCTCAATGAATATAGTATCTTCTAGACTGTCTGTGGGTGAGGCAGCTGCACGCTTAGTCATGACCATGAGTGAGAATCAAGACATGGCTGTATTCCGGGGTAATATCGATGTATCCTTAACATCACTGAAAGGAATGAATGCGTTGACAAATGAGGAATGGAATGATGAATTTGCTCGGGTCGTAGAAGAATTATCAGAAGAGAAACAAACCATTGAACAAGATGGATATTCATCCAATAATCAAAAAATATTGCTATATAAAACGTCCTTTGGCTCTGTTCCATCTAAGGAACGACTTGCAGAATGGATTGAAACGAAATGGGCACCTACTATATTACGATCATATGATATTGCTGGAATACGTGTAGGCGCACGTCCTGTGTATGCCTCTCGTCGTTCTGGTCAAAAGGATATCGTAGAGATTGTATGGCAAGATTTACGGGATTTTCAAACCGTCACAGTAGGGCGAATGGAGGTACAAGTTATGGATACAGGTATCGTCGCTTTTCGAACTGGCCCATCGCTAAAAGATACCCCACCCAGTGTACCTTTATCAGGAGAAGATATCTTGGTACGTAGATTAGCAGACGCAGCTGCGCAGGCGATTGAGAAAGGTCTCGCCACAAAACCTACTCCGAAAAAGAATGTACTTGTTGAGAAAAGTAGTACCAGCACTCCATTGACAACCATGACTTCTTCGGGAACTGTGGAAGATAAACAAGCTATAACAACTACTACTACTTTACCAGAAACGGGACCTCGAACAGTCGGAACTCGTAGATCCTCGGAACGTGCTCGTGGTAGCAATAAAGGGAAAGATGAGGATGATGGAAAGGAATCCTCAAGTACAAAAACATCCTGGCAATAAAAAGAGATTCAATATCTGTAATCTACGCCAATTATGAGTATAGTACTGCATATTGAAATAATCCAAAGTCTATTTTGCTAAACCATTAGTTATGATTAAATCATCTATATAACCTTCTTGTTGTAAATCCCTTAATCGATTGATCCATGACAAGCCATAGGGTTGTATGACAAGACGTCGACTTTTGCAATCATCGCCATCTATTGTTGTATCATTGCCCATATCTATACGGAAAGTAATTTCTAGACGTGATTCTGGAATTTGCGAAGGTTTTAGTCGAGATGGCCATTCTATTAACGATATACCTTTGTAACGGCGAATTCATAGACAATGAACTGTAAAAGATTCCGCTTGGGAATAAAAATATACCAACACTAAGTGTGATCACTTTAACGTACAATTTTGAAAAACATAATCTAAGTTGAGAGGTGAAAAATCTTCCTTTTCACTAGATAATCGATACAGATCCATATGGTGTCTTTGATTGTATGAAAAATTGTACCAGCAGCGTCATTCGATAGAAAAATAACATATACATACAAAAAATCAAAATAAACAAAACATACATGGGGACATCATCATAGCTAGGATAGGTATTACATAGAAGGTACGTTGGAGAAGTAACACGTAAATCCGAAACACCAGAACGAGTTCGTATAAAACCACGAGAAAAACATGTTTTGCCTGCACCCAAGTCACCATCTAAAAAAACGATATCACCGGGTTTTGTCACACTGGATATGACACCACCCACCTCTTCCATAGTTTCTGGTGTATCTATATTGAGCTCTACGTTATAGGAAGACGAAGTGATGGATCTAAATGATATAAGATGGGAACATTGATGCATCATACGACGGTTGAAATATGTGGATAGAAATCCATTTGTGAAATTCCGAAACGCCATAACGAACGGAATTATAGTATGAAAACAGGAAATTTGTTTATGACGCATTCATCAATTCAGAGTTTACTTCTTCAAGCCACCAAATCGAGTGATGGGCTATACAAAATACACAACTTCATAATAAAGTTAAAGAACGTGGCTGCAGGGCGGCTGCATGGGGGCTGTGAACTGTGCGAGTCTGCGAGTCACAGAGAAGAATGAGAGTCTTCGCGCTCTGCTGTTACAGAAGTGTATGTACTGTGAGCTGATGTGAAGCGCGCATGACCGATTTTACAGAACCTCATCGAACACTGTCATATATATTTCAGTTTTATGAGATTCTTTCCGACGATTCTTCTTGCATTTAAAGCATTTTCCACAGACAAGATGGCACCAAAATTAACAATCCAAGTTCAGTATTGTGGTGGGTGAGGTATGTGACGCGGTTGGTTCTTGGAAATGATTTGATTCTCAGAACTCCTCGTAAGAAATTCGTTTTTTTTGTGTGTCAACTCCTAAGGTTACACTCGCTACTTCAATGCCCTCAAACAATTCCTCGCAAGTCAACCGTTCGCTTCACAGATTTCTGTTGTTGGAATGATGGATCGCGGAATCACTGGAAACTTTGAAGTCTCTATCAAGGAATCTGGTGAAGTGATTCACTCCAAAAAGCGTCAAGGTACCAAGGCGGAGTCAGATTCGGACAAGCATGCAATAGCTGTGAAGATCGAAATGGCTCTTGAGGCCATGGCGTAATAAGGATCCGCTTGGTGATCTTGAGTTTTATCAGAAAATATCTTGTCGAATGCCTAGGCTTTAAGAAAGAGAAATAACAGAATGACGACGTGTTCATATTAGCTTCTTCTCATGGATACAAAGGGATCCATTAGGCAGTGTGATATGTCTGACAATTTTTTGATTTCAAATATTTAAAAGTGATTGAGGAACTCTTTTATTTTATATGGTTCAAGCCGTTGTTTGTTTTTAAATCGTAGGTTCAGATGGGGTATGAATAAGATAAACTCCTTTTTTTTCGTTAAATGATTTATCTTTTAAATAATTTTTTTCAAACATCAAAAAAGTCAGCACTCTGAGAGATCCAAATCAAATGTGAAGAGGGAATGCATTGTACCGTCCGTTTTACGTGTATATTCGTTATCCTCGTGTGGCAATGGTTTTCACATTGTGTAATGTACGCATGTAATTCCTGCCAGGCTCAGTGGCATTTTATCACATGGGGGCATTAAATGCAAGTTAAAATAATCCGAGTATCTCAATTGAAGGATTATTAAAGAGAGTACCGGACATGAGAGGAAGTTTTTCTGGTTATTGTTCACAAATTTAAATACATTTTACATCATATGCTATTCAATACTGTAACAATATGAAACATAACGTATGGTAATCACAAGGATTCATAAAATACCGTTGACTTTGTTACAGTAAAAAAACATAAACAGCATGAAGAAAACATGGCATTCTTTATTTCGTCAATTGCTATGCATAATTTTTTACTGCCCTTATTTGCTTGTCGTAAATTGCCCCTTTCAAAGAAAATACATTGAGAGTAGTGAGAGAACCACTCTGTCGATCTAGGAGCATCTATGTATCCCGAGGTAAAGTGTCCAATTAAAACCAATGCCATTTTCCATGTACGTGATATGGAACCTTACCCGTAAACGGGTCCCTTCGTGCTTTACCATATGTATCTGCTTCCCTCATGGGCTTTTCATCTGCGAACACAAGCCGTTTTTTACGCTTTCTTGCATAGGTACTTTCAGAGGAGCTTGTGTTTTCAGAAGACGAGTCGCTGTCAGAGGAATAATATTTCTCCCTTGATTTCACCCTACCCTTGCTGTGAGATTTCTTATCTAGACGACGATGCCTATGTAAGACTTCTTCATAATGACTCTTGTTGTAACTTGTACCACCAACAGCGTTAATTCCAGAAGCAAAAACCTTGTTTGTTAAAGAAGCCTTCGCCTCAATAGCGGATGCTCTTTAAGCCAATGAAATACATGAATTAAGAAAGGAATGATATAAACCTGGATTCATTAAAAATCATGTTGATACGTACTTAAGATCACTTTGTTCCTTCATGCCTAGAAGTTTTTGTTTTGTCTTCAATTCCTCTTTCAATCTCTCTCTCTCTCATCATTCCATAAAACCTTTGCTTTGAGTGCCTTGAATTCAATTAGTTCTGTATTCTGAAAGTCTATTTTCTTGCCAAGTTCTTTTATTTGTTTTTGAGCGTCAGATAGAGTAGATGTAGTTTGATCCAAATTCCTTTGGACCACTTGAACTGCCGACGCCCTCTCTCTCGCTGAACACTTTTTTAACTCTGTAAATTCCTTGAAATAGCGATCCCTTTGCGACTTAACATCCTTAATATGAGATTTTAAGGTTGCAATTTGTTCTTTTTGATAATAAGACTCATTCTCTAAAGCTACATGTGCATTGTGCAAGTCCGCAAAAGCTTGGTATTGCTCGTTATAGGCAGCTTTGAGTTCATTAATTGTAAGCTTTTGCTCAGGCAATAGCTCTGGTCCACGCGACGTTTTATTCTTTCTTGTGCGCTTCTTTCCACTTGTGAGAGTTGTAGTTTTAGACTCGTCCACTGTTGGTATTGTGTCGATCTCGTCCTCAAGATGCTCAAAATGAGATCGATCACTCATCTTCCTGGTACGAAATTTATGATACAGAGTCAATAAATCGAAAAAATAACAGTACAGGTTAGTCAATTGAGAGGAAGCGGATCTAGCCGTATGATTATCTTTTCGTTTACCTTTTGGCAAAGACACTAAATCAAATGAGGGAGAGAATACAGTAAAGACGAAAAAATGAAGAGTGTGTTCGAAATTTTTTTACGAAAAGTTTTTGGGGCGATCGGACAGTTTCAGTTTTTACTGTAAAACAGTGTATTACTGTAACCTCTTTTCTACAGTATGTAGTGACTGTGCTCTGAGAGCTCTTCACGCTTCACGCTACTGGATGGCTGTGACATACAAATATCATCCGCGGCATATTAAGAATATCTTAATTATCAGTGTTGTCGATCGGGTGCGTACAGCCAGCATTCGCTAAATCAACAAGCGTCTGCTCATTGGAAATAGACAGACCTACCCGATTATCCTCGGACTTGTCTTCATTTCAACATGTCACGGACATTTCTGCTCTCTTTACTACTGTCCCTAATTCATGTGTACATAACAAATGGCTTTCATTTTCATGTACAGAAACAGCAACAGCTTCATAATTATCACGAATTGCCATCTAAACTGTCCATACATCGTTTCCACATATCACCGCCGTCTTTAACAAGCCATCCTCATTCATCCTCAAAACGTACACTCACAAGGACGACTCTATCCTCCGTCACACCGAATCTCAATTCATCACCTTCTACAGAACAGCAGCAGAACAATAACGGTAATGATAATAATCATATTCATCACCATTCAAAACTTCGGATTTTAAAAGATCGAATGTGGGTAAGAGAGACCTTGGAAGATTTAACAGCAGCTGAATTCGCATCCAGTATTGCCATAGCTACGTCGACTATTTCTACCACGGGACAATCATCATCTCGAATAAAGAAAAGTAAATCGGCTGTTGATTTCGATAATATCTTAAATAATCTAAATAGGAGAATTGAAGAGATGTGTGTAACCACAACTGTTGATGAAGCTCAACGACTAGGTGTGACATGTCATATTTTAGATCGTCCTGCAAAGGAGTTGGATACAGATTCCACTTCATCGTTATCATCAGAGTCTTCTTCTTCTTTGGATGAATATTGTTTCATCCTACGTGATAATCTAGGCAAAGGATGTGTCACTTATACAAGAGAACAACGAGATGCCTTACTTGTGTACGTTTATAGGTTTATTTCCCCACATCAGAGTAAATCAGAACATTTTATACCTTGTTTACCATGTTTCTTTACTGCGCTCACAATCATCCTCCCTATTTTTATTTTATTCGTCCTCTCTGTTCTCTTTTTTTTACTATATTTAGTCGTCTCCTTTCCTCTAGAGAACGTATTATACACACCATGCGTGGACAATTAGATGAGGAAGACAATGAAACATCATCTCTTTCCACCGTAGATGAGATACGTGTTCAACTTCAAACAGATGATGTACCACCAGAAGAAAATTTATTTTTCTCTCCAAAATCTAAATCTGCATCTACCCAAGCAGATGGTGATTCTACAAGAAATACTCCAACTCCAGAACTCTTTATTCGTGAAGATGGGACGATTGATTGGGATGGAGCGTTACAAGATCGTGAGGCATTAAAGAAATTTGGTATTACTGTATGGGCAAGAATTAATGGGCGAGATCCAGAAACAGTAGATGAAGAGTCTTTGGCATCGGTGGGAAGTAATAATGCTAAGGATGATCATGGATCAGCAGAAAAGGTTACGGCGAAGATTGTTGACACAATTGCGATTGTAGCGAAACGACAACGATTATGTGAATTACAAGCTCAACTCAAAACAGCTGAAGTCAATCATACAGCATTATTGAATTCTGCAGTTAAGGTTGGATCGGCTGTTGCCAACGTGAATTTGGCCATATTAGAGCCTGAACTCCGAGCGAAGATTCGTGCATCAGCACAAGCTTTGGATGAAATGCGAGATTTAGTCTCCTTCCAAACCATTAGTTATGAATTGGAACGTATATATACCTATTTGGACGGAGAGTTGGGAAATACATCCACAAAGGGATACATACCTCTTCAAGATCGACTAAATGTGGCAGAATTTGGATTACTAGAATCTCAATTTGAAAGCTTGAATAATCAACTTGCCAATGGGGAGGCTTTTGATACAGATGTTCTAGCGGTCTTATTGGAGCAAACCGTGGACTTCAAACGTCGTCTGGGTATTGATTTTTATGTAACGGGGCTTACATTGGACCGAGAAGCTATTAAGATGTGGTTCATCGATCTTAAGACCAAAGCGCTGAAGAGTCTATCCTTTTATGGACGGGGTGTTGAATTGTTTTGGAATGATATTGTTTTCTCCGCATCTCTCATCAGTAAAGCCTCCTTACAGGGGTATACATTGAAGCCAAGAGAAGTTCGAACTCTCCGAAGAACCTTCAAAGATATCCTTACATTTATTCCCGTGGTGATTATTCTCATAATTCCACTGTCTCCAATCGGTCATGTTTTGGTATTTGGGGCCATACAACGATTCTTTCCAGATTTTTTCCCAAGCTGCTTTACGGAACGGAGACAAAACCTTCTCTCTCTCTACGAAACGACAGAATTTTCTGAGTACACAATTGATGAAAATTGGCAAGAGAAGCTAGTTCGGATCTCAGAGGCAACAGCTTATAGAGTTGCCGGTAGTGCAAAGAAACTGTACAAATATATTTTAGGCCTTCGAGCCAAAGGTACCGATGAAGATGAATAACAGTATTAAATTTTAGAGGATAAAGTTTAGACGACCGATGAATTCGACTCATTATTTACGTACTTAAAAAATTATCAATAATTCTCGCACCAATGTGTCGATTAATTGCTCAAATATCTCATCCTAAATTGCAACGTATAACGAAGCTTCCTATCGTCAAGGATGAGTTCAAATTTAACTATATCGTAGGACTATCAATCAATATGTCATATTCAGCATAGCCGTATAGTCAGACCTTGTTAAACGAAATTCGCACCTCTAAATCTCGTACCAAACATATTATCTCCGATGATGATGTGACATTTGTCGTCTTTGGAGTTCGTTTTGTAAGTACTTATCGGGTAAGATAACAAATACAAAATACAAGGCTGCCACTTGTGTGAGGATACTTATACCCAAAGGTGATACTGTTGATACAATAGAACGTAGGAAAGAACCGTGTCGTTGCAGAAGAAAATGGAGACCAAAGAAAAATAAACCGAACAAGGAGCCTCCAACATGACCTGAGTAATCGATATTTTTATTCTTCTCCATGGTTTCGTCATCATCGAAATATTGATTTAAATAAAAGAGTCCAAAAATATCACTCACAAACCATATAATTCCAGCTTCTTCAAAAGAGACTTCGATTTTTTCTTGAGGAAGAAAAATCTTGAGCCAATTGGGAGTATCAATAGGAATAACATATTCACGATATGTCAGACAAACAAAAGTAATGATAGCCGATATAGCACCCGAGGCCCCAACAGCACACTCCAATTCACTTTTCTCTAAGCCGAAGTATCCCGCAAGATTGGGCCATAAACAAGAGGTAAGTGCTGAAGCTATCAATCCACCACTAAATAATTGAATAAAACTAAATGGACCCAGGGTTGAAATAGCGTATTCACTAAATATATTCAAAGCGGCCATATTTGCAGCTAAATGTTTGTAATCCATGTGTGAGAAACCATGGCCAATCATACTGAACACGTTGGTGCGTTTATTTTGGAAGTTATATTGTAAGACAAAGTATTTCTCTAGAAATGTTTGTAGAGACGTAGATATCCCACTCAATAGCCATAACACGAATACAACTCCATTCGTAATAATAATTGCATCTACAAGTATGGTTTGTTTAATGCGAGAAAGTATCAAGCTAAGTAATCCATGCATCACAAGACCACGTTCCAATAAATCCGTTTCGGACGATGGAGGTTTCAAGAATGTATTCTTCTTTCGCAAGATGGTTTTGTATGTTCGACGAACATGTTTTGCCATGTGCCTTTGTTGCTTGTAAAGGAAGGATTGTAAGGATAAACACTTTGTAATGTATGACAGAATCACAAGTATAGGATAAAATATAGCTTTTTGACGGAGGACATGGTGTTAAATTCAAGTTATTGATGCATATTCTAGAGCATAAATCATCGTTGTTGGATTAATCCTTGATTTCCATGATTAGAATCAAAAAATTACGGGTGCTGCGGTGCAATAAGTACGTAAACTATTTATGTTCGCATTTATTACATTGATTTCATTCACTGGGATCGTGCACAGAAGGTAATGAGTTGCCAGATGCATGTCTTTCTTGATTATTAAGGAGATGAATATATTGAGGAAAAAAGTAGCATATTCTTATCATTGACCGCAGTGAGTCTCGGAGGGTCTGATTCGGACAAGATGATTCAGCTGTAATTGAAAAGAAAAAGGTATTAAGTATACATCATATATTCGTTTTTTTTTTTCACTTTATCCATTCATATTGGGGTTCATCACCTGGAGTCAATACCATTACATACGGCATATTTTCAGGAATACAATAAATTTTTCCATCATGGGCAAGAAATCCACCTTGAAACTTATCCTCTACATCCCCCAATCCACCACAAACAGTATCAGCAACTACAGGTAAGTTCGGATCTGTTTTTATTCGTAAAACACAATCCATATCTGCAGCAACTGCATAAATACTATTATCCCTTGGACAAAGAACGCCACTTTGAAATTTATTCCTTTTCCCTGCCACATGTCCAAAGGTAGTTGCAGTATCTGTTACGGGATCAATACGTAGAATAGAATTGGCATCACTAGGCATACCAAATATATCTCCATTCGCTCCGTAGGATCCTCCTAGCCACTTATACCTTAAATCTAAAGAATCCGTATCGTCCTTTCCACGATGAATAGGTATAGTATACACTCTCCAATCATCATCATCATCATCATCATGATGACCATCCTCGTCATCCTTGGTCTCATTCTTGACTACTCCAGAGGTAGTAGAAGATGTTATAGTAGATTCAACTTGTGTAGTTGTCCTTGTACAAGTAGTAGTAGTATTCGTTGTTGAACATGGTTTTGTCGGATTGGTATTGATACAAAGTACAGTAGTGGCATGAGCTGGGAAGGCATAAATCACACCTGTATGTGCTTTCAATCCCCCATGCCATTTATATCCACCATATGGAAATATAGGTCCAATTAATTTAACTTCATCCGTGGTGGGATTGATACGTAATATTTGTTGTGCCGTATAACAAATACCATAAATACATCCATCATTCCCTACTATACCTCCATAAAATTTATTTTGACCTTGCTGAAAGATAGGACCAATTTCCGATACAGTATCTGTTTGTAAACAAATTTTTAATACCCGTTTCGCATTAGAGGGTGGACAATAAATAGCCTTATGTCCTGTAGG